>Ga0208589_1001011_pt1 | contig 12221 bp, 6 predicted proteins | sample NGESurshal092012_2_FD_184486 | JGI IMG/M metagenome (GOLD analysis project Ga0208589, IMG submission 184486) | Arctic peat soil microbial communities from Barrow, Alaska - NGEE Surface sample F53-2 shallow-092012 (SPAdes) | ecosystem: Environmental > Terrestrial > Soil > Wetlands > Peat ... | reverse complement strand
TAGGATCGCGCCCTCGACCGCGCAGCTGGCCGAGCCCGCCGATCCCGCGCAGGTCGCGGGGCTGCTGGCCGCCGCCCCGGCCCGCGGCGTGATCGCCCGCGGCCTGGGCCGCAGTTACAACAACGCCGCGCAATGCGGTGGCGGCCTGGTCATCGGCACCACCGCGATGCACCGGATCACCAGCTTCGACACCAGCACCGGGCTGGTCACCTGCGACGCCGGGGTCAGCCTGGAGCAGCTGATGGTGGCGGGCCTAGCCGCCGGCTGGTTCGTGCCGGTGTCGCCCGGCACCCGGCAGGTGACCGTGGGCGGGGCGATCGCCGCGGACGTGCACGGCAAGAACCATCACGTCGCGGGCAGCTTCGCCCAGCACGTGCCCTGGTTCGACCTGCTGCTGCCGGACGGCCGCCAGCGCCGGGTGACGCCCGAGGATGATCCCCGGCTGTTCTGGGCCACGGCCGGCGGCATGGGCCTGACCGGCATCATCCTGGCCGCGGCCGTCCAGTTGACGCCGGTGCAGACCTCGCGGGTGCGGGTGGACACCGTCCGCGCCGCTGACGTCGACGAGACCATGGCCTACCTGTCAGCCACCGACGACCGTTACGGCTACACCGTCGCCTGGACCGACTGCCTGGCCCGCGGGGCGGCCCTGGGCCGGTCCGTGATCACCAGCGGCGACTTCGCCGTCCCGGGCGACCTCGCCCCCCGGGACCGGCGGGACCCATTCGCGTTCCGGCCCGGCGCCCGGATCGGCGCCCCGCGGGGGTTCCCCAGCGGGCTGCTGAACCCGGTCACGGTCGGGCTGGCCAACGAGGTCTGGTACCGCAAGGCCCCGCGGCGGCGGCAGGGCGAGATCCAGACCATCGGGGCGTTCTTCCATCCGCTTGACGGGATCAGGAACTGGAACCGGGTGTACGGCCCGGCGGGTTTCCGCCAGTACCAGTTCGTGGTGCCGTTCGGCCAGGAGGCCGTGGTGCGCCGGGCGCTGGAGCGGATCAGCGGCGCCCGCGCGCCATCGTTCGTGACCGTGCTCAAGCGCTTCGGGCCGGCTGACCCGGGATTCCTGTCCTTCCCGCTGCCGGGCTGGACGCTGGCGCTGGACTTCCCGGCGGGCACGCCGGGCCTGGCCGGGCTGCTGGACCGGCTCGACGGTGAGGTGCTGGACGCGGGCGGCCGGGTCTACCTGGCCAAGGACTCCCGGGTGCGGCCCGAGGTGCTCGCCGGCATGTACCCGCGGCTGGAGGAATTCCGCAAGCTGCGGGCCGAACTCGACCCCGGCGCCGTGCTCGCCTCCGACCTGTCCCGCCGCCTGGAGATGTAGCGCGGGACGCTGGCCCCGGACGTCACAGGATGAGCATGAAGTCGCCCGGGTCACGCGGCGGGCGGTCGGGAGGCGGGGCCGCCGGGTGGCCGACGCCGACGGCGCCCATCGGCTCCCATCCGTCCGGCAGGCCGAGGGCCGCCGCCGCGACCGGCCGGCAGAACATGGTGCTGGACACCCAGCATGAGCCCAAGCCCTCCACGGCCAGGGCGACCAGCAGGTTCTGCACGGCCGCCCCGACCGCCACGACGAACATCTCCCGCTCGGCCGCGCCGCGCCGCGGGTCCGGGTAGACGTGGGCCGCGTCGGCGACCAGGCACGGCACGATGATCAGCGGCGCGCGGCGGAGGGGCTCGCCGCGCCGGACCCGCCGCGCGATCTGCTCCTCGGTGAAGCCGTCCCCGCGCAGATCCGAGATCCAGGCGGCCAGCATGTCATCGAGCAGCGCGACCCGGGCCCGGGCCGAGGACAGCACCGCGAACCGGACCGGCGTGGAGTGATGCGGCGCCGGCGCGGTGAGGGCGGCCGCGATCGCGCGGCGCACCGCCTCGGGGTCCACCGGGGCGTCGGTGAAGTCGCGTACCGTGCGCCGCGCGGCCAGCACCTCGGCCGCGCCGTACCGGAACATGTCCTCTGCCGCGGGCCGGATCAGCGCCTGGGCGCCCGGGCCGTCGGCCTCGGTGACGAACTCCCCGAGCCCCCGGACCAGGGCCACCGGGATGCCGGCCAGCTTGCCCTTGACCAGGTCCGCGGCCGACGCCAGTTCGTCCGCGACGGCCGTGACCGTCACCTCCAGCGTCCTCCCGAAGGTGTCGGGCTGCCCGCGGTAGTCCCGGAGCGGCGCCAGCCCGGCCACCCCGATGGCGGCGTCGGCCTGGCCCATCCGCCAGGGCCGTCCCATCGTGTCGGTGATCACCACGGCCACGTTGACGTGCCGCCGCTCACGTAGCGCACGGCGGATCCGGCGGGCCGAGTCGTCCGGGTCCGCGGGCAGCAGCGCCACCGTGCCCGGGGCGGTATTGGAGTCGTCCACCCCGGCCGCCGCGAGGACCAGGCCGTGGTGGGTCTCCACGATGCGGGACGCGCCGCGCCGCGCGACCACCCGGACTGTCTCCGCGTCGATGGCCTTGTCCCGCTCGGCCCGGATGACGCGATCCTCCGCCTTGCTCACGATCTTGGAGGTGATGACCACGATGTCCCCGTCGGCCAGGTCCGGCGCGGCGCCCGCGATCAGGCCGGCCAGATCGTCGCCCGCGACGATTTCGGGGATGCCGGGCACGCCGGTCACTGAGAGGCCACGCGTGCTGCTGGGCTCGCCCGCCCCGGGGCCGCTCATCCGCGCAGGTCCTGGGCCAGGTCGAGGGCGGCCCGGGCGATGGTGGCGGTGGCGGCGAGGCTGGTCATGTACAGCGGCAGCGCGCGGACCGTGATCCCGGCCAGTTCCGGCGCATCCACCGCGGCCTTGTCCTGCTCGTCGACCAGCCACCCGTTCAGCAGCTGGGGTCCGTAGTGCGCCGCCACGGCCCCGGCCGTGGCAGCTACCCCGATGGCGGCGAGGCACGCATCGGCCATGCCGCGCACCGGCGCCCCGCCGATGATCGGGGAGACCCCGACGACGGTCTTGGCCCGGACCGCCTCCGCGATTGCGGGCACGGCCAGGATGGCCCCGATGCTCACCACGGGATTGGAGGGCGGGAACAGGATCACGTCGGCGGCCTCGATCGCCTCGAGGACGCCGGGGGCGGGGCGGGCCTGGGCCGCCCCTTCCACGGTGATGCCGACCGCCGGCACGGAGGCGTGCAGCCGGACCCACCACTCCTGGAAGTGGACGGTGCGCCCGGACCCGTCTGGTCCCGGCCCGTCAGGGTGGCCGTCCCCGGCCAGGAGCACGTGCGTCTCGGTCCAGTCGTCCGTCATCGGGATTAGGGTCACCCCCGGCCGCCAGCGCTCGCACAGCGCGGCTGTGGCCGCCGACAGCGGCTGGCCGGCCGCCAGCATGCTGGTCCGGACGATGTGCGTGGCGAAGTCTTTATCGCCCAGGTTGAACCAGTCCGGCCCGGACCAGCCGGAGCCGGCGCGGTAGGCGCTCAGCTCGGCCAGCACGGTGAACGTGTCGGAATCCCGGCCCCAGCCCTGCTCCTCGCTGATCCCGCCGCCCAGGGTGTACATGACGGTGTCCAGGTCAGGCGAGACGTGCAGGCCGAACAGGGTGATGTCGTCCCCGGTGTTGCCGATGACGGTGATGTCGGCGTCCGGGACCTCGGCCTTCAGCCCGCGCAGGAAGCGCGCGGCCCCGACTCCGCCTGCCAGCACGGTGATGCGCATGCCGGCCAGTCTTGCAACCCTGGCTCAGGTGTTTCCCGTGAACCCCCCCGGGAAGCCGGTTTCCGGTCGCCTAGCCCCTGCGCGGGCATGCTGGGGCCCCAAGATTCTGACCGGACTTTCCCGTCATCAGGGTCAAGAACACTGCCTCTACCACGTATCCAGCTTGACTTAGCGCAAGACACGCGGGTGTAATTTCAACCGTGTAGTTTCCGTGTTCCGGGGGAGAGGACACGGGCATCGAAGGGGTAGGAGGTGCACGGTGGCTGATGTCATCGTCCCGCTGGCGCCGGCCGATTTCGGGATCGGCGTCGACGACGCCGCCGAAGTCGGCTGGCAAGATCGCGCGTTGTGCGCACAGACGGATCCGGAGGCTTTCTTCCCCGAAAAGGGCGGTTCCACCCGGGAGGCCAAGAAGGTCTGCCGGGGCTGTGAGGTTCGCGTGGAGTGTCTGGAGTACGCGCTCGAGCACGATGAGCGTTTCGGCATCTGGGGCGGGCTGTCCGAGCGTGAGCGGCGCCGGATGAAGCGCGAGGCAGTCTGACCCTCGTGGTCTGACTGGCCTGACTGGCACGGTGCGGCCCTTCTGGGGCTGGCCCGCCGGTTCTTGTCCGCATGGCCTGTTCGCTGGCGTCCGGGCCACTAGATGGTCACCGCCGGTTAACCCCCTGGCTAGCCCTGCAGCATCGCTGCGCGGCTAGCCAGGGGCTAGGGCTGCCCGGCGTGAGTGGCCGGCACTGAAGCGTCCAGAGTGCCTGCCCGGCCGGTATCGGGTCGCGTATTGTTCACGCGTACCCGCCCCGGCTGGGAGCTCGAACAGACAGCTGGTGGTGCCCCAGCAGGTGACCATTCTGACCAGCAAGCGGACTCGGTGTCGACAACTAACACGCAGGGCCAGCACGTCGTCACCGCGGTGATCGTCGCCCACGATGGCGCCGCGTGGCTGCCGCGTATCGCCGAGGCGCTGCTCGGCCAGACCCGTCCAGTGCAGCGGGTCGTCGCCGTGGATACCGGCAGCCGGGACCGCAGCGGGTCCGTTCTCGCCGAGTTGCTCGGCCGGTCGGTGGTGTTCGGCATGGACCGCCGCACTGGCTACGGCGCGGCTATCGCGCATGCGCTGCGGCACCGGGCCGCCAACACCAGTGTCCCCGGGCTGGCCGGGCTGGCGCCGGGAGAGCGGACCGAATGGGTCTGGCTGCTGCATGACGACTGTGAGCCCGCCCCCGACGCCCTGGAGCAGTTGCTGTACGGCGCGGCTGAGGCGCGCTCGGCGGCGGTGCTCGGGCCCAAGGTGATGGACTGGGCCGACCGCCGGGTACTGCTCGAGGCCGGGATCACTATCGACGGGGCTGGCCGGCGGATCACCGGTGTGGAGCCCCGCGAGGTGGACCAGGGCCAGCATGACGGCGACCGCGACGTCATGGCGGTGAGCAGCTCCGGGATGCTGGTCCGCCGGGATGTCTGGGATCAGGTCGGCGGCTTTGACCCAGCCATGCCGCTGCTGCGCGACGACGTCGACTTCTGCTGGCGGGTGCACGCGGCCGGGCACCGGGTGCGGGTGGTCACCGACGCCGTCGTTTACCACCTCGAGGCCACGGCCCGGAATCGGCGCACGCCGTCCGCGGCCCCGCGGCCGCGCCGGATGGACCGGCACAACGCGCTGCTCACCCTGCTCGCCAACCTGCCGCTGTGGCCCGCGCTGTCCGCGCTGGCCGGCAACCTGGTGCTGTCCACCCTGCGCACCGTGTTCTTCCTGCTCGCGAAGCGCCCGCGGGCCGCACTGGACGAGTTCACGGGGGTAACGTCCCTGCTCGGGCACCCGCTGCAGCTGGCCGCGGCCCGCCGCCGGCGGGCGCGGGGCCGGCGGGCCGCCTACAGCCAGCTGCGCGGTGACCTGCCCCCCGGCCGCTCCGTGCGGCGCCTCGCCGAGTTCGCCGCGAGCGTGTTCTACAGCTCAACCCAGATCGACACGGCGGGCAGCCACCACGCCACGGACGACCCCACCGACGACGACTACATGCTCGTGGACAACGGGCTCGCGCAGCGGATCCTGAGCAATCCTGGCGTCCTGCTGGTGGCCGGGCTCACCGTGATCGCGCTGATCGCGGAACGCTCGCTGCTGGGCGCGGGCACCCTGTCCGGCGGCGCGCTGACCCCGGCCTGGGGTGGCGCGACCGGGCTCTGGCACGAGTACCTGCAGGGCTTCCACCCGGCCGGGATCGGCTCGGCCAGCTCCACCCCGCCCTACGTGGCGGTCATCGCCGCGCTGGCGACGGTGCTCGGCGGTAAGCCCTGGCTGGCCATCGACGTCATCATGATCGGCTGTATCCCGCTCGCCGGGCTGTCGGCCTTCCTGGCGGCCCGCCGGGTCACCACGTCGGTGCTGGCCCGCGTCTGGGCCGCCGCAGCCTATGCGCTGCTGCCGGTGGGCATGGGCGCGGTGGCGGCCGGCCGCTTCGGCTCGGCCGTGGTCTTCGCGCTCATCCCGCTGATCGCCGTGCTCGCCGCCCGGATCTTCACCGAAGGCCCGCGCCGCGCCCGCCGGGCCGCCTGGGCCGCTGGCCTGGTCATCGCCATAGCCGCGGCCTTCGTCCCGCTGATCTGGGTCGTCGCCGTTCTCGCGGCCCTGCTCGGGGCCGTGGTCTTCCGCAGGTCGGGCCGGGGCATGCTGCTCAACCTGGCTATTACCGCGGTGGTCCCCCCGATCCTGCTGCTCCCGTGGACGCTCCAGGTAGCCACCCAGCCGTCCCTGCTCTTCCTGGAGGCCGGGAACAAGATCCCCGGGCTGACCACCGCGGGCCTGCCCGCCCGTTCGCTGCTGCTGCTCTCCCCAGGAGGCCCGGGCCTGCCGCCCTTCTGGGTGACCGGCGGCCTGGCCCTGGCGGCGCTGGCCGCGCTGCTGCTCACCGCCCGGCGGTTCCTGGTCATGGCGGGCTGGTCGGTGGCCCTGATCGGCCTGCTGGTCTCGGTCGTGGTAAGCCGGATGCTGCTGACCACGGACGACGCCAGCAAGCGAGTGGCAGGCTGGCCAGGGATCTCGCTGGCGATCGCGGCCGCTGGGCTGGTGCTCGCGGCGGTCGTGGCCGCCGACATACTGCCCAGCCAGCTCGGTGAGGGGCGGTGGCGCCGCCCGGCCGGGCTCGGCGTCCTGTTCCTGGTCGCGGCGGCCTGCAGCGCCCCGCTGCTGGCGGCGGGCTCCTGGGTGGCCACGGGGGTCCGTGGGCCGGTCGGCGCGGCCGCCGGGCCGGTGCTGCCCCCCTTCGTCAGCGTTTCCTCCAACAACGGGCTGCGGCCGCGCACCCTGGTCCTGCGCGCCGCCCACGGGACGGTCACTTACGAGGTACTCCGCGGCGCCGATCCGCTGCTCGGCGCCACGGACCTAACCCAGCCCCCGGCGGCCCAGCGGACCCTGGACTCCGTCGTGTCCACCCTGGTCGCCCAGGGGGGCGGGGACGCGCAGGACCAGGGCCGGGCCCTGGCTGCGCTGGACATCGGCTACGTGCTGCTGCCCGCCCCAGCTGACCCGGCGCTGGCCAGCACGCTGAACGACGTGGCCGACCTGCGCCCGGTAAGCAAGACGTCCGACTTCCAGCTGTGGCGGGTGGGGCAGGCCGCGGCCCGGGTCCGGGTGGCCGGACCGGGCGGCACGCTCGTCACGGTGCCCTCCGGGGAGGTGAGCGTCTCGGGCGCGGCCGCGCCGCGCAGCGGCGGGACGCTGGAGCTGGCCGAGCCCGCCGGAGGCTGGACCGCCACCCTGAACGGCACCGCGCTGCAGCCTGTCCCGTCGCCTGCCGGTGCCTGGGCGCAGGCCTTCCGGCTTCCGCCGGGCGGCGGCACCCTCGACATCTCGCACGCCCAGCTAGGCCGGACCCTGATCGTGGTGTTCGAGCTGCTGGCCCTGCTAGCGGTGGCCGCCCTCGGTCTGCCCGGCGCCCGGATGCCCGGGGAGAGCCGTGCCGGGGCCACGGCGGAGCGCCCGGCCGCCGGCCGCCGGGAGCGCGGCCGCGAGACGCCCGGCGATGGCCTGGCCGAGCCCGGCCTGGAACCCGGGAATGAGGACGGCCGCGAGGAGACGGAGCCGACGCGGGGCAGCCGGCTGTCCCGCCGCGCGGTAGCGGCGGCGGGCCGGACAGGCACCGGGCGCCGGGCCGCGGCGGCCAGCCCGGGCGGAGGACCGGGGCTCACCGGCCGAGGACTCAGCGGGCCTGGTCCCGGCGCACCGCCCAGCGGGCCTGGCGTAGGCAGGCGTGGCACCCTGGGCACCTCCCGCCGCTCCGCACAGCAAGAAAACGAGGACCTCAACGCCGCGCCCGGGGCTGACCTGGCGATGGACGCCGGGGCGGCGGCCGGGACCGAGTTCGGGGCCGATCCGGCCGGGTGGGCCGGGGCCGGGTTCGGGGCTGATGCGCCCGAGTGGGCCGGGGCAGAGGCCGCGACCGTATTCGGGACTGATCAGGCCGGGGCGGACGCGGGGCCCGGAGCTGATCCGGCCGGGCTGGCCGGGGACGCGCCCGTGGCCCGGGCTGGGTCCCCGGTCGGCGGGAGCTTCTGGGAGGCGGACGACAGCCCCACCGTCCTGGGTGCCCGCTCGGCCGCGCCCTGGGACGAGCCGCCCGCGGTGCCGCCTGCCGCCGCGTCCGTGGATGCGGCTTTGGCTGGTGCGGCCGGGCCTGATGCGGCCGTGGCGGGTACGGGGCTGGCCGGTGCGGGACTGGCTGGTTCGGGGCTGGCCGGTGGCCAGGACGACGCGCCGGCCGCCGATCGCGGCGGGCGCAAGCGCTGGCGGCGGGGCCGGAAGGCGGCGGCGGAGCAGGATGCCCCGGACCGGAACGCGGCCAAGCGCAGAGCAGGGAAGCGGAACGCCCCGGAGCAGGAGGTTGCGGCTGCGGACGCGCCTGGCCAGTACGCGGGATCGGGCCCCCGGGGGACCAGGGGCACCGGACCGCGCCGTCGCGGGAACGCGGACACCAGTGGTGCGTACCCCCGTCTCCCGTACGGCAGCGCGGGCCACCCGAGCGGCGAGTACGCCAGCGGTGACTACCTGGGCGGCGACGATCCCAGCGGCGGGTATCCCGGCCGCGAGTTTTCCGGTGCGGGCAGCGGACGGGGTTATCGCGGCGCGGGCGATCCGGGCGACTCCGGCAGTGCCGGTTATCCCGGGGCTGACTCCAGGGGTGCGGGTTGCTCCAGTGCGGGCTATGGCAGCGCTGGCCACGACGGGCCGGGGGACCGCGGGCCTGACTACGGCGACACCGGGTACGGCGGGACCGGCCCCAGCCGGGCCGGGCGCCGCGGGTCCGGTCACAGCAGTGCCGGTCGTAGCAGCGGCGAATACAGCAGCGGCGAATACAGCAGTGCCGGTCAGAGCAGTGCCGGTCAGAGCAGCGCTGGTCAGAGCAGCGCTGGTCAGAGCAGCGGCGAATACAGCCGGGCCGATTACGGCAGTGGCGACTACGGCCGGGCTGGCCGCGGCCGGGCCGATTACAACCAGGCCGGCTACGGCGGCGCCGGTGACATCGGTGCCGCCTACGGAAGCGGGGAGTATCCGCAGGCCGGCCGGGGCGGCGGAAGGCGGGTGAGCCGCGGGCGGCTGCCCGGCGATGACGATGCGCTGCCGCCGCCGCGGCGGGGCACGGCTCCCGGGGGTTATCCGGCGACGGGTGCCCCGGCGGGTGGGTCCGGCCCCAGGGCGGCGTACCCGGACCAGGGCTACCCGGACCAGGCCTACCCGGACGCGGCCTATCCTGCCGCGCCGGACCGCCGGGACAGCGCTTATCCGGACACCCCGGACTCCGCCGGGTCGAGGGCATACCCCGGGGGATCCTCCCGGTCCGATGCTGGGGGCGCCAGCCCGAGCTGGTCCAGCCCGGGCCGCTCCGGCTCTGTCTGGCCACAGCCGGGCCCCGGCCGCGGGAGTTCCGCCGGATACCCGTCGGCCGAGTACCCCGCCGCCGATCTCCCGGCCGCCGAGTACCCCCCGGCCGGGCACCTACCCGCCGAGCAGCCGGATTCGGGCTACCCGGACCCTGACGATCCCGCCCCCGGGGCATACTCCGGGACGGAATACGCCGGCCCCGACTATCCCGCCCCCGAGGACTATTCCGGCCGCCCCGCGCACGCGGCCTGGGGGCGCGAGCCCGCCGATGAGCCAGGGGAGGGTGACTGGTGAGGAACCTGCGCGGAAGCCGGGTTCTGTCCGCGGCGGTGGTGCTGGTGGTGCTGGGCGGCCTTTATGCGCTGGCTGGCCTGCGGCACCCGATCTCGCTCAGCGCGGGAGCGGCAACGCGGTCGCCGCACTCGGTCCCGGTGACCACGGTGGTCCGGGCCTGTCCCGCGCCGGGCGCGGCCTTCAGCCGCGGCGGCGGCATCGCGGTGATGGCCGCGCCCGCCAGCGCGGCCAGTACGACCGGCACCGCCTCATCGGCCAGCCCGACCGCGGGCAGCGGCGCTACATCGCTCGGCCGCGGGGTGGCGATGGTGACCCGGCTGACGGGCCTGGGAAGCAGCACCGCCGGCCCGGCGGTGCTCAGCATCACCCAGCCCGGAACGCCGCGGCTCGCCACGGTGAGCCTCGACCGCACCACCCGCGCCCAGGCCGCGCCCAAGGGGAAGCCCAGCGCCACCACAGTGGTGTCCACGGCGCTCCGGGGCGGCGTTGTGGTCCAGGCCAGCGGATCGCTGGCGCAGGGCCTGGACGTCGAGCAGACCAGTGGCGCCAACCTGCCTACTGCGGCCTGCACCAGTCCCGCCACCAGCTTCTGGTTCGTGGGCCCGGGACAGCGCACCGCCGGGCGCATCCTGGTTTACCTGATGAACCCCAGCGGCCAGGCGGCCGACGCGGACGTAGACATCTTCACCGACGCCGGGCCGCTGCAGCAGACCGCCGATAACGGGATCACCGTGCCGCCGCACGGGATGATCGTCCAGTCACTGGCCCCGGTGCTGCACAACTCCCGGTCGCTCACCCTGAACGTGCGGACCAGTGTGGGCCAGGTGGCCGCCGCGGTCCAGGAGAGCACCGGGGCGGGTGAGGGAGCCTGGCTGCCGGCGGCCCAGGCCCCGGCTACCCATCTGGTCATCCCGGGCCTGCCCGTCGCGGCGGGCAGCCGTGAGCTCTACCTGGGCGTGCCGGGAGAGAAAGACGCCAACGTCCAGGTGTCCGCGGTCACGTCCCGCGGTACGTACGAGCCCACCGGCGCGGGCGGTATCGACATCCCCGGCGGTTCCGCCGCTGATATCTCGCTGCCGTCACTGGCCGGGATCCCGGCGGCGATCAAGCTGACCTCCAGTACCCCCATCACCGCCAGCATCATGATCCCGGGGGGCAGCAACGGCTCACCCGGATCCTTCACCGCGGCCGAGCCCGCACTCGAGGAACAGGGCGTGGTCGCCGACAACACGACCGGGCCCGGCCGGGCCACCGCCCTGATCCTCTCCGCGCCGCACGCCACGGCCCGGGTGAGCGTCGCCCAGATCTCGTCAGCAGGCTCGGCGCGGCAGACCCAGACCGTGGAGGTCAGTTCCGGGAAGAGTGTCGTGGTGGCGCTCAAGGCGGTCCCGGGAGCGCCGCGGGGGACGCCGTTCGCAGTAGTGATCTCGCCGCTGCCAGGCTCCGGCCCGGTCTACGCGGGCCGGGTGATCACGGCCAGCGGGACGGGTGGCGCGCTCCAGGCGATGCTCCCGGTGGCCAGTGCGCTCACCACGGTCCTGCTGCCTCCGGTCCGCAGCGCCGCCATCGCCGCCGTGCCCTGAGCAGCGTGCCCCTGAACACCGTGCTCCTGAACACCGTGCCCCTCAACACCGTGCCGTGAATCCCTCACGAGCGGGTTACTCGTCCTCCCCGAAACCGGGGTCCACGTCCTCCGGGTCGATGCCGAGCAGCCGGGCGAACTCTTCCACCACTACCTCGAAGACCAGCTCGCCCAGCTCGTCCTCGCTATCGGCCCTCGCCGCCAGCGGCCGCCGGTACACCACGATCCGCGGGGGACGGGGCACCGTGCCCTCAGCCAGGCCCGCCGAGCCCGGGTCCAGCCGGGCCAGGGACACAGTCTCCGGCCCGATGCCGGGCGGGTCCGGCGGCGGGATCTCCTCGACCGCGAACTCCACCCCGGACAGCTGAGCCTCCCAGCGGGACTCCAGCCGGGCCACCGCCTCGAGGATCAGTTCATCGAAACGCTGGGACCGGCTCCGGTACAGCGGTACTCCGGGCGGGGCCAGCACCCCGCGCAGCCCGCGCCCGTGCCGGTCCCGCCGCCTGACCCGCGGGGCCCGGCTCAGATCAGGGGCCCTGTGATCGGGGGTTCTGTGTTCCGGGGGCTTGTCAGCAGGGGCACTGGGCTCGGTGCCGTCCCCCTCACCGGTGCGCACAGTTGCCGAGCGTATCCCGGGGGGTGGCCTGGTGCCCGCCGTGCGGGCTGCCCGGTAGCCGCCGGGCCTTCCTGGCCGGGGGAGCCGGACCCGGAGCGAGACACGATCGGGCAGTGTGCCCCGGGTGGTGGCGTTACCGCCCGCGGATGGGTACGGTCAGCCGTTGTGAGCGATGCACGTGACCCCTCTCCCCTCCGGTCGCGCTGGCACG
>Ga0208589_1001010_pt1 | contig 12223 bp, 9 predicted proteins | sample NGESurshal092012_2_FD_184486 | JGI IMG/M metagenome (GOLD analysis project Ga0208589, IMG submission 184486) | Arctic peat soil microbial communities from Barrow, Alaska - NGEE Surface sample F53-2 shallow-092012 (SPAdes) | ecosystem: Environmental > Terrestrial > Soil > Wetlands > Peat ... | reverse complement strand
GGCGCTCGGCAACCTGATCATCCAGGCCGTCTCGAGCGAGCAGACGGGCGTCGCGAGCGGCATGAACACCGTGATGCGGACGCTCGGCGGCGCGCTCGGCGGTCAGCTCTCGGCGACGTTCATCGCCGCGCACACGCTGCACGGCAAACCGACCGTGACGGGCTTCACCGAGTCGTTTGTGATGGCGACCGGGTTCCTGATCGTCTGCCTGCTCGCCGGCGTGCTCGTGCCGAAGGTCCCGGCCATTGCCACGCCGGCGCCGCGAGCGGAGGGCGTTCCCGCGACGAACGGCGCCGTCGCGCCGGGCGACGCCGAGACGGCGGTCGTCGCGATGGCCTCAGATACCGCCGGCAGCTAGTCCGGCCGACGGCTCACCCGACTGCTCCGCGGGCTGCTCCACCTCGCCGTCGGCGAGCTGCTCGTCGGGGCGCCCGCCGGGCATCGCCCTGAGAGCGACGATGAAGGCAAGCGCCATCGCGCCGGCCATCCCGTAGACGACGACCTGCGTCGAGTGCGCGAAGTCGAGCCGGATCTGATGGGTCAGACCGTGTGAGCCACCTCCGCCCCCGGAGGAGCTCGGCGCGGAGCCGCGCGAAGCACCGGAAACTGCGTGCCCGATGCTTTCGGCGCGTGCTTTCGGAACACCGACGCTCGTAAGCGACTTCGTCACGCGCGAGACCGTTTCGGTGATCAGCAGCGAGCCAAGCACGGCGAGCCCGAGGCTGCCGCCGAAGTTGCGCACGGTCTGCGTCAGCCCGGTCACCGCCCCATACGTCGCGTGCGCGGCGCGGTTCAGCGCATCGGTGCTGACCGGGCCGAGCACCATGCCAACGCCGAGGCCGGCGATCGCAAGCCGCCACCACTGTTCGTTGAACGACAGGTCGTCGAGCGCTTCGGCCCACAGATAGAAGCCAACAGCGGCGATCGCGCAGCCAGGAACGACCGTCGGCCGGGCGCCGCTTTTGTCGAGCAGACGCCCGCCGCGCTGCGCGCCGATCGTGAAGCCGATGAAGAAGACGAGGATGTAGAGCCCAGCCTCGCCGGCGTTTTCGCCTAGCGCGATCTGGGCGTAGAGGCTCGCGAAGAAGAACAGCGGCACGAAGCAGATCGACAGCAGGAACAGCACGACGTTGTCGACGAGGAAGCCGCGATTGGCGAACAGCCGCATCGGCACGAGCGGATCGGCGACGCGCAACTCGAAGCGCACGAACGCGGCGAGCAGCGCCACGCCGACGATCAAGCAGAGCCACGTGGCGACGCTGCTCCAGCCCCACACGCTCGCCTGCTGCAGGCCGAGCACGGCGATCCCCATCCCGGCGCCGACAAGCAGCGCGCCGCGCATGTCGATTCGCGAGTCGCTTCGCTCCTCCTGCGGCTTCGAGACCGCGATCAGCACGAGCGCGATGATCGCGACGGGAATGTTGACCCAGAAGATCGCGCGCCACGTCCATTCGGTCAGGTAGCCACCCGTGATCGGGCCGACGGCCGTCAGCGCGCCGGTGATCGAGAAGAACACCGCGAGCGCCTTGCCGCGTTCGGCGACCGGATAGCTCGCGACGACGATCGCGAGCGCGGCCGGGAACAGGATCGCCGCGGCGGCACCCTGGAGCACGCGAAAGACGATTATCCACGTCTCGGCGATCGATCCGGTCGGTGTCGCGCCGCACAGCGCCGAGCAGAGCGCGAAGGCGATCACGCCGATCGTCACCATCCGCCGTGGGCCGAACACGTCGGCGACCTTGCCGCCGAGCGCGAACAGCGCCGAGAGCGAGAGCAGGTAGCCATTGACGATCCACTGCGAGCCGGTCGAGGAGAGGTGCAGCTCGTGCTGCAGGTTTGGCACTGCGAGCGCCACGATCGTCTGATCGATGAACAGCATCGCGACGGAGAAGATCATCGCCGTGAGAACTAGTTTCTTCCTGTCCACCGTTGACCCCCTATGCGGTCGGTTCGCGCGTGTCGGCTACGTACGAAATACGTAATCGGCGTTCACCATCGGGCGCTTGAATCCTGCTGCTGCGCCCTACAACTGGACGCGCTCGCCGACGGTCAGCGTGCACTCGTCGGGCAAGCGGAAGTACCAGACGGGGCTCGCCGCGTTGTGCGCCATCACGAGGAACAGCCGCTTGCGCCAGCCCATCATCCCGGGCGCGTCCGTGCGCACGATCGTGATGTTCGAGAGGAAGTAGGACGCCTCGTCGAGGTCGACCGAGCGCTCGAGCAGCTTGCGCCGGTCGGCCAGCGCAAGCAGCGCCGGAACGTCCGGCTGGTCCTGGAAGCCGAAGCGCGCCGTCAGCCCGCTGATGCCGTCGTCGTCGTTGCCGAGGTGGTCGTTGTGCAAGCGCTCGGCCTCGGGCACGTGCGGCACGCGCTCGGTCACGATCGAGACGATCACGACGTGGTCGTGCAGCACATGGTTGTGCTCGACGTTCACGCGCATCGCAAGCGGCGTCGTCTCGGCGTTCGCGTTGAGAAACACGGCCGTACCGGGAACGCGCTGAACCGGCGGCCGGTGCGCGTCGAGCCGCTCGACGAAGTCGCGCAGCGAGCCCTCCTCCTCGATCCGGTTCGCGCTGACGATCTCGCGGCCCTTGCGCCAGGTCGTCATCGCCGTGAAGATCAGCGCGGCGATCGCGAGGGGCAGCCAACCGCCGTGCACGACCTTCGTCAGGTTCGCCGCGAAGAACGAGATCTCGATGCTGAGGAAGGCGACTGCACCGAGTGCGATCAGGCGCCTTGGCTTATGCCACAACAGCCGCGCGACGGCGAGGAACAGGATCGTGTTGAGGATGAACGTGCCCGTGACGGCGACGCCGTACGCCGACGCGAGCGCCTGCGAGGAGCCGAAGCCGACGACGATCACGACGACGAGCACGAATAGTGCCGCGTTCACACCTGGTGCATAGATCTGCCCGACCTCCGACTGCGAGGTGTGGCGGATCGTCAAGCGCGGCAGGAAGCCGAGCTGCACGGCCTGCTTGGTCACACTGAACGCGCCCGAGATCACCGACTGCGAGGCGATCACGGTCGCGACGGTCGCGAGCAGCACCATCGGCACCTGCGCCCAGTGCGGCACGAGCAGGAAGAACGGATTCGAGATCGACTTCGGCGAGCGCACGATCAGCGAGCCCTGCGCGAGGTAGTTGAGCGTCAGCGCCGGGAACACGAGCAAAAACCACGCGCGGCGGATCGGCGCGCGCCCGAAGTGCCCCATGTCGGCGTACAGCGCCTCCGCACCGGTCACCGCGAGGACGATCGAGCCGAGCGCGATGAACGCGACGCCGCCGTGGTTGAACATGAATTCAGCCCCGTAGGAGGGCGAGAGCGCCTTCAGCACGTCCGGATGGCGCGCGATCTCGGCGGCGCCGAGCACGCCGAGCACGGTGAACCACAGCGCCATCACCGGCCCGAACAGGTTGCCGACGAGCTTCGTGCCATAGCGCTGGATCGCGAACAGCATCGTCAAAACCGCGACGGTGATCGGCAGCACGAGCGAGTGCAGGCTCGGGATCGCGACCTTCACCCCTTCGACGGCGGAGAGCACGGAGATCGCCGGCGTGATCGCGCCGTCGCCATAGAACAACGAGGCGCCGAGGATGCCGAGCGTCACGAGCATCACCTTCGCCGCGTTGCTCTTTACTTTCGCGTCCTGCACGAGCGCCGTGAGCGCCATGATGCCGCCCTCGCCCCCGTTGTCCGCGCGCATGATGAAGGTCACGTACTTGACCGAGACGATCATCGTGATCGACCAGAAGACGAGCGAGATCACGCCGTAAACGTCGCCCGAGGTCGCGTGAACGGCGCGATGGTCGGCGTTGAAGACGGTCTGCAGCGAGTAGAGCGGGCTCGTCCCGATGTCACCGAAGACGACGCCGAGCGCGCCGAGCGAGAGCGCGACGATGCCTGTCTTCGCGCCACCGCGACGTCGCCGCCCGCCGTGCGAGTCGCCCTCCGAAGGCTCGGCCGGCTGCGTCCCGGCGTCGAGCGTCCCAGCCTCTTGCGTCCCGGCGTCGTTTGGCTCCGGCGTCTCAGGCGCCGGTGGGGCGGGGTCGGGCACTGCCAGACCGTAGCGGTCGCTCAGGCTGGGCTACTCAGGCGCTCGCCGCGGCGGCGAGCAGGTCCTCGGCCTCGGCCTCGATCCCCTCGGCCATCACTCCCAGCTCATCGACGAGGTCCGGGTCGGCGCAGAGCCCGAAGCAGAGCAGCCCGGCGAGCGACATCGCCGAGACGCGCAGCGCGTGGCGTTCGCCGATCTCCGCCAGCGAGTGCAGGTGCGCGACGGGGACCTCGAGCACGCTCACAGGCTCGCGCGGTCCGGGAACGTTCGAGACGCTCAGCGCGAAGCGGCGCGGGTTGCGCTCCATCCGCTCGACGAGGTGCTCAAGCGGCGGGCAGTCCGACAGCTCGCGCAGCAGGTGCTCGTGGTACTGCGCGTCGTGATCGAGCTTGCGCTCGGTCGTCGCCGCGTGCGCGAGGCGCAGGCGCGTGACGGGGTCCGTCTCGTTCAGCGGCAGCCCGATCGAGAAGAACGAGTCGTGGTTGGCGACTTCGTCGCCCTCGTGGTGCATGCTGACCGGCACACGGACGCGGATCGTGCCAAGATCGCCGTGGCGCTGGCGCAGCCAGCGGGCGACGGCGCCGGCGACGATCGAGAGGACGGCGTCGTTCAGCGTCGCCCCGTCGAGTCCCTTCGCGGCGTCGTGCAGCGCGGGCAGCGAGACGGCAGCGAAGGCAACCTCGCGGCGCGTGCCGATGCGTCCGTCAAACGGCGAGCGGCACTCCCCGCGTGAGTACTCGCGACGGAGGAATCCGGCGAGATGCGCGCGGCGCCGGCTCTCGTCGACGGCGTGGGCAGCATGCGCCTGCGCCGGCGTCATGCTCGCCTCGAAGCTCGCATCCCACAGCAGCGCGCGCGCGTAGCGGACCGAGGCCGTTCCATCGGCGAGCGCGTGATGGATGCGCCAGATCAAAGCGCTGCCGCCGTCGGCCAGCGCGACGACGTCGATCCGCCAAAGCGGGCGCGAGCGGTCGAGACGCTGCTCGAACAGCTCGGCTACGAGCGCGAGTAGCCCGGGCTCGTCGAGCGGCTCGTCGATCGGCGCACGGACGACGTGCTCGGCGAGGTCGAAGCGCTCGTCGCGCACCCAGCCGGGCTTGTCGGCGCTGCCGCCGAGCCGCCGCGTCAGCGCCGGCGCAAGCTCGATCCGCGCGGCGATGCGCTCGCGCAGGCGCTCGACATCGATCGCTTGCGCGCTGGGTGCGAGCCGCACGACCTTGCACGTGTGCCCGGCAATCGTCTGGCACTCGAGGTCGAGGATCGCGCGGTCCTCTGGGCCGAGCGGGATCAGGTCGTCCATCGGGCCAGCATTCTCGCCTATGCTGCGGCCGCAGCCAAGCTCAATCGACATGTCAACGAGATGAACAGCCAACCGATCCACGACGCGATCTCCGCGCGCAAGTGCACGCCCGAGGCGGTGCTCGAGTGGATTGGGCCCGACATGGACGTGATCGTCGGGCTCGCGAACGCCGAGCCGGTGCACACGATCGACGCGATCGAGGCAGCAGCGGCCGCCGCCGGCGTACACGGCGTACGCCTGCATCAGATGATGCCGATGCGCCCGCGCCGCTACATCGAGGGCGAGCTGCCGGGACTGCGCCATGTCGGCTGGTTCCTCTCGCCGCACAGCCGCGCCGCGTTTCGCCGCGGCAACTGCGATCTCGTGCCGAATTCGCTCGGCAGCGAATACATGTCTTCCTCCGGCGGCCAGCCCGACTACGCACGTGGCGCGGTGATGGCCGAGCACGGGCAGGCATTCATCGTGCTGCACTCGAGCACAGCCGATGACACGGTCTCGCGGATCGTGCCGCAGCTGCACCCCGGCGCCGCGGTTACGACGTTCAAGAACATCGTCGACAAGGTCGTCACCGAGTACGGCGTCGCGGAGTTGCGCGGCAGCTCGATCGCCGAGCGCACTCGCCGGCTGATCGCGATCGCGCATCCGAACTTCCGCGACGAGCTGACGGCTCGGGCGCGGGAGCTCTGTTACTTGATGTAGCTAGATCCAGTCGCGACTGCGGAAGGCCAGATAGAGCCCGCCGGAGACGACGACGATCAGCGCCGAGGAGAACCAGAATCCCCAGTGCGCGGAGAAGCCCGGATACGGAACGTTCTGCCCGTAGAAGCCTGTGATCGCGGTCGGCACGGCGATGATCGCGGCCCAGCTCGTGACCTTCTTCATCACGAGGTTCATCCGGTTGCCCTGGATCGCGATGTTCGTCTCGAGGATCGTCGTGACGAGATCGCGCAGCGATTCGGTCCAGTCAGTCGCGCGAAGCACGTGGTCGTAGATGTCCTGGTAGTACGGGACCATCGCCTGATCGAGCACGTGCAGGTCGCGGCGCATCAGCGAGTTGACGACCTCGCGCATCGGCTGCACGAGACGCCGCAGCAGCACGAGGCTCTTGCGCAGCTCGAACGAGCGCCGCTGAACCTCCGCTTCGCGCGGCCGCGCGTCGAACAGCAGGTCCTCGAGCGCCTCGATCTCGGTGTCGAGCGACTGCACGGCTTCGAAGTGGCCGTCGACGATGAAGTCGAGCACGCCCCACAAGAGGAACGAGACGCCGTGCTGGGCGAGCTCCTTCGATTCGTCCCAGCGCGCGACGATCGCCTCGATGTCGACGCCTTCGTCCTTGCGCACCGTGACGAGCGCGTTGCGCGTGATGAACATTCCGATCTCGCTCGTCTCGAGCTCACCCGAAGCCGTGTCGAGCGCGAGCGTGTAAGCGTTGACGAACAGGTGCGAGTCGTAGCGATCGAGCTTCGGACGCTGATGCTCGCTGACGGCATCCTCAACGGCGAGCGGGTGCAGCTTCAGCTCCTTGGCGATCGTCGCCAGATCCTCGCCGCTCGGCGCGCAGTAGTCGAGCCAGACAAACGCGTTCGGTTCGGCGATGTGATCGGACACTTCGCTGACCGGGAAGTCCTCGCAGTCGAGCTTGCCGTCCTTGTAGAGCCTCGTGCGAGCCATTCGCGCACGATACGGCCAGCGCCGGATCGCGCTCGGCTGGACCCGACAGGCCTGGCAGGGCGCCGCTGCGAAGCGCGCGCCAGTACGCGACGCCGGCGTACAGCGGCTACGCGGTTGTCGGCTGGTCCTCGCCCGCGCGGTCGTCGGCGAGCCGCGCGAGTGCTTGCGTGCGCTCTTCGCGCTCCATCCGCGCGTCGCCGAGCGGATTGACGATGCCGCGCACGACCGACATGAACGCCCAGCGGCGGGGCTCGAAGATGCGCGGCGCGCGGCGTTCGATCCCGCGCACGATCGCCGCTGCGGCCTTGTCGGCGCCGACGCGCTTGCGCAGCGGCGCCGGGAGCACGCCGAACATCTCCGTCGCGACCGGGTCGCCGTCGATCGCGCGATGGACCATCTCGGTCTCGATGAAGCCGAAGTAGGCGACGCTCGCGCTCGCGCCGTGCTGTACGAGCTCGACGCGCAGCGCACGGCCGAACTGCTCGACTGCGGCCTTGCTCATCGCGTAAGGCGTCGCAGCGACGCCGTTGACGAAGGCGTAGATCGAGGAGGTGACGACGACATGGCCTTTACGCCGCACGATCTCGGGAAGGGCGGCCTCGACGGTGCGGCAGACGCCCCACAGGTTGACCTCGAGCACGCGTTCGAAACTCTCGGGTGCCATCGCGCGGAAGGTCGCAAGGCGCGGCGCGATGCCGGCGTTCGCAAGGACGACGTCGACGCTGCCGAAGTGCTCGACGGTCCGCGCAACGGCGCGCTGCATCGCGCCGCGGTCGGTGACGTTAGCCGCGATGCCGATCGCGCGGCTGTCGTGGAGCTGCTCGGCGGCCGCGTCGCAGGCGGCTTGGTCGAGATCGACGATCGCGACGGAAGCGCCACGCGCGAGGAGCGCCTGCGCAGTTGCGAAGCCGATCCCGCGTGCGCCGCCGGTGACAAGCGCCACCTTGCCGCTGAGCTCGAAGCGCGCCATGCGAGCACTCTCTCAGACTGACGAGCCACGTGCTGCTCGTTTCGCTCAGGGCGTCTACCCTGCCGCGGCGATCCGGTAAACGGGGCCGTCAAGCGAGGTGAGGTAGATGTGCCCGCTCGCGTCCTGGCCCATCGAGGAGAGTGCGCTCACTTGCAGGCCGGTCGCGTGCAGGCCGCTCACGTGGCCTTGCCGGAGCTCGACCGCCTCGATCTGCGGACGGCAGAAGTCGCCGAACGGGTAGTGGCCGTAGAGGCTCGGAAGCGTGCGGTCGCGCACGACGTAGCCGCCGATGATCGCGCAGTAGCCGCTGCTGTGCGAGACGGTCAGCGTCGGAGAGACGGCGCCGGGCGCACGGCCAGGCTTGTTGCGGCGCGTCCCCTCCCAGACGCTCCAGCCGTAGTTCGCGCCGGCGCCGGTATGCGCAGGGATGAAGTCGACCTCCTCCTGCTGGTCCTGCCCAACGTCGCCGACGATCATGTCGCCGGTGGCACGGTCGAAGGAGAAGCGCCACGGGTTGCGCAGGCCATATGCCCAGATCTCGGGGCGCTTGCCGGACTGGCCGGCGAACGGGTTGCCGCTCGGGATCGTGTAGCCGCCCGCTGCGGATGGCGCGATTCGCAGGATCTTGCCGAGCAGCGTGTCGGTGCTCTGCCCGTTGTTGTGCGGGTCGCCCTCGCTGCCCCCGTCGCCGACGCCGATGTACAGGTCTCCTTCCGGGCCAAACGCCATCTGTCCGCCGTTGTGGTTGGAGAATTCGTGATGGGAGATGCGCAGGACCAAGCGCGCGCTCGCCGGGTCGGCGACGTTCGCGTTCGCCGAGCGGCGGTACTGCACGATCTCGATGTCGCCGCCTTGCACGGTGTAGTCGACGTAGAAGAGTCCGCTTCGGGCGTAGTCGGCCGGAAACGCGAGGCCGAGCAGCCCCTCCTCGTCACCGCCCTGCGTGTAGACGGACTTCGACACGTCGAGGAACGGCGGCGCCTGCACGTGCCCGTTGCGCAGCAGAACGATCTGGCCGACTCGCTGCACGACGAACACGCGACTCCCGTCGCCGGGCGCACCGGTCACGCCGATCGGCTGTTCGAAGCTGCCGACGCGGACGAGGCGCACGCCGTGCTTGCGTGCCGCGCCCGCGGGTGATTTCCCGTCGGTCGTAGCGGTCGAGGTCGTCACACCCACCGTCCCGGGCGGCGATTCGGCGCCGTTCGAGCGCGCGGCCTGCCCCGAGCCGCACGCAGCCAGCGAGAGCGCCGCGGCGAGGGCCGGAATCGCAATCGGCGAGTAGGGCCTCATCGCGCACATCCTCGCATCGCGGCACGCGCAAGGCGGCGGTAGATCAACGAACGAATGCGGCTGCCCTCGCGCAGCGTGCACTGGGAACCCGTGCGGCGAGCAGCGTTCGCAGCGGGTCCGAGCGCGAAACGCGCCCGGACCACGATGCGAGATGCGTCGCTACCTGCGGCCCTGTCTGCGGCCGCGTTGCTTGCTCCGGCGCTCAGCGGCGCGTCGCGTGCCGGTGCGGGTAGTGGTGGACGGGAGGCTTCGACGGCCCGTGGCCGTAGGTACCGCCCGGGTGATGGCCGTGCCCGCCATGACCGGATCCGCCGCCCGAACCCGAACCGGATCCGCCTGGGCTCCAGGGCAGGACATACGCGCGGTAGGTGTTCACACCGGTCGGGAACTGGGCGTTGAACACGAGGTTACCGGCGCCGTCGAACTGCGAGAAATACGGCAGGCTGCCCCAGCCGACGAACGTCCCGCCATCCGGCAGCGGCTGACCGTTGCCCTGCGACGGGGCGGTCAAGCTCTCCGGCTGGTTGTCGGAGGCGAGCAGCGTCGCGGTGTGATGCCACTCGTCGAGCTTCACCGTTACGACGCGGCTGAGAGAGAACTGGGCCGTCGGGTCGACGCCGGTATTGCCGACGCCGGCCGCCTCGTTGTCGAAGAACGAGTACTCGTCGTTGCCGAGCGCCTCGGGGTCGTGCTGCCAGGCGAATATCTCGCCGGCGTTGTTGAGCGACTGCCCGGGTGCGGCTTTGAACGTGAAGTCGCTCGCCTTGCCGCCGAGTTGCCAGATGATGTTGCCGCTGTGACGGTTGACCTTGTACGTCGTCCACGTGTCACGCGCGTCGATCAGCAGGTTGCCGTCGGTGTCGACGTGCACGGCGTTGATGTGGAACCAGTCCCACGGGCTCGACGCCGAGGCCGGCAGCGGCTGCTCGCTCTGGCTGTAAGGAACATGGTCCTGGCTGTTCCACTGGAACAGGACCTTGCCGGTCGGGATATCGATCTCCTGCACAACGCCGTCAATCACGGTCTGGTTGGAGGGGCCGCCGATCGATGTCAGGTCAGCTGTGGCGGTCGTGTAGGAGAGGATCAGCGCGGTGTTCTGCGGCGTGATCAGGAACTCATGGCCGTCGGCGCTGAGCCCGTTTCCGGCATTGACGGCAGCGATCTGCTGGTAGTGGTTGTTGTAGATGTAGTCGGTGCCCGTCGCGACGCCACCGAGGCCGGTGCCCTGCCACCAGGTCAGCACCGGCTGGCCGTGGTAGGTCTGGGTGCGGAAGTCCGACGCCTCCTGCCCGGCGGGAACCGGCTGGAACCAGACGACATTGCCTTTCTGGTCGAGGATCTCGGGGCCGTTGGCGTACGTGGCGGTGTCACCGAACGGAGAGATGAAGATGTCGTTCTGACCGGGGTGGCTGTATGGCGTGACGATCGATACGGGCGGCGGCGCGCTCGGGGTCGTGGCGAGCGCGGAGCTCGTTGTGCCGAGCGTGAGCGCGAGTGCGAGCGCGGCGATCAACAGCGGCGCGGCTCGGCGCCATCGGCGAGCTACGTCGGGCTGCGCGTTCGAGTTGGGGGTCTCCGACATGGCTCTGATTCCTTTCGAGAGATGGGGCTTGCGGTTTTGCCGGGCCGTGCGCAGTGGGGGTGCTCACGGCCCGAAGCGTCACCGTAGCGAAGATCTCTATAATTTCAACTGACTTTATGATCTTCTCGATCGTCCTGCGCCCTCTCGGTGGTCCAAGCGCTCGGAACCAGCTTGCTAGAGCGCTTCTCGCCGCCCGTGTGCCGCGCGCCCACGCACGACCGAGTTGGCCACGCGGCCAGACGGTCCGTGAACAGCTTGTAAACGCTTGCATCCTGAATGCCATGTGCTAAAAACTGGCGCGTTCTTCCTCTCGCGCTACACGCTGCCGGACAAGTGGGCCTTGGAGGAGGACGTGTGCTCGGGATACCGAGCCTCGTGCGGGTGGGGATGGATCGGCCGGTGCCGGCCGCGTGGTGGTTCTGACCGGATCGCCGCGCTCGGTAGGCGCTGGAGCTCACCGAAGCGGGCAGGAGACAGCCCGAAGAGAGGGATCGCGCCTCAGCGTTCGTCAGACCTCTGCCGAACGCAACGACGGCCGATCGCACCGGAGAGAAAGGACATGGAGATGAATCGCCTCAGAAGCCTGATGCTGTTGCTTATCGCGGTGTTTGCGCTAAACGCGTTCGCCGTGAGCGCTTACGCGGCCGAAGGAGAAAAACCGCTCGTTGAAGAAGCCGAAGAAATCAACAAGGAAAAGCTCGAAGAAGCAAAAGAAAAAAATCAAGAAAGCCGCGAAAAAACGCACGAAAAAAACGTTGAACACAGCGAAAAAGCGAGAGAACGCGCCAAAGAACGGATCGAACGGACGAAGGAAAAGAACGAAGCGCGCATAGAAAAGGCCGAAGCCAAGGAAGTCAAGGACAAAGAAAAAGCGATCGCGAAGGAAAAAGCGGCTCAGGAAAAAGCCGAAAAACGGAAACTTCACGAAGAAGAAGTCGCGAAAGCAAAGGAAGAAAAGCAGAAAGCAAAAGAAGAACGCGAAAAAGAAAAAGAAGGCGGAGGGGAACCCGTCTAGCAGGCGTTCGACGCCCGGCGACGGCCGTCCGGCGGATTGTTGATCGGCGCGCCGACGAGCCGTCAGAGCAGTGGGAGGCCGCGCCCGACACGGCGCGGCCTCCTGCGTTCCAGGTCAGTGCTCCGCGTTGCGCTCGGAGAGCACCAGCGAAGAAGCGGGACGCCGGGCCGTCGCAAGAGGCGGCGCGAGTGCCGGTCGCTCGCGCAAAGGTACCGCGACCCGGCCACTGGCGACCAGCTCGCTGAGCGACTGCTTTGGATTGGGACGGGCCAGTGGTCCGGCCGAGTTCATGCTGTGCATGGCAGATATACCTCCTCCACGTAACCCCGCCTGAG
>Ga0208589_1001008_pt1 | contig 12239 bp, 14 predicted proteins | sample NGESurshal092012_2_FD_184486 | JGI IMG/M metagenome (GOLD analysis project Ga0208589, IMG submission 184486) | Arctic peat soil microbial communities from Barrow, Alaska - NGEE Surface sample F53-2 shallow-092012 (SPAdes) | ecosystem: Environmental > Terrestrial > Soil > Wetlands > Peat ... | reverse complement strand
ACTGGCTGCCAGGGCGATCGACAAGGCCATCGACAAGCTCATCGACAAGGCCGTCGATCGCAAGGCGGCTGCGCGGGCGGACTGGGTCACGGCGTTCCTTCGCGGCGAATCATCGATTCCCCCAGGCACTAGGTCTATTTGATTGAATATGTGGACAAAATACTAATTACACGGATGTTTTCGCTGTCTGCGCCATGACCGCGGCAAAATCGCGGCCGGGGACGGGCGGCGTTCCGCCCGCTTCGGGCTCTTTCACCGGGCCGCCAGACCCGGTATGAATTAGCCTTATCGCAGGCCTTGACGGCATGCCGCGCGCGTTCGGAGGAAGTCCATGGCAACCAAGACCAATTTTCGGGGCTCGTTCACCGCCTTGGTCACGCCCTTCAAGAACGGCTCGCTCGATGAAGCGGCCTTTCGCGGCTTGGTCAGCTGGCAGATCGCCGAGGGCACGCATGGGCTGGTTCCGGTCGGCACCACAGGCGAAAGCCCGACGGTGAACCATGACGAGCACAAGCGCGTGGTCGAATGGTGCATCGACGAGGCCAAGGGCCGCGTTCCCGTGATTGCCGGCGCCGGATCCAATTCGACCAGGGAAGCCATCGAACTGGCCGAGCATGCGGAGAAGGCGGGCGCCACCGCGGTGCTGGTGGTGACGCCCTATTACAACAAGCCGACCCAGGAAGGCATGTACCAGCACTTCAAGGCGATCAATGACGCCATCGGCATTCCGATCATCATCTACAATATTCCGCCGCGCTCGGTGATCGACATGAGCGTCGACACCATGAAGCGGCTGTTCGAGCTGAAGAATATCGCCGGCGTCAAGGACGCGACCGCGAGCATGGTGCGGGTGTCGCAGCAGCGCGCCGCGATGGGCGAGGAGTTCAACCAGTTGTCGGGCGAGGACGCCACCGTGCTCGGCTACATGGCGCATGGCGGACATGGCTGCATTTCCGTCACCTCCAACGTCGCGCCGCGGCTGTGCTCGGAATTTCATCTGGCCTGGCAGAAGGGCGACGTCAAAACCGCGCTGAAGCTGCACGACAAGCTGATGCCGCTGCATACCAATCTGTTCATCGAGTCCAATCCGGCTCCCGTAAAATACGCGCTGTCGCTGCTCGGCAAGATGGACGAGAAGCTGCGCCTGCCGATGGTGCCGGTGTCGGAACCGACGCGCGTGGCGGTACGCAGCGCGATGGTGCACGCGGGATTGATCAACTAATCATCGGGCATTTGCCGTCGCCGCCATGATGCTTCACCGTGTGAAGCCGAACAGAAGGGGTCCAAGATGCTGAAGGAATTCCGCGACTTCGCAATGAAGGGCAACGTGGTCGACCTCGCGGTCGCCGTCATCATCGGCGCGGCGTTCGGCGCCATTGTCACCTCGCTGGTCGCCGACGTCATCATGCCGATCGTCGGGTCAATCTCCGGCGGCCTCGACTTCTCCAACTATTTCATTGGATTGTCCAAGAACGTCACGGCGACCAATCTGATCGACGCCAAGAAGCAGGGCGCGGTGCTGGCCTATGGCAATTTCCTGACGCTCGTGATCAATTTCGTGATCGTCGCCTTTGTGTTGTTCATCGTCATTCGCGCCATGACCATGCTCAAGCGCAAGGAAGCTGCGGCGCCGGCCGCGCCGCCGAAGCCGACCCGCGAGGAAGAACTGCTGACCGAGATCCGCGATCTCCTTAAAAAGGCTTGATGTGGCCGAGAAGAACGAGCGCCCGATCAAGGTCGTCGCGGAAAATCGAAAAGCACGGTTCAACTACGCGATCGAGGACACGCTGGAAGCCGGCATCGCGCTGACCGGCACCGAGGTCAAGTCGATCCGCAACGGCAAGACCACGATCGCGGAATCCTATGCCGATACCAAGGACGGCGAGATCTGGCTGATCAACGCCAATATCCCGGAATATCTGCAGGCCAACCGCTTCAACCACGAGCCGAAACGGCCGCGCAAGCTGTTGCTGCACAGGAAGCAGATCAACAAATTGATGGGCGCGGTCGATCGCGACGGCATGACGCTGATCCCGTTAAAACTCTATTTCAACGAACGCGGTCGCGCCAAGCTGCTGCTGGCCGTGGCCAAGGGCAAGAAACTGCACGACAAGCGCGAAAGCGAAAAGAAGCGCGACTGGGGCCGCGAGAAGGGTCGCCTGATGCGGGCGCGCGGATGAAGCGGGGAAGCCGGCGAATAGAGAGTAGCGAATAGCGCAAGCAGAGGGCGGGAATCTTTCTTCCCCATTCGCCGCTCCCTATTCGCCATTCGCCACCTGAAGGAAGACCAAGATGTCTCAACCAAACCTGCTCGAAGTCGACTGGAGCAAGATTCCGGCGCCGCAGGACGACGGCGCGACAAAGCATCTTGTCGGCATGATGATCCCGCCGGTCGCCCTGATGGCCACCGACGATAGTTCGGTGGCGCTGTCGGCGCTGCGAGGACGCACGGTGGTGTTTGCCTATCCGCGCACCGGCGAGCCGGGCAAGATCAGTCTGGTCGACGACTGGGACATGATCCCGGGCGCGCGGGGCTGCACGCCGCAGACCTGCGCGTTCCGCGACCTGTTCGCGGAATTGAAGGCGGCGGGCGCAGCGCAAGTGTTCGGCCTGTCGACCCAGGGCAACGTCTACCAGGCCGAGATGGCGGCGCGGCTGCATCTGCCGTTCCCGGTATTGTCGGATGAGAAACTGGCGCTGACCCGCGCGCTCAATCTGCCGGTCATGGAAGTGGCGGGGCTGACGTTGATCAAGCGGCTGGCGCTGATCGTCGACGACGGCCGCATCACCCACGTGTTTTATCCGGTGTTTCCGCCCGATCGAAACGCCGGCGACGTGCTGATGTGGCTGAAGAACCATCCGGTATGATTGACGTCGTAGCTTCGTAGGGCGGGTTAGGCGAAGCCGTAACCCACCATCGCACAGGCAAGAGGTGGGTTACGCTTCGCTAACCCACCCTACAGATACAATTCCGTGCGTATGTTGGCGAACACGCTGCGGAACATGTCCGGCGTCAGCACCCGCGTGTTGGTGTTGTAGCGCGAGCAATGATAGCTGTCGTAGAGTTTCAGGGCGCCGGCGCGATGCACCGCGCCATGTGCAAAGGGCGCTTCCGCCGCGCGCAAGCCCAGCACCTTCAGGGTCGAGTCGTGGGCGATGCGACCGAGAACCATGATCGCGCGCAGGTTCGGCATGGTCTCGACTTTTTCCGCGAGATAACGCCGGCAGGTATTGATCTCGGCGGGAATCGGCTTGTTCTGTGGCGGCACGCAACTGACCGCGTTGCCGATCCGGCAATCGACCAGGGTCAACCCGTCATCGGGCCGTGCCTGGTAGACGCCCTTGGCGAAACCATATTCCAGCAAGGTGGCATAGAGCAGGTCGCCGGCATAATCGCCGGTGAAAGGCCGCCCGGTGCGGTTGGCGCCCTGCATGCCCGGCGCGAGGCCCACGATCAGGAGGCGTCCGTCGGGATCGCCGAACGACGGCACCGGGGCATTGAACCATTCTGGCTCGCGGGCGCGGTTCGCGTCGCGAAAACCCAGGAGCCGCGGACAGAGCGGGCAATCACGGTCGGGTTCGGAGCGGGGAAGGGCTGCGCCTGAGGGGGCGGATTTGGCTCGCCGCTTGTTCTCAGTCTTCGAATTCGTCGTCATCACCCCTCGGCGCCATGGTGGTCGCGCGCTGCAGGAATTGCGGTGCGTGATGGCGCGGCTCGCGCGGGGCGGGGCGCTCGGCGGGGTCGCGGCCGAGCTTGGATTGCAGCTCCACCAGATCGGTGAAGACGTCGGCCTGGCGGCGCAATTCGTCGGCGATCATCGGCGGCTGGCTCGAAATGGTCGAGATCACGGTGACCCGGACGCCGCGGCGCTGTACCGCCTCGACCAGCGAGCGGAAATCGCCGTCGCCGGAAAACAATACGATCTGATCGACATGCTCGGCCAGTTCCATCGCATCGACCGCGAGTTCGATGTCCATGTTGCCCTTGACCTTGCGGCGGCCGCTGGCGTCGATGAATTCCTTGGTCGCCTTGGTGACCACGGTGTAGCCGTTGTAGTCGAGCCAGTCGATCAGCGGGCGGATCGAGGAATATTCCTGATCCTCGATGATGGCGGTGTAATAGAACGCGCGCACCAGCGTCCCGCGCCCCTGGAATTCCTTCAGCAAGCGCTTGTAGTCGATGTCGAAGCCGAGCGTCTTGGCGGTCGCGTAGAGGTTGGCGCCATCGATAAAGAGCGCAATCTTGTTGGAAGCAGGTGACATCAAGTTTTCTCGCATTTGTTAACGTTTTTGGCACGGCAGCAGCAGGCCGCGCATTCGGGTCGGTCAGTCTGGAGCGCGGTTGAATCTGACCCGCCAAACACCACCGAAATTATGGTGTGGCGAGGGCGAGAAAACCCATACTTTCGACTTGTAAGTAGGCGATTGCTTGTCCCGGGCAATACCCGACCGATGTCTGGATATGTCTGGACGCTCCGGCCGTTCGGCCCCAATCGCCGGGTTAGCAGAGCCGGTTGCGGAGGCCAAATCACAAATTGGTCTTGCGAAACGGCTCCGGTCGCTATAACTACCGGACATAATCAGCATATTCGGTCCCATTTAACGGAGCGACAGTCGATGGCGCGCGTCACCGTGGAAGATTGTATTGATAAGGTCGATAACCGGTTCGACCTGGTTCTACTGGCTGCACATCGCGCCCGTATGATCTCGTCCGGGTCACAACTTACAGTTGATCGAGATAACGATAAAAATCCAGTCGTTTCGCTACGTGAAATCGCGGATTCGACGATTTCTCCCGAGGATTTGCGCGAGGAATTGGTCCATTCGCTGCAGAAATTCGTCGAGGTCGATGAGCCGGAGCCCGATACGGTGCCATTGATCGGCTCGGCCGGCGCCAGCGTCGATGCCGACGACACCGAGGTCGCGGTCGAGCGCATGACGGAAGAGGAGCTCTTGAAGGGCCTCGAGGGCCTGGCGCCGCCGGAAGAGCAGCCCGAAGAAGACGAATAGGCGCATCGCTATTCCCGTTTCCGGGCACTCCGGACGGATGGATTCACCAAAGGCCCGGACATTTGTCCGGGCCTTTGCTTTTGTTGGTGTTTTTGTGGTTACCATGACGCCCTGCACCGGGTGCAGGGCGGTCCCGTCAAGGCTGTCCTCGATTTAATCGGCGGGCCGCTGGTTTCGCGTTACACTGTGTCCTCGTGCTCGAAATCGGGCTTTTCCGCAGCAATATGTGGCGGCATCGGCCGGTAGGTGCACGAAATGACAAGGGTATGGCGGGCCTCGTCCGGCGGTCCGCGCAAAGGCAAGTGATTCGATGGCGAATGGGCGCCGCAGCTCCCGGCAGATGCAGGCCGCGACCGATTCGGTCGCCGTGGCGGCTCCATCGCTCGCGCCTGCGAGGGCGGCCGAGGAATCTACCAAGTCACCCATCAAGGCGCCGCGCTCGCGGATGATGCGGCAATACGACCTTGTCGAGCGTGTCCGCTCCTATAATCCGGACACCAACGAAGACCTGCTGAACCGCGCCTATGTCTACGCCATGAAGGCGCATGGCACCCAGACCCGTGCCTCCGGCGATCCCTATTTTTCGCATCCGCTGGAAGTGGCGGCGATCCTCACCGACCTCAAGCTCGACGACGCCACCATTGTCGCGGCCTTGTTGCACGACACTATCGAGGATACCGAGGCCACCCGCGCCGAGATCGACCAGGTGTTCGGTCATGAAATCGGCGCGCTGGTCGAAGGTCTCACCAAACTGAAGCGCCTCGAACTGGTCTCGCGCGAGGCCAAGCAGGCCGAAAACCTGCGCAAGCTGCTGCTGGCGATCGCCGACGACGTCCGCGTTCTCCTGATCAAGCTCGCCGACCGCCTGCACAACATGCGCACGCTGGAATTCGTGCCGCCGGCGGCGCGCCGCCGCATCGCCGAGGAAACCCTCGACATCTATGCGCCGCTCGCCGGTCGCATGGGCATGCAGGAGATGCGGGGAGAGCTCGAGGATCTGTCGTTCCGCATGCTCGATCCGGAAGCCCATGCGGTGGTGATGCAACGGCTGGATTCGCTGGCCGAGCGCAACCGCAATTTGATCGGCGAAATCGAGAGCCAGCTCTCGCGGAACCTGCAAAAGAACGGCATGGCCGCGCATGTCTATGGTCGGCGCAAGCAGCCGTTTTCGATCTGGACCAAGATGGAGCGCAAGTCGGTCGGCTTCGAGCAATTGTCCGATATCTTCGGCTTCCGCGTCGTACTCGACTCGACGGAAGCCTGCTATCGCGCGCTCGGCGTGGTGCACACCACCTGGCCGGTGGTGCCCGGACGCTTCAAGGACTACATCTCGACGCCGAAGCAGAACGATTACCGCTCGATCCACACCACCGTGATCGGCCCCGGCAACCAGCGCGTCGAACTGCAGATCCGCACCGAGGAGATGGACCAGATCGCCGAGCTCGGCATCGCCGCGCACGCCTTCTACAAGGACGGCGTCGGCTCGCCGACCGAACTGCTCAAGCGCGAATCCAACGCCTTCGCCTGGCTGCGCCACACCATCGGTATCCTGTCCGAAAGCGCCAATCCGGAAGAGTTTCTGGAGCACACCAAGCTCGAACTGTTCCACGACCAGGTGTTCTGCTTCACCCCGAAAGGCAAGCTGATCGCGCTGCCGCGCCAGGCCAACGTGATCGACTTCGCCTATGCCGTGCATACCGACGTCGGCAACAGCGCGGTCGGTTGCAAGATCAACGGCAAGTTCGCGCCGCTGTCTTCCGAACTGCAGAACGGCGACGAAGTCGAGGTGCTGACCTCGAAGGCGCAGGCTGCGCCGCCGTCGGCCTGGGAGTCGCTGGCGGTCACCGGCAAGGCGCGGGCCGCGATCCGGCGCGCGACCCGCACCGCGGTGCGCGACCAGTATGCCGGCCTCGGCCGCCGCATCGTGGAACGGCTGTTCGCGCGCGCCAAGATCGAATACGCCGACGACAAGCTGAAGGGCGCGCTGCCGCGGCTGGCGCGGGCCTCGATCGACGACGTGATGGCCGCGGTCGGTCGCGGCGAGATGAAGGCCTCCGATGTCGCGCGCGCGATGTATCCCGACTACAAGGAGGAACGGGTCGGACGGTTCGGCGCCAAGAAGAGCCTTGCGGTCAAGCTGAAACTGAAATCGCCGCCGGATCCCGTGCGCAGCCAATCCGCGATCCCGATCCGGGGCATCAATTCCGATCTGCCGGTCAAGTTCGCGCCGAACGGCGGCGCGGTGCCGGGCGACCGTATCGTCGGCATCGTCACGCCGGGCGAGGGGATCACGATCTACCCGATCCAGTCGCCGGATCTGAAGGATTTCGAGGAGGAGCCGGAACGCTGGCTCGACGTGCGCTGGGACGTCGACGACACCACGCCGCAGCGCTTTCCGGCGCGGATCAGGATCGACAATGTCAACGAGCCCGGCAGCCTTGCCCAGGTCGCCACCGTGATCGCCGAGCATGACGGCAATATCGACAACATCAACATGGCCCGGCGCTCGCCCGATTTCACCGAACTCACCATCGATCTGGAGGTCTATGACCTCAAGCATCTCAGCGCTATTATCGCCCAGTTGCGCGCCAAGGCCGTCGTCGCACGGGTCGAACGCGTCAATGGATAGAGCCGGACGCCCTCATGGTGAGGAGGCGCTTTTGCGCCGTCTCGAACCATGCGGTCACAATGCGTCGCATCCTTCGAGACGCGGCGAAAACGCCGCTCCTCAGGATGAGGAAAATCGGCTAGTCCTCTCCAGCATTTCTTTTTCGTGAGTTCTCCATGCCCGTTCCTCCGCTGCGCCTTGGCGTCAATGTCGATCACGTCGCTACGCTGCGCAATGCGAGGGCGGGCCGCAACCCCGATCCGCTGCGCGCAGCACTGGTTGCGATCGAGGCGGGCGCCGACGGCATCACCGCGCATCTGCGCGAGGATCGCCGGCACATCCGCGACGACGACATGGCGAAACTGAAGGCTTCGATCTCGAAACCTTTGAATTTCGAGATGGCGGCAACCGCCGACATGCTCGGGCTGGCGCTCGCGACCAACCCGCATGCGGTCTGCCTGGTGCCGGAACGGCGGGAAGAACTCACCACCGAGGGCGGTCTCGACGTGGTCGGCCAGCACAACGCGCTCAAGCCATTCATCGCGCAATTGAACGATGCGGGGATACGGGTGTCGCTGTTCATCGCCGCCGACCCGCGGCAGATCGAGATGGCGGCACAATTGCGCGCGCCGGTGATCGAAATCCACACCGGCGCCTGGTGCGATGCGGTGGTGGACGGCCGTGCCGCCAAGGCGGAAGCCGAATGGCAGCGCATCGTCGCGGGCAGCCGGCTCGCCCGTTCGGCCGGGCTTGAGGTCCATGCCGGCCACGGGCTCGATTACGCCACCGCGGAGAAGATCGCCGGTCTTGGCGAGATCGTCGAGCTGAACATCGGCTATTACATGATCGGCGAGGCGCTGTTCGTCGGGCTCGGCGAAACGGTGCGCCGCATGCGGGCCGCGATGGACCGCGGGCGCCAAGCAATTGAAGGAGTGATCGCCGGGGCGGGCAAAGGGACAGCGAAGCCATGATCATCGGCATCGGCTCCGACCTGATCGATATCACCCGGGTTGCCGCGGTGATCGAGCGGCACGGCGAGCGGTTTCTCGATCGCATTTTCACCGATGCCGAGCGCGCCAGGGCCGGGCGCCGCGCCAAGAACGAGAAAATGGTGGTGGCGACCTACGCCAAGCGATTCGCCGCCAAGGAAGCCTGCTCCAAGGCGCTGGGAACCGGAATCCGGCGCGGCGTCTGGTGGCGCGACATGGGGGTGGTGAACCTGCCGGGCGGGCGTCCGACCATGCAACTGACGGGCGGGGCGCTCGCCCGGCTTGAAGCCCTGACGCCGCCGGGCTACGAGGCGCGGATCGACCTTTCCATCACCGATGATTGGCCGCTGGCGCAGGCTTTCGTCATAATTTCGGCGGTCCAGCCCGGCAAACCCTGAGCCGTCGACGGGGGGCTGGAAGGCGTTTCCGCGGAAACCCGGAATCCTCGACCGATCAAGGGCATAGCAAGTTTTGTGAAGGTCGTTGATTGCGCGGTTGCGAACAACCGTCTAAAACGCCGCAGGGAAATCAGGGCGAATTCGGGCGCACGTCTGCGATTCGCTTTCACTTCAGTATCGACCATTTCCTTGACGTGAAACGCGCGGGCGCGCTTCGCGTAAGGAAGATGTTCTGTCACCGCGCGGCAGTCGCGACGGAAATTGGGAATGCGATGGGCGCGACATCCGAAACCAAATCTGAAAGCGGCATGGGTGAAAGCATCCGTGTCGTCGTTCATGCGCTGCTGATTGCGCTCGTGATCCGAACCTTCCTGTTCCAGCCCTTCAACATTCCTTCCGGCTCGATGAAGGCCACGCTTCTGGTCGGCGACTATCTGTTCGTCTCGAAATATTCCTACGGCTACAGCCACTATTCGATTCCGTTTTCACCGCCGTTGTTTTCGGGGCGGATCTTCGGCTCGGAGCCCGCGCGCGGCGACGTCGTGGTGTTTCGGCTGCCGAAGGACGATACCACCGACTACATCAAGCGCGTGATCGGGCTGCCGGGCGACCGCATCCAGATGAAGGAAGGCCTGCTCTACATCAACGAAAAGCCGGTGCAGCGCGAGCGCTTGAGCGATTTCGTCGGCGAGGACCCCTGCGGCTCGTCGGAAGCCACCGCCCGGGTCAAGCGCTGGAAGGAAACGCTGCCGAACGGCGTCAGCTATGAATCGCTGGATTGCATTGACAACGGTTTCTACGACAACACCGTCGTCTACACGGTGCCACCGGGCGATTTCTTCATGATGGGCGACAACAGGGACAATTCGACCGATAGCCGCGTGCAGTCGGCGGTGGGCTATGTGCCGTTCGAGAACCTGGTCGGCCGCGCCCAGATGATCTTCTTTTCCATTGCCGAGGGCGAACAAGCCTGGATGTTCTGGCGCTGGCCGACCGCGGTGCGCTGGAATCGCATATTCTCATTCGTGCGATGAACGACGACGCGCAGGATATCCGGAATCCATCGTCATCAGGCGAAGCAAGCCCTCAGCCTGAGCCGGCGCGCGCGCCCGCGGCGAAGAGGAAGCGCAGCAAGGCCGCCGCGAGCGCGGCGATCGAAGCGCGGATCGGCTACAAGTTCCGAGATTCCGCGCTGTTGACGACTGCCTTCATGCACGTATCCGCGCTGAAGCCCGCCACCCGCCACCGCGCCGACAGCTACCAGCGCCTCGAATTTCTCGGCGATCATGTGCTCGGGCTGATCGTTTCCGACATGCTGTATCGGGCCTATCCGAGAGCCGACGAGGGCGAATTGTCGAAGCGGCTCGCCGATCTCGTGCGCAAGGAAAGCTGCGCCGATGTCGCCAAGTCGCTCGGATTGGGTGACGACATCAAGCTCGGGGCGGTCGGCCCGGCCGCCGCGCAGGCGCGCTTGCGCAAATCCGTGCTCGGCGACATCTGCGAGGCCGTGATCGGGGCGGTCTATCTCGATGGCGGCTATGCCGCTGCGGCGCAATTCATCGAGCGCAACTGGACCGAGCGGATGCGCAAGCCGCGCCGGCCGCCGCGCGATTCCAAGACCACGTTACAGGAATGGGCCCAGAGCAAGGGCCTGCCGACGCCGGTCTATCGCGAGGTCGAGCGCACCGGCCCGCATCACGATCCGCAGTTCCGCGTTGCCGTGGAATTGCCGGGACTGGCGCCGGCCGAAGGCGTCGGCGGCAACAAACGCGCGGCCGAGAAGGCCGCGGCCTCCGCGATGATCGCGCGTGAGGACGTCAGCGGTGGTAGCAATGACGGATGATACTCCCGAGGTCGCGGCCACCGGGTCGAACACATTGCCAGCGATACGCTGCGGCTTTGTCGCGCTGATCGGCGCGCCCAACGTCGGCAAGTCCACGCTGGTCAACGCGCTGGTCGGCTCCAAGGTCACGATCGTCTCGCGCAAGGTGCAGACCACGCGGGCGCTGATCCGCGGCATTGTGATCGAAAACAACGCGCAGATCATTCTGGTCGATACGCCCGGTATCTTCCTGCCCAAGCGAAGGCTCGATCGCGCGATGGTGTCGACGGCATGGAGCGGGGCGCACGATGCCGACCTCGTCTGCGTGCTGCTCGACGCCAAGAGCGGGATCGATGAAGAAGCCGACGCGATCCTGCAGAAGCTTTCCACTGTTCGGCATCAGAAAATCCTGGTGCTGAACAAGATCGACCTGGTGCCGCGCGAAAAGCTGCTGGCGTTGACCAAAGCCGCCAACGACCGCTTGCCTTTCGAGCAAACCTTCATGGTCTCGGCGCTGTCGGGCGACGGCGTCGACGATCTGCGCCGCACGCTGGCGACAATGGTGCCGCCGGGACCGTTTCACTACCCGGAAGACCAGATGTCGGATGCGCCGATGCGGCATCTGGCGGCCGAAATCACCCGGGAAAAGATTTTTCGTCAGCTGCATCAGGAGCTGCCGTACCAATCCACCGTCGAGACCGATAGCTGGACCGAGCGCAAGGACAAGTCGGTCCGCATCGAGCAGACCATCTTTGTCGAGCGCGAAAGCCAGCGCAAGATCGTGCTCGGCAAGGGCGGCGCCGCCATCAAGTCGATCGGCGCCGACGCCCGCAAGGAGATCGCCGAGATTCTGGGCCAGCCGGTACATCTGTTCCTGTTCGTGAAAGTGCGCGAAAACTGGGGCGAGGATCCCGACCGCTACCGCGAGATGGGCCTGGAATTCCCGAAGGAATAATTGCGCTTGATGAAGCTCCCCCGAAATGTGGTCTGGTTCGAGGCGTTGCTGTACATGTCGCTGACGCTCGATGCGCTGTCGGCCGCGTTCCAGGATCGCACGCCAACCGCCGAGGTCACGCAGGATGTGATCACGGCCAACAGTTTTATCGCTGTTATCATGATCCTGTTGCTGGTGTTTCTGGTCTGGCTTGCGGCGCAGCGGCGCAAGAACTGGCCGCGCTGGGTGCTGTGGGGCGCGCTGGCGCTGTCGGTTTATTCGCTGATCGAGGTGATCGGCGAACTCGGCCTGCAACTCGACAGCGCCATCGAGATCGTGTCCTGCGCGCTGACGGTGGCGGGGATGTATTTTTCCTACACCGGCGACGCCAAGGGCTGGTTCAACGCGTAGGGGTAGCGCAGTTGCATAGGGCGGATTAGCGAAGCGTAATCCGTCGCTTTTGTGCCGCTGGATCGGC
>Ga0208589_1001007_pt1 | contig 12243 bp, 11 predicted proteins | sample NGESurshal092012_2_FD_184486 | JGI IMG/M metagenome (GOLD analysis project Ga0208589, IMG submission 184486) | Arctic peat soil microbial communities from Barrow, Alaska - NGEE Surface sample F53-2 shallow-092012 (SPAdes) | ecosystem: Environmental > Terrestrial > Soil > Wetlands > Peat ... | reverse complement strand
GAGATCATCCGGCTTGTCATCACGAACTGGCAAGACCTCACCGGCGGCCCGAACGGCATCGGCGGCATTCCGCGGCCGACTTTGTTCGGCATTCCGCTGACGGCGGCCGATAACGGGCTGGCGGCACGGCTCGGCATCGAATTCTCGCCGACCCAACGCATCGTGTTCCTGTTCTATTTGATCCTGGCGCTGGCGCTGTTGACCAATTGGGTGACGATCCGCTTGCGGCGGCTGCCGATCGGGCGCGCCTGGGAGGCGCTGCGCGAGGACGAGGTGGCCTGCCGCGCGCTCGGCATCAACATCACCACGACCAAACTGACGGCGTTCGCCACCGGGGCGATGTTCGGCGGTTTTGCCGGCGCTTTCTTCGCCACGCGCCAGGGTTTCATCAGCCCGGAATCCTTCACCTTCCAGGAATCGGCGCTGGTGCTGGCGATCGTCGTGCTCGGCGGCATGGGTTCGCAGCTCGGCGTGGCGCTGGCCGCGCTGACCATGATCGGCGGCTTCGAACTGTTTCGCGGCCTCGAGCAATACCGCATGCTGGTGTTCGGCGCCGCGATGGTGCTGCTGATGGTCTGGCGTCCGCGCGGGCTGATCGGCCATCGTGCGCCCACCGTGTTCCTGCGGCATGCGCAGGCGATCTCATCCGACCTCGTCAAGGAGGGCCATGGATGAGCGGCGACGGCATTCTCAGCGTCGACGGCCTGACCATGCGGTTCGGCGGCATCGTCGCGGTCAACGACCTGTCGTTTGGCGCGGAGCGGCGCAAGATCACCGCGCTGATCGGGCCGAACGGCGCCGGCAAGACCACGGTGTTCAACTGCATCACCGGTTTCTACAAGCCGACCTCCGGCACCATGCGCCTCTCCCATGACAACGGCGCGGTGATCCGGCTCGAACGGCTGAACGATTTCCGGATTTCCAAGCAGGCCAAAGTCGCGCGCACCTTCCAGAACATCCGGCTGTTTCCCGGCATGACCGCGCTGGAAAACCTGATGGTGGCGCAGCACAACGCGCTGATGCGGGCTTCCGGCCTGACCTTCCTGGGCCTGATCGGCGCGCCGTCGTGGCGGGCCGCGGAAAAAAGCGCGATCGAACTGGCGAAATTCTGGCTCGATCGCATCGGGCTGTTGGATCGCGCCGACGACGCCGCCGGCAATTTGCCCTATGGCGACCAGCGCCGCCTCGAAATCGCGCGCGCGATGTGCACCGAGCCGGCATTGCTCTGCCTCGACGAGCCGGCCGCCGGGCTGAACGGGCGCGAGAGTGCGGCCTTGAGCGAGTTGCTGCTATCGATCCGCGCCGACCAGGGCACCTCGATCCTGCTGATCGAGCACGACATGTCGGTGGTGATGGAAATTTCCGACCGCATCGTGGTGATGGATTACGGGGTCAAGATCGCCGAGGGCTCGCCGAAGGATGTCCGTGACGATCCCAAGGTGATCGCGGCCTATCTCGGCGTCGAAGACCAGGAAGTCGCCGCGGTCGAGCAGGAGCTCGGGCTGTGAGCGGGCCGTTGCTCGAAATCCGCGGCCTGCGCGCCGCCTACGGCAAGATCGAAGCGCTGAAAGGCGTCGACATCGAGATCAGTCCGGGCGAGATCGTGGCCTTGATCGGCGCCAACGGCGCCGGCAAGTCGACGCTGATGATGACGATCTTCGGCAAACCGCGGGCGCGCGCCGGGCAAGTCCTGTTCGACGGCAACGACATCACCGATCTTGCGACGCACGAGATCGCGCGCTTAAGGATCGCGCAATCGCCGGAGGGGCGGCGGATTTTCCCGCGCATGAGCGTGGCGGAAAATTTGCAAATGGGCGCCGATGCGACCTCTTCCAGCGAGTCCGACCGCGCCGGCGCGCTGGAGCGGGTATTCGCGCTGTTCCCGCGGCTGCGGGAGCGTATGACCCAGCGCGGCGGCACGCTGTCCGGCGGCGAGCAGCAGATGCTGGCGATCGGGCGCGCCTTAATGAGCCGCCCTCGCCTGTTGATGCTGGACGAACCGTCGCTCGGGCTTGCGCCGCTGATCGCGCGGCAGATTTTCGACGCGATCCGGACCCTGAACCGGCAGGACGGCCTCACCGTGCTGGTCGTCGAGCAGAACGCCAATCACGCGCTGCGGCTGGCCCATCGCGGCTACGTCATGGTCAACGGCCTGATCACGCTGAGCGGAACCGGTAGCGAGTTGCTGCAGCGCCCCGAGGTGCGGTCGGCCTATCTGGAAGGCGGACGGCACGCGTAAGGCCCCCGCGCTGCGGCAAGATGCGGTTGTTTGACGCGTTTTCTTGACGCGAACCGGGGCCACTTCGCTCGAAAACGCTATGCGAGCCGTGGATTTGCCCGAAAATTGCCGGTGACTTCGCGGTAAAATCAGCGGACAATGGGCGTGACTATCGAACCCGGCCGTCCGCCGGGGACTTCCCGTAGCGATCATCCGCGAGGAGACCTCATGAAATCGTTGAAGCTCATCGGCCTGGCATTCGGCGCATCGCTGGCACTGTCGACCACCGCGCTGGCGCAGGACCTTACCATCGCAGTAGCCGGCCCGATGACGGGCGGCGAATCCGCATTTGGCCGGCAGCTCAAGAACGGCGCCGAACAGGCGGTGGCGGATATCAATGCCGCCGGCGGCCTGCTCGGCAAGAAGCTGGCGCTGGATATCGAGGACGATGCCTGCGATCCGAAGCAGGCGCGCTCGGTGGCCGAGAAAATCGCCAGCGCGAAAATTCCATTCGTCGCCGGCCATTATTGTTCGTCGTCGTCGATCCCGGCATCGGAAGCCTATGCCGACGGCAACGTCCTGGAGATCACGCCGGCCTCCACCAACCCGCAGTTCACCGAGCGCGGCCTCTGGAACGTGGCGCGGGTCTGCGGCCGCGACGACCAGCAGGGCACCGTCGCCGGCGACTACATCGCCAAGGCCTTCAAGGGCAAGAACATCGCCATCCTCAACGACAAGACCACTTACGGCAAAGGTCTCGCCGACGAAACCAAGAAGGCGCTCAACAAGGCCGGCGTCACCGAGAAGCTGTTCGAGTCCTACAACAAGGGCGACAAGGACTTTAACGCGATCGTGTCGCGCTTAAAACTGAACAACATCGATCTGGTCTATGTCGGCGGCTACCACCAGGAAGCCGGCCTGATCCTGCGCCAGATGCGCGACCAGGGCCTGCAGACGGTCCTGATGGCGGGCGATGCACTGGCCGACAAGGAATACGCATCCATCACCGGCCCCGCCGGCGAAGGCACGCTGTTCACCTTCGGCCCCGATCCGCGCAACAAGCCGACCGCCAAGTCGATCGTCGAGACCTTCAAGGCCAAGAACATCGATCCGGAAGGCTACACGCTCTACACCTACGCCGCGATGCAGGTGTGGTCGGGCGCGGTGAAGAAGGCCGGCACCACCGATCCGAAGAAGGTGATGGCCGCGATCAAGGCCAACGCCTGGGATACGGTGATCGGCAACCTGGAGTTCGATGCCAAGGGCGACATCAAGCAGCTCGATTACGTCGTCTACAAGTGGGACAACAAGGGCGGCTACACCGAGATCAACCCGAAGGGGTCGTAGGACGTCATAGGTCCCGAGCCACTTCCGACATTAAACGCCCCGGTTCGCCGGGGCGTTTTCGTTTGCCGCGCCAGGAAATGTCTATCGGGCCGCGGCCACAGGCCGCCGCGACGATGCCTTTGCCGCTTCGATCGCGCGCACGAGGTCGTTGGGCCGAAACGGCTTCTGCAGGCACACGACGTCGGAGAATTCGGGCAACGAAGAAACGAAGTCGAGCGCCGTCATGCCCGATATCGCCACGATCGGCAGGTCAGGTATGCGCTCGCGCATCATCTTGATGAAATCGAAGCCGTTGGTTCCCTGCAGGAAGATGTCGACGATGGCCAGGTCGAAGCTTGAATTTTCGAACGCCTTCAATCCGGCCGCGACGCTGTCGGCTTCGACGATCTCGAAATGATGCACCCGCAGCACGATGCCGATCATCGCGCGAACGTCGGCCTGGTCGTCGATAACGAGAATGCGGGATATCATACGAGACATAGTAGGAGACCTGGCTTCACCCGGGATCAGCGGTTTCCAGGCAGCGTACATCGGACTTTTGATGCCGGCCGGAGCGCTCCGGCATTATTCCTTCTCTCGGTAAAGATGCGGTTACCTCCACTGAATCCACGCACGCCCCATGTAACCTTTAGTTGAGGTTCCTGGGAAGCCATGAGGGCCCGGGCTGGAAGCCGTGGCGGTGGCCGTGGCCAAGCAGGAATTCGCCTAAACTTACATTGGCCTATCGACTAGATATGGCGCTTCAACGCCCGCGCTACTATGGTGCCCGCCGGTGTGCGGGGGGCCTTGGTGCAGGCAGCGGACGACCACAATATCTTCCTTTCGACCATGCCGGCGACGAGCCGCGATCGTTCGATCGCGCTTACCGTCGTCGGCGTCTCCGCTGTGCTGTTCGCCTTCGCCGTGCCTTTTGCCGGCATGCCGCTGCCCGAGGTTCCGGGCTTCGTTGCAAGCTATCAGTCCGCGCTCGCGATCAACGATCTGATCACGGCTGTGCTGCTGTTTTCGCAGTTCGTCGTGCTGCGATCATGGGCGCTGCTGCTGCTGACATCAGGCTATTTGTTCACCGCGGCCGCGGCGATCGCGCACGCCCTGACCTTTCCCGGCCTCTATGCCCCGAACGGACTGTTCCACTCGGGATCGCAGACCACGGTCTGGCTCTACATGATCTGGCACGGCGGCTTCCCGCTGTTCGTGTTCGGCTATGCCTTGCTGAAAAACAAAGACGGCCCGCGCATCGATGGATCGGCCGGCCGGGCCATCCTGGTGAGCCTCACCGCGGTGATCGCGGCGATGATCGCCATCGTCTGGATCGTCACCAGCGGGCATGACCTGCTGCCGACGCTGCTGAGCGAGCGACGCGCCACCTCCGTCATGATCGGCATGGCGTCGGCGGTATGGCTGCTCTGCGTTGCCGCGCTGTTCGTGCTTTGGCGGCGGCGGCCGCATTCGCTGATCGACGTCTGGCTGATGGTGGTGCTGTGCGCGTGGCTGTTCGACATCGCATTGTCGGTGATCGTCCACGTCGCAAGATACGATCTCGGCTTTTATGTCGGCCGGATCTACGGGCTCTGCGCCGCGAGCTTCGTGCTCGGAGTACTGCTGTTCGACAACGTCGCCCTGCAGGCCCAGTTATCGAGCCTGCTGGCGGGGCTGAGCCGCCAGGCGGCTTCCGAAAGGGAAGAGCACAGCGAACGCGAGCGCCTGTTCAGCGCGGTCATCGAATCTTCCCACGATGCCATCATTCTCATGACGCTGGACGGCACCGTCACGAGCTGGAACAAGGCCGCCGAACGGTTGTCGGGGTTCACCGCAGCGGAGGCGATCGGCAATAACATCGACATCGTCAATCCGCCCGAAATACGCGTTGAGCCGCGCCCATTGCGCAATCAGATAGCCCGCGGCGAAGCAATCGAACATCACGACACCGTGCGCTTGCACAAGGACGGCAGCCGGCTGGACATCTCGCTGGTGATCTCTCCTATCAAGTCCTCGACCGGAGAGGTGGTGGGAGCCTCCGCGATCGCCCGCGACATCACCGAGCGCAAGCGCGCGGAACAGGCGCTCAACCAGCAGATCGAGGAGCGGCGCCGCATCTTCGAGACCTCGCAGGATCTGATCCTGGTGACCGACACCAAGGGGACCTTCGTGCAGGTCAGCCCCAGCTCGATGAACATCCTGGGCTATCAGCCGACCGAAATGATCGGGCACACCGCGGTCGAATTCATCCATGCCGACGATCTCGACAGCACGCGCAACGAAATGCGGCTGGCGCGGCGCGGCCGGCAGATGCGCAACTTCGAGACCCGTTACGTCCACAAGGACGGCCGCGCGGTGACGCTGACCTGGATGGGCACGTGGTCGGAGCCGGTGCGCCGGCATTTCTTCGTCGGCCGGGATCTTACCGAAAAGGAGGCCGCGGAAGCCCGGTACCGCCAGGCCCAGAAGATGGAAGCGGTCGGCCAGTTGACCGGCGGCATCGCGCACGACTTCAACAACATCCTGACCGTGATCACCGGCACCATCGGAATCCTGGCCGAAGCGGTCGCCGACCGTCCCGAACTCGAAGCCATCGCCAAAATGATCGACGAGGCTGCCGAGCGCGGCGGCCAATTGACAAAACATCTGCTCGCGTTCGCCCGCAAGCAGCCGCTGCAGCCGCGCGAGATCGACATCAACAACCTGGTGCTGGAGACCGTGAAACTGTTGCGCCCGACGTTGGGCGAACATATCCAGATCGATCCGCTATTGGCGGAAGATGCCTGGCCGGCATTGGTCGATCCCAACCAGCTCACCACCGCGATCCTCAACCTGGCGCTCAACGCGCGCGACGCAATGCCGACCGGCGGCAGCCTCGCGATCGAAACCAAGAACATTTATCTCGACGAAGCCTATGCCGAGATGAACATCGAGGTGACGCCGGGCTCCTACGTCATGATCGCGGTGAGCGACACCGGCGGCGGCATCGCCGCGAAGAATCTGGAGCGGGTGTTCGATCCGTTCTTCACCACCAAGGAGGTCGGCAAGGGCACCGGCCTTGGTCTCAGCATGGTCTACGGCCTCGTCAAGCAGTCCAACGGCCACATCAAGATCTATAGCGAGGAAGGTCACGGCACCAGCGTCAAGATGTACCTGCCGCGCGCGACCGGCACCGATCAGGGCATCAGCGAGACGCCGGCACTGGCGCTGCTGCGGGGCGGGCACGAGGCGATCCTGATCGTCGAGGACGACGCGCTGGTGCGCAAATATGTGGTGACGCAGATCCGCGGCCTCGGCTACGCCACGCTGGAAGCCGGCAATGCGGTGGAAGCCCTCGCGATCATCGACAGCAATGCCGTGATCGACCTGTTGTTCACCGACGTCATCATGCCCGGACCGATGAACGGCCGACGGCTGGTCGACGAAGCCCTGAAGCGGCGGCCCGCGCTGAAAACGCTGTTCACCTCGGGCTATACCGAGAACGCCATCGTGCATCACGGACGTCTCGACTCCGGCGTGCTGTTGCTGGCAAAACCGTATCGCAAGCCGGAGTTGGCCCGGATGATCCGGATGGCGCTCGACAATGGACAGCCGGCTTGAAAAATCTTCTCACTGACATTGCCGGCGTCCGCGTCGGCCATGCCGACGATGCCGCGCTCGGCTCCGGCGTTACGGCCGTGATCTTCGATACGCCCGCGATCGCCTCGATGGACGTGCGCGGCGGCGGCCCCGGCATCCGCGAGGGCTCGCTGCTCGATCCCGTCGCCACCGTCGAGCAGATCCACGGCATCGCGCTGTCGGGCGGCTCGGCGTTCGGGCTGGAAGCCGGCGGCGGCGTGCAGGCCTGGCTCGCCGAACAGGGTCGCGGCTTCCGGATTCGCGAGGCGGTGATTCCGATCGTGCCGGGTGCGATCTGTTTCGACCTGCTCAACGGCGGCAACAAGCAATGGGGCCGCTTCGCGCCGTATCGCGAGCTGGGTTATGCCGCCGCCGCGGCGGCGACCAATTCCTTCGCACTCGGCAGCGTCGGCGCCGGCCTCGGGGCGACCACCAGCAATTTGAAGGGCGGCCTCGGCTCGGCGTCGGCGGCGACGCAAGATGGCGTCAAGGTTGCGGCGCTTGCCGTGGTCAATGCGGTCGGCAGCGTCACGGTCGGAGACGGCCCGTGGTTCTGGGCCGCGCCGTTCGAGATCGGCGGCGAATATGGCGGGCGCGGACTGCCACCGGCGTTCACGCCGGAAATGCTGGCGATGCGGCTGAAGGGCGCGACCAATGCGAGTGCTTCGGAAAACACCACGCTTGCGGTGGTCGTGACCGATGCGGTGCTGACCAAATCGCAGGCAAGACGGCTGGCGATGATCGCGCAGACCGGATTTGCCCGCGCGATCTATCCGGTGCACGCGCCGCTCGACGGCGACGTGGTGTTCGCGGCTGCGACCTGCGAAAAACCGGTCGATCCGCTGGTCGGCCTCACCGAGCTCGGCATGGTCGCGGCCAATGTCACGGCGCGTGCGATTGCGCGCGGCGTTTATGCGGCGACCGCCCTGCCCTTTGCCGGCGCGCTGCCGGCCTGGCAGGATCGTTTCGGCTAGATTTTCAGTGCGCGTGTGAATGCGACGCCGAACTCTCGGCTTACGCAGCCATCGACATCGTCTGGCCGTGGTGTTGCATCATCTGATTGAGCGAATTGTACGACCACGCCGCGTTGTTCGACGCCAGCGTGAGCGCCGTCACCGAGGACGAACCGGTGGAGATCGATGAGGTCGAGCTTGTTCCGCTGTCCGAAGACGTCGTGGACGAGGCCTGCAGCGCGGCAAGCAGCGGATCGGTGCTGGGGTCGCTGCTGCCGAATCCGCCTGCGCTTGCGCTTGCGGCGTGATGATGCCCGTGATGGCCGCCACCCTTGCCCTTCAGCGCGGCCGACAATTCACCGAGGCTGACGCTGCCGTCGCCATTGGTGTCGAGCTGGTTGAACACGCTGTCGGCCTGCGCGGTGTTGGTGCCGCCGGCGCCGAGCGCGTTTTCAAATTCCGATTTGCTGATCTGGCCGTCGCCATTGCCGTCGATCTGCGAGAACAGATCCTGCAGCGCGCCCGACTGGCTGGTCGACGCCGAGGTAGTGGTCGCCGACGACTGGCTTTGGGCCGCCAGCAATGCCTGCATCGTGGCCGGCGATATCTGGGAACCGCCGGAAAATCCCGTGGCGGTCGAACCGGTGTTCGCCGTGCTCGAAGCCTGGCTGGAAATCTGGAAAGGCAACCCGAAACCGGTGCCCGAGGCGTTCGTCTGGGTCGAGGAAGTCGCCGCCGAAGCAAGCGATTGAATGGCGTCCATCGCACTCGACGCGGCGCCCATAGCAAAGAGCATGGCCAAACTCCAAAACATGCCGCCCGATGCGGCTCACTCGTTCACGGCGAAATACGAGCAAGCGCCGTGCCACGATCAAAAGCCCGCTAAAACAGCGGCTTGTTGGATTCCGGGAGACCGCGTTCCCGGCAATAGGTGCCGCTTGGGGCCCAACAAGGCAGAATTTGCCCGCCGGTTTCCCGCATCCACAGGCGACCTCGCTCGCTCCGGGCGGTCGCATTGCCCCTGATCCCAGCGCATGTTACGCGAAGCCCGTTTCCTGCGCTGAAAGCTTTCCTCGAGGAAAACGCACATGTCCCAGCACTTTGCGCCACGTCCGCTGATCATCGCGCCATCGATCCTGGCGTCGGATTTCTCCCGGCTGGCCGAGGAAATTCGCGCCGTCGACGAAGCGGGCGCGGACTGGATCCATCTCGACCCGATGGATGGACATTTCGTTCCCAACCTTTCCTTCGGCCCCGACGTCATCAAGGCGATGCGCCCGCATTCGAAGAAAATCTTCGACGCACATCTGATGATTTCGCCCTGCGATCCCTACCTCGAAGCCTTCGCCAAGGCCGGTTGCGATCACATCACGGTGCATGCCGAAGCCGGGCCGCATTTGCACCGCTCGCTGCAGGCCATCCGCACGCTCGGCAAGAAGGCCGGCGTCGCGATCAATCCGGCAACCCCGCTCAGTGCAATCGAGTACGTGCTCGACCTGATCGACGTCGTCCTGGTGATGTCGATCAGCCCCGGCTTCGGCGGACAGGCCTTCTTTCCCCCTACGCTCGGCAAGGTCAGCGATCTCAGGGCAATGACGGCGGGACGGCCGATCGACATCGAGGTCGATGGCGGCGTCAATCCGGATATCGCCGCCAAGCTTGCCGCCGCGGGCGCCAACGCGTTTGTCGCCGGCACCGCGGTGTTCAAGGGCGGCACCAGGGAAAGCTACAAGGCCAATATTTCGGCGATCCGCAACGCGGCGGCGCTCGCCCGTGGCGAGGCTGTATAGGGCCAGCCTGCGACGAGATCGCTCAGCGTTTGCGCGGGGCTTCCAGGCCCCTCAGCAGAAGCGCCAGCAGCACCTCGAACCGCACCGCGAGGTCGGGATCCTTCCATTCCTCTGAATGCGCGGGGTGATAATAACGGCTGATGGCATCCAGGATCGCGCGGGCCGTCGCCTTGGCGTCGGCAACATGGAAGGCGCCCTGCTTGACGCCGTCGGCCAAAATGCCGGCGATCTGGTCGGCCAGGCCTTCCTTATGCGCTTTCACCACCACGCAGGCCTCGTTCGCCAGCGTCAGATAGGTCGCGAACATCTCGGGGTCTTCGAGAAGTTTTTTCTGTTTTGCCAGGCACAGCGTGCGCAGCCAGCACTCCAACCGCGCCGGCGCAGGGCCTGCACCCTCGGCGATCTTGGTAAGCGGCGCGCTGACGCGCTCGAGCCAGCGCTTGGCGACAGCCTGGCGCAGCGATTGCTTGCTCGGAAAATGCCTGTAGACGCTGCCGTGGCTGACATCCAGCGCACGGGCAACGTCGACGACGGTGGCTTTCGCCAGCCCGAAGCGGCGCAAAACGTCTTCGGTCACCTCGAGGATGCGTTCAGGCGTTAGAACCACGACTTCGTTCATAAGAACTCCGCGTACTTCGGGCTGTTTACTTCTGGCTATTTACCTGGGGCCGGCAGGCACCATTTAACGGGCGAGCTTTTCGGCTTGCGCCGCCAGATGGCGGGCGACCTGGACATTGAGCCATTGCTGGATTCGGGCGGTGAAATAGAGGATTTCGATGGTCATGACAGTTTCTCGGCGAGGTTTTTTGGCTAGTCCCCGCGTGTTCGCGGTGGCTTGTGAACAGTTATAGTAGTCGCGCTGACAGATTTCAATATCTGTTAGTCAATATTCCGTGACAAAATTGGACCGGAAAACGACCCCCTTCCGCCCCCCTGTGGGCCTCCCGCGAACCCGTGTTGTCTCTCCGGGGCTACTCTGCTAAATCGCGGCGTAACCGCTAAAGAGCGCGCCATGATCCCCCGCTACACTCGTCCTGAAATGGCTTCCATCTGGGAGCCCCAAACCCGTTTCAAGATCTGGTTCGAGATCGAAGCGCATGCGGCCGACGCCCAGGCGGAACTCGGCGTCATCCCCAAGGAAGCTGCCAGGACCATCTGGGCCAAGGCCAAGGACGTCACCTTCGACATCGCCCGGATCGACGAGATCGAACGCGAAACCAAGCACGACGTCCTCGCCTTCACGACGCATCTGGCGGAGATCGTCGGCCCCGAAGCGCGCTTCGTGCATCAGGGCATGACCTCCTCCGACGTGCTCGACACCTGCCTCAACGTGCAACTGACCCGCGCCGCGGATTTGCTGCTCGCCGACATCGACAAGGTGCTGGCGGCGCTGAAAAAGCGCGCCTTCGAGTACAAGATGACTCCGACCATCGGCCGCTCCCACGGCATCCATGCCGAGCCGGTCACGTTCGGGCTGAAGCTGGCCTATGCCTATGCGGAATTTTCCCGCGGCCGCGAGCGGCTGATCGCCGCCCGCAAGGAAGTCGCGACCTGCGCGATTTCGGGCGCGGTCGGCACCTTCGCCCAGATCGATCCGCGCGTGGAGGCCCATGTCGCCAAGGCGATGGGGCTGGTGCCGGAGCCGATCTCGACGCAGGTGATTCCGCGCGATCGCTACGCGATGTATTTTGCAACGCTCGGCGTGATCGCCTCCTCGATGGAGCGGCTCGCCACCGAAATCCGCCACATGCAGCGCACCGAAGTGCTGGAAGCCGAGGAATTCTTTTCCGAGGGCCAGAAAGGCTCCTCGGCGATGCCGCACAAGCGCAATCCGGTGCTGTCGGAGAATCTGACCGGCCTCGCCCGCATGGTGCGCGCCTATGTGGCGCCGGCGATGGAAAATATCGTGCTGTGGCACGAGCGCGATATCTCGCACTCCTCCGCCGAACGCATGATCGCGCCCGATGCCACGGTAACGCTGGACTTCGCGCTCAACCGCCTCGCCGGCCTGATCGACAAGCTGTTGGTTTACCCGGCCAACATGCAGAAGAACCTCGACCGGCTCGGCGGCCTCGTGCATTCGCAGCGGCTGTTGATGGCGCTGACGCAGAAAGGCGCCAGCCGCGAGGACGCCTACAAATACGTGCAGCGCAACGCCATGCCGGTATGGCGCGGCGAAGGCGATTTTCTCACGCTGCTGAAAAAAGACCCGGACGTGACGAAATATCTTGGCGATGCCGAGATCGAGGCCAATTTCGACCTCGGTTATCACTTCAAGCACGTCGACACGATCTTCAAGCGCGTGTTCGGCGCGGCGTAAACGAAAACGACCGGTTCG
>Ga0208589_1001006_pt1 | contig 12245 bp, 15 predicted proteins | sample NGESurshal092012_2_FD_184486 | JGI IMG/M metagenome (GOLD analysis project Ga0208589, IMG submission 184486) | Arctic peat soil microbial communities from Barrow, Alaska - NGEE Surface sample F53-2 shallow-092012 (SPAdes) | ecosystem: Environmental > Terrestrial > Soil > Wetlands > Peat ... | reverse complement strand
CCCGCGCCCGCCGCTCTGCTTCACTCCGACTCAAGCCGGAACGCTCCAGATCATCCGCCCGATGCACAATATGCGAGCGCAGCTCCTCATCCATCTCCCCGCTCCCACCCGACCGCCCAAACCAACCCGAACCAAACACGCTCATATCTCCTCCGGTTGCAGAGAAAGTGCACTTCCAATCGCCGTCGCCAGGCGGTTCCAACTCTCCGTCTCTTCCCGTAGCCGCTTCCGCCCCGCAACAGTCAACTCATAAAACTTGGCACGCCGGTTGTTCTCCGAAGTCCCCCAGCTTGCCTTCAGCAGTCCTTGCTTCACCAGTCGAAACAGCCCAGGATAAAGCGCTCCCTGTTCAATCAACAGCGCACCGCCAGAGATCTGCTCAATGCGCAGCAGAACCGCATACCCATGCAAAGGTCCAAGAGAAACCGCCCGAAGAATCAGAAGATCGAGTGTGCCAGGAAGAAGTTGAGCTTGAGTCGTCACATACACTCCTAAGATGATTAGGAATGTATCGCCATCTCTCCTAAGCTGTCAAGGAGAGAAAAGGAGGGAAAAATAAAGTTGAAAAACCTGGCGCATTTTTCTCGCTCGATTTAATGTCTGCTCCTGACCACCTTCACCACGCAAACCACCACAACCACACCACCCAATCACCACGTCCAGCACCCGAAAATCTCCAAAACCCCCAGTAAAAATACAAAAACCACATCCGGCGAAAAAAAACTCCTAAACCGTGACATAAAATAAACCCATGCCTATCGATCTGAATGCATCTCTCTCTGCCGCCGATCCCGACATTGCCGCTCAGATAACAAACGAGATCCACCGCCAGCACGAGGGCCTCGAGATGATCGCCTCCGAGAACTTCGTCAGCCGCGCCGTCCTCGAAGCCGCGGGCACCGTCTTCACCAACAAGTACGCCGAAGGCTACCCCGCCAAGCGCTACTACGGCGGCTGCGAGTTCGCCGATGTCATTGAAAACATAGCCCGCGACCGCGCCAAACAACTCTTCGGCGCAGAGCACGCCAACGTCCAGCCCCACTCCGGCTCACAGGCCAACGCCGCCGCCTACATGACCTTGATGTCGCCAGGAGAATGCATCCTTGGCCTCGATCTCGCTCATGGCGGACACCTTACGCACGGCCACAAACTCAACTTCTCCGGAAAGCTCTACCGCATCGTCGGCTACCAGGTCCGCAAAGACACTGAAACCGTTGACTATGACGAACTCGAAGCCCTCGCCGTCCGAGAAAAACCAAAAGTCATCGTAGGTGGCGGCAGCGCATATCCGCGCCAATTCGACTTCCCCCGCATGCGCTCCATAGCCGACAAAGTAGGTGCCTACCTCATGATCGATATGGCTCATTTTGCAGGGCTTGTAGCTGGCGGCGTCCATCCTTCACCGGTCCCCCACGCTCACGTCGTCACCACCACGACCCACAAAACCCTCCGCGGCCCCCGCGCCGGAATGATCCTCAGCGGGCAGGAATTCGCCGCTGGCATCGACCGCAGCGTCTTTCCCGGCCAACAGGGCGGCCCTCTGATGCACATCGTTGCAGCAAAGGCAGTTGCGTTCAAAGAAGCGCTGCAGCCGGAGTTTGCCACCTACGCAAAACAAGTCGTCGCCAACGCCAAAGTACTTGCAGAAGCCATTGCAAACAAAGGGTATCGCATCATCTCCGGCGGCACAGACACCCACCTCATGCTCGTCGACGTCTTTGAAAAGGGAATCCTCGGCTCCGAGGCCGAACACGCGCTTGGCGAAGCCGGAATCACCGTCAACAAAAACGCCATTCCCTACGACAAAAACCCGCCCATGAAGCCAAGTGGAATCCGCATCGGCACCCCCGCACTCACCACCCGCGGAATGAAAGAAGCTGAAATGCTTGTCATTGCTGGCTGGATCGCTCAGGCCCTTGAGCACCGCAACGACGCCGCAAAACTCAAGCAGATTCGCAACGAGGTTTTAGCCATCGCAGAAAAATTTCCGTTGTATAGTTGGCTGCGGAACAACTAGCACCTGCAGGGCCATTGCAGCCCATGTCAGGTAGACAGGGGGGCACCTAATGGCGATGCAAGTGATCGCATGGATCATCGCGATTCCGCTACTGGGCACCGTAGCGGGGCTGCGGACGATGACCCCACTCGCTGTCCTCTCCTGGTTCGCATATTTAGGGCACCTCCCGCTTGATGGCGACTGGGACGCTTGGGTCGGGAAGTTATCGGTGGCAATTATCTTCACCGTACTGGCGGCCAGCGAACTGATCGCGGACAAATTTCCCTGGATCCCTGACCGGGTTTCTCTTGGCCCGGCAATTACTAGGTTATTGATTGGTGGACTGATTGGCGCCATCGTCGCGGATGGTATGAACGGCCCCGGCTTGGAAGGAGTCATTTTAGGCGTCCTCGGCGCTCTGGTAGGAACCTACGGAGGATTTCTCGTCCGCCGTGATCTGGTGAAGAAATTTGGTTTCAAGGATTGGCAAATTGCCTTGCTGGAAGACCTCTTTGCCATTGCCTCCGCCGTATTCGCAATGGGAGTCGTCACGGGATAATCGAGTGCTACATACCTGGATTCCCAGACAAAGTAGCTGAGACTAAGACCAATCGAAAATCTCTGCTGCCAATTCCACATCCAATGGTCAGGTATGCATATCACCTGGCGAGGAATACAAGTTCTATGACGTCACAGATTGGATTTATCGGGCTTGGAATTATGGGACGAGGGATGGTGAAGAACCTCGTTGAGAAGGGTCACTCCGTTACTGTCTGGAATAGAACGGTCGAACGGGCGGATGCGCTAAAGAGTGAATTGAAGGTGACGGTTGCAAGTTCTCCCCGAACATTAGCGGCCAACAGCGATTTTGTTTTAATTTGCGTAAGCGATACTCCAGACGTAGAGGCCGTGCTGTTCGGAAAAGATGGGGTCGCTAGCGGCATTCGGCGCGGAGCGACAGTTGTAGACCTCAGCACGATAAGCCCCTCCGCGGCGAAACGATTCGGGAGCGAACTTTCGAAGCTCGGCGTCGCGTTTCTCGACGCTCCCGTCTCTGGCGGAAGTGAAGGCGCAGCCAAAGGAACGTTGAGCATTATGTCAGGCGGAACCCCTGAGGCGTTCGATCGAGCAAAACCGATTCTCGAAGCCATTGGAACTCGCATCACGCTGATTGGTCCAAGCGGCTCCGGCCAGATGACCAAGCTGATGAATCAGGTTCTGGTCGTTGTCAATATGCTGGCCGTAGGTGAGGCCCTTCTGTTGGGACGTGCTGCCGATCTCGACCTGCACAAGGCCGTGCAGGCAATGGAGGCCGGCGCAGCCGGAAGTTGGATGCTGTCGAACCGCGGAAATCAGGCGATCGATGGTTACTGGAAGCCCGGCTTCACTATCGACCTCCAGCAAAAAGATTTGCGCCTTGTGCTGGAAGCAGCACAGGAACTTGGTCTTCCCATGCTCGCGACAAGCATGGTGCACCAGCTCTATAACAAACTTCAAAGAGACGGCAAGGGCGGTCTGGGAAATCACGCACTAGTTCAGGCACTCGAAGAGATGTCTGGCGTGAGATTGAGCGTGGAGCGAACATGACTACGAGAAGTGTCGCGTCGATCAACGGGATTTCAATCGCCTATCGCGATAGAGGAACCGGTACAGTAGTCGTCTTTATCCATGGGCATCCGTTCGACCAGTCCATGTGGGACCCGCAGGTGGAGGCACTGAGTTGGAAATACAGGGTCATCACCTTGGACCTTCGAGGATATGGTGCGTCGGAAGTTCCCAATTCCGATGTCTCGACCCTGGACACGATGGCAGCGGACGTCAAAGGATTGCTCGATCATCTCGGAATTAAGAAGGCTGTTCTGGTCGGGCTCTCGATGGGCGGGCAGGTAGCAATGGCTTTCTCAGATCTTTTTCCGGAGCGTCTTGCAGGACTTGTTCTCGCAGGCACATTTGCCGAAGCCGATACTACCGAAGCAGCAGCAGCCCGGCGAGCGATGGCAGATCGATTTGTGAACGAGGGCTCGGTGTTGCCCGGTGGCGAGATGCTGCCCAGGCTGCTGGCGCAGGCTTCGCTGAAGCGTCACCCGGAGCTGGCAGTAACGGTCTACACGATGATCGCCAGCGCTTCACCGGAGGGTGCCGCTGCTGCTCTGCGAGGCCGCGCATTGCGCAAAGACTATCTACCAACGCTTCGACGTCTAACTGTTCCAGCGTTGATTATGGTCGGAACCCAGGACCAGTTCAGTCCCTTGGAACGCGCGCAACAAATGCATAATGCAATCCCTTCTGCTCGGTTGGTCGTCTTCGATGAAGTTGGCCACATGTCGAATCTCGAAGCACCAGATCAATTTAATGCATCTCTGCACGAATATCTTGAAACCATTCCGCAGTAAATATTGCCCTGGCGCAGTAGCCGGTATTTCAGACTATTGATGTGTTCTCAGATATTTCTCTCTGAGCGAGCATCGAAGCATAAACAGCATACTTCTCAAGTCGTTGCTTGATACTGCTCCTGCAACCCGCAGCCCCGCACTGCCTCCGGCGTCCATTGAAAACACATCACGAAAACTCCGCATCTAACCGGATAGAGTCCAAACGGAGCGCTGATGGCCCATTTTTTTCATTTTCACCACGGCTGGTTTTTCGCCATCTTTCTTTTCTGCGGCGTACTTGTCCTCGCTAACGTGGTACATTTTGTCCTCTTTCGTCTATTGCGGCGTAAGGAGCAGGAGAAGCGCGAACTCGGCGTCGGGTGGGGACTCCAAAAGCATCTCAGTAATCCTGCGCGAGCCATCTTCCTCCTGACCTGCATTTTCATTGTGCTGCCAGCCATTCCTCATCTTCCCGACAGCCTGGAACACAATATCCGCCATATCCTGTTTATGGCCGTCGTCGCTGCTCTCGGCTGGTTCGCAGTCGGTTGCGTTTACGTCTTTCAGACCGTAATGCTTCGCCGATACGATCTCACGGCGCGCGACAACGTCCAGGCGCGCAGAATCTACACACAGTTTCAGCTCTTCCGTCGCATCATCATCGCATTCATCGTCGTCATCGACATCGGCGCTCTGCTCTGGACGTTCAACGATCCCCGCATCTGGCATTATGGTTCCGGCTTGCTTGCCTCCGCAGGCGTAGCTTCTCTCATCCTCGCAACAGCAGCTAGATCCACGGCGTCAAACTTTCTCGCCGGTCTTCAGATCGCAATCACTCAACCTATCCGGATCGACGACGTTGTTGTTATCGAAGGAGAATGGGGCCGCATCGAAGAGATCACATCGGCCTACGTTGTCGTCAAAATCTGGGACCTTCGCCGCCTCATTGTCCCGCTCAGTTACTTCATCGAGAACGCCTTTGCGAACTGGACTCGTGCGTCCGCCGACATTCTCGGCACCGCTTTCCTCTATGTTGACTACTCCATTCCCGTCGCTGAACTGCGCAAGCAACTCGAATCCATCGTTCACGGGGCGCCACAATGGGATGGCAAAGTGTGCGGCCTCCAGGTCACGAATCTCTCCGAGCACACCATGGAACTTCGTTGCCTCATGAGCTCTCCAGGCTCGAGCCAGAGCTTCGATCTCCGTTGCGACGTGCGCGAAAAAATGACAGCCTGGATCCAGCAGAACTACCCGAACGCCTTTCCCACGACACGCTTCGCAGCCCTTCCTGAATCACAGCAGAAACATGAATCGCACGACGACACACTCTTGCCCGCCCCCACCAACTCCTAGGGAAATATGTAAGGAGTCCAGAGTTCACCCAGCGGTGCAACCGGCGTTTGCCTCCACAGTCCGGCGGCAATCCTCGCCCTTCTCATAAGACGGGCGATACTCTTCATTCAAACCGAGGCAGATGTTCCACATCGCTCTCCGGCACCATCTCCACCTCGCCGCCAGCCTTAATCCACGCCTTCAATCCGCCCTGAATTACATGCACGTTGCAGTTCTCCTGCCGCAGCATGTGCGCCACGCGCACACTCGTCGTGTCCCGCACACAACTACAGTACAAATAGATCTCGCACTCCGGCGCCATGAACTCCCGCACTGCAACCATCTCCTCCTTCAGTCGATGCGGCTCTACCCGAATCGAGTTCTTGATGCGCTGCATCCCGCGTCATAGTAACCGTGGCTGCGCACATCGGCGATAATCACCACCTTGTCCGGTGTCAGCGCCTGCAACCGCTCTCGAAGGCTCGCCGCCGGAATGCGCTCAATCTTGCGATACCGCCGCGCACGCAGCGTGAACACCGCAATACCCAGTACATATCCCAACCCCAGCACGATCACTATAACCAGCAATGTGTGACCAGCCCTCTCGATCCAGTTCGCAATCTCCTGAAGAAAAGGGCTGAAGATAAATCCAGCGATGGTCCACAGGCAGCAATACAGAGCCACGCCCGCAGCATCCAGCCGCAAAAACCGCCTGAAGCGCATGTTTAAGCTACCCGCCAGCGGAGCGGCCAGTGGCCCCAGGCCCGGAATAAACTTCGCAAACAGCAGCGTCTTTGGTCCGCGCCGATAAAAGTATCCAGCCGAGCTGAAGATGCACTGCTCCGGATTCATCGAAATCCGGCACATCCCCGCCAGCAGCCACCAGCCCGTGTATCGTCCCCCAAAGTAAAGAAGAGTATCGCCCGCGACAGCCGCGGCCCATGCCACCGGCAGCACAATCTCCAGACGTAGCCCATGCAGCGACGCAGCCCCCGCCGCCAGCAGCGTAATGGACATAGGCAGCGGAAGTCCCACCGCAGCCAGAAACATCACGATCGCCGTCACCGCGTACCCATGATGCGCAATGACCCCGACCCATTCCATCCAGCCCTCTCCTCGAAAATCATCCGCAATCTAAATGCAGATTACTCTACTCGCCGCATGCATTTGCGGCTCCTCAAAACTCCAGTCTCAACCCAAGCTGTATCTGCCGCTCTTGTGCCTGCCCCGTCGCCGCAGCCCTGAGCGTGCCAAATGGCTGTACATTCAATCCCTCCAGGGCAATCGTCGCTGCATCCTGAAACGCAAGCGAAGTGACTCCGTTCGCAGTCGTTCCCATGAGAAACGCCCGCTGCATCACCCCCGAGTAATTCACGCGATTCGCCACATTGAATATCTCCGCAATCCCCCGCACGCGCACCCGCTCCGTCACACGCAGGCTCCGGCTTACGCGCAGATCGAGATTGCTGGTATCGGGCAACCGCATCGTATTTCTCCCCACGCTCGGTAGATACACCGCACCGCCCGAGCCATTGATACTCTCTCGCCCGCCGGCCAGCCGCGGTCCACCAAAAATATTCAGGCTGTAAGGCCGCCCGCTCGTCTCGCTGAACAACGGCGAAACCATCCATCCGTTTGCCACCCACCGCACCCAGCGTTGCTCCGACGAAACCCTCGGCTCCCAAACCGCGCTCGCCACAATCTTCTGCGGATGGTTCAGAGCAGACAAACCTCGATCGTACCCAATATTGAACGGATCAAACTGCCCATTTGTCCGGGGAATCGCTCCCTCCTGTCCATCATCGATAGCCTTCGACCACGTCCAACTCCCCCTGAACTCGAGCCCGCCACGCGTGCGCCTCCGTGCTTCTACCACCACCGCGTTGTATGTCGCATTCGAGTTAGAGACGATATCCGTCACCGGTCCATAGCTCGTATTCACTCTCTGCGTATACACCGGCACGGCAAACCTATCGCCGTCGTGAACTCCCGGCGCGCCCGTCCCTCCCTTCAACTGAAACGTCTTCGTCGCCGGAGACGGTGCAACATTAATATCTACCGAGTTCGGCAACTGACGATCAAGATTCACCAGGTATGTCGCGCTGACAATCACACCAGCTCCAACGCCGCGCTCCACCGTCAAGCTCCCCTGCTGCACCTCAGGCGTACGAAATCTTCGATCAAACATCATCGCCGAAGTCGTCGTAGCCACAGCCGCCGGAGGCGTAGCCAGGTACGAACACGCATAGCCAAAACCCTGATTCGCAACCTGTGGGCAATCCGTCACCGTGCTCGGAGTAATGCGCACATGCAATGCCGAACTCGGCAGCGCGGTATTCAACAACGCGCTGCGCACCGTTGCCCCTGCCACCCGCCCAAAGAAAAGCCCATAGCCAACCCGCACCACACCGCGTCCATCGCCGAACGGCTCCCAGGAGACACCTATCCGCGGGCCAAAATTGTTCCTGTCCTCAGGAAACACGCTCGTCGCCCCTACCTGTCCAAACGCCGCGTCCAGCGCTGCATTCGGCTGCTGCGGCAACGGCAGCAACTCATACTCATACCGCAGCCCGGCATCCACCTTCAGCCCCTCGCGCACACGCCAGTTATCCTGCACAAACCCAGCCCACTCCTGCGTATCAAACGAAATCGCCTGCTGCCCAAAGCCCTGCGCAAAAGATCGGAAGCAGAAATAGTGGGGAGATGGAGGCACAGGCGATGGACCCGACGGGCACCCTCCATTCGGATACGCGTTCACATTGAACGTATAGTCAGTAATCCAATCCACCAGACCGCCCGCCGGCCCACCGGTCGACCCGCTGTCATAATCAAACGACCCTTCCGCGTCTCTCTGCGAGCTGACATAATCATGCACCAGGCTCAAGTCTCCGCCCATCTGAATTTGATGATGCCCAACAATCCAGTCCAGCAGATCGGCCATCTCCACCTTGCGTTCATCCGGATAGGCCTTCCTCCCCAGCGACGAGGGCGATCCAAACGTGAACCCATCCGGCCCAATCTCAACCTCCGGCGCATATCCGCCCGGCCCCACGGCAGGCTCCTGCGGAAGAGGCTTCTGCGCCTCCTCATACTGAAAGTCCCTCCCATACTGCACTCGCACTTCATTGCTTAGCGCGGTTGTAGCCATCCACGTCCATCGTCCCAGCAGAGAGTCCACCTTTCCATAACGACTCCCCAGGCTTGCCAGCCCATACCCCACCACCTGCCCCGACCGCGTCGCACCCGGCCCGCTCGACCGCGCCCGGTCATACTGCACACTCACCCTGCTCTTCTCCGACAACTTCCAATCCACCTTGCCAAAGTTCACCGTCTGGTCATCTCGCCGCGCCACCGTACCCGTCAGGCTATCCAGATAATTCAGCGCCGCATTCACCAGCGCACCTGTCACCCCTCGATTGCCGAGCAAAGCCGTCTGCCCCGAAGTCAGCGAATAAAATTCTGGATCTAGCGGAGACGACACCGCCGGAAACCCACGCCGCTGCTGATCGAACGCATAAAAATAAAACACCTTGTCCCGCACCACAGGCCCACCCACACTCCCGCCAAACTGCTGGCGCAGATCATGCGGCTTCACCACATCACTCGTCACCAGGCCATTCGCATAATTCGTCGCCACCGAAAAAGGATTCGCCGCATCCAGCGCACTATCCCGCGCCAGATAGAACCCCGATCCATGCACCGCATTCGTTCCACTCTTCGATACCGTCGTGATAATCCCGCCCGCCGCATGGCCATATAGCGCCGAGTAATTCTGCCCGCTCACCCGAAACTCGCGCACGGCCTCCTGTGAAAATGTGTAAGCCATTCCAGAATGCCTTCCATAGCCGCCGCCTCCATCGGCCCTTCCTAAACCGGCGCCCGTATCACTCTCATCCTCCTCACTGCCTGTCCCACGCGGCACCGCGCCAAAACTCTGATCGTCATCGGCACCATCGATCAAACTGCTGTTCTGCGTCGAAGCGATTCCCCGAAAGCTCAGCAACCCATCCGCTGCCGACTCGTCATTCGCAGTAGGTGTCAGCAGCGCAAACGTCTGCCACCGCCGTCCATTCACCGGCAACCGCTCAATCTCGTTCGCCGTAATCGTGTTCGCAGCCGCCGCACTCGAAAGTTGCGCCACCCCGATACCGCCTGGCTCCGTCCCCGCCGTTACCGTCACCGACGTCGACACATGGCCCACGTGCAACCGCGCCTCCACGGCGGTCACACCCCCCACTTCGACTCTTACTTCACGCAATACCAGCCGATCGAACCGCGCCTCATCCACCGTCACTACATACTCGCCCGCAGGCAACCGTGTCACCAGAAACTCACCCTTGGCTCCCGCCGTCCCGTCGCTCTCCAAGCCGGTGGAAGCGTTCTCCACCTGCACCGACGCTCCTGCCAGCGCAGCTCCACTCGCATCCACTACGAACCCGCTGATCGCCCCATCCACCGAGGTCTGCCCCAAAGCGGAACTCCCCAGACCAAGACCCGCACCCCATCCCAACAACAAGGCCCAAGCTACCTGCGCCGCAATCGCGCGCAATCTGGCGCGATCAAAACAAGACAACATGCCTACTCCCCGAAAACGCAACACCCTCCGCTACGACCTCGGGAAAATACGCAACGGAAGCTCACCACGCCGCAAACTTGCGGCTCAAGCAGCTTCAGACGCAGAACCCCGGCACAGCGCCGAAGAAAAGAGGGATCAGCCGCAGACTAACGAATTTCCGTCAAATAAGGAAGCCAAATTCCACAATCCACTCTGCGCGCCCCCAATATACCGGCTAGTCCGCGCAACCCCTCTGCAATCCACGTCGCAACCTTCACCTAGTACACTGGACACTGAATTATGTTCATTGACGAAGCAAAAATCCGCGTTAAAGCAGGTGACGGCGGCAACGGCTGTATGGCCTTCCGCCGCGAAAAGTTCGTGCCCAAGGGCGGCCCATCCGGCGGTGACGGAGGCCATGGAGGCGACATCCTCATGTCCTCCTCACTCAGCCACAACACGCTCGTCCACTTCCGTTTCAACCCCGAGCACAAAGCTCAGCGTGGCGGACACGGCCTCGGCTCCAACTGCTCCGGCCAGGCCGGCGAGCACACGACTCTCAAAGTCCCCGTCGGCACCCTCCTCTTCGACGACGACACCGGAGAACTCGTCCACGACTTCGCCCACCCCAACGAAACCATCGTCATCGCCCAGGGCGGCCGCGGAGGCCGTGGTAATCAGCACTTCGCCACCAGCACCCATCAGGCACCTCGCGAGCACGAACTCGGCCGCGCCGGCGAAGAACGCAACTACCGCCTTGAGCTTCGCCTCCTCGCCGATGCCGGACTCGTTGGCTATCCCAACGTCGGCAAATCCACGCTCATCTCGCGCCTCTCCGCTGCCAGGCCCAAAATCGCCAACTACGCCTTCACCACGCTCGAACCAAATCTCGGCGTAGTCCAGGTCGGAGAATTCCCCCACACCGAATCGTTCACCATCGCCGACCTTCCCGGCCTCATCGAAGGGGCGCATCTCGGCCACGGCCTCGGCATCCAGTTCCTCAAACACATCGAGCGCACCAGCGTCATCGTCCACCTCGTCGATGTCTCCGACGGAACCGACCGCACCGATCCCGTCCACGACTACAAGGTCATCACGGACGAGCTCAAGAACTTCGATCCTGCTCTCGCCGCAAAGCCCACCATCCTCGTCGCCGCCAAAGCCGACGTAGCCAACCCCGACAAGCTCAAAAAACTCGCAGCCATGGCCAAGCGCCGCAAGCTCCCTTTCTATGCGATTTCCGCCGTCACGGGAGAAGGTGTCGAAGCGCTCAAGTACGCCGTCGCCGAGCTCGTCGCAGCCCACCGTCCTACGTACCCCGAACCCGAACCCGCTGCTCCCGTCAAGCTGAAGCCACACTACCCGCCACCGCCAAGCTCAGCCCGCGGCCGCGCTTAACCAAATCTCTATTCAGCCCGTAGAACCTGGTTCGGGTCGACATGCGCCGCCCGCCGCGCCGGCAGCGCCGAAGCGGCCAACGCCAGCAGCAAAATCCCCACGGCTGAAACGCTCAGCACCAGCGGGTCATACGGACTCACCCCAAAAAGGAACGTACTCAGCAGCTTTGAAGCCGCCGCCGCTCCCGCCAGCCCAAGCACACATCCAACCACGGCCAGCTTCGCTCCCGCCATCAGCACCAGCCTCAAAATCTCTCCGCGCTGCGAGCCCAACGCGATCCGGATCGCCATCTCCTGCACCCGCATCGCCACCGAAAACGCGATGACGCTATAAATCCCAAGAATCGCAAGCAGCACCGCCACCGCCGCAAACGCGCTGATCAGCGCCGTATTAAACCGACGCGGAGCCTCGCTGTCCGACACCGCGTGCTCCATCGTCTGCAACTGGTCCAGCGGCAACTGCGGGTCGAGATCGCGCACCGTCGTCCGTAACACATTCTCCATCAGCTCCGGAGCCAGCCTCGTCCGCACTGCAATGTACCCACCATTTCCCGCCAGCGTGTTCGCCGGCGCAAGCGCGCCTCCTGACT
>Ga0208589_1001005_pt1 | contig 12245 bp, 9 predicted proteins | sample NGESurshal092012_2_FD_184486 | JGI IMG/M metagenome (GOLD analysis project Ga0208589, IMG submission 184486) | Arctic peat soil microbial communities from Barrow, Alaska - NGEE Surface sample F53-2 shallow-092012 (SPAdes) | ecosystem: Environmental > Terrestrial > Soil > Wetlands > Peat ... | reverse complement strand
CATTTTCTTTCTACCTTATTTCCTGCTTCGCAATTAAAAATAATGGATTACAACAGGGTTGTAAAAGATCTGAATGCTTTATCGGAAGAAGAATTTTTAAATAAAATCAAAACCAACTTTTCTGTTACTAAAGTTTCAAAAGATTTTACTCCCGGTAACCCTCATGAATTTGGAATGTATCTAAATAGGCAATGGTATCATCTCACTGCGCTGGAAGGTACCTATTCTAATGACCCGATCGGCATCCTCGATATCACCATTTTACAAAATAATGTTTTGGAACCCATTTTAGGAATAAAAGACCAGCGTACCGACACCCGTATTGATTTTGTAGGGGGAATAAGGGGCATGAAAGAACTGGAAGACAGAGTGAACAGCGATGAATGGAAAGTGGCCTTCAGTCTATATCCTGTAACAATCCAGCAATTATTTGATATTGCCGACAGCAACAATATTATGCCTCCGAAAAGTACCTGGTTTGAACCCAAACTGAGAGATGGGCTTTTGACTCATCTCATTTCTTAGTTGAATGCAATTCCTCCATTTTTTTGTTCCGCTAAGGTTTCAGCCACGCAATTAATAATCGGAATTTAAGATTTTTATTTTCGATTCAAAAAACTCAACCCGGAGTCTTCGACAAATTTCGCACCACTCGCTCTTCTGAAGGAGAGATTAAGGGTGTACCTCAAAAAAAGAGAAAATTGCAATACGCCCTATTTTATTTTAAAATAAATTTTTTGTTTTTATAAAGATTTAGGCACATAAAGTATTTTATCTTTACCCGATGAAAAAATTCTTATTTGCAATTATTTGTTTTACGTTATCTGCCAGCGTTGTTGCCCAGCAGGAAGATGTAGAAAAATTACATGAAAATGCAAAAGCCTTTATGCGCCAGGGCGATTATGCCAATGCTTCTCTTATTTTGGACAGGGCATTACAACAAGATCCTAAGGATATAAGTATTGCTAAAGATCTTGCTTATAATTATTATTTGCAAAATGAAAATAATAAAGCCTTAAACGTTATCAAACCTTTTTTGGATAATGAAAATGCCGATGATCAAATTTTCCAGTTGGCAGGAACTGTGTACCAGGCATTGGGCCAGGAAAATGCCGCTGAAAAAGTCTATAAAAAAGCAATAAAAACATATCCCAACAGCGGTCCATTATACAACAATTATGGCGAAATGCTTTTGGCACAACACGATCCTGCCGCTATTAAACAATGGGAAAAAGGCATTGAAATGGATCCCTCTTATGGAGATAATTATTATAATGCCTGCAAGTTTTATTATTACACAAAAGAAAAAGTATGGTGCCTTATTTACGGAGAAATTTTTGTCAATATTGAATCCTTCACCTCGCGCACAGCAGAAATAAAAGATATTTTACTGGATGGATACAAAAAGCTTTTTGCTGACCCAAACCTTCTCGATAATACAAAATATGCAAAGCCTTTTGAAATCGCTTTTCTAACGTGTATGAATAAACAAAACAATGTAGTATTGCGTGGCATTGATCCTGAAACCCTTACTATGATCAGGACCCGATTTATACTTGACTGGGATAAAGATTATGCTGCTAAATTTCCATTTAAACTTTTTCAATTGCAGGAAGAGTTATTGGAAGATGGTTTATTTACCGCTTACAACCAATGGATTTTCGGAGCTTCCCAAAACCTGGCAGCTTATCAAAACTGGACAGGTACTCACTCAGAGGAATCCAAAGCTTTTGATAAATTACAACGTGACAGGATGTTCAAAATACCTTCGGGGCAATATTATCATTAATTTTTTTTAAAGTTATTTTTTGAAGTTTATTATTTATTTTATTTCTTAATTTAGGAGTTACGTTACATAGCATCTTTTACAATCCGATAATTATCGAAGATTGATAAATGTAAGAATATAACATGATGCATATAAACAAGGAACTAAAAAATAATTTTTTTAAAGCGTGAATATCATGACTGAACCAACACGGCTGTTCGATTGTATCAACATCCAATTAAAAGATGCGCCATCAAGGACCATGCTGGCCGGAAAAGAAGAAGGTAAATGGAAAGAATATTCAACACTTGAAGTGTCTGAAATTGTAAATCAGTTCAGTGCCGGTCTTCTCGAAGAAGGAATCAATCCTCATGATTTCACAATTGAAGGAAGAGACAAAATAGCGGTTATTTCTAAAAACAGGCCCGAATGGGTAATGCTGGATCTTGCAGTACAACAAATAGGTGCTATTTTAATTCCCATTTATCCTACAGTAGGGGAAAATGACCTGGAATTCATTTTAAAAGATTCTGATGTAAAATTAATTTTTGTAAACGACCATAGCTTATTTGAAAAAACCACTCATGTAAAAGCCAATCTGCCGCATTTGAAAGAAATTATTTCTTTCGATAAAATAGACGGTGTAAAACATTGGAAAGAAATGCTGCAACCTGCATCTGAAAAAGCCTTGACAGAAATAAAATCAATTTCAGATAAAATAAAGTACGAAGATCTTGTTACGATTATTTATACATCAGGAACTACCGGTACGCCAAAGGGAGTAATGCTTTCGCACAAAAATATTTTGAGCAATGTATTAGACAGTATGCCTTATTTTCCTCCGGGCGACAATTTTAAAGCATTGAGTTTTCTTCCGCTCAATCATATTTTTGAGCGTATGGTAAGTTTCCTTTACCTCTTCAAGGGCACTTCCATTTTTTTCGCAGAAAGTATAGATACCATTGCCGATAATTTAAAAGAAGTAAGACCACAAATGTTTACTACAGTGCCAAGGCTGCTGGAAAAAGTGTATGAAAAAATTATGCAAAAAGGTTCTGAGCTTACCGGAATAAAAAGAAAATTATTTTTTTGGGCGCATCACATCGGCTCAAAGTTTGAAATCAATAAAAACCAGGGAGTTTTATACAGGTTACAATTATCTATTGCCAATAAGCTCATTTTTAATAAATGGCGCGAAGCGTTGGGAAATAAAATTGTTAACATCACCAGCGGCGGCGCTGCCTGCCAGGTAAGACTTATAAGAATTTTTACAGCTGCCAAAATTCCCATTATGGAAGGATATGGCCTTACGGAAACATCACCTGTTATAAGTGTAAACCGGTTTGAAGAAGAAGGAAGAATGTTTGGAACAGTAGGGCCTTTGATCAATAATGTAGAAGTAAAATTTGCCAGCGATGGAGAAATTTTATGCAAAGGCCCCAATGTAATGATGGGTTATTATAAGCATCCTGAACTTACTGATGAGGTAATGGAAAATGGCTGGTTCAAAACAGGGGATATAGGAATGATGATAGATGATAAGTTTTTAAAAATTACTGATCGCAAAAAAGAAATGTTCAAAACCAGCGGGGGTAAATATGTAGCGCCTGTAGTGATTGAAAATAAAATGAAAGAATCTAAAATGATTGAAAATATAATGGTCGTGGGGGCTGGCGAAAAATTCGTCAGTGCTCTGATAGTACCATCATTTATTAATCTGAAAGCATGGTGCAGAGAAAATAATATTGATGATTCAGACAATGAAAAAATGATCAGTAATCCATTGGTCCAAAATCTTTATAAAGAAGAAGTAGAACGTTATAATTCATTCTTTAACCATGTGGAACAAATAAAAAAATTCGAATTGTTACCATTCGACTGGAGCATAGAAACCGGCGAGATGACCCCAAAACTCAGCATAAAGAGAAAAGTGATCTTGGAAAAAAATAAAGATGCGATAAAGAGAATTTATTCCTGAGATATCGAATTTTTTGCCAGTAGAACAACTCTCTCCTGACCAGCATTCGGGCAGGAATAATCATGATTCTTATTTTTCGAAAAACAGAAACATCTGTTATTTCTTCCTGGTCTAAATCCGACTGGGTAAGCGGGAATGAATGAGGGTGTTATATCAAGAGTAATTCCAGAAGGGCTTTCAAAAGGTTTTTCTAAAATCAAAACCTTCCTTATAATTTATCTTTCGGTTTTTTATCAATTGATAGCAACATCATTACAACAGCGAACACAATAAAAAATATAGAACTCCAGCGGTTTACTGCAGCATGCACTACGGTAGTATTGGTGAAACTATAAATCAATAATAAAATTCCAACTACAAGAAAAAAAGCGCCAATTACAAAACGGAGATCAAAAAATTTATTCATTATAATTAATTTAATAGAAGATAATATTTAAAAAGAGAGTAATGGCAAGTACTATAACGGCAACCCATAAAGGATTTTTATACCAGACCCTGTTTTTGTCCTGTTGCCGGGGTGTAAGGCTATACACCAACCCCACCAATTCATTTTCAGGTTTTCTTTTTGTAAAGAAGCTGATTACAGTAGTTACAATAAAACATACAACAAATGATATCCAGGCAATATTAAAGGCCTGGCTGGTGCCGGAATAGAAAGTGTGCAGGTTTGCAATAGAGCCTCCTTTGCCTTCGGCCATAGTAAGTGAATAAGTAAGAGCAGCAGTACCTGTCCCGCATAATAAACCCCAGAAAGCACCATTGGCAGTTGATTTTTTCCAAAACATACCAAGAAGAAAAGTGGCAAACAAAGGCGCGTTTACAAAACTGAAAACCAACTGCAAAAGATCCATGATACTATTGAATCCTCTTGCCACATACGCTGTAATAATAGACAATAGAATACCTACAACGGTGGTGGCCTTACCTACATTCAGATAATGTTGTTCACTGGCGTGCTTTTTAATATGGCTTTGATAAATATCAAAAGTAAAAACAGTATTGAATGCTGTTACGTTGCCTGCCATGCCGGACATAAATGAAGCGATCAACGCAGTGATACCTACTCCCAATATTCCGCTTGGGTATAATTTTGACAACAACAATGGAAGCGTCATATTATAATCCGTTTGCCCGTTTACATTTAAGGGGAGCTCAAAACCACTAAATTGTTTTTGCAATGCCAGCAAAATAATCCCCGGAACGATTACAATCAGCGGCATAAATATTTTGGGCAACGCGGCAATGATCGGTGTGCGCCTTGCATCATTCAGGTTGTGTGATATCATAGCTCTCTGTACTACCAGGAAATCGGTACACCAATATCCGAAAGCCAGTACAAATCCTAACCCGAATATCAAACTAAAGGCATCGGTGCCCATAGGATTATTTGCAGGATTACTCATCCCTTTCCATAAATGCAGTTTGGAGCTTTCCACATTGGCGATGATGCCGTGTAATCCGCCGGCCTGCTGCATCCCGATATACACAAGTGGTGCGATACCTAATACAATTAGAAAAAATTGAAGTACTTCATTATAAACAGCACTCGTTAATCCACCCAAAAAAGTATAAGCCAAAACTATTCCCGCTGCTATCCAGATTGAAACATTAAAGTCCCAGCCTAAAACAGTTTGCATCAGCATTGCCAAAGCATATAAAGATATTCCTGATGAAAAAATGGTCATCGCCGTAAAGGTCAGTGCATTGAAGGTTCTCGTCTTTTCATCGAAGCGGAGTTTCAAATATTCCGGAACACTGCGCGCTTTACTTCCATAATAAAATGGCATCATAAAAAGACCGAGGAATACCATCGCAAATACAGCACCGAGCCAATAAAAATGTGCAGTGTATAATCCATATTTTGCGCCATTAGCGGCCATGCCCAACACTTCCTGAGCACCAAGATTGGCGGATATAAAAGCAAGGCTCGTGATCCACAATGGAATATTGCGGGTACTCATTAGAAAATCGTTTGCAGTTTTTATTCTTCGCTTTAATAAAAACCCGATCCCCAGTACAAACAAAAAATAAAGGCCGATTATACTGTAATCAATCGAGTGAAGTTTCATAATTGGTGATTGCTTTTAGTTTTAAAATATTAATAAGAGAAGTTCAGGAAATGTTTTTATAATAAATGCCCAATGATAAAATTTTTTTAACTTATTGAAATATACTTTACCAAATTCTTCTTATCATATTGGTCTGTTCTTTTTTGATTCAATAAATGAGGACTACTGATAGAACTTATTTTTACAGGAAGCTTTTGGGTTTACAAATAAGTTTTCTAATTCATTCTTTTAATGAATGTAACAAAACTAAAACCTTTTCTTTGCCGGCAATAAACTAATTCCTTTTAATTTTTATTTTTAAAATATTCTTCTTTTATTTCATCAAATTCATTTATATGTTCATTTGATTTTCCATCCCTGTCAAAAATTGATTCCCCTGTGTTCAAGGGTTCCCAGATAAAGGTTCCTTTCATCTGATTGCCAGGAATAGAAAAAGCGATTCTATTTACTTGCGCTTTCAATTGAGAATATTCTGCTACGATCACAGGTCTGTTATATTTTTTGCTGAGTAAATTCAAATTAGTTTCAAGGTCATTTGGGGTTCCATGCCATTTGGGGTAATAAGATTCTCCTATCACATCAAATGAAACTCCACGATTGATCATGTCGTCAAGAAAAAATTCGGAATCTGAATTTTGACCACCCAAAGCAATATGCAACATGGTAATAATTGAAGGATCTGTTTTTTTAACCGCAGCTAAACCCGCATTCAATAGGATGGCAAGGCTATCCAAATGCTGCACATTACCATCATTCCAAAGAATGCCATGATTAATCTCATTTCCTGTTTGAACCATATCCGGTAGGGTTCCCTGCGCTTTTAAAGCCGATAGAACCTGTGTGGTATAATCAAATACCTTTTTTGCAAGATCTTTAAAATCCAGATTCTCCCATGCTTTCGGTTTAAATTGTTTTCCGGGATCAGCCCATGTATCGCTATAATGAAAATCGAGCAGGAATTTCATACCGGCTTTCTTAATGCGCTTAGCCATTTCTAATGTATGCTGCAGATCACAAAAGCTCTTTCCAGGAGAATATCCGCTATCGTTTGCAGGATCTACAAATATTCTTAGACGGATATAATTAAATCCATGATCTTTTAAAATTTCAATTGCATCTTTCTGGAGGCCTATGTCTGAAAATTTTTCTCCCCTTGCTTCTAACTGTGGCAGGAAAGAAATATCTGCTCCCAAAATTTTTCCTTCCGGTTTTGCTGTTGAGTGTAGATTTAATTTTGAAAAAATATAAGGATCATCAGCAGTGTTGACTGGTTGATTGGGTTTGATAGTAATGATATCCGTTGAGCCTTCCCAAAGATCTTTTGAAGTTGCTTTAAATTTTATTATTCCCGGATTTTCCCCCGATTGTAATATCACCTGGCATTTTCCATTGAACAAAGAACGCTGCCAGTTTTCATTTAAAACTTTATCAGGTTCATGGCAGCTGGGATCACCATTCCCTACGCCGATTATATTAGCATCGCCGGTTAGAGAAAACCGGATCATATTATCAGCATCCGGAACTTCACGGCCTTGCTTATCAACCACACTTATATTTATTACGGTCGCATCTTTCCCATCAGCAAGAAGGGTAGTTTTATATGGAGTGAGCACCACCTCTGCCGGGGCGCCTGTGGTTTCTATTGAAGAGATTAGTTTACGGCCATGCTTATACGCAATTGCTTCCAGTTTTCCGGGCTGATAAAGAACACTCCATTGAAGATGGCCGTTTCGGGGCATATCTTTTTTGCCTAAACTTTTCCCATTCAAAAATAATTCTACATTGTCGGCATTACTGTTTACCCAAACGTCAATTGGTTTTCCTTCCTTTCCTGCCCAATTCCAATGTGGAGAAATGTGCAACACATCTTTATCTGTCCACCATGATTGATAATAATAATAAATATTTTTAGGGAAACCGCAAACATCCATAATTCCAAAGTGCGAATTAATATTAGGCCATTTATATGGGGTAGGCTCTCCGCGATAATCAAAGCCGGTCCACACAAATCCTCCCATAAACCAGGGACGTCCAGCAGCGGGTTTCCACCATTGTTCCGCAGTATTTCCCCACCATGGTGCAGTAATATCCTCGTCGGGCAAATAACCACGAATGGTGTCTTTTTCAAAGATCCCCCTCGTAGTCAGAGTGCTTGCCATTTCAGTACCCATAACAGGTTGTAAAGGATGATCTTTGTGATAATCTGCTATTCCATTTATCCTGTAATTAAATCCGCGCACTGGAATGACTTCGTTGATTCCTTTGAATTCATTGCCTACATCCGCGGCATAAGTGGAAGTCCGGTAAGGGTCTAATTCTTTTTGTTTCTTCAATAATGAAAGAGCGATCCTTTCTCCATTTGAGTTTGTTTGTACCCAGCCTTCTTCATTTCCGATAGACCACATAAAAACAGAAGGATGATTTCGGTCGCGAAGAATTAATCTTTCAAACTGACTCATATATTCAGTGCTGCTGTTCAGTAGCCTGTTCTCGTCTAAAACAATCATACCCAGGCTGTCACAGGCATCTAATAACTCAGGAGTAGGCGGATTGTGGCTGGTGCGATAGGCATTGGCACCCATTTGCTTTAATAATCCAATACGATAATATTGCAGGTAATCGGGTAATGCACTTCCAACTCCTGCATGATCCTGGTGATTGCAAACACCTTTAATCTTTACATATTTCCCGTTGATGAATAGCCCGTTTGCTGTTACCGAAATATCTCTTATTCCGAAACGCGTATTTACACTGTCAATTATTTTATTTCCTGATTTCAAAATGCATACCACACGATACAAATAGGGATCTTCGATTGACCAAAGATGTGGATTGGTGACATTGATGTTTTGTTTTATTAAAGTATTTGCATTTGAAGAAATATCGAAAAAAGTGGGTTTACTCTCAGAAATCTTTTTGCCATAACGGTCCGTAATATACGAATATGCATATACGCTATTTTTATTCCTATCTTCATTTATAATTGGAATTTCTACAGAAATGTCAGCTTTTTTATCTGTATGTTCTGAATGAATAAAAAGTTCATTCGGATTAATATGTAGTTTGCCTGTTTTAATAAGCCACACATGACGATAAATCCCGGCGCCTTCATAAAACCAACCTTCGTATTGCGTAGCATCTACTCTTATTACAAGCGTGTTTTCTTCACCATATTTTACAAAATCAGAAAGATCATATTCCACACCGGAATAACCACTTTTATTATTACCAACAAAAAAACCGTTTAGCCAGATGTTTGCATCCCTGTAAATGCCATCAAACCGTATCGAAATTTTTTTAGCCGAATCTTTTTTATCAATAAAAAAAATCTTTCTATACCAGCCAATGCTTGTTTCAGGAAACAAGCCTCCTACAGGTTTGTAGCCGTGAGCCATTACATCAAAATTTGGCGAATTGGCAAAAGGCAATTCCACTACCCAGTCGTGAGGCAGGTTCAAAGTGCGCCATTTGCTGTCATCAAAGCGGGGGTTGATCGCCGTGTTTCCCTCATCGCCACTTTTTGAAAAAATATTTGCTGTACCATAATTAAAATCTTTTGAAGGATCCGAAGCGTTTCCGAAATGGAATTTCCAGTTTTCATCCATGCTCAATACTTCTCTTTCCTGCGCCATGGCTGATAGAAATACATTTATTAGAATAATAAAGAAGAAAGCAATTTTCCTAAACATCATTAGAAAGTTAATTATATGAATATTTGTTTATTGTTCTTTTATTTTTTTAATTAAAGCAATCAGTATTGCAATTTAATTAAACGCATCCAAAGCAGTCGTTGGTTGCCCCGAATTATTAAAAGCACCAAGCGTATAACCTTCCCAGTTATTATAGGATTCCGGCTCCCAATAAAAAACCCCAAGGCAATTATTATTTGCTACAGATTCTGATTTCTGAATTAAATCAGAAATAAAATTTTCGCATTGCGCAGAATCCGTTACACTCATTCCGATTTCACATACCATTACTTGTTTGCCATAGCGGCTAATCATATCATTCATGTTAGCGAGGCATTGATTATTCAGTTGCGACCAGTTGGATGCCGAAGGATATAAAGACATTCCAATCACATCCCATTTGGCACCATTACTTTTAAGACCGTCAAATACCCATCGAAAAAGTGAATTATCAAATCCATTAGAAATATGTACAATCACTTTTGCAGATGGAAATACAGATTTTACGGCGTCATAGCCTGAATTTATTAAAGAAGCAAAATTGCCCATATTTACGCTGGCCTGCCCTACCGGCCAAAGCATTCCGTCATTGGTTTCATTTCCTATTTGTACCCAGGTGGGGGAGATTCCATTGATTTGTAAAGTATCTAAAACCTCTTTGGTATAGGCACTTAAAGAAGAATCCAATTGTGCAATAGTTTGATTTTGCCATGCCGCAGGTATCGCCTGATGGCCAGGATCTGCCCAGGTATCGCTATAATGAAAGTCCACAAGGATTTTCATTCCAAGCGCTTTTGCACGTAACGCTTTTGCAACTACATCAGTAGTATTGCACCACCCACCCGCAGGATTTACCCATGCGCGCAAACGGATGGCATTCATTCCTTCATCTTTTAGTATCTGAAATAAATCTTCCTGCGCGCCTTTTGCGTTATAAAATTTAATTCCCTGCGACTCCATTTGGGTTACCCAGCTTACATCGGCGCCTTTTGCAAATGAAGTATCTGTGACAGGAATAGGTTCGGGTTGGGTTGCCGCCTTTTTATTACATGAAAAAGAGGAAAGCAAACCGAATACAAAAAACAAGGAAAGATATTTCATGATAAATGTTGTAAAAAAGAGGGAATTTAATTTTATAAAATTAAAGAAAAAGAAGGTAGTTAAGTCAGGCTAATAGGTGTGTAATTGCAGTAAACAAAGAAATAAGTTAGTTTCTTAATTTTTCACTGGTACAGGTTATTAAACCAACCGCATTTATTTATGGAAGATTAAATATTTTCTGCATTCCTCGCTTCCAATTCATATTTATTATTATAATAGGCATGCCTCATGCTTTCAAATAAATATTTTATAATAAATACCAAAAAACCATATTCCTTAAATTGGTTGATATGGCACATTTCATGTTTTATCCATTTGGGATCTTTTAAAAAATCTTCTTTGGAAACATGATACAGATGTATGGTTTTACCAATTACGATTGCTACATTTTCTGATCCTAATTTTCGCGCCGCAATTTTCGCGATCCAGGAATTCTGTTTGATAAAAAAATCCATTTTTTGCCTGATAAATTTGGCGCTTTCGCTAAAACGTTATAAAAATTTAACGCAGGACTTTAATCCTGCGTCAAAATGTTTAATGAGGCCATCAAATTCTATAAAAATCTTAAAATAAAGCTATTTAAGTTTGGCTACCTGCTCATTATAGAACTTAACAGTTTCTATTACATCAGGAACGCTGTTATACCAATTAGACTCATGTTCTATAGAAAACATCCCGATAAAATGCTGTTGTTTGAGTTCCTGGAATATAGGAGGGAAATCAATTACCCCCTTACCCACAACTGTATCGTCAGCATTTACATCACCAAATTTGACAATATCTTTTAAATGGACGCCATATACATGACCGGACAATTCTTTAAGAGCGTCAACAATGTTAACACCATTACGCGCCCAATGCCCCAAATCGGCACAAGAACCTAAATTCGGATGTCCTTTAATGGCTGCCAGAACTGAATCCGGACTCCAGTACGGATCAGGTTTTGGATGATCGTGAATAGCCACTTTAATACCGTAATTGCCAGCCATACTATCTACCATATCCCATTGGTCTTTGCGCGGCTCTGCAGTAATATAACTTAACCCAAATTCTTTAGCCAGATCAAAAGCTTTTTTCCATTCTTCCCTTGTCTGTGGCGAAATCACACCCATTGCCACAATACTAATACCTTTAGATTGCAACATTTGTTTCAACTTGGCTTTGCTCGCGTCTGACATACGGATACCAAAACTATCTTTCATGCCGGCACCCAAAGGCTGTCCCCAGAATGCTTCTATATATTTTACACCGCAACTATCCACCTTATCAAGTGCCTCATCAAAAGGAAACTTTCTGAAAGTCCACATCTGTACTCCAATTTTCCAGTTGTCAGTTACATTGGTTGTATCTGTTTTGGACATCGTCGAATCTGTTCCTGAGGATGTTTTTGAACCCGAAGAATTACATTTTGTAAGAGACAAAATGCAAATAAAACCAAGAATAGAAAGAGCAATCTTTTTCATTTTGTGTAGTTTAATTTTAATGAAGGTTAGCAATTTACTTATTTATTTTAAAAAATATTCCGGAATTATAATGATACTTGCTGTTCAATTTGGCAAAATTTCTGAAGATATAACTTTCCCTATTCCGATCTTCATGGGATTTTTGTTAGTTTGAAAGATTCGCTAATCAAGAATTGT
>Ga0208589_1001004_pt1 | contig 12268 bp, 8 predicted proteins | sample NGESurshal092012_2_FD_184486 | JGI IMG/M metagenome (GOLD analysis project Ga0208589, IMG submission 184486) | Arctic peat soil microbial communities from Barrow, Alaska - NGEE Surface sample F53-2 shallow-092012 (SPAdes) | ecosystem: Environmental > Terrestrial > Soil > Wetlands > Peat ... | reverse complement strand
CCGCGCCGAGTTCGGCGCCGTTGACGGTCCTTTTGGTGCTCGCGGTGCAGGCGCCTTTCGCCACCGTGCAGGAGCCTTCCGGCGCGCCGACTTCGCGGCCATCGACGAACAGCGAGATCGCTTTGATGCCCGAGCTGGGGATGGTCGAGCCTTCGCCGTCGCTCGCCTTGACGGTCAGTTGATACGGGCGTTCGCTGAGTTCGTTGCCGTAGGGCAGCCCTTCGATTTCGAGGCTTTGCGGCTTCTTGGTGTCGACTTTGACTGTTTCCTGGCCTTCGCTGGATAGCGATTGAGTGCCAGAGATCGCCTCTTCGGCTTTGTAGCGCAGCGTCGGTTCGCCGTCGGGCAGGGTGGGAGAAAGGATCCAGCTTTCGCCGTGAGTCACGTAGCACTGCACGCCCTGGCAGCCGTTTTCGCCGAGATAGTTGTGCTGTTCAAGCGGGGTCCATACGCCTGGCGATTTTTCGTATTCGAGCTGGGTCGCTGAGACACCGATGCCCGGGTCAGTCGCGTTCAGTTCGATCGCGCCGCCGGCCGCCCCGGCAAGTTTGGAGAGCCAAGAGTGCGCGGCGTGGAGCAATGCGTTGGTGCGTTTGAATTTTTCTTTTTTGCCTTCTTTTTCGACTTCGACTTCGATTGTCGGCGAGGTCGTGTTGTAGCCGGTCGACGAGTGCGTGCCGCTGGGCTCTGCGATCGAGACGATGCCCTGGGTCATCGAGTCTGAGAAGCCCGTGCCGGAGGAGCCGGTCGTCGACTGCTGGAAGTGCACGGCGTTGTTGGCTTTGCCCGAGCCCGGGAGGCATTGTTCGACTTTCGAGGCGTTGGCCGCGCAGATCGTGGCTGCTTTGTGTTCGTATTCTGAGTTTTCAAGGGGCGTTGAGAGGATCTTCTTGGTTTCCTCGATCCCGAACAGCGTTCCGACGGGCGGCGCTTCCTCGAATTCCAAGAAGCTTTCGACTTTCGCCCCTGAGTTGTGCGCGGAAGTTTCGGTTTTCAGTTCGTAGATGTGCGAGACGCCCTTGGTCTGGTAGCCCCAGAAGCCCCACTCGTTCGTGCCGTAGCCGCCGGAGGCTTTGGTTTCAAGGATTTCGGCCCCGGGCCCTCCGCTGGATTCGCTTTTTGAGAAGTGCCCGCTTTCGGTGTGGAATTCCCAGTTCGAGCGCTTGCCGCTGGTCGTTTTCGCAAGCTGCGAGTCGTTGACTTCGGGGTCGACAGCGATCGGGTAGAGGTAGTCGCCGCTCGTCGTCTCAACGTGGACTGAGATCACGTTGCCGCTGACGCTCATCGAGGCGGGGACGCTCGTTCCTTCGGCGTCTTCGGCGCTGACCGGGGAGACGCCGGCGATCGTCTCGCGCCCTTTGACGATCTGCAGCGAGCCGTCGGGCCTTTGCCTGATGCGCGCGCCAGCTGGCATGCCGACGCGGAAGTAGAGCTGGCTGGGGCTGCGCTCTGAGAAGAGCAGGGTGCTCAGGTCAAAGCCACGTGGGGAGGCCTTGGCGAGCGCAGCGGCGTCGTGGAGACCACCGGCGTTGGTGAGGTTCCACAGCACACCCGCACCCTCGGGCTGGCCCGCGGCTGCTGCCAGGGCCGTCCCGCGTCGATCGACGGGAACGAGTGAGACGCCGACACCCGGCAGCTGTACACCGTGCGAAAGGGCGCTCGGAACGCTCAGCGCGACCGGCGATCGGAGCGGAGCATATGAGTCGCCGGTGCGCCCGAGCGTCAGGTCGAACGGAACGTGCGCTCCGTGCGAGCTCATGCTGGCAATCGGCTGCAGCGCTTCGATCACGCCGACGCGCCCAGGAAGGGAGACCTGCGCAGCGTGGTTCGTCAGGTAGCGCACGACCCGCTCTCCAGAGGAAAGCTGCGGAGTACCTCCAGCCGTGTGACCGATCAGCGCCGGAAACGCCTGCTTCGCCTCGCTGATCGCCGTCCGCGCGGACAGGCCCTCGAAGGCAGAGTGAGATGCCGTGCGCCGCGCAACTGCGGCCGGCGCGCTTCGCCGAGCGGTGCGCGCCAGTTGCGCCTGCTCACCACTCAAGAGCTCGTCGACCGACGGCACGACGAGTGAGTCGCCGAGTTGCTGATTACCGGGTGAGAGCCCGTCGGGGGCCGGCTTGGCAGCTGCGGCGAACGCCGAGCCGACAGCAACGCTGAACAAGAGCAGCAGGGCGCATCCAATCGACGACAACCATGTGAGACGGGCACTGCTTCGATGCCAACACGTTGTCCTGCTCATGACAGGCCCTCCTCTTTGGACTCGCCTCCGGGAACCTGCTCCCCCATTTGCGGGCGAGATACTCGCTCGCCGGACGTGTCGAAATCAAGTCCAGACGAGCAACGTTCTAGAACTTGAGCACCGTGGTGACCGGGGAACTCGGGCTGTGGCGAGACCCGGACCCCGGCCGGAAGTACCGCGATTTTCAGGGCTGCGGATGTCGGGCCAAGCCCTATGCTGACTGGTCAGCCACCAGGTACATCAACTGATCGACGACGAACGCAGCATGGCGTCGACGCGCGGCACGGTTCTTGAGATCGCGCTCCAGCGCCGCCAAGAACGTCGCACGTTGAGTGAGCGGCGAGAACGTCAGCGAGACGAACAGCATGACTGCGTCATCGACCTTGAATGCTCGGACACCGCGTGACGGCGCGACATCGCGGAGCGCCTCGAACGCCTCGGTCATCGCTCGCGAGTCCCGCGCTGCGACTCGTAGATGTTCTCCGCCACTGAGATCCTCGCGCTGGACGAGCAAGACGAACTCTGGGCGTGCAAGTAGAAAGCCGAGATAGCCCTCAACGGCGTGCCTGATCGCAGCCTCGAGTGAGCCAGAACGTTGGACGCTCCACGCGACAAGCGGCTCGAACGCCTCGGCGGTCGCGCGTTGACGCTCTGCGAAGACGCGCTGCAGGACGGCTGCATACAGACCCTCCTTCGAGCCGAAGAAGTAACTCGGAGTGCCCCGCGAGACGTCCGCCGCATCGCCGATATCCCCGAGGCTCGTTTCCTCGAAGCCGTGCTGGGCAAAAAGTTGCTCGGCGGCAGCGAGGATCGCTGACTGACTGCGCTCTGCATCGCGCGTCTTCCTGCTCGCCGCCTCGGCCGTCATTCTCGATATGTTAGCTTACTGAACAGCAAGCAAGTTAGTGAGGTCTTGTGGAACAGCTGACATATCTCCGGCCCGGCGCCGTCGAGACATGGGACGTCGCGAGGCCCGCCTTGCGGGCTCCTGAGGAAGCGATCGTCCGCCCGATCGCCGTCGCCACCTGCGATCTCGACACGGCGCTTGTGCGTGGGCTCACTCCATGGTCCGGGCCGTTCCCGCTGGGCCATGAGGGAGTCGCCGAGGTCGAGGAGGTAGGCGACGCCGTGAGGAGTGTGAAGCCGGGCGATCGTGTCTGTTTGCCCTATCAGGTCTCATGCGGACGGTGCCGGCGTTGCAGAGCCGGGCTGACGGCCCAATGCGAGGGCCATGGCGGAAGCACCCCTGGGTCACAGTTCTATGGCTTCGGCCCCACGGGGCGCGCGTGGGGCGGCTTCCTCTCCGACGCCGTCCGCGTGCCGTTCGCCGACCACATGCTGCTGGCGCTGCCTCGCGAGGTCGACCCCGAGACGGTCGCGAGCTTGAGCGACAACATCGTCGACGGCTGGCGCACGGTCGCCGAGCCACTCACCGACTGGCCTGGCAGCCCGGTTCTGGTCGTCGGCGGCTCAGGCGCGATCGGTCTCTACGCGGTCGCTTGTGCCGTGGCTCTCGGCGCCGAGCACGTTCTCTATGCCGATCGGGCGGCGGCGCGTCTGCAGAAGGCCGAGCGCCTCGGCGCCGAGGTCATCGAGCTCGGTCACAGCTGGCCGAAGGCATTGGGCCCCTTCCCGATCACGGTCGACGCCAACAGCACGCCACCCGGGCTGATGCTCGCGCTGCGCTCAACCGACGCCGGCGGTGTGTGCACGAGCGCCGGCTGGTACTACGCGCCGCTCGAGCTCCCGATCTTTGAGCTGACGCTCCGAAGCGTGACCTTCAAGACGGGGCTCATCCAAGCGCGTGTCGGGATGCCAACGGTTCTCGAGCTGATCCGGTCGGGAACGCTCGATCCTCGCATCGTCACCGACCGGGTACTCGACTGGGCAGATGCGGCAGATGCGATTGGCGACGTCCGCGAAAAGCTCGTCTTCGTTCGCCGCTGAGCGCGTCCGGAGCAGGCGCCCCAAGCTATGGCGAGACCCGGACTCGAACCGGGGACACCGCGATTTTCAGGGTAAGTTTCCCTGGGCCTTAAAATAGACTGATTTGCAGGCGATTCCCTGGGGAGGCGCCCCAAACCTACCGTTGGTTTCCTGGGGATTCCTGGGGGTTTGGGCCGGGAGAGGGGTATCCCCGGCCCAAACCTGATCAGCCCTGATCCGCGCGGATGGCGAGAGGCGGACTCGAACCGCCGACACGTCGGCCCAAACCGCCGAACTGGGGCTCGTCGTCGAGCCAGGCTGCTCGTCGTGAGACGCTTGACCCGTCGAGAGAGATCGCCTCAAGCAGAGCGACCGGAAGATCCGGCCGGGGCGAGACCAGCGCCTGCGCGCGGCACCTGGTGCGAACCTCGTGCTGAGGTGACGGTTTGGCAGAAAGACTCGACGACTCTGGGGTCGAACTGAGACCCAGAGCATCGCCTGAGCTCTTTGAGCGCGGCGTCGGGGGTTCCCGCCTTGCGGTATGAGCGAGCGGCGGTCATGGCGTCGAAGGCGTCGCAGACCGCGATGATCCGCGAGCCGAGCGGAATTTGCTCTCCGCGCAGTCCATCCGGGTATCCACTCCCGTCGAGATGCTCGTGGCTCGAGCGGATCAGCGACGCCGTCCCAGCCAGCGCGGGCGCAGCGAGCACGATGCGCTCGCCGATCAGAGTATGGCGGTGCATGAACTCCCACTCGCTCTCCTCGAGCGGGCCGGGCTTGTTGAGGATGGCCTCGGGGATCGCGGTCTTGCCGATGTCGTGAAGCGTCGCAGCCAGCCGGATTCGCTGGATCTCGAGCTCGGGTTGGTGAAGTGCCTGCGCGACTTCGCCCGACAGCTCAGCGACGTGGCCTCCGTGCACGTCCATGCCCTCGTCCTGCTCGCTGAGAACCTGCAGCAGGGCGTCGGCAACCTGCCTTCCCGTAGAAGAGCGGCTCGCCTTGTTGGCGTACATGCGCACGTCCGCGAGCTTCAGCGCCTCGCCGGGTGTCGTTGCTTCGGAGGGAACCCACACGGCGCCCTGCGAGCAGCCGATGTGCCAGCCCTCGCCACAGTCGTTAAGCGCCATGAGCGCATCATCCAGCAGGGCGGCGGCGGAATCGGGAGCACACCATGCGAGCATGCAGAACTCGTCTCCCCCCATGCGGTAGGTCGTGCCAGAGCCGACAACGGCGGAGGAGAAACGCGTGCCCAGACGCGTCAGCAGCGCATCGCCAGCCGCGTGACCGAAGGAGTCGTTGTACTGCTTGAAGCCATCGAGGTCGAACATGGCAACGAGCAGTTCGTGCCCGCCAGGGGCCTGGCGGGCGACGGAGCTCGACAGCCCCTCGATCAACGCACGACGGTTACCGAGGCCGGTCAGAACGTCTGTACTCGCCTCTTCGCGGCTGAGGCCGAGGAGATCTTCGTTCTCTCGGGTCAGGCGCTGTGAGCGGAAGTAGAAGTATCCGAAGACCGCCAGCAACAGCAGCATGGTGATGATCGTCCCCGCCTGTGCCTGGCGACGCGCCCGCTGCGCGCTTGCGGCGTCGGCGCGCGCGAGTTGTTTGAGCGACGCCGAGACCGTGCCCAACTGGCGTGTGAGTTCGTCCTGGGCGCCAGCGATGTTCTTTGCTCCTGCCTTGGCCAAGCCGCCCGGGGTTGTCGCCAGTGCGTAGACTCGGGTCACGGCGGGCTTGACCCGAGCCATGGCGGATCGGCCGGCCGCCACGACCCCGGCCGGGGCACCTGCTCGCGCCGCAGTCAACAAGGCATCTGAGAGCCTTGCTTCGTCGGCGCGAATTTCTGCCTTTACGATCCGTTGCAAGTTCTCAGACCGGGCGTCCGGGCCCGCGTTGAACGCGGGATCGGCGCTGAAGGGTGCGGCCAGCAGTCCTCGCACAGTCTCGGTCAGTGCGCCCACGGCGATCTGCGCCCGACGACTTGAGTCCACGCGGTTCACGAGCAACGTCACGGAAACGATCGCCCCGGCCGTGAGCAGCACGACCAACAGCGGAGCCAGCAAGGTTGAGATGACGCGGCGAGTTCGGATATAAGGAATATCGCCATCTCGGTCGCTTGCGCGACCTCCCGCGGGAGCCGCGGACGAATGATGGCCGGCTTGACAGGCGACTCCTCGCCTCATCACGGGAGCCTCGGTCGCCGCCTTCACGCGGTCATCCCCAGCGTCGTCGCCACCCGCACATGATCGGCCGGCCTCTCCATCCGGGGCGACGAAAACGCTGTTCGCACTTTGCTTATGGCATCGCGCGAGCGACGGCGATCCCAAAGCCTTTTCACAGAGCAGCTCGAGCCGCTTGGATGTTGAACACCAGCTCGCCGATGTCGACGAAGCCGCAGTCAGCCTTGAGGCGTTCAGCCCTGCTCGTCGTCGCGGCGGAAGCTGAGGCGCGCGGAGATGCGATCGGCGGTCGAGACGAGGTGCGGCCCGAGCGCGTCGACCAGCTCGGCAATCGTGATCATCGAGCTGGGCACGGCATGTTGTAGGTACCGAGAAGGCTGGTGCGCTCGTTGAGGCGAGCGATCGGGGGCTTAAGCTCGGCGGGCTTGTCGCTGTCGGGGGTGGTGGCGGTCGGCATTTTTCAGCGCTCCTTTGGTCGGCTGGTAATCGGTTGGGTGAACACGTCTAGCTCGGCCGGCGGGAAAGGGCAAGTCCAGAGTCAGGCGACCTTCGGGCGCGAGCTCGGCGTCCTGTATTGCATTGGCGAAGACCTCGAACTGCTAACTCGTTCCGGCCCGAAGCCGCGACCGCAAGATAATGGTTACACCGGGCACTCGCAGCCCTAACGCTGGAACTGCGCACGTCGATGTCGCGTGATTCGAGCTGTGGGTCCGGGCGGGCCCGCGTCGGAGGCGGAACGTTCACGCCGTGGTGGCGCATACACGCAGCAAACTCAGCGATCAGATCAACGACCGTTAGTTGTGCGTGCCCGTGGCGCTCGGGCCGGGACTGTTGGCTAGCGCTCGCGCCGACTGCGCCACACCTGCGCAACACTGCTTCGAGTTGAGCGGCACTCAGGCCAGTCCCTTTCTTTCCGTCAGCACACGGATCGGGGTGACCCTGAGCCAGCGTGACTCCCGACGTTGCGGATAATTGGGCCGGTCTTGACCGGGCGATCCGCGAGGATCCTCCGCAGGCCGTCAAAGCGACGCAAGCCAGCGCGAAGCCCAGCATCGCGCTATGCGCATACCGAGACGAGAGCACCTGTGAACGCGCGCGCTTGAAGTTACCGGATCGGCTCTGGTCGGCAGCACTCACATGGACCGCCCCTCGCCAACCAACCACGTGACGTTCGGTGTATCCGGTGGCAGCAGCGAGGCTCCTTGTCGGTATCGAAAAGCGGCATCCTTGATCGCACCGTCCGCCCCGCCCACGTCGTCAAGCACCCAAGTCGGCAGCGTGCCGTCCCAGCCAATGAGAGACATCGCTGCGGTTTGCGGGGGGAGCGTCCCTGCCGCCGAGACACTCGCGCGACAGGCTCGCGCTCGACCCCGCACGTGCAGAACACGGCTTCGCAGCCCTCTCGTCCGACGGCGAGCCACAGCGCCGCTAGCCACGCCGCGGGCTAGAGAGACTGTCGACCTAGGCAGTGTCACGGTCCGCCCAGGGAAGCGATGAAGAGGCGAAGAGCAAGTGGCTCGAGGCCGAGGCCGCTGGTAAGTCGGGATGCCGCTTCCGACAGCGCTGCGCGCGTTTGCCGGGGACCAGCTCCCCGAGGAATGGCAGAAGTTCACGCCGGCTACTTCGCGAACACGAGGGCGTGAACGGCGGACTGATTCTGAGTGTCTCGGCCCTCGATCAGTGGACACTGTTCGGCGGCCATTGGCGCCTGGTCGAGATCACCGAGAAGCAAGCGACCGTCGCGGTGTGCGCGTGTACCGGCGAGCCCCTGCAGCACTTGCAGACTCACGACCCAGAGACGATTCACCACCTCTGCGGCGCCAGTGACCCGGGTCGGGCTGACTGTCAGGAGTAGCCGTTGGCGAGATACAGGCCGATCCAGACGATCGCCAGGAGAGCAGGAATACGGTTGCCTCGAGAGCGTGCGGGTCGGGACGTCGTATGTGCCATACGAGTAGCCCGCAGATAGTCAGGACGAGCGCGAGCTTGAGATCGAAAGTGTGATTGCTCCACAGGTGCAGATGGAACGCAAGCGCCGTGCCGGTTGCGATCAGCATTCCCAGCGCCACGAGTGTGCCCTGAGCGAAGCGGCGCGCGATCGCGCGCAGACTCTCCCAATCCGCCGAGCGCTTTGCGACCGGCACGACGGCGGCGGCGAGCATCATCTGCCCACCCACGAAGAACGCCATCGCAAGCAGATGTAGCCACCGGATCAAGAACCAGACGTTCAAGAACCAGACGTGATTCACAACCGCGGGCGTGCCCCAGACCGCTGCACGACTTGGTCTAGCACCTCGGCGAGTGACTGGATGCGTGGCAGATGCGCTCGGGTCAAGACCTCCAGTTGCCTACGGCCTAGCTCGGTGAGCTCGAGGTACATGCGACGGTGGTCGAGCTGATCGCGCTCGCGGAGGATCAGCCCGGCGGTCTCGGCCCGGCGAGCGAGCTCGACGGCGCTGTGGTGACGTACATGCAGCGCCTCGGCCGCTTGGCCAATCGTCGGGCCCGGACTGGTGGGATGGCCGCGCACGACGAGCAGGAGCTGGTGAAGAGACGGTGTCAGGCCACTCTCGTCTGCCGCCCGCTCGCTCCAGCGCAGGAACTCACGTAGCTCGTTGCGAAACGCGAGCAACTGCTGGTAGTCCTCGTCGAGCAACGGGCGGGTGGTGGCGGTAGGGCTCATGTTGTCGGCTCGTGGATCAGGAGCAGCTGGCCGGGCTCTGAGATTCTTCGGCGGGGTCCCAATGGGCGCTCACGATGGCGCTCCTCGATCAACACGCGCTCGTGGGCCTTGAGCAGGTCGAACTGACTGATCAACCCTACGAGCCGCCGTGGATGCCCGCGATCGGCAACGGGGAGAACGCCGTGTCCGCTGGAGACCATTCTGTCGGCGACCTCGCGCAAGGTCTCATCGGCAAAAGCGATGATCGGGCGACGCGCCAGCTCGCCGACGCTCCGCGAGGCGGCGGATTGGTGCGCGTCGAGCACGTCAGAGAATGCCACGACGCCCATGAGATCCTCGCCGCTGCCAATCACGGGGTACAGGCGCTGGCGGCGCTCGTCACTGCCCTCGGGCAGGAGATCGTAGAGCTGCTCGGCGGATTCCTGTGGCTGCACGCTCAACACCTCTGTCGCCATCACGTCACGCACCAGCAGGGCATGCAGCGGGTCGATCTCGTACTCGCGGGTGACATGGTAACCACGGCGGGCGATCTTCTCGGTCAGGATCGAGCGCTTCAGCGTGAGGACGCTCACCAAATGAGCGATGGTGCACGCGAGCAGCAGCGCCAAGAGCGCGTTGACGTCGTGCGTCAGCTCGAGCGCGAAGACGATGCTCGTAAACGGCGAGCGCATCACGCCGGCCATCGCAGCAGCCATTCCGATCAGCGCCCACGTGCCCTCTCCTGCGCCCGGAAGAATCGCGCCGAGTAGCCCGCCGACGGCGGCACCGAGCATCAACAGCGGGGCGAGGATTCCGCCGCTCGTATTCGACCCGAGCGCGATCGACCAGACCGCCAGCTTGACCACGAGCAGCACCGCCAGGGCCCCGAGCGCGAGTTCGCCCGCGAGCTCTGAACCAATCGTCGCGTAGCCCACGCCGAGCACCCTTGGATCGATCAGACCACCGATACCGACGAATACGCCACCGATCGCCGGCCACCACGACCAGTGGAAAGGCAGCCGTCCGAACAGATCCTCCGCGCCATACACGCAGCGCGTCATCACCCACGCCAGTCCACCGCACGCGAGACCCACGAGCGCCGCGCCTAGCGTCACCGAGAAGCCCAAGGAGCCATGAGCGCTCATCGCAAACAGTGGAGCCGACCGCAGCAGCCCAGCACTCGCGAGGGCTTCCCGGACGGCGTCGGCCGAGCACGCGGCGAGCGCGACCGGGATCATTGAGCGCGGGCGCCACTCGAACAGCAGCAGCTCCACGGCCAGCAGCACAGCCGCGACGGGCGTCGCGAACACCGCGGTCATGCCACCGGCCGCGCCGGCCACGAGCAGCGTTCGCCGCTGCGCCGCGGTCAGATGCAGGAGCTGCCCGACGATGCTGCCGAGTGCGCCGCCGGTGACGATGATCGGCCCCTCTGCGCCAAACGGACCACCCGTGCCGATGCTCACAGCGCTGGAGATCGGCTTCAGCACAGCCAGCCTGGGCTCCATACGGCTGCCGCGCAACAAGACCGTTTCCATCGCCTCGGGGATCCCGTGACCACGAATGCGCTCTGAGCCGATCCTTGCCATCACGCCCACGATCAGCCCACCAACTACGGGCACCAGGACGCTCCACACCCCGAGGACATGGATGTCGGGACTCGCAAGGCTGGTGCTCAGCTTCCCTGTGTAGGCCAGGTGCGTGATCAAGCCGATCAGGTCCAGCAGCGCCAGCGCGAGGAGCGCAACAGCTGCCCCCACCACTAGCGCGGCCAGGGCCAGCCCGAGGACCGACCGCGACGTGGTGAAATCGCCCAGCTCACGCTCTCCCGCTCTCAACAGCCTCGTCTCCGGCAGGACTACCGCATCGTCCGGAAAATGCTTGATATGCCCGTTTTCGTTTGCCACCCGGAGAACATATCGTGTAACGATATTTATGGCTTCTCTCTCCATCCATTCCGCCCGAGCTACGAAAGCTGAACGACCTGTCCTAGCTTGCTGACGAGACCTTCACGCCTGCCTTCGCGTCGCGCCGACAATGTTCTTTGCCACTACAGGAAACTCGCAGATGCTGTTCCTTCGCTGTACACCTGATGCGGCTAATTAGCATGCGCACTCAGGCGGGCGCAGACATCGAACCGGGGACACACGATTCCGCGTCGTGAATAGCTGCGAGTTCGATAGCCGTGGATGCGCGTGGATACCTGCCGCTCCCCGCGGATTGAGACGTCCGGCTAAAGGCGAGCGGGGTTTGGGCCGACGACAGGCGCTCGTCGGCCCAAATGAACCGGTTGAGATAGCTATCGCTATCTAAAACCAGCTATTTGCAGCGGCTTTCTATGGCGAGACCCGGACTCGAACCGGGGACACCACGATTTTCAGTCGTGTGCTCTACCAGCTGAGCTATCTCGCCGCTGGCCGATCTTTCGGCGGCACCGATCCTACCGGGCCGAGGGCGCTTCAGCCGCCCTGTTCCCAAGCTTCGAGATACGGCAGCGGGTCGATCGTGTGCGCGCCTGCCGCATACCAGCCGCCGACCCATATCTCGAAGTGCAGGTGCGGCGCGGTCGCGTCGCCGCTCTGCCCGGCCTGGCAGATCTCTGAGCCGGGCGCGACGGCCTGATTGGCGCTGACGAGCAGCGTTGCGGCCTTGCAGTGGTCGAAGACAAGGTCGAAGCCGATCGCGGTGTGCTCGACAGCGTAGTAGCCGGCGCCTGAGGCCTGATAGCTCGTCGAGCTGATCGTGCCGGCGAGCGGGGCGACGTCGGGCGTGCCTTCGGCGGTGAGGATGTCTTGCCCTTCGTGGATGTGGTTGCCGCGCGGCGCGCCGTAGCGGTTTTCGGCACTGCCGAAGTTGTGCGCGCCAGCGACGGGGAAGACGGCGCCGTCGGCGACAGTCTGCGCGGGCGTCGGCACGCCCGGTTCGACGACTGGCGCGGGTGCGGTGATCGGCGCGGGCGGCGGCGCGGGTGCGACGACGGTCAGCGTCGCGACGCCGGAGCTGTGCGCGGTGCGCGTGAGGCTGTGCGCGTGGTGGTCGTGCGCGCTGACGCTGACGTGGTAGGTGCCGGCGGCGAGCGTCGCGGCGCGAATGGGTGCACCCGCTTCGAGGCCGAACGCGAAACAGCTGCTCATGACGCCGGAGAACAGGGCCACCGCCACGCCTTTTCGGAAGTCGAATTCCGCGATCGTCGCCGCGGTCTGTTCGGCGGGCAACCTGATCGAAGGGCGGGTCACCTTCGGCGCCGGCCTCGCGTTCGGACTC
>Ga0208589_1001003_pt1 | contig 12268 bp, 7 predicted proteins | sample NGESurshal092012_2_FD_184486 | JGI IMG/M metagenome (GOLD analysis project Ga0208589, IMG submission 184486) | Arctic peat soil microbial communities from Barrow, Alaska - NGEE Surface sample F53-2 shallow-092012 (SPAdes) | ecosystem: Environmental > Terrestrial > Soil > Wetlands > Peat ... | reverse complement strand
AAATTATTCTATAAGTTTTATTAAAAATAAAAATTGATGATTGAAAAGTTGAATTTTTTTTCCGAAGCCTGGACAATACTTGTTAATCTTAGAAAATAGAAATCTTGCTTGTTTGTTTGTTAACTGGCGTCCACACTAGCTTTTAACTCAAAACTATAAACCTTAAAATCTTCTAAATATTTCCATTTGTAAAATCTGAGTAATTTTTAAGATTTTTTTTTGTTTATTTAACAAATACTTTACCTTGTGTAATAATTACACAATTTTTATTTAATCATTAATTTTTAAAAATAGCTTTTTATGAGAAAAAAGATTCTATTTAGCGGAGTACTACTGCTCTTATGTTTTTTTCAGACTATGGCCCAGCAGCGAACAGTGACAGGAAAGGTTACTTCTCCTGAAGGTAATCCTTTAGCTGATGCATCTGTACTTGTCGCCGGACATAGGACTGGAGTAACCACCGCAGCCGACGGTACATTTTCAATAAGTGTGCCTGCCAATGCTAAAGCGCTTCAGATTAGTTTTGTGGGTTATACTGACCAGAGAGTAGATATTAGCTCCGCATCAAATGTGGATGTAATACTCCAACATGCTACACAAGCTTTGGCTGATGTAGTAATTTCTACCGGTTATAGCACTACCCGCCAGAAAGACCTGACCGGTGCTGTTTCTCAAATTTCAGCAAAGAATTTTACCACAGGTAACTTATCTAGTCCCGCACAGCTTTTTGGGGGCAAAGTACCTGGCGTAGTAGTTAATGTGCCCGGCGGCGATCCAAATGGTGCAATTTCTATTCGTTTAAGAGGACAGGCTTCTTTATCAGGTGGCCAGACTCCATTAATAGTACTTGACGGAGTTCCTTTGGATGATCCGAACACACTTGCAGATATTCCTCCAAGCGATATTGCTTCTATTGATGTATTAAAAGATGCTTCTGCTGCTGCAATTTATGGTTCCCGTGCTGCAAACGGTGTAATAGTGGTAAATACTAAAAAAGGCCAGGCAGGCAGGACAACTGTAGAATATGATGGGTCTGTGAGCGTTGATAAAGTTGCAAAATTATATGATATGGCCGATGCTTCAGAGTGGAAGGCAGGATATACAAAATTACTTTCCTCACAAGGGGCCAGCGAGGGTAAAATAGACTCTTCTATATCTAACTACGATCATGGTGCAAATACAGATTGGCAAAAAGCTATATTGAGAACCGGTATCTCTACAAGTCACAGTATATCTATGTCTGGCGGCGGCAACGGTTTTAGCTATCGTGGGACTGCCAACTATATTGATCAGCAGGGAGTAATTATTAATTCAGGCAGAAATCAAATAGGATTACGTTTCGATGCCCAGCAAAAGGCATTAAATGATAAACTGACTTTGCAGGTCGGAATTCTTAATACCACTACTAAAAGAAAGTTAACTGATTATAATGTATTCTACGAAGCCTATAGCACTCCACCAACTTATCCTGTAAAAAATGCGGATGGTTCTTATTTTTCTTATGTTGATTTCGCTCTTCAAAATCCGGTAGAGCAACAAAATGAAGAAACCGAAAATGCAACAGAAAACCTTACGATTCTAAATGCCGTAGTTGACTATGAACTAATACATGGCCTAAAAGTGGGCGTGAGAGGTTCTCTTTCAAAATTTAATGATCAATTCGAATATTTCACCCCCGTATTTCCTGTGGTAAACAACTCTAATGTAGGAGCAATCGCGTCTTCAAATGATGATTCAAAAAAAGGGGATATCCATATCAACTATGATAACAGTTGGGGAAAGAGTACTGTTTCTGCAGTTGCTGTTTATGAATATAACGATTTTGCTTATAATGGTGGAGGAGCAGTTTCTACCAATATGCTTTTGGATGACCTCGGCGCATGGAGTTTAGAATCAGCTCCACAGGCTTACCAACATTCATACAGTGAAAGAAATGAATATCAAATAATCTCCTATGTAGGCAGATTGGCATACAATTGGGACAGGAAATATTACCTGACCGCCAGTATCCGTGCTGATGGTTCCTCCAAATTTGGATCAGCTAATGCTTTTGGTTATTTCCCTTCTGTATCCGTAGCATGGAGATTGAGCAATGAAACATTTTTGAGAAATGTTGGATGGTTGAATGAATTAAAAATAAATGCAGGTTTTGGTAAAACCGGTAACCAGGATGCTATTAATCCTTATTCAAAGCTTCAATTGTACGGACCTGGTTCTGCTTATTATAATGCTGCTTCAGGATTATGGTTGACATCTTATGGACCTACCCAAAATGCAAATCCAAATCTTCAATGGGAACAAAGATTGGGAAGAAACATTGGGTTTAATTTTGCAGTGCTGAACAACCGGTTAACAGGAGCTTTCAATTATTTTAGTGATAAAAGCACCAAGTTATTATATGATTACACGATTCCGTTCCCAAGCCCCGGTGCAGTTGTAAACACATTGCTGGCCAATGTGGGAACCATGACGAATAAGGGTGCTGAGTTTAATTTGAATTACGAAGTAGTCCGCACAAAAGATTTTACATGGACTGCAGGCGGACAAATAAGTAATGTAGTTACAAAAATCACCAGTTTGGCGGGTAGTTTTAGTAACGGAGTCTCTACTTATGAGCTTTCTACCGATGCAATTCCGATAGGAAGTGCACAAGGCAGGGGATTAAGTGCTGCACCTATTACTTATAACAAAGTGGGATATACACCCAGTGTTTTTTGGATGCCCCACTATGTAGGACTAAACAGCGCCGGACAGGAATTGTATGATTCCGCAAAAGGCGGTACTACTACCAATGTATTGCATGGCACGAATTATTATACGAATCCACAACCAAAATTCTCTTATGGATTTACTTCGAATTTTACGTATAAACAATTTGGATTGAGCTTCTTCCTAAATGGCCAGGCAGGTGGAAAGGTATTTGATAATACCAGGATGGTATTGGATAATATTAACAGGTTTGGAGGAAATAATGGAACTAAAGAAGCATTAACTAATGGAATTACCAATTCCCCGCAGGCATCAGATCATTGGCTGGAAAATGACTCTTATGTACGTATGTCAAATCTGAATTTATCCTATACTTTAAGACCCGTAAGCTTATTTCAAAGCATCAGGTTTTATGTAGCTGCCAATAATCTTTTTGTAATTACCAATTACCGTGGATTAGACCCTGAAATTAATGTGGCTTCCAGGCCCGGAAATGTACTTTTTGATGCTTTAGGATCAGCAAGTGTAGGCAATAATTTTTCTCAGAATGGTTCAGCAGGGCCTTATATTGATGCAGCTTACTCCGGAGAGGGTTATTATCCTAAGACACATTCTTATACTTTAGGAGTAAATGTTACTTTTAAATAAATTAATTCATTATTATCATTATAAAAAAATATGTATATGAAAATAAATAACTTAAACAAATGTTTGCTTGCCGGGGGCCTCGGACTTTTAGTAATAAGTTCCTGTACCAAACTGCAAACAAATATATATAGTGTAGTGCCCAGCGCTTCCTATTGGCAAACCCCCGCACAGGTTGCGGCTGGTGTTGCCCCCGCATATTCTACTTTGAACGGAGTTCAGACATTAGGTGGCGATATTGCCAATATGATAGAAGGGGTAACGGACGAAATGATAGTACCTACCAGGGGTAATGACTGGGGAGATGCAGGCCACTGGAATGCGCTCTGGTACCATTCTTATGAACCTACCAATTCTAATTGGAATAATGGTTGGAACGATGTATTTGGTGGAATAAGCAAATGTAATTTGATCATTAAGTCAGTTGAAGGATTAAAGCCGGCGCCTCCTTCATTGACTTCAATTATCGCACAGGTAAAAACCATCAGGGCCTATTATTATTACCTGGCCATGAGTGTTTTTGGCAATGTCCCGATCGTTACAGATACTACCACAAGTAGTACTCCTCCTACTGCAGCCAGGGCAGATGTTTATAATTTTATTGTGTCTGACTTAAATGCAAGTTTGCCCAATTTAACTTCTGAGGTAGATGCAAATACTTATGGACAGGTTACTAAATATTTTGCACACGCATTACTCGCAAGATTATATCTGAATGCACAGGTCTTTACAGGTGTACCAGGGCCTTCCTATCAGGCAGGATCAACTGCAAACTGGCAGGGCGCCATTAATGAGTGCGATTCAGTATTAGCTGGACCTTATTCTTTGATGAGCGATTATTTTGACAATTTTATGCCTTCTAACGGACCGAGTAGTACTGAAAATATTTATGCATACCCTTGTGACCATACCAATAATAAATCAAACGATTGGGAAAACGCGATTTTACATTACCAGAGTTACCAGGCTTTTGGAATGGCAAGCGGCGCCAATCTTTGGAATGGGTTCTGTTCACAAGCTGACTTTTATAATACATTTGATACCACGTCAACTTATGTTCAAAGTGGAGCGGATGTATTACGGAATTATAAAGATCAGCGTTCAGGACAGTGGTTAGTTGGCCAGCAATATATTGGCACCTATAATTATCCTCCTTCTCAAAAGGTAGTAGTTTCGGGTCCTTCTTCTGATATGGTTATAGATGCCGGTACTTCTGCACCTTTGGCATTCAATCCTAATTTCACATTGTTTTCTGATGCAAGTGCTGCCGGCCGTTTGGCAGGCGTAAGGAATATCAAATATTTCCCTTCACCTTCATCAGGTCAAAACGGTTCGGATATGGATAATGATTTTGTAATATTTCGTTTGGCTGAGATTTATTTTATCAAGGCTGAGGCTGAATTGAGAATGTCGGGAGGTAATACAGCCGATGCCCTGAATCTGATAAATGCTATCAGAGACAGAGCTTATGGTGATGATAACCATGAAATAACATCTTCACAACTCACTCTCCAATACCTTTTGGACGAAAAAGGAAGAGAAATGGCTTATGAAGGCGTAAGAAGAGATGATCTCATCAGGTACGAAGTGTTGGGCAATGGCCCATACTTTACTAAAGCCCGGACAGTAGGTGGTAAAGCCGCCGATCCTGACCAACACTGGATGGTGTTTCCAATACCTACAAATCAATTAACCGCAAACTCTAGCTTAAAGCAAAATCCCGGCTATTAATTTTTCTATAAATTATTATTAATTCTTCAAAGAAGTAGCGAACTTTAGCTGCTTCTTTTTTATTTTAGATAGCGTATCATTCTATGAAGTATAAATTAAATCCTTTCCCTTTATTTGGGTTCCTGGTATTTGTCTTTGCAGGTTGCAAATTTTCCGGTGAAAAGGAATTTAATAATAAAAATGCACTGTTTCAATTAATGCCTTCTTCCAAAACGGGAATTACTTTTGATAACAAAGTGGAGGATTCCAAATTATTCAATGTATTTAAGTATCGCAATTTTTATAACGGAGGTGGAGTGGCAATAGGCGATGTGAATAATGACGGTAAACCGGATATTTTCTTTACTTCAAACGAGGGTAGCAATAAACTCTATATAAATAAGGGAAACTGGAAGTTTGAAGATGTAACGCAAAAGGCAGGATTAACTGGTAGTCATAGATGGCACACCGGCGTTACCATGGTTGACATTAACGGTGATGGCTGGCTGGATATTTACATTTGCAATAGCGGAGATGTCAAAGGCGAAAGTCGCGCAAATGAATTATACATCAACCAGAAAGATGGCACCTTCAAAGAAGAGGCAGAAAAATATGGGTTAGCTGACTCGGGATATTCCACACAAGCCGTGTTTTTTGATTATGACCATGATGGCGATCTGGATTGCTTTATCCTGAATAATAGTTATCGTCCTATTGAGAGTTTTGGGAATAACCTCGAACTACGTGATGTTCGTAATTATAATGGCGGTCAACGTCTTTACCGAAATGATAACGGACATTTTACCGATGTGAGTGCACAGGCAGGCATTTATGGCAGCGAAATTGGTTTTGGACTCGGCGTTACTGTTGGCGACCTGAATAACGATGGATGGGATGATATATATGTTTCGAACGATTTTTTTGAAAAGGATTACCTCTATATCAACCAGCGCAATGGCACATTCAAAGAGGTGAGCGATGAAGCGTTAGGACACATGAGTTACTCTTCTATGGGTTCTGACATGACCGATTTCAATAACGATGGCTGGCTTGATATTTTTACTACAGATATGCTTCCTGAAAGTGATCAGAGGCTAAAGACAACTACCAAATTTGATAATTATGATGCTCAAAAGACCAAACCTGGCAACTATTTTCATCATCAATTCACCAGCAATTGTCTTCAGATGAATAATGGTGACGGCACGTTTAGTGAGATAGCGGATATGGCTGGTGTGGAAGCTACAGACTGGAGTTGGGGGGCTTTGAGTTTTGATTTTAATAATGATGGATGGAAGGACCTTTTTGTAAGCAATGGCATCAGCAAAGATCTTACTAATCAGGATTTCCTGGATTATTTTAGCAGTGATGAAGCTATGAGTCTTGTAAGAAGTAAGGGTTTTAATTTTAAATCATTTTTAGCTAAAATGGCTTCGACGCCACTCTCCAATTACGGTTTCATCAATCAAAAAAATCTCACTTTTAAAAATGAATCTCTTGAATTAGGATTAGCAACGCCAGGCTTTAGCAATGGTGCAGCTTATGGCGATCTCGACGGCGATGGTGACCTGGACCTCGTGGTGAATAATGAAAATATGGAGGCTTTTGTATATAGAAATATGGCCTCTGAAAAATTGCATAATTCTTATTTGAAAATAAACCTGAAAGGGAATACACCTAATACCCTGGGATATGGCGCAAGGGTAACCATTTATTCAAATGGCATAAAACAAATATTGGAGCAAATGCCCAGTCGTGGCTTTGAAAGTTCTGTAGAACCCGTGCTCAACTTTGGTTTGGGAAAAGCCAAAAAGGTAGATAGCCTTATTGTATTATGGCCTAATTTAAAAACACAGGAAATCAGGAATATAAGAGTTGATACCACGCTCACACTTGTGCAAAAAAATGCAACCGGTATTTTTAAACCACCTATTGCTTCACCTCAATTATATAAAAATATCACCTCTTCTGTAATTTCAGGGAATATCACTCATAAGGAAAATGATTTCATAGATTTTAATGTGGAACCATTGATTCCTAAAATGCTTTCTACAGAAGGCCCTAAATTAGCTGTAGGGGATGTGAACGGAGATGGGCTTCAGGACTTCTTTGTGGGAGGCGCTACGGGCGATACAGATAAGTTATTTATTCAGCAGCCTGATGGGAATTTTAAGGAACGTCCCCAATTTGCTTTTATGCAGGATAAAGATTATGAAAGTATAGGTGCTGAATTTTTTGATGCAGACAACGACGGCGATTTGGATTTAGTAGTTGCGTCAGGAGGCAATCAATATCCATTAGGATCTGTATATTTAGCGCCCAGGCTATATATTAATGATGGCAAAGGTAATTTCACACGTTCATTTAATGGTTTGCCTACACTAAGTATCAATGCCTCCTGTGTACGCGTGGGAGATTATGATGGGGATGGACTTAAAGATATTTTTATTGGAGCCCGAAGTGTTCCCGGCTCTTATGGAATTATTCCCGAAAGTAAATTATTGCGTAATATGGGACACGGAAAATTTGTTGATGTTACCAATTCCATTGCTCCTATTCTTTCCAAACTTGGAATGGTAACGGATGCTCAATGGGTGGATGCAGATGGAAACGGGAAACAGGAATTGATTGTTGTGGGCGATTGGATGCCTGTAACCATTTTAAAATATGAAAATGGTAAATTTGTAAAGGCGGGGGAAGTAGCGGGTTCTTCCGGTTGGTGGAATTGCCTTACTGTTGCGGATGTTAACGGTGATGGCTACCCTGATCTGATAGCAGGAAACAATGGATTAAATTCAAAAATAAGGGCGGATAGTACGCATCCTGCAAGGCTTTTCATTGATGATTTTGATAATAACGGGCGCACTGATTGTATAGCTGCCTATTATAAAACTGATGGCAAGTCCTATCCCTTCAACCTGCGCGATGATTTAATAGCACAGCTCCCCTATATGAAGAAGAGATTTCCTAAGTATAGTGATTACGCGGGCAAAACGATTGATGAGGTTTTTACAAAAGAAGAATTGGATCATGCACAAAAACTGGTAGTTCAGCAAACGAAAAGTTGTGTATTTTATAATGACGGGAAAGGGAATTTTAAAATGGAACCTTTACCGATGATGGCTCAAATATCTCCTGTATTCGGTATTTTGGTAACCGACTTAAATAACGATGGTATAAAAGATATTTTTCTAGGCGGCAATTTTTACGGATTGAAACCTGAAGTTGGCCGTTATGATGCGAGTTATGGCGTTACCTTGTTGGGTAATAAAAAGCATGGTTTTGACTATATGAAACCAAAGAAAAGCGGTCTGTTTATCAGAGGAGAAGTCAGGGATGTAAAAGAAATATCTACCCAAAAAGGTAATTACATTTTAATGGCAAGGAATAATGATTCGCTCCAGATATTTAAAGAGAATAAGATTAATACCACTTTGAAATAAAAAGTTGAAACGTGATTTAATTATGATGTATATGTGCATATAAATGGTTTCTCCCGCAAAATTTAAACACATGAAAAAAAGTGATTTAATATTGTTTGCATTTCTGCTTTGCAGTACTTTTTTTATAAGTTGTAAAAAAGAAGTAAGAACCATTTATCAAATCCCTGCTGCCGATTCCTCTTTTATTTCAATTACTAATGCTTCGCCGTCTATATCCAACCTTCAACTCTATTTAAATAATAAGCTTGTTTCATTGCCCGATTCACCGGTTTCTTTTGGAAAGACAGTATTTGTTCCTTCTATTAGAAATGCCACTACTTATTTTCCGGATACAGTAATGTTTCCTTATATTAATATCAAATCAGGTTACGAACAATTAGATTTTGGATCTTATGGAAATAGTAATATTCTCGGACAATTGAATAATAACTTTGAACCCAGCGCCAGTTATTCACTTTTTCTTACAGATACTGTAATTCACGGTAGTGTTACTTCTGTTTTATTAAAAGATAATATAACAAGCACGGATACGAGTGTAAGCCAGATACGTTTTTTAAATCTTTCGCCCGATGCGCCTCCGCTTGATGTTTGGGCCTATCCAAATGCAGGTTATGTTGGATATAAAATTTTTTCTGGTTGTGCCTATTTGCCTGACGATTTCAGCTCATATCAGAATGCTGAATCATTTTCTATAATTGGCATTGGAACTTATTATTTTGAAGCAACCGTCTCCGGCACTACTGATTTTGTACTCGGGGGATTTCTTGTTATTTCAGGGCAAAGTGTAATTACAATGTATACCAGGGGATATTTTGCAGGCACGGGAGTCAAAGCAATTGACGTGGGTGTAATTCAATATAAACAATGAATTTCTCATTTCTCATTGTCGTAATACAGAGCCGCGGCCCCCAACAAACCGGCATTTTCTAATTCGGATATTTCTATCCGCAAATTCGTAACCGCATTTTGAAAACCAAACGTTTTGATCTGCTCCCACATTGATTTAGAAAAATAAGGAAAAGCATGTCGCACTGATCCGCCAATGATAATCATTTCTACATCCAATGCATAGAGAATTGTTTTAAACGCATTACCCAGGTGTGCGCCTATTTCTTCATACATTTTTAATGCTTCTGCCTGTCCTTCTTTGGCGCTTTTAAAAACTGTTTCCCCGTTAATATGATAAACGTTTTCGAAGAATTGCCCACTTGCATAATATTCCACCGTTTTATCCAGGTAAGAGACCATGCCAAATTCTCCGGCGCCTCCATTTCTTCCTTCAAATAATTTTTTATTGATGATCAGCCCGCATCCAAGGCCGGTTCCAATCGTTGCCCCAATCATTGAATTCATTCCTTTACCTTTTCCAAAATAATATTCGCCCAGGGCAAAACAATTCGAATCATTATTAATATACACAGGAATATGATAACGTTCTTCTATCCATTTTTGTAAGGGAACCTTTTTCCACGATGGAATATATACTACATCATAAACCATTTGCTCTTCTCTGTTTACCAGGCCCGGTACGCCTATTCCGATAGCTTTTACTGAATGATTTATTAAATGATCTATTATTGAAAACAATTCCTCTAAAACTTCTTCTGTGGAACCTTGTGAATTAATTTTTTTTGAAATTATGTTTGATAATTTAGAATCACTTACTAGTCCCCCGCGAACATTAGTTCCGCCAAGGTCAATTCCGATAATTGAATTGTTTTCCATTTTATTTTATTTTGATTTTTTAAAAGTCCAAAGCGCATTACTTTTGGAAAGTTTCTTTGAGACTTTAAAATAAATAAAAGAGCCACGCAACTTTCCAAAAGTTTTTCATAAAATAGAATTCCCAATTATTTATTCATCTGCTATAAAACTTTCCAAAAGTTACTACACTTTTTATATTCGAACTTTTTTATGAATCACAAGTATCGTTTTGATTCGGTCATTAAACAAAACTTTTGGAAAGTCCAACGTTCCTGACTTTTGGAAAGTTTCTTTGAGATATTGAAATAAATAAAACGGCTACCCAATTTTCCAAAAGTTTTTCACTTATCCCAATTCAATTTAAGCTCTACAGGTTGCTTATGATATTCAATAAAATAATTCTTGCTTCCAAAAATTTCAATAATTTCTTTCTTTGAAAGCTTTGTAGTTAAATCAGATAAATAAGAATTATAAGAACTGAATTTCCAATCTTCAAGCTTTTTCACAAACCCATGATGAACGGGATTTGCATGGACATAATGAGTTACTTTACAAATGCTACTATTGTCTTCAATTATATTTGCTTTCATATTAGGCATAAATAGACTTCCCTTTCTTTTATAAATTTTATTGTAAGATTGAGCATAACTGCTAAACAGATTAGAAAAGGATTTGCTTATATTTTTTTCCATTAATAATTGAAGTTCTTCTTCCGGTTTGTTTTCAATGAGACTAAATTGTTGTAGCAATTTTATTTCTTCAAATTCCCTCACATAAATTAATAAATGAAAATGATTTGGAAGTAAACAATAAGCATGCAATTTTACAAAAGGTAAAATATGCAATGAAACTTTTTCAAGAAAGAAATGATAATTTTTTTGTTCCAGAAATATATTCTCTTTGCCGTTTGCATGGTTGTAAACATGGTAATAATTTCCTGGATACATATCTAAATATTTAGAGGAATAACTGATTTTTTTTATTTGTTTACCTATAAAACTTTCCAAAAGTTAGAACCCTCTTTTGGATTCAAAATTTTTCATAAATCACAACCATCATTTTTATTCAGAGATTGAATAACTTTAGGAAAGTTTCTTTGAAACATTGAAATAGATATAACCGCTATCCAACTTTCCAAAAGTTTTATGTAAAACAGAAATGCCATTTATTTCCTGCCCGAAAGACACAGTCAGGCGGGATTCATCTACTGTAAAACTTTCCAAAAGTTAGAACTCTCTTTTTGATTCAAACTTTTTCATAAATCACAATCGTCATTTTTATTCAGATGATTGAACAAAACTTTTGGAAAGTCGGCTTGCCGCTCCTTTGTCCAAATAAACACTAAAGTTTTTGTGTTTGCATAATAAGCTTGCAGGTATCATTTCTGAAATATCTCCTTCCAAAACCTTTTGAACAATTCCGGCTTTTTTGCTGCCACTTACCAATAGTATTATCTTACCGGCTTCCATTAGATTGGCTATGCCTAAAGTAATACCCTTAGTAAGCCGGCGTTCCTGCTTAAAATATTTTTGTCCCACTTGTTGAGTGATAGGATCAATGTCTGAAATGTGAGAGTGTAAAGTGGGATCTGTTCCAGGTTCATTCATCCCTACGTGCCCATTCATCCCAAGCCCAACGATTGCAATATCAATACCGCCATGAGAATTTATAAAATTGTCTGTTTTTTGAATTTCATTTTGAATATTTTTTGCACTTCCATCAAAAAAACAAATTTTTTTTTCACTTACCTGCAATGGTCTCAACAGATCATTATTCAAATGGTACCTGCAGCTACCTTCATCATTTTCGTTCATTCCCAGCCATTCATCCAGGCCAACAAAATTCCAGCCGGAAACATCTATGTTTTTTTTATCAATCCTACGAATCATTTCTTTATACAGGCCTTTTGGAGAATCACCTGTAGCCGTGCATAAAACAGGATTTTTAAGGGTTTCAACAATTTTCATTACTTCATCTGCGGCTTTCGCGGACATGGATTCATAATCGTCTTCAATAATAATTTTCATGCTTTATTTTACTTGTTGTTCATTGGGCAT
>Ga0208589_1001002_pt1 | contig 12270 bp, 6 predicted proteins | sample NGESurshal092012_2_FD_184486 | JGI IMG/M metagenome (GOLD analysis project Ga0208589, IMG submission 184486) | Arctic peat soil microbial communities from Barrow, Alaska - NGEE Surface sample F53-2 shallow-092012 (SPAdes) | ecosystem: Environmental > Terrestrial > Soil > Wetlands > Peat ... | reverse complement strand
GACCCTACAGTAAAATTTGACTGGGTATATAATAAATTCAGCCCTAATCCTAATTTGACATTTGTTACACTTACAAACATTCTTATCAAACTTAAAGAGTTTCTAAATATTGATGATAACAGAGTTTATGCTTATGGGCATTCTGATGGCTCTGATGGAGTTTTTGGTTTTGACGTTTATAGACCATCATTGTTTGCAGGATTTGTTGGATACAATTCGATGCTAAACCAACTATCCGGGGATGTATATTTAAAAAATATGATAAATAAACCATTTTATTTAGTGCATTCCGATTTAGATGATTTAAGACCTATTCAACAAACAAGACTGCAAATTCAAGAACTTGATTCTATTAAAGCTCCTGTACTTTATAAAGAATATATCGGCTATAAACACGAAGATAAACATCTTGAAATTGACAGACCTAACAGCCTTATCTTTTTGAATGCAACCACCAGAAACCCTTTTCCTAAAGCTCTATTTTGGGAAACTGATAATACTTCATTTAACAGCTGTGAGTGGTTAAAAATAACTCAATTGAATCCTTTAGATCAAAAGAAAGAATGGCAAAAGGAAATAAATTCTATGTCCTATAACAAACTAACAAAAGAATATTTAAATATACCTTATTATAATTACAACAATAGTGGAAATGGAGCTGTTATTGCATATTATGACAATAACATTTTCAAAATACAAACTTCAAGAGTTTCTCAAATTGAGTTATTAATAAGTCCGGTAATGGTAAACCTTCTAAATCCATTAATTGTGATTATTAATGGGAAAACAGTCTTTAATAAACGAATAGAGCCTGACAAAGATTTCATGATAAATAATTTTAAACACAGTTTTGACAGAGAAGCTTTGTGGGTGACCTCAATAAAACTCCAGGCAGACTGACTGAAGCTTACATTCGCAACTATCAATTCGCAGCCTTGCACCCTGATGACTTCGCTAACTTTCTTCTCCCTCAAGTTAGTGGGTACATTCACTTTTTGTTTTAAAACTTTCCTGAAGTAAATATAAATCCACATTATTTGTTGATTAATTATGATTTCATCTTCATCAAGATGAAATCTTCCGTCATTTTTTTAATTAGTACAATCATAACCGTTACGTCACTTTCCGAAGTAAAAATATTGTTTATTTCATTGAATATTGCCAAGAAATTATTGGTAAATAAGATTAGCCCGGAAGTTTTTTATTTTTTATATACCAGGTGCGGCAAAGAGTTTGAAATAAATTGTGGAGTGGTGTTCCGCACATGTAGCGTTGGCTGTATTTGTTAGAGCGGTTGGCAGATTAGATTAGCCCGGAAGTTTTTTATTTTTTATAAACAAGGTGCGGCAAAGAGTTTGAAATAAATTGTGGAGTTGTGTTCCGCCCATGTAGCGTTGGCTGTCTTTGTTTGAGCGGTTGGCAAATTAGATTAGCCCGGAAGTTTTTGTTTTGATGTAAGTAGCACACAAGGAGGTCCTTGCGCGGAAAGGAGGCTATTTTTTGGCGTGCCATTTTTAAAACTTCCTTTTGAAGATATCAATTGTTATTACAGAAAGAGTGAGATTTTGGAACTGAGGAACAAATCACATTAGGACTGGAAAGAATTTAAGAAAATGGTTCGTGCGGACAGGAACCAGGGCAGTATTTAAACTCGAGCCAGAGACTAATTCCGAAAGTGCTTTCTTCAATGCAACGTAATTCAAAAATCAAAAGGTCAACAGATTAGAAAATCATCAACGATTTGATTAATTGATTATGAGAAAAAATATCCTGCAAACGACATGGAGATAATTCGGTTAATATTGAATACTTTGTTAGATTTATTAAACATTCCGACATGAATAAAAAGCAAAAAATTACTTTTCATTCAATTTCACTTCTAACATTTTCATAAAATATCCATCTATTTCTCCTTGCCTGGAAACCTACCCTATGGACATTTATAATCGCTTGCTAATCACTTAGAGGAACCCGTCGAAGTCTCCGTTTTAATGCCTAAATTTAATTACTTTTCAAAATCAGATAAGCATATGGCTCAAGGGTTATTGAATTGCCAATCTTAATTTTTGAACTATTAAATGCATCCCTCCATTTAGTGTTTGCCAAAGTTTCGGGCACGACATAAGTAACTGACTTATTCCGTAAATTGGATAGTACGAAAACCTTTTTTGAACCCGCTGTTTTTGTAAAAGCGCAAACATCATCGCTGCTGTATGAGGTTAACTCACCTCTTCTTACTGTTTCATTATTGTTTCTAAAAGCTATGATCTTTTTATATTCGGCAGTTACGTCAGGATTATTAATGGTCCAGTCCAGATAGGTTTTTGTAAAAGGGAAAACTAACCTGAAGGGCGTGCCTATTTCCTGCCCATTATATATAAGTGGAATACCTTTCATATATGCAACAACTACAAATGCGGCCATAGACCCTTTTTTCCCGCCAAATAAATCTAAAGGCGTACCATCAGAACTATTAACATCATGGTTGGTTAAGTATCTCACTATTCCCTGTCCATCTGTAGCACCTATATAATCTTTCACATTTACACTATCAATTGACTTAACCGACCTGTTGTTTCTATAAATTCTTTTTAAGTTGCCATAAAAGTTAAAACCAAAATTATAATCAAATCCGGAAGTGTAATTAGCCGGCCGGCCTCCCTCTGCCAATAATAATAGTTTATGCGATTTAATGTTTCGCAAAGTATCTATCGCCTGTTTCCAGAAATCAGATGGAGGGCCATCAGCGAAATCGCAACGAAAGCCATCAATATTGGCTTTCAAAACCCATGACTTCATTGACCTGATCAGAGCCAGCCGCATATCGTTATTATTAAAATTTAATTGCGCAACATCTCTCCAATTCCGGGGATATTTTATATTACCGGCCGTATCTAATACATACCACGATTTATTAGCTATCCACGGATTGTCCCAGGAAGTATGATTGGCCACAAAGTCAAGCATCACAGCCATGTGTCTTTTATGAGCGCCATTAACCAGATTTCTAAAATCATCCAATGTGCCAAATTCACTACCAACAGCATTGTAATCTTTTGTGGCATAAGGTGAATTTACGGCGTTCAACACACCGACGGGATAAATAGGCATAATGTAAATCACATTGATGCCCAACGCCCTTATGGAATCTAAACGGGCAGTAACACCTTTAAAATTCCCTTCTTTACTAAATGAACGGGTATTTACCTGGTACATGGTGACATCCCTGTTATCAGGAACACCGGTAAATGGTTTGCCATATTGGGGTGGATATGGCTGCTTATTCTGTGCGGTGACATTGAAAGAAACTGTACCACTATAAAAAAGTATAATGGCTACTATTAATTTCCTGGTTCTTTTCATAATTCTTCTTTTAAACGTGTATGTTTTTATACTTTTATTTTTTTGATGATTTGCTTTGAGTATTTGGCGCAATAAATTTTATATCTTTTGAAAACTCCATTTCAAAATCCGCATTCTTAAAGCCTGTAATTGGTTTTCCGGCCAGGTAGCAATTATCAAAAGTCACATCTTCTACAAAGTGGTTTGGCACCCCTGCGATAACAAATGGCTTATCCTTATTATCCCAGTGTATGTTTTTTAAATATACCCCCGTAATATGTCCAGGACCGTCGGTGCCATATCTTCTGCCTTCCGTTACTATTAGTTCCAGGTTTTTATATTCAATTTCATTTTCTACCCTAATATCTTCAAATCTTATATTCCTAACATCTGATGGGCCATCACACACAATGCTAAATGCGGAGTGGCCTCCGGTTCTGCCCTGTCCCCTGGCGCGAAGAATATCGCAATTTTTTGCAAGCACATTTTGAACTATTCCACCTTGTAACTCAAATCCCAAGGTTATTCCATCGGCATGTTGCCATCCCACCAACAAACAATTAAGCACACGGATTGAATCGGTGTTTATATCTTTGATGGGAAACCTTGCGCTGCCTTTCTCTGATTTTATGGAAATACAATCGTCCCGCGTACGGATAAAACAGTCATTGATCAAAAAATCTTTGCATGAAACGGGGTCAATACCGTCAACCCCCCATACCGCTTTATAGCTGAATACTTTTACATTATTATAAATAGTATGGTGGCAATCTGTTATTGTGTTACACCAGCCTTGTGTATTGCGGATAAAAATTCCGTTCACCTCAACATTTGACGATTCTGAAATCCGCACGTTTCCGTTTAATATCCCACGTCCTATAATTTTTACATTTTTAACATCGGCGCCTCTCACGTTCGCTTCTACAACTGCTCCACCGGCGATGTAAATTGTTTGGTTATTTTGTAAGTTAATAGTACCGACATCATATGAGCCGGGGGCATAATAAATTATTCCCGCATCATTCTTTTTGGGTACGTCTGTTTCTAATGGGTTGGCAAATATCGCCAGGTGCGGCAAGTCATTAATTTCTATATAAAGTTTCTGCGGACCTGAAATAACAAATGTAAGTTCACGTCCGTTTACCGTGCCTGTTATATTCCTGCTTTTTGGCCGTATGAGGAATTTGGTAATATTTGCCGGGGCTTTAATAGTTATTGTTTGTTTGCCAGCGCATGAGTAATTGGCCACATTAAGGTCTTCCATACCACCGTTACCAACACTTTCTGTCCATATTGGTGTATTGTTAGCCCTTACTGTAAAATCAGGACTGGTTGTTAATGTATCAATAGACGGATAAGTAATTACCGTTGATTTACTATTGATATTATTTGCTTTTGCATTTTTTAGTTGCGCATATAACCCAAGATGTAAAAGCATAAACGCGCTAAAGCAAACAACCGTGAGTAAAATTTTTTTATAAATGTACATATGTTCCTCTATCGGTATTTATGGTGTTTTTGTAATAGCACAACCAGTAATTACCACGTTTAGAGAACTATCCGCCTAACTCTAAAAACGTTTTTATCTCCTGACAATTTCCTTTGCTACAAGACTAAAAATTGGATCATTTCACACAATTTTAGTCGTTTGATCCGGAGGATAAAGACTGTCTCAGAACTATTTATCAGCGCTAACCGGAACAGATCACAGCCATGGTTAAATTCTGATTCAGTGAATAAAAGTATGTCTTAGGAGGCTTTACCAGTATAGATTCTCAACCTTATTGACCTGCTTTTTATAGTTCGAGTGCGCTTTTAATACTCTTTATCCATGCTTCATCTATGGAGCACCTATCTTCCTTCTTATCTACCATTACCCGGTAACATATATATAAAAGGTATCCCTTATATTAAATTCCAACCCATGAAACAACTTTTGAGCAGTTGGTGAACCATTATACCTGCAGCGCTTACAGCGTCTCTGCAATTTTTTCTTACTCTGTACATACTCCCGACATCCGCATCTATGACACTCGTAGCCTTCTCCCATTTTTGATCACTCAAGCACTGATTGCAATCTTCTTCATTTTGAAACCTTGACCGAAATTCCTTCAGAGTGAATAATTTTTTCATGGCTCTTTGGAAAAATCACGGAGTTTCCAATATCCAGTATGCGTACCCCGGTAAAACCACCTGATCAGTTAACTTTACCAGTGCATCATTATTCATTGCATCTTTCCATGTTGTATTTACAAGGAAAGCATCCAATGAATAAGTAACCGAAGTATTACGAACATTTACTAAGACCAATACCGTATCAGCGCCGGATATTCTCTCGAACGATACCACGTCACTATTATTGAAAGGCACCAGGGAGCCGTCTTTTACCGCGTCGTTTGTGTTTCGGAAATTTAATAATTTTTTATAGGCAATCACCATATCGGGGTTGGCGCTCCAGTTGATTGTGCTGGTGTCAAAAATGGGTATTTGTACCGGATCGCCCACCTCCTGACCATCATAAACCAGGGGGACACCACCCATATAAGACACTAAAACAAAAGCAGCCATGGACCCCTGCTTACTGTTAAATAATGCAAGGGGCGTATTATCATCCAGATCCTCATCATGATTGCTGGTAAATCTTAACATAAAACTGTTGGCTGGAACTGTACTGTTCTCGGAAGAATTTGTAGAGAATAACGTGGAGGCAGATTGGCCATTTCCAAAAACATTTTTCAGCGCAGTATAATAATTCCAGGCATATTCCATTTGGAAGCCTGCCGTAAATATGGTCGGAGTTTCAGTTTCCGCTAGCAAAATTAATTTATGATGAGGAGTCATTGTTTGTAAGGAATCCATTGCCTGTTTCCAGAAATCCAGTGGCGGACCATCTACATAATCGCAGCGAAAGCCATCCACATTTGCTGTTAATATCCAGTATTTCATTGCACTGATCATCGCTTGCCGCATATCAGTATTATTGTAATTCAGTGCAGCTACGTCAGTCCAAGTCTGGCCCGGAGGACTAATGATATTCCCTGCAGCATCCTGCTGGTACCATGACTTATTTGAGATCCATACGTTATCCCAGGAAGTATGATCGGCTACCCAATCGAGCATTACAGCCATTCCTTTCTCATGTGCATCACTTACTAAAGTCCGCAAATCATTTAACGTGCCGAAATCGGGGTTTACTGCTTCGTAATTTTGAACAGAATAAGGAGAACCCATTGGAGGTACGGCATGTAGCTTACCCACAGGGTAAAGTGGCATTAACCAGATCACATTTACGCCTAAAGACTTAATGGAATCTAACCTGTTAACAACGCCTTCTAAATTATGCTGTGGACTAAACCCTCTGATGTTTACTTCATACATGATAACATCCTTTGTATCCGGCACCTGCGAATAGGGTGCACCATATTGCGGTGGAAGTGTATCTGAAACTACAACAGGCGGCTTTGGTGGAGTAAATGGAGGCTGCCCGGCCGACTTATGACAACCCATTTCTATTACTAAGAGGAGCCACAAGAATATATTCATCTTCATAGTTTACATTTTAGGGTACTGACTAAATAGCTTTTAATTCTTCTGCAGTATATAAGTATTTTTCCCTGGTATATGCAAATCTAGTGTAATAGTATAATTCCCATCAGAAGGGACCGTCAGATCATTGAGTCCTGCTGTATAACCTAAGAAAGGATTGTCAGCATACTGCAAATTCCCATTACCATCCACACCAAAATCAATAACCCATGCATCGTTTGCCCGGAATTTAAAGGAACCTGCTTTAGTCATATTAGCCATAACTGTCCAAACTTGTGTAGTGGTATCGTAAGTCATTTGTGTATCCGTATTCCACCCACCGGGAGTAGCGTCTCCTATAATACTCCACGTTGTTTGAGTGGCCGACCAAGTCATATTATTGAGATTGGCTGTAAGATAATAATAACCACCATTGGGTACGGAAAGTCCTGCAGCGCTACCATCCGTACTGATAGTACCATTGCCACCATCTCCATAGTTTATGTGATTCCAATCAGGGGCATTTGTATATTTAAAATACTGAAGCCCTGTACCGATTATGTTTACATAACCTTCATATAATCCAGGTTTACCTGCTATGGGCGCAATTTGCGGTGCAGTAGCGGGATCCCATCCCTGATAGGCGCCTGGTACATATAAGTTTAGCGCATAAGGTGTAACAATCAATTTAACCGTGCTGGAATAAACAGGAGGTATGGTGGAGGCTGAACCATTATATTGGTTAACATTTGCTATAAGCCTCACCACTATAGAGTCCGGTACACCCGCGGGAACCAAAAAAACCGTATTCAGCAAATTGTTGAGCGCCTTTCCCTGAAATGAATAATTCAATGAATTACCAACGATAATACTTGTGGCATTGCCCCATGCATTAGCACCCGATGTGTCCGAAGGAATATCCAATTCTAAAGTATAGGTTGCGATCACTTTTGTTCCGTAATTTACCGCCGGCCAGTTGAAAGTTATGACAGTACTGTCATCATTATTGCTCGAAAGAATAATATTATTCGCAGAAGCTTTTAAAGCGTCTGACGGTAAACTTCCTTTAGATAATATTAATTGTTCTCCTGTTTTCTTGCAAGAAGCCAGAAGTGATACTACAACCACCAGGAAGGATAATCTTTTAAATATACTTAGCATAAAATAAATTTTTAAAAAAATGATAATGAATCACATTTAGTACCCCGGGTTTTGTTTCAGGTTAGGATTCGCAATTATTTCTGCTGCAGGGATTGGGAACAAATTAAAATGGCTGTCCACTCCTATTCCACCGCTTGCTCCTCCTTTCCATGGCCATAAGTAAGAGCCACTTGTAAAATCGCCGAAACGAATCAAATCTGTTCGTCTGAAGCATTCCCAGTAAAGTTCCCGTCCTCTTTCATCTAAAATAAAAGGAAGTGTCAACTGGCTGGCAGTGATATCACCTGAAGTATTCCCATAGGCACGTTCGCGGAGCAAATTAATATAATTCACAGCGGTATTCATATCTCCGCCAGTACCACCGCTTAACACGGCTTCGGCATATATGAGATACATCTCGGCTAAACGAAAGACAGGAAAAGATCCGGTGGATAAAACACCATTGGGGGAATAAGGAGATTGCCCCGTACTCGTAAGGTTACTATATTTATATACCTCTACTCCATCTCCAAAATCAATAACGTCATCTACAGACAGGGTACCCGGACCAAACAGTGCCCGTTGATCAGGGTTGCTGGCGTAATTAGCGCCAAAAAGTAAAGGAAGGTTTTGCGTACTACGGTTGCCCAGCCACCCCCCGCCGGGTATCCCAAATTCTTTATTATCAGTTGGATCAGTACCATGCGCAGAGCAAATAAGGAACGTAATGCCTCCATAATTTTGAGCTTGTGTCGCATCATACGATATTGGCAGAATCGCCTCCGGATTATTCAGATTATTATCACTCATAAAAAGATTCTTATACTCGGGCATGAGTGAATAACCAGCGTTGATCACTTTTTCAGCATACGTGATAGCATCTGTGTATCGTTGAGTACCTGTATATACCTGAGCATTCAGGTACATCCTGGCTAACAAAGCCCAATCTGCCGCCTGACCCACTCTTCCATATTCATTTTGATGAGGAGGCAACAAATCGGGTTCTATGGCTAACAATTCAGACTCAATATATTTGAATAGATCAGCACGGCTAATTTGCTTTGGAATGTAGATTCCCACCGGATCATTTTCCGTTATAAAAGGAGGATTTCCGAACAAGTCCATCAGTACCCAATACTGATATGCTCTGAGAAAACGCGCTTCCGCAGTATAATAGTGGACCTGAGTTGCGCTATCTCCTGTAATTCCACGTTTACTTAACACGGCATCTGTTGATTGCCGTATAAATTCATTACAAACTGTTATCTGGTAAAGACTGCGTGAATACATAGCGTGAATATACTCATTGGTGGGAGTCCAATTTAAATTATGAAGACTTTGCAGGTCGGGATCATTCCATGCACAAACCGCCTCTCCTGTCGTTAATTCCTGTAAATTCCAATATGCCCTTACAAAATCGGTAATCGCCACGTCGCTTAAGCCGGCAAAACTTACATCTGAAGCACCAGTACCACTGCTGCTAATTAGTGAATAGCTGCCATACACCTTGGCAAGAGCCTGCTTATAGCCTGCAAGTGAACTGTATTGTACATCGGCGGTATTAGAATTTGTCGGTTGCAAATTCAGTTCTTTGCTGCAGGAACACACGCTAATGATACCCACAGAAAGCAAACACAGAAATGTATATTTATTTATGATTGTCATGGCTAATATTTTTAATCAATTAAACAAAAATCTCAAAAATTAAAATCCTACATTGATCCCAAGTGTATATACCCTGGGACGTGGATATAAAGTGTTATCTATACCCCCATATATTTCCGGATCCATGCCGGTGTATTTTGTAATCGTAAATACGTTCTGGCAATTAGCATTTATGGTCAGGTTAGCCTGTTTACGCAAAATATCTCCTACATTATAGGATAATCCTATATTATCCATCTTTAGGAAGGAAGCATTTTGCACATAATAATCTGAATAATCCTGACCGTAAACAAAATGGGTATTCTGCACATCAGTAAGCACATTGGCAAGATAACCCAATGGATTAAGCACATTGGATTGTACAGCGCCTGTGGCAGTAGAATTATACATATAGTTACCCACATTGGCACGTAATACTGTACTCAACGTCCATTTATTCAATGTAAACTGTGTAGTAAAACCATACACCCATAAAGGGAAAGGAGATTCATCATGATATAGATCACTTGCATTAATAACTCCATCTTCATTCACATCTCCATATACCCCTTCAAAGGGCTTTCCAGATTTATTATATACCTGGTGATAAACATAAAATGAATTAGCAGGATAGCCGACTGAATTTATCTGAATTACTCCATTTCCGGTAAGTGTTCCGGGATAAGTGGAATCCCTGGTTGCTGTAAGATTAGTAATTGTATTTTTATTATAAGATACATTAAAGCTTACGTCCCATCTAAAATGATTATTTTTAACAGGAGTAGCATTGATCAAAAACTCAACACCTTGATCATTCATATCTCCCACATTTGCTGTGATTATACTGCTGAAATTAGATCCTGCCGGAATAGGGATCGTATTTAACAAATTGGTAGTTTTCTTGTAATAATAATCAATGCTTCCACTGATACGATTATCAAAAAATCCATAATCTAATCCCACGTCATAACTGGCGGTCTGTTCCCATTTAAGATCAGCATCATAAGCTGCAGGGGTGGCCATGTTGTACCAAGTATTGCCAAGCAATACTTTACAGCTATTGCAACTGGTGGAATATACCGGCTGATAAGGGTAATTACTGATTCCATCCTGGTTCCCAACGACTCCATAACTTAGCCGCAGATTAAGCTCTGAAACCGCCCTGGCATTTCGCAGAAAACTTTCCTGATTAGCCTTCCATGTAAAAGCTATTGCAGGGAATGTGCCCCACCGGACATCAGGCGCAAATTTAGAGGAACCGTCTCTCCTGAGAGAGGCAGATAAAATATAGGTATTGCGATAAGTATAAATTGCTCTTGCATAATAAGAGAGTAATGTATTTTCCTGAATTCCAAACGGGAAAGTAGGTTGGCTTCCGGGCACTGTGTCATTGTTTGCGCGGATGTCAGGATAATTATAGTCTTTGGCCCAATTATTATAATATCCATAGCCAACTGTTGCGTTAATGTTACTCTTTAATGCTTTTAAATCTTTATCATAATTCAGGTAAAATTCAGACACCACATTATTGTTAAGGTTTTTATAAACATTATTCTGACCAGTGTCAAGATAATTCTGCGCCGCATAAGCAGGAACATAAACGTGCCCACTGCCTTGTGAAATATCATAACCAAGGTTCAGATTAGCATGAAGTCCTTGCAAAAAAGGTAGTGCATAATCGAACTTTACATTGCCATAGCTCCTTTCCACCCTTGCCTGGTTCGAATACAATTCCAACATAGCCACAGGGTTTCTGGGTGCCAGCTTATTAAGCGTAATAGCTCCTGTATTAGGATCTTTAGAAGCCCATTCGAAATATCCGCCATAAGGAGAAGACGGATCATAGACGGGTTGCGTTGGATCGAAATACACAGCTGATCCTATAGCGCCGCTATTAGCGAACCGCCTCTGCTCAAAACTCCCGTTAAGATTAACTTCAACCTTAAGTTGCTGCTTCAGTAAGGAAGGATCAAGGGAAATACCGACTGTTTCACGTTGCAGTTTATCTGTCTTTAAGAGTCCCTGCTGATTGAGGTATTCTCCTGAAACGCGATAAGGCATATTTTTCAATGAGCCGGCAACGCTCAAATTATTGTCAGAGGTGAGGGCATTCTGAAAAATTTCTTTTGACCAGTCAGTATTTGCATTACCCATCAATGATTTGTAAGTAGTCCCTCCTCCAGGGGAACCACCACCGAGTGAGTCAACATATTGCCGAAACTGGCTCGCAGACATAACTGGCAGTTCTTTGGTCAGTTGAGATATTGAAAGCTGCGAACTGAAATCAAATTTAGGTTTCCCTTTGCTCCCCTTTTTAGTGGTAATAAGGATAACACCATTAGCGGCTCTTGATCCGTAAATGGAAGCAGCCGCGGCATCTTTTAAAACAGTGATTGATTCAATATCATTTGGATTAAGCATACTCAATGGGTCTGAAACACCGGATATGCTGTTGACACTTAATGCTAATGGAAGCCCGTCAATAACGATCAAGGGGTCGTTACTCGCATTTAAAGAACTAAATGACTATCCGCTTTTAAGTGCAAGGTGCATACCAAGGATATGAAGTTGCTATGTTTAGAAAGCTATGAAACAAATCTTTACCCTGCTTTCTCCGGT
>Ga0208589_1001001_pt1 | contig 12272 bp, 12 predicted proteins | sample NGESurshal092012_2_FD_184486 | JGI IMG/M metagenome (GOLD analysis project Ga0208589, IMG submission 184486) | Arctic peat soil microbial communities from Barrow, Alaska - NGEE Surface sample F53-2 shallow-092012 (SPAdes) | ecosystem: Environmental > Terrestrial > Soil > Wetlands > Peat ... | reverse complement strand
TTCGCCCCGAGGGGCGGCTCCTTCCCAATTAAATACCGCAACAAAGCCAGAGGACAAGAATATGGCGCGCGATCCAAAACACGACATCCTGTTTCAGCCGATCAAGATCGGCCCGAAGACGCTGCGCAACCGCTTCTATCAGAGCCCGCACTGCACGAGCTTTGGCGACGACGTGCCCGGTTCACAGGCCGGCATCCGCGGGATGAAGGCTGAGGGCGGCTGGGCCGCGGTCAACACCGAGTTCTGCTCGGTGCACCCCTCAAGCGATGCGCGCCCGGTGATCTCCGCGCGCATGTGGGACGACGAGGACGCGCGCAACCTCAAAGCGATGGTCGATCTCGCACACGAGCACGGCGCGCTCGCGGGAATCGAGCTGTGGCACGGCGGCTACACGTCGGGCAACGCGGAGTCGCGCCTGCCCGCGCCGTCGCCGAGCCAGGTCTCAGACGAGGCGCTCGCGTCGGCCGCCTGCTTCGAGCTCGACAAGGCCGGCATCCGCGAGATCCAGGGCTACTACGTCGCTGCTGCCAGGCGCGCCCGCGACGTCGGCTTCGACATCGTCAACGTGCACGGCTCCGAGGGCGGCGCGATCACCGGTCACTTCCTGATGGCGAAGCTGAACAAGCGCACCGACGAGTACGGCGGAACGCTCGAGAACCGCGCGCGCTTCTGGATCGAGACGATCGAGCTCGTGCGCGAGGCCGTCGGCGAGAACTGCGCGATCACCGCGCGGCTGTGCATCGACACGCTCAACGACAGCCCGCTCGGAATCCGCGCCGGCGAGGAGGCATTCCAGTTCATCCAGCTCGCCGACGACCTCGTCGACTTCTGGGACCTGCAAGTCGGCGGCTGGAGCTCGATGGACTGGCCCGAGAAGAACGTCGTCGCCTCGCGCGTCGGTCGCGAATTCAACTACCGCCCCTACTACGAGGCGGTGCGCGGAGCAACACAGAAGCCGATCGCCGCGGTCGGGCGCTTCACGAACCCCGACACGATGGCCGAGGCGATCCGCTCGGGCGTGATCGACATCATCGGCGCAGCGCGTCCGTCGATCGCCGATCCGTTCATCCCGAAGAAGATCGAAGAGGGCCGCTACGAAGACATCCGCGAGTGCATCGGCTGCAACGTCTGCGCGTCGCGCTTCTGGCGCGCGCTGCCGATCGTCTGCACGCAGAACGCGACACTCGGCGAGGAGTTCCGCCGGGGATGGCACCCGGAGCGCTTTACGAAAGCGGCAAACGCCGAGAAGACGGTGCTCCTGCTCGGCGCCGGTCCTGCCGGAATGGAGTGCGCGACGGTGCTCGGCAAGCGCGGCATGAGCGCCGTCCATCTCGTCGACGAGCGCGAGGCGATCGGCGGCAGCATGAGCGAAATCAGCGCCTACCCGAACCTCGGCGAGTGGGGCCGCGTGACGACCTACCGGCAGGTCCAGCTCGGCAAGCTCGACAACGTCGAGGTGCTGAGCGGCACGCGACTCGATGTAGAGGGCGTCCTCACTTACGGCGCTGAGATCGTCGTGATCGCGACTGGGTCGCGCTGGCGCGCCGACGGCCTCAACGGCACCACCCAGCAGACGATCGCCGGTGCCGAGCTCAGCTGCTCGTTCACGCCCGAGCAGGTCTCGGCGGCGAGGGGCGCGATAAACGGCGAGCACGTGCTCGTGTACGACACCGACGGCTATTACACGGCTGTCGGCGTCGCCGAGCTGTTGCTGAACGCGGGCAAGCGCGTGACGTTCGTCACGCCGCTGGCGAACGTCGCGCCGTTCATGGCGTTCACCGGCGAGTTCGGACCGGTCAACGTGAGCCTGCGCGAGCGCGGCGCGGAGATCGTCTTGCAGCACACGCTCGCGCAGATCGCGCCCGGCGCGATGCGCGGCGCGAGCGTGTGGGGCGGCGAGACGACGTGGGACGCCGACGCGGCCGTGCTCGTCACGCAGCGCGAATCGATCGACGGCGTCTACCGGCAGTTGCTCGCCGACCCGGCGCGCCTGGAGCGGGAGGGCATCGAGGCCGTCTACCGGATCGGCGACTGCGTCGCGCCGCGGATGCCGGCCGACAGCATCTTCGAAGGGCACCGCCTGGCGCGCGAGATCGACTCGCCGAACCCGGCCGTCGCGCTGCCGTACTTGCGCGAGCTGCCCGACGTCGATCTCGCGCGATCACCGATCGCGGTCGCGACGGCCGGCGACTGAGACGACGCGCGCAAACACCGAGCAACACGAACGAGGAGCAGAGATGCCAGAGCTAGCCACGCAGATCAGCAAGTACTCAGTCCGCGACGCGCCCGTCGAGCCAGCGCCGATCCCGCCGGAGGACATCATCGAGGGCACGCCCGAGTCGACGATGGCGATCCTCTGGCGCACCGACGACGGCAAGCTCTACAACGGCGTCTGGCACTGCACGCCGGGCGTGTTCATGCTGTCGAGCCCCGGCGAGACCGTCACGCTGATCGACGGCGAGGTAACGATCACGCCGGAGGGCGGCGAGCCGGTCACGGTCCGCGCCGGAGACGTCGCGTACATCCCCGAGGGCACGCGCGCGAAGTGGGACGTGCGCGAGACGGTCCACAAGGGCTTTCACTCGCACGACTCGACCGGCACGCTGCTCGGGCCGGCGTAGCGAGCGCGTGGCCGCGTTGCCGATCAAAGCGATTCGTGTGCGGCGCTTGCCGTGACTTCGATGAAGATCCTCGTTCCCGTAAAGCAGGTCACGCGTCTGCGTGACGATTTCGCGATGCGCGCGGCGGACGCCGCAAACGCGGGCGGAGGCGCGGTCGCGCTGACGCCCGATGCGCTCGAGTGGAGCGCGAACGAGTGGGACGCGTTCTCGCTCGAGGCTGCGCTCGCGCTGCGCGACGACGCGGTGCGCAATGGAGCCGGCGACGTTGAGGTAGTTGCAGTCACGGTCGGCGACGAGCACAGCGAGCCGGCGCTGCGCACCGCGCTTGCGATGGGCGTCGAGCGTGCGATCCGCGTCTGGGACGAGGCACTCGACGACACACTCGACGGCGGCGACCCGCTGAGCGTCGCGCGCCTGCTCGCAGCCGTCGCCGAGGCCGAGTCGCCGCAGCTGATCCTCTGCGGCGCGCAGTCCGCCGACATGGCCAACGCTGCGACCGGCGTCGCCCTTGCAGGCCTGCTCGACTTCGCGCATGTCGCCGTCGTCAGCACGGTTGAGCGCGATGGCGGGCGGCTCATCGTGCAGCGCGAGCTCGAAGGCGGCGCCGTCGAGCTGCTGCGGATCTCGACGCCTGCGCTGTTGACCGTGCAGACGAGCATCGACAAGCCGCGCCGCCCGAACCTGCGCGCGATCAAGCAGGCGCGCACGGCGGCTGTGACCGTGCTCGGGCTCGGCAAGCTCGGGCTCAATGCGGACACGCTGAGCGCGGCAGCGGGCGCGCGCACGGCAGGCCTTTACACGCGACCGGCCGGCCGCGCGACGCTGCTCGAGGGATCGCCGGCCGAGATCGCCGAGCGCATTGCGGCAATCGTCAACGAGGCGATTGCATCATGAGCGGGATCCTCGTTATCGCCGAGGCACGCGAAGGAGCGTTGCGCCCCGTGAGCTTCGAGCTGATCGCCGCAGCGCGCGAGCTCTCAGAGCACGGCGCCGGGCTCGTCACGGTCGCGCTCGTCGACCACGATGCCGAGGCGCTCGCCGGAGCGCTCGCCGTCGCCGGCGTGCAGGAGATCCTGGCGGTCCCGACGCCCGAGCCGCGCGTCGAGGCGCACGTGACGCAGGCTGCCGTCGAGCATCTGGTCGCACAACGCCGCCCGTCGCTCGTGCTCGCCGGCCACACGCTCGATTCGCTCGGCTTCGCGCCGGCCGTCGCCGCGCATGGCGCGCACGGCTTCGCGAGCGACGTGACCGCAGTCTCGTGGAGCGATCGCGGCGTGCTCGCCTGGCGCCCCGCGTATGGCGAGCAGCTGGTCGCCGAGCTCAACTTTCCGGGCAAAGAGACCGTCGTGCTGCTGCTGCGCCCGGGGTCCTACGCCGCAGCCGCAGCCGCAGCCGCCGACGGCGACGGCGCTGTGATCGGCGCCGGTGAGGCAACGATCGAGCGTCTCGCGCTGGACCTCGCGGCATCGTCACGCAGCGAGCGCGTCGAGCTGCATGAGACTCCAAGTGGCGAGGCCGACATCGCCAAGGCCGACTTCGTGCTCGCGATCGGTCGCGGCGCCGCGAGCGCCGAGCGCGTTGCCGAGCTCGAGCGGCTCGCCGCGCGGATCGGCGCGACGCTCGCAGTCTCCGGCCCGCTCGTCGAGGCCGGCTGGGCCGCACGCGCGCGCAAGGTCGGCCAATCGGGCAAGACTGTCGCGCCGCGCATCTACCTGGCGCTCGGCATCTCCGGAGCGGCGCAGCACCTCGCCGGCATGTCGCGGTCGAGAACGATCATCGCCGTCAACAGCGACGCGCAAGCGCGGATCTTCGACGTCGCGCACTACGGTGCCGTCGCGGACCTATTCGAGGTCGCAGCCGAGCTCGAGCGAGCGCTCTGCGGGCAGCGCGATCTCGACTAAGGACGGCACGACTCGCGCGAGTCCCGTGCGTGCCGGCGCTCAGGCCTCGGAGCGCTGCGGGTATTCGTGCACCGAGACGAGCCGGACCGGGCCCTCGAGCACGCGATAGGTGTGCGGTCGGTCGGCGCGGAAGCTGATCAAGTCGCCCTGGCCGAGCGTCTCCTTGAACGAGTCGCTCGAGATCTCGAGCTTGCCCGCGGCAATCGTGATGTGCTCGAACAGACCTGCCACATGCGCCTCGGCATGACGCACCGCGCCTTCGTCGAGCACGAGTGTGTAGATCTCGATCAGCGCGCCGCCCGTGCGCGTGAGCATGTGACGCACGACGAGGCCTTCCTCGAGGCCGGCCGATTCGACGGCGATCACCGAGCCGTCGTCCTCGCGCACGACGGAGACGTCGTCGGCCGGCGGCTCGTCATGGAACAGGCTTGTGAACGGCACGCCGAGTGCCGACGCGAGCGCCCATACGGTGTCGATCGAAGGGTTGCCTTGACCCCGCTCGATCAACGAGACCGTCGACTTGGCGACCCCCGCCTGCTCGGCCAGCGCCGAGAGCGTCATCTCCCTCGTCGTCCTCCAGCGACGCAGGTTTCGGGCGATCGGCTGCACAGCACCTTGCACCGCGGTAGTTGTATCGCAAGCGCGTATGGACGAATTGGCCAATTTACTCGGATGATCCTTATATCGGAAGATCGTGCGGAATATCGAACAGGCTGTAATCTACGTATGTGGCCGATCTGATGCTGAAGTCCGACGCACGGGACGAGCTCGAGAGCCTCTATCGCAGCCGCACGCCGCGCTCGGCCGAGGCGATGGCTCGCGCGCGGCGCTACATGGTTCGCGGCCTCACGCGCGGCTGGGGCTACCACCGTCCGTACCCGCTCGTCGCCAAGCGCGGCGAAGGCCCGTACCTGATCGACCTCGACGACAACCGCTACGTCGATCTCGCCAACAACGGCCTCAGCCTGATCCACGGCCACGCGTTCCCGCCCGTCGTCGAAGCACTACGCCTCGCGGCCGGACGTGGCTCGGGCTGGCTCGTGCCCTCGGAGGAGCAAATCGAGTTCGCGCAGATGCTGTGCGAGCGGATCGCCGTGTTCGAGCGTGTGCGCTTCACGAACTCCGGCACGGAGTCGGGCATGCTCGCGATGAAAGTCGCGCGCGCGTCGACCGGCCGGCCGGCCGTGCTGAAGTCGATCGACGGCTTTCACGGCTCCTTCGACGACCTCGAGGTCGGGCTGTACGACCGGCCGGAGGAGCCTGGCCGTGTCTATCTCGCGCCGTTCGGCGATGCCGAGGCGTTCGAGCAGAAGCTCGAGGAACACGGCGATGAGATCGCCGCAGTCGTGCTCGAGCCGCTGCTGTTCAGCGGCCTCGTAACGAAGGCGCCGCCCGGCTTCCTGCACCGCGTGCAAGAGGCCGCGCAGCGTGCCGGCGCGCTGTTCGTGCTCGACGACTGCCTGATGCTGCGACTCGCCTACGGCGGCTCGGCTGAGCTGTACGGGTTGCGGCCCGACCTGACGTTTCTCGGCAAGTTCATCGGCGGCGGGCTGCCGATGGGTGTGCTCGGCGGCCGCGCCGATGTGATGGACGTGCTCGACCCGCACCGTGAGCAGCCGCTCTACCACGGTGGCTCGTTCAACGGCAACCTGCTCAGCTCCGTCACCGGACGCGTCAGCCTCGAGCACTTCGACGCCGCGACGATCGCCGCGATGGATGCGCGCGCGGCCGAGCTGCGCGCTGCGCTCAAAGCGGGTGCGGCCGAGCTCGGGCTGCCATTCAGCACCGTCGCCGAGGGCTCGATCATGGGTATCTACGTGACCGACTCGCTCGCGCGCCACGACGGGCACTTCATGGCCGGCGAGGCCACGCAGCTGTTGCACCTCGCCGCGCTCACGCACGGCGTCTTCATCGGCCCCGGCGGCGAGATCGCGCTCTCGAGCGTCGTCTCCGGTGAGGCGCTCGAGCTCGCGCGCACAGGATTGCTCGAAGCAATGGGCGACGTCGCACGATTGACAGACAGCAACTAAAGGGAGAGTGAAATGGACAAGCAGCGCGTGGACAGCCCTTACGGAACGACCTTCTGCGAGTCGATCAGCTTCGACGGGCCGGGGCGCTGGATCTACATCTCCGGGCAAATCGGCGCGCTCGGCGACGGCACGATGGTCAACGAGACGTTCGCCGCCGAGGCCGAGCAGTGCTTCGCGCGCGTGCGCCAGGCCGTCGAGAACGCCGGCGCGACGATGCAGGACGTCGTCAAGATCACCGGCTTCGTCACCGGCACCGAGTTCTACCCCGACTACGACGTCGCTCGCGGCAACGCCTTCCCAGGCACACCGCCGAGCAGCGCGACCGTGCAGGTAGCCGGCCTCGTCGCCGACGCACGCGTCGAGATCGAAGCGATCGCGTTCGTGCCCACGAGCTGAGCGCGCCGCGGCCGCGCCTCGCGCGCGGCCGCAGGCGGGATGCGCGACGCTTCGTGACCATGCGCTGGTCCGCTCACATCTCCTGGCTGTTCAAGGAGCTCCCCTACCTCGAGCGGGTCGCTGCAGCGAGGAACGCCGGCTTCGGCACGATCGAAAGCGCATGGCCCGAGGACGCGGAGAGCCGCGATGGACTCGCGGCCGCAGTCGAAGGAGCAGGCGTCGACGTCGCGCTACTCAACTGCCCAGCGGGCGACACGGCCGGCGGCGAGCGTGGCTTCGTCAACGACGACTCGCGTCACGATGAGGCCGACGCGGCGTTCGGCGAAGCCGTCGAGCTCGCCGTCGCAATCGGCGCACCGAGCCTCAACCTGCTCGTCGGGCGCGCGCTGCCAGGCATTCCCGAGTCGCGCCAACGCGCCGCGATCATCTCGACGCTGCGTTCGTTCGCGCCGATCGCCGCCGCGCACGGACTGCGGATCCTGCTCGAGCCCGTCAACGAGATCGAGAACCCCGGGTTCCTTGCGCCGACGCCAGACGCCGCCGTCGAGCTGATCGAAGCCGTCGGCTCCGATCATGCGGAGCACTTTGGCCTGCTGCTCGACCTCTACCACGTCGCCCGTGCCGGCGATGATCCCGCAACCGCGATCGAGCGCCACCACGAGTGGATCGGGCATGTACAGATCTCAGATCATCCCGGGCGCGGTGCTCCCGGCAGCGGCACACTGCCGATCTGGGACCTGCTCGATCAGCTGCGCGCGTCCCGTTACGACGGAGCCGTCGGATTGGAGTACGAGGTGTCGGGAGCGACCAGGCGATCGCTCGGCTTCCTGCACAACGAACGCACAAGATCGCTCTTCAACTGATGCAAATCATCGACTGCGTCACAAATTCCACCCGATACCGAATCGAGCAGCGTGTAGCATCAGTGCTACGATGTGTGCATGAGCGATGTATCGGCCCGCGATCTACGAAATCACATGGCTAGCATGCTGCGCCGCGTAGAGGCCGGAGAACGGCTCCGCGTGACGGTCAGCCGTCGTCCGGTCGCGCAGCTTGCTCCGCTCGAACGTGCAGTGTGGGCGTCAGGTCCGGCGATGGAACGCGTCCTGCGCGAGGCCCCGGCCGACCCTGGACTGCTCGATGATCTCGCCGTAGTTCGCGAGCAGACCGTCGAGGCCGAGTGAGCCGAGCGGTCCTCGACACGTCTGTTCTGATCGCACGCGAGCAGGCGCGCCCGCTCGCGCAACCGCTGCCCGACGATGTCGCCGTCTCGGTTGTCTCGATCGCCGAGCTCGAGCTCGGCGTGCTGATGGCCCGCGACGCGGAGACGCGCGGTCAGCGTCTGCGAACACTGAGCGAGGTGCGCTTGGCTACCGGCGCCCTGCCGATCGATGAGCGCACCGCATCCGCGTATGCCCAGCTCTCGGCAAACGTGCTCGCCGAAGGTCGCAAGCCGCGAGTGCACGACACGTGGATCGCCGCGACCGCACTCGTCAACGACGCGGAGGTCTGGACGCAGGACGCCGACTTCTCAGACTTTGCGCAGACCGTAGCCGTCGTACGCGTGTGAGCTGAAGCTCAGACCGCCCCGACCGGGACGCTCTCGCGCGCGAGATCGGCAAGCGCGCTGCTCAGACCGGCAAGCGCCTCCTCGACCTCGTCGTCGCTTGTCGCCGTGCACAGGCCGAACTCGCCGCCGGTGCCGTAGTAGACGCCGTGGTTGACGGCCGCGAGGTGCAGCAGTCGCGACGCCTTCCAGTCGATCTCGCCATTTGGGCCGTCGAGCACGTAGAGGCCGAAGACCGAGCCGACGCCGGAGGTGCGGATCGGTACGCCGAGCTCCTGCGCGGACTCGGCAAGCCCTTCGCGCAGCCGCTCCGCCTGAGCGTCGATCCGCGCGATCTCGACGGACGTCAGATCCCGCACGGCGATCGTCCCCGCGACCGAGCCGAGCAGGTTGCCGTTGAACGAGCCGCCGTGGTAAAGCGAGCCTCCCTGCTCCAGATCGAACGGGCTCATCAGCTCCTTCGAGGCCGTGATCGCGCCGACGGGGAGGCCGCCGCCGACCCACTTGCCGAGGCACGTGATGTCTGGGTCGCCGATCTCGAAGCGCTCTGTCGAGCCGCCCTCGGCGAGGCGCAGCATCAGGCAGTCGTCGAGCACGAACAGCACGCCTTCGCGCTGCGCAAGCTCGCGAAGCTCTGAGAGAAAGCCGTCCGGCGGCGGCGTGACGACGCCCGTGTACTGCACCGGCTCGACGATGATCGCCGCGACGTTGCCCGTGTTGCGCTCGAGCGCGGCCGCGTAGGAGTCGAGCTCGCCGAACGTCGCAAGCGCGACGCGTCCGGGATCCTCGCCCTGCCCCTGCAGGCCGACCTCGAGGTCGTCGTAGGAGCCGTGGTAACCGTCCCACGCCTTGATCACGACCGGCCGTCCGCTCGTGTAGCGCGCGAGTTTGACCGCGAGCATCGTCGCCTCCGTGCCAGTGTTCGTGAAGCGCACCTGCTCGGCGCCCGGGACGCGGCCGCAGAGGAGCTCGGCGAAGTCGACCTGCGCGTCGGAGGCGCCCGGCCACGCGGTGCCACGCGAGAGCGCCTCGCGTAGTGCCGCATCGACCGGCGCGTACGCGTGGCCGTGCATCAGGCTGAGGCCGTTGCTGAACATGTCGAGGTAGCGGTGGCCGTCGACGTCAAACACGTTTGCGCCGCTGCCCCGCTCGAAGACGATCGGGTATGGCGCGAACCATGCGAGCGTGCGCGTGATGCCGCTAGGCATGAACTCGCTCGCGCGCTGCATCAGCTGCGCCGATGCCGGCGTACGGTCCAGGTAGGACCGCTCGATTGCGCTCAGCTCGCCGTCAGACACTCAGACCTCGCTCTTTCACCGGGCTACCCGTCGCTCCCTGACTGGCGCGCCGCTTTTGCATATCGACTGATTGGTTTGCAAGCATAACGTTGGTGCCGGGTGGATGCAAGATCGCCGTTGCCCGCAACGATCGCACGCGTCGAGCGCATCTCTCGCTCAGCTCGCGCCGGCGGCGGCGCGCGCCTCGCGCAGCTCTGCCCGGCGTGCCGCGGTGGCGCGAGCGTCGAGCACGAGGCCCACCGCGCGATCGCGATCGGGCTCGAGCACGACGCCGTAGACGGCGTCTGCCGCCTCGCGCGTCACCCAGCGCTCGAGCACGTCGCCCAGCACCGCCTGCGGGTCGCGCTGCAGCGGATCGCCGTAGCCACCGCCGCCGGCCTCGATGCCGCGGATCCATTCGCCCGGCGCAAGCAGCGAGTCGCCGATCGGCTCGACCTGCCGCTCGCTTCCGTCGGCCGCGAGCACGCTCGCCGAAGCCGCTGTCCCGGGCAGGCCGCCGCGCACGCCCTTCGCCGGATGGACCGCGTAGTCGGCCATGTAGAAGACGCGCATCGGCGTCGCGCGCGGCCCGTAGATCACCTCCGACGCGGGCCCGCCGCGCAGGCGCCCCGCGCCGCCCGAGTCGGCGAGCAAGCGCAGCGAGCGGAACTGCAGCGGATACGTGCGCTCGAGCATCTCGACGCTGTCGATGTAGATCGTCTTCGAGCAGTCCGGCATCGCGTAGGTGATCCAGCCGTCGCAGTACGGCGACGCCGGACCGCCGTTGTTGCCGATCACGAACTCCGAGACGTACGGCTCGCCGCCGGCACCGCCGGAGGTGGTGGGGTACGTGCCCGAGAAGACCGCGTAGCCGACGCCCATCGCGCCCGCACCCTCCGCCAGTCCCTGCCCCTCGCCGAGCTGGCAGAACGCGCTCTGCGCCGAGTTGATGATCCGGTTGAGCACGTTCGTCGTCGAGATCGAGGCCGAGTACGGCTCCGTCAGACCACCCGCGATCGAGCCCTCGCGCAGCAGCACCTCGACGCGGCGGAACGAGCCGGCGTTGCGCGGCACGTCGTCCTGCAGGCAGTTCAGCAGCGCGATCGTGCAGCCGCCGCGCGCGCAGTACTCCGAGACGTTCAAGCCGAACGGGATGCAGTCCGGGTTCTCGCGCAAGTCGAAGAGCACCTTGCCGTCGTCGGGCTTGACCTCGATCGTCACGCTGACGTCGACGCCCTCCGGCAGGCCCGGGATCGGATCGTGCTTGCCGCTCGCGTGCAGACGCTTCGCCGGCAGCTTGCGGATCGCCTGGTCCATCACGCGCTCGGAGTAGTCGAGCCACTCACGCACGAACGCCTTGATCGTCTCGACGCCGTAGCGCTCGACGACCTGCTTGACACGCCGCTCGCCGATCCGCGCCGAGCCGACGGCCGCGAGGAAGTCGCCGTACCAGACCTCCGGCACGCGAATCCGCCGCCGGCACATGCGGATGATGTCGTCGAGATCCTTGTAGTCCTGCTGCACCTTCACGCACGGGAAGATCAGCGCGCCCTCGGCGTAGACGTCCTCGACATACGCCACATAAGTCGATGGCTCGGCGTTGCCGCAGTCCGCCTGGTGCGCCTTCGCCGAGGCCGTGAACAAGTGCTCGCCGTCGACGAACACCGGCACCAGAATCGTGTGATCGGCCGTGTGCGTGTTGCCGAGCATCGGATCGTTGTGCAAGTACGCGTCGCCCTCGCGCAGGTCCGGGTGCAGCTCGCGCATCGAGCGCGTCTGCAGCCCCGCGCCGAGCACATGCACCTGCAGCCCCTCGGCCGCCGCGAACAGCTCGTCCTCGGCCGTGATGATCGAGCACGAGAAGTCGCGTGCCATGTTGATGATCGACGAGCGGCCCGTGCGAAACAGCGTGTTCGTCATCTCGCGCACGATCGCTTCGAAGCGATGCGCGAGCACCGCCATCAGCGTCGGGTCGAGCTCGCGCGAGCTCGGCGTCGGCTCAGGCATCGTCGAGCTCCAATCGGTAGTTGCCCAGCTCGCTGACGTGCGCCGTCCAGCCCGGGTAGACGACGATCGTCGTCTCCGGCTCGATCAACAGCGCCGGGCCGGCGATCCGCGTTCCTGCGGCGAGCTCGCCGCCGAGGTGCACCGCGATCTCGACCTCGCCGAGCTCCGCGAAGAACGCGACGCGGCCCTGCGTGGCGCCCGTCTCATCTGCGAGCTCGTCGCGTTCGGCCGCGAGCGGCGGCTTTGCCGTGCCGACTGTCACGCGCCCCTTCCACTGGCTCAGCTCGATCTTCTGACCCGGCTCGCGCACGGCGAAGATCCGCTCGTGTGCGTCGTGGAAGCTCTCGATCAGACGCTCGAGCGCCACGTCGTCCTCGACCCCGTCGCCCTCGAGCGGGATCGACAGGTCCCACACCTGGTAGGCGTAGCGCGCCTCGACGAAGTAGCGCCGGCTGACTTCGCCGGCGAGCTCC
>Ga0208589_1001000_pt1 | contig 12276 bp, 6 predicted proteins | sample NGESurshal092012_2_FD_184486 | JGI IMG/M metagenome (GOLD analysis project Ga0208589, IMG submission 184486) | Arctic peat soil microbial communities from Barrow, Alaska - NGEE Surface sample F53-2 shallow-092012 (SPAdes) | ecosystem: Environmental > Terrestrial > Soil > Wetlands > Peat ... | reverse complement strand
TGGCCGCGGTCGGCTCGTAGCCGCAATGCGCCATGCAGTCGGCGCACTTTTCGTACTTGCCGGTGCCGTAGGTCTCCCAGTCGGTGTTGTCCATCAGCTCCTTGAAGGTCTTGGTGTAGCCTTCGCCGAGCAGATAGCAGGGCTTCTGCCAGCCGAAAATGTTGCGGGCCGGCATGCCCCACGGGGTGCATTCGTAGTTCTGGTTGCCGGCCAGGAAGTCGAGGAACAGGCCGGAATGCATGAAATTCCACTTCTTGCCCTTGCCCAGCGCGAACACGTCGCGAAACAGCTTCTTGGTCTTGGTGCGGTTGAGGAAGTGCTCCTGGTCGGGCGCGCGCTCATAGGCGTAGCCCGGCGACATCGAAACGCCGACGCCGAGTTCGGTGGTGAAGTCGAGGAACTTGGCGATCTCTTCCGCCGCATGACCGTCGAAAATCGTGGCATTGACGTTGACGGTGAAACCGCGGGCCTTGGCGGCCTTGATCGCGGAGACCGCGCGATCGAACACGCCCTTCTGCGATACCGCCTTGTCGTGATGGTCCTTGAGACCGTCGAGATGCACCGAGAAGAACAGATACGGCGACGGCTCGAACAGATCGAGCTTCTTTTCCAGAAGCAGCGCGTTGGTGCACAGCGACACGAACTTCTTGCGCGCCACCAGGCCGCGCACGATCTCGCCGATCTCCTTGTGGATCAGCGGCTCGCCGCCGGGGATCGCGACCATCGGCGCGCCGCATTCGTCGGCGGCATCCCAGCATTCCTGCGCCGACATCCGGCGGTTGAGGATGGCATCGGGATAGTCGATCTTGCCGCAGCCGACGCAGGCGAGGTTGCAGCGGAACAGCGGCTCGAGCATCAGCACCAGCGGATAGCGTTTTTTCCCGAGCAGCTTCTGCTTCACCAGATAGCCGCCGATACGCATTTCCTTGAAGAACGGTATTGCCATTACGAGTTTTCTTTCTGAATCAAAGTCAAGAAGTGGGTCAGCCCGAGATCAGCCCCAAGATCAGTCTCAAGATCCGTCGAAGTTCAGCCTGCTGTCAGTTCGGCCGGAAGCCGGAATTCGATATTCTCCTCGCGGCCGGGCAGCACCGAGACCGCGACCGGTCCGATCCGCCTCAGGGCCTCGATCACGTCGTCCACCAGGACCTCCGGCGCCGAAGCGCCGGCGGTGATACCGACCGCCTTGGCATCCTTCAGCCATTCCGGATTGAGCTCGCTTCCGTCGGCAATCAGATAACTCGCGACGCCTACTTCGGTGCCGATTTCACGCAGCCGATTGGAGTTGGAACTATTGGTGGCGCCCACCACCAGGATAACGTCCACGAGCTTGCTGAGGTCCCTTACCGCAGATTGGCGGTTCTGTGTCGCATAGCAGATATCCCGGATGTCCGGGCCTTGAATATCTGTAAATCGCGCCTGAAGTGCGGTGATGATGTCCTTGGTGTCGTCCACGCTCAGGGTGGTCTGGGTAATGTAGGCCACCGGGGTGTCCACCGGCAACGTCAAAGCGGCCACATCGTCCACGTTTTGTACCAAAAGTACCGGGCCGGGAACCTGGCCCATGGTTCCCTCGACCTCGGGGTGGCCGGCATGCCCGATCAGGATTAGCGCCCGGCCCTTGGACATGTAGCGCTTGCCCTGGTTATGGACCTTGGTGACCAGCGGGCAGGTCGCATTGAGCACCGGCAGGCCGCGCACGGCGGCCTCTTCCTCGACGCTCCGGGCCACGCCATGGGCGCTGAACACGGTGACTGCCTGGGGCGGCACTTCCGACAAATCCTCGACAAAGATCGCGCCCTTGTTTTTCAGGCTTTCGACCACGTATTTGTTGTGCACGATCTCGTGGCGCACATAGACCGGCGGCCCGTATTTCTCCAGCGCGCGCTCGACGATCTCGATGGCGCGCACGACGCCGGCGCAAAAGCCGCGTGGCTGCGCGAGAAAAACTTCCATGGGACGGCCGTTACGCAAATGGCACCAAACGCATGCTGTATCTCCTTGGCAATCAAGGTAATTGCAATATCCGCACCATGACCGGCCTTCGTAGCCCTGTCGTCGCCGCTAAGCGCATGGATGCACGGGGCTTTGTGTCAAAAAATGCTCGATTAGAAAAGGCGGATCGAAAAAAGGATGCGCCATGGTTGACGGTAACGGTAATATGATACGACTACAGCAAAGCTGATATGGCGTGAAGTCGCGGAAAGCCCCGGAAACCTCACTTGTTCGTCACTTTACTGGGCAGCGATCCGCATTATACCCGCGCAAGGGCACGATTTAGGCAAATTCCTGAGTGATCTGCTTGGGCCCCGTCGGAAACACCCAAAACAGCGTTAGATCGACCGGCGGAACTCCGCTAGACAGCGGGCGTTTGCGGCAAGCCCTTCGCTAGAAAGAATAGATGTGCTGACAAGTATTGTCGTATCGATCGTTAAGACGTCTACGCGGTTTGCCACCCTTGTCGTCCTTGTCGGGCTCGCCCTCGCGATCGGAGCCGGCTACTACACGGCGCAGAATTTCCAGATCAACACCGACATCAACACGCTGATCTCGGCCAAGATGGACTGGCGCAAGCGCGACAACCAGTTCGACAAGGCGTTCGATCGCAACAGCACCATCCTGGCGGTGGTGGATTCGCCTTCGCCCGAGTTGACCAGCGCCGCCAGCGCCGCGCTCGAGCAGAAATTGTCCGGCGACAAGACGCATTTCACCTCGGTGCAGCCACTCGGCTCCGGTGAGTTCTTTGAAAAGAACGGCCTGCTTTTTCTGCCTGAGAAGGAAGTGCAGGAACTGACCTCCCAGTTCGCCTCGGCCGCTCCCTTGATCGAGATCATGGCGGGCGATCCCTCGATCCGCGGCCTGACCGGCGCGCTCGAGACCGGCCTTGCCGGCGTCAAGCGCGGGCAGGTCAAGCTCGAGAGCACCGCGCGGCCGTTCAATCAGATTTCCGGGACGATCGAGGACATCCTGAAAACCGGCACGGCGACCTTCTCCTGGCGTCAACTCGTCAGCGATACGCCTTTGACGGACAGCGACAAGCGCGCCTTCATCGAGTTCAAGCCGATCCTCGACTTCAACGCACTGGAGCCCGGCAAGGCCGCCACCGACGCGATCCGGCAGGCCGCCACCGAACTCGATTTCGCGGGCAAATATCACGCCCGCGTCAGGCTGACCGGACCGGTCCCGATGGCCGATGAGGAATTCGCCACCGTCCAGGACGGCGCCATCCGGAACGGAATCGGCACCGTGCTGGTGGTGCTCGTGATCCTCTGGCTGGCGCTGCATTCGGCCAAGATCATTACCGCCGTGTTCATCAATCTCTTCATTGGCCTGTCGATCACCACCGCCTTGGGCCTTGCCATGGTGGGTTCGTTCAACCTGCTGTCGGTTGCGTTCGCCGTGCTGTTCGTCGGACTGGGCGTGGATTTCGGCATTCAGTTCAGCGTCCGCTATCGCTCGGAGCGCTTCAAGGATGACAATTTGCCGGCCGCGCTGGCAATGGCTGCCCATCATGTCGCGGTGCCGCTCTCGCTTGCCGCGATGGCAACGGCGGCAGGCTTCATGTCGTTCTTGCCGACCGATTATCTCGGCCTTTCGGAACTCGGCCAGATCGCCGGCGTCGGCATGCTGGTGGCGTTCTTCTCCAGCATCACGGTATTGCCGGCTCTGTTGAGGCTGATCAATCCGCCCGGCGAGAAGGAACCCGTCGGCTACGCGTTCCTGGCGCCGGTCGATCATTTCCTCGAGAAGCACCGGGTGATCATCATTGTGGGTACGCTGGTGATCGCGGTGGCCGGCCTGCCGCTGCTTTATTTCCTGAAGTTCGACTTCAATCCGATCAATCTGCGCAGCAAGAAGGCCGAATCGATTGCGACCTTTCTCGACCTGCGCAAAGACCCCAACACCGGCGCCAATGCGATCGATGTGATGACCAACTCGGACGAAGGCGCTCGCGCCGTTGCGGCCAGGCTGGAGAAGGTGCCGGAAGTGCTTCGGGTGATGTCGCTGGAAACCTTTGTGCCGGAGGACCAGCCAGCCAAGCTGAAGCTGATCGCCGAAGGCGCCAAGGTGCTCAATCCGGCGCTCAGCCCGGATTCGATCGATGCCCCTCCGTCCGACGCCGAGAATGTCGATGCCTTGAAGGAGACGGTCGAGAGTCTTCGCAGGGCGGCCGGTGAGGCCAGGGATGGCGACAAGAATCCGGGCGCGGTGGCGTCACGGCGGCTGGCGGACGCGCTGTCAAAACTTGCGGCGTCCGATCAGGCGACCCGTGACAAGGCGCAAGCCATCTTCGTCGATCCGTTGAAGATCGTGCTCGACCAGCTCAAGAAATCGCTGCAGGCCCAGCCGGTCAGCGCGAAGACGCTGCCACCCGATCTGGTCAGTGCCTGGAAAACCAAGGACGGCTTGCAGCGCGTCGAGGCGCTGCCGCGCGGCGATCCCAACGACAACGACACGCTACGCACGTTCGCCAACGCCGTGCTCCATGCCGAACCCGAGGCGATCGGCGGGCCGGTTTCGATCCTTAAGTCCGGCGATACCGTGGTGGATGCCTTCATCCATGCCGGATTGTACGCGCTGCTGGTGATCGGCCTGTTGCTGTGGCTGGCGTTGCGACGGATTACCGACGTGCTGCTGACGCTGGTGCCGCTATTGGTGGCCGGCGCGGTGACGCTGGAAATCTGCGTGCTGATCGGGCTGCCGCTCAACTTCGCCAATATCGTGGCACTGCCGTTGCTGCTCGGCGTCGGCGTCGCGTTCAAGATCTATTACGTGACGGCATGGCGCGCCGGCAGAACCAATCTGCTGCAATCGAGCCTGACGCGCGCGATATTTTTCAGCGCGCTGACGACCGCCACGGCCTTCGGCAGCCTGTGGCTATCCAGTCATCCCGGAACCGCCAGCATGGGTAAATTGCTGGCGCTCTCGCTGGTCACGACGCTCGCGGCGGTATTGCTGTTCCAGCCCGCGTTAATGGGGAAGCCGCGCGATGTCGGGGAGTAGGCAGATATCGCCGACGCTGTCGGCCGGGTGTCCGGCCGCGGCGTGAGCTGCCATTTTCGCCCCTGGCGCTGCGACTGCTGCTTTCGGAGCGGCTGCACCGGTTTTGGGAAGCGCGCCCGTACTCTTCGGCGCACCCTTGGCCATGCTGTTCGCGGGGCTTAACGGAATAGGTCCCGCTACCCGGGTCCAGGTTTCGCCGCCACACAGGAATCCCAGCACACAGCCCTGGATGTCGAGATGATCGGGATCGATCGGCTTGATCTTGGAACTGTAGGTCTGGCCGTCCTTGGCGTTGTAGACTTGGCCTTCCCATTGATCGACACCCGCCGTCTTTTTCATGTCGAGCAGGATCGGCATGCCCAGGGTCGGCCTGTTCTGCTTTGAGGCATCGGGATTGTTTTTGTCGTGGCCGCCGGGGACTTTTTCCCAGACCACCACGCCCCACATGCTGCCGTTGCATTCGGCGACACGGATGTCGGCGACGCCGTCCTGTACCCTCCAGTCGCCGGTGGGGTCGGCCGCCATGGCTGGCGTAACGAAGCCCGGTGTAAGACTTGTGGCGAAGGCGGTCACAAGTCCGGTTGCCAAAAATATTCTCAAATATGTTATTGTGCGCATGATTTCTCGCGGGCAGTGCAACATTGTCTAAACCTATGCTCAAGTAGATGGTCAAATCGAGGGCAAAACGCCGCATCGTGTGTTTTCAGTTGACGAGACGGCCATCAACCGAACTATGTAGCTGATGTTATATCCGAATCTAGACGTTTCCGAGATGTTTGTGGACCGCCAGTCGCAGCGCAGTTCCATGCATACTCGTCATCTCAACGAGCAGCTCGTCCGAGTCCTCAAGACGATCGGCTATGATGTCGGTTTTAAGAAGGGTCAAGGCCAATATTTGTTCGATCGTGACGACGTGCGCTATCTCGATCTACTGAGCGGGTTTGGCGTTTTTGCGATTGGCCGCAATCATCCGGCGCTGCGCGAAGCGCTCAAGAGCGTGCTCGACGCCGATCTGCCCAATCTGGTGCAACTCGACGTTTCAACCTTGGCGGGCGTGCTGGCCGAGCGGCTGCTCGAATATGTGCCCTATCTCGACAAGGTGTTTTTTGCGAATTCCGGCGCCGAATGCGTCGAAGCTGCGATCAAGTTCGCGCGCGGCGCCACCGACCGCCCGGGCATCGTGTACTGCGCCCATGCGTTTCACGGATTGTCGTACGGCGCGCTGTCGTTGACCGACGACGCCAATTTCCGCGGCGGCTTCGAGCCGCTGCTGCCGGGATGCACGGCTATCCCGTTCAACGATCTCGCGGCGCTGGAACAGGCGCTGTCGTCGCGCCAGGTTGCCGCCTTCATCGTTGAGCCGATCCAGGGCAAGGGCGTCAACATGCCCACCGACGAATTCCTGCCGGGCGCGGCCGCGCTGTGCAAGAAATACGGCACCCTGTTCATCGCCGACGAAATCCAGACAGGCATCGGCCGCACCGGACGTTTTCTGGCGGTCGAGCACTGGAATGTCGAGCCCGACATGGTGCTGCTCGCCAAGGCGCTGTCGGGTGGCCACGTTCCGGTCGGCGCGCTGCTGACGCGCAAGAGCATCTTCGACAAGATCTTCAATCAAATGGACCGTGCCGTCGTGCACGGCTCGACCTTTGCGAAGAACGATCTGGCGATGGCGGCGGGGATCGCCACCCTCGAAGTGATGAAATCGGAAAAGCTGATCGAGGCCTCGGCCAAGCGCGGCGCCGAGCTTCGGCTGGCGCTGACCCGGATGGTGCCGGGCTACGAGTTGATGAAAGAGGTTCGCGGCAAGGGCTTGATGATCGGCGTCGAGTTCGGCCCGCCGAAATCGCTGCGGCTGAAGGCGTCGTGGAACGTGCTGGAGACCGCCAACAAGGGCCTGTTCTGCCAGCTCATCACCGTGCCGCTGTTCAAGGACCACAAGATCCTGACCCAGGTTTCCGGCCACGGCAGCCACACCATCAAACTGTTGCCGTCGCTGACCATTACCGAAGAAGACTGCAACTGGATCGAGACCGCGTTCGACAACGTGATCGCCGCGAGCCACAAGGTCCCCGGCGCGATCTGGTCGCTCGGCAAGACCCTGGTCGACAACGCGGTGCGCAAGACGGCGTAGTAAATTCGTAGGATGGGTTGAGCGAAGCGATACCCATCACGCCACAATGCGAGAGCTGCATGATGGGTTTCGCTGCGCTCTACCCATCCTACGGCCCGTCCGCCTTAGCCTGTAGGATGGGTTGAGCGAAGCGATACCCATCACACCACAACGCGAGCCCGCCGCATGACCGGCTATCGCCGCAACTTCATCGCCGGGGGCAGCTTCTTCTTCACCGTCAATCTCGCGGAACGGCAGCTGCGCTTATTGACCGAACACATCGCCGAATTGCGCACCGCGTTCGACGAAACGCGACAACGCCATCCCTTCACGATCGACGCGATGGTTGTTTTGCCCGATCATCTTCACGCCTTGTGGACCATGCCGGAAAGCGATGCCGATTTTGCGACGCGCTGGCGGTTGATCAAATCGGCGTTCTCGCGCCGGCTGCCGCAAGGGGAACGGATTTCCGGCAGCCGCGCTGGCAGGGGCGAGCGTGGCATCTGGCAACGGCGGTACTGGGAGCACACCATTCGCGACGAAAACGATTTCGCGCGGCATGTCGATTACATCCATATCAATCCCGTGAAGCATGGCATCGTGACGCGGGTGCGCGATTGGCCGCATTCGACGTTTCATCGTATGGTGGAGCGTGGAATTTATCCGGAGGACTGGGCCGGCGATATTTCTGGTGACGGCGAAGCGTTCGGCGAACGGCCGCCCAGCCCGTAGGTCGTAGGATGGGTAGAGCGAAGCGAAACCCATCACGGCGGTCGTGATACAATTCCGGGCGGTCGTATCTCGCCCGCATCGGGACCGCAACGATGTCGAGCGCGGCGATGGGTTTCGCTTCGCTCTACCCATCCTACGAGTCGATCTTTCGCCCCAATCGGACCAAAACTCCTGGCGCCAAAACCTCGTAAATGGTTGCCAGCCATCACGGCCGCGCAGTACGCTGGCGGAACAGCTCATACAAAATGAGCGGGCACGGGAGAAACGCACCATGATTTTACGCAGCGCGCTTTGCGCCGTGTGCCTGGCCGGCCTTGTCGGCGGCGGCGTGGCGCAGGCCGGCACCAACGATATCCTGATCGGCCTCGACAACAAGATCACCTATGGACCGAAAGGTCAGATCAATGGCGCGCCGGGCAGCGACGCGGTGCTGGTCGTCGACATCTCCGATCCGGTCAAACCCAAAATCCGCGCCAGCCTGCCGCTGTCGAATTCCCTGCTGGGCCCGCCCACCAATCTGCAGATCACGCCCGACGGCAAACTCGGCCTCGTCGCCAGTTCCGTGGTCAACGTCCAGGAGGGCAATGTCTGGAAAGTGGTGCCCGACGACAAACTTTACGTCATCGACCTGACCGCCGAACCGCCGAAGCTGATCGACACGGTGACGGTGGGGCGGCAACCGTCCGGCCTGTCGATCTCGGCGAAGGGCGACCTCGCGTTGATCGCCAATCGCGACGGCAAGAGTGTCTCCGTCGTCTCGATCGAGGGGATGAAGGTCAAGGCGGTCGGCGAAGTACCGATGGAGCAGCAGGCCGCCGCCGTCGTCATCGCTCCCGATGGCAAGCGCGCCTTCGTCTGCCTGAACACGGTCAACAAGATCGGCGTGCTTGCGATCGACGGCCAGAAGGTAACCTACGACAAGTCGATGGACATTCCGTCGGCGCTCAATCCCTACAACGTCGACGTCACGCCGGACGGCAAATACGTCATCGCCTCCAACACCGGCGCGGGGAAGAACAACGCCGATGCCGAGGTGGTGATCGAAGCCGCCGGCCCGCATCCTCACGTGATCGACGTGATGTCGCCCGGCACCGGACCGGAAGGTTTTGCGATCTCGCCCAATGGAAAGATCGCGGCCGCCCCGTTGCTGCTCGGCACCGGCGCCAATGACGGGGACTGGTTCAAGACCAAGGCCGGCGAACTCGTCGTGATGTCGATCGGCGCCGACGGTAAGCTGACGGTGACGGCGCGCGCGCCGCTCGGCGGCCTGCCGGAGGGCATCGTCTACAGCGCGAACAGCGAGTACCTGTATGTAGGCAATTATTTAGACAAGGACTTGCAGGTGTTTCACCTCGCCAACGGGACGCTCACCGAGGCGGTCCCCAGGCTGAAGCTGCCAGGCCAACCCGCGTCCATGCGCGGGCCGGCGCGATAAAACCCTGCGTGTTGATTCCGCGCGGACTCGATCGCGCGGAATGGGACAATTTGAGCCAAAACGACGCAGCGCTTAAGTCGGCAAGCCTGTGAAATAAATCACATCACATTACCTCCAAATATGCGAAGGCCTGTACTGCCGCCAACGACGGCTGCAAAACCATTGATCTGGCCGTGGCTGGCAAATTGTGGTCAACTTCGTGCATCAAACGTCGCGTTCACAAGACCAGCGTTGAACAGGGCCGGTCGCCATGGAGTGCCTCGGTTGCGGTCAGTGGAACAAGCTCGACAACGAGTTTTGCCAGAACTGCGGCTCCGCGCTCGGAATAACCTGCGATCGTTGCGGCCGGATCAATAGCCGCAACAGCCATTTCTGCGGACAATGCGGCCATGCGCTTTCGGCATCCGCGTCTCCGGCATCGTCCGTTCAGCCCGCGCAAGGCATCCTGCATGCGCTGACCACCAAGGGCGGCGAGCGCAAGCATCTCACGGTCCTGTTCGCGGACATCAGAAATTCGACCGGCCTGATCGACGGCCTCGGCGATCCCGAAGCCGGCATGCAGCGGCTCAAGCCCGTGATCGAGCTGATGATGGAGGCGGTGCATCGTTACGACGGCATCGTCAACAAGGTGCAGGGCGATGGCGTGATGGCGCTGTTCGGCGCGCCCCGGCCTCACGAAGATCACGCGGTGCGCGGATGCCTGGCGGCGCTGACCATGCAGGAAAGCGTCGCAAGGCTGGGCGATTCCGGCGTCACTATCCGGGTCGGCCTGCACACCGACGAGGTCGTGGTCCACACCATCAACAACAGCATCTACCAGACCTACGATGCCGCCGGCGCCGGCGTGCATCTGGCCAATCGCCTGGAGCAACTGGCCGACAGCGGTGGCGTGCTGATCTCGGGCGCCACCTGGGCCGCGGCGAAACAATTCATCGATGTCGAGCCGCTCGGTGAGCAGGTCATCCGGGGGCTGACCGAGCCGGTCGAGGTTTTCAGACTGACCGGCCTGTTGAATGCGCCCGCGAGCGGGGTGTTTCGCAGCGGGCGGCGTCTCGGTCCGCTGATCGGGCGGGATGACCAGTTCAGCAGCCTTGAAAAGGAATTGCAAAATGCCGGGGGCGGCGAGGGCGTCGTCGTCGGGATCGTCGGTGAAGCCGGTATCGGCAAGAGCCGGCTGTGCTACGAATTCGTCGAGCAATGCCGGCGCAAAGGCATCCGCGTCTACGAGACGCGCGTCCTCGAGCACGGCAGGGCGACGCCGTTTCAGCCGGTGCTGGAATTGCTGCGCGATTTCTTCGGCATCCGCGCCGGCGACGATATCGCGATTTCGCGCCATCGCGTGCAGGAGCGGGTTGCAGCGATGCCCGCTCCCGAACAATCGAATCTGGTGCTGCTGGATTTTCTCGGCCTTGCGGACCCGGCGAGCCCTCCGCTCAAGCTCGATCCCAAGGCGCGCAAGCAGGCGTTGCTCGACCTCGTCCGCGTCCTGGCGCGGTCGGGCGTCAATCAGGCGCCGACGGTCGTGTTGGTCGAGGATTTGCACTGGATCGATCCGACCAGCGCCGAATTCGTCGAGGCGCTGGCCGACGCGATCGTCGGCACCCGGACGCTGCTGGTGGTGAATTTCAGGCCGGGCTTTTCCGGCGCCTTCATGCGGCGCGCGCATTATCGCCAGATCGCGATGCCCAATCTGGTGCCGCGGGATGCCCATCTGCTGCTGCAGCAGCAACTGGGGGACGATCCGTCGCTGGCGCTCCTGATCCGCAACATCGTCGAGCGCGCGCAGGGAAATCCGTTTTTCCTCGAGGAGCTGGTCAACGTGCTGGTCGAGCGCGGCGATTTTGACGGCGCCAAAGGCTCATACCGGCTCAAATACGGCGTCGCCATCATTCCGCTGCCCAAGACGGTCCAGGCGGTGATCGCGGCGCGGATCGATCGGCTGGATGATTCCAGCAAGCAGGTGCTGGAAGCGGCCGCCGTGATCGGCCGCGATGTGTCGCACGCGATTTTGAAGCGCGTATCCGGATTGTCGGACGACGATCTGTTGCAGGCCATTCAACATCTCCGGCAATCGGAATTGCTGTACGAGGTGCCTCCGTTCGAAAAGCGGATTTACGCGTTCCGGCATCCGCTGATTCAGGAAGTGGCGTATCGGTCGTTGCTCAGCGAGCGCAGCCGTTCGCTTCACGCCTCCGTCGCCGATGCGATCGTGGAGGTGTTCAGGGATCGCGGCGATGAGCATGCCGGCGTGCTGGCCTATCATCTCGAGCAGTCCGGTGAACTGGTCAAGGCGGCGCAACAGAGCGCGCGCGCGGCATTTTTTGTCGCCAATGATTCCGGCCAGGCATTGCGGAGCTGGAAGAAAGTCCGTGAACTCCTGAAGGACCAGCCGGCGTCGCCGCCGATCGACTATCTGCAGATGCTGGCATGCGGCCAGATCGTCAATTTCGGCTGGCGCGAGGGCATCCCGGCGAGCGACGCGAAGATCTACTTCGAAGAGGCGAGGGGACTGGCGGTCGCGTCCGGAGACAACCGGGCGAACGCATTGATCCATGCGGCCTATGGGCGAATCCTGGCCAATGGCGGATCGGCCGATGAATATGCCGCCCGGGTCGAGGAAGCCAAGGCGGTCGCCGACGCCGGCAATGACGCCAGCGTCCAGGTGACCCTGAAAGCGGTGTTGTGCCATGCGCTTTGGCTGTCGGGACGGCTGGTCGAGGCCCTGGAATTGAATTCGGAAGCGATGCATCGCGTCTCCGAGATCGGGCCGTTCGACCGGCAGACACTCGGCTTCGATATCGAAACGTGGCTCATCGCGATCCGCGGGCGGGCGCTGGTGCTGCGCGGCAAGGCGGACGAAGGCCGCCCGTTCCTCGACCGGCTGCTGCAGCTGGACGAAAGCCAGGTCGACACCACCCATTACATCATGCCGAGTCTGGCCTATGTGGATATCGCCTGGGCCGAAGGTAATCTTTCGCTTGCAAGGCAACAT
>Ga0208589_1000999_pt1 | contig 12283 bp, 14 predicted proteins | sample NGESurshal092012_2_FD_184486 | JGI IMG/M metagenome (GOLD analysis project Ga0208589, IMG submission 184486) | Arctic peat soil microbial communities from Barrow, Alaska - NGEE Surface sample F53-2 shallow-092012 (SPAdes) | ecosystem: Environmental > Terrestrial > Soil > Wetlands > Peat ... | reverse complement strand
GTGCCGCGCCGCCGCCAGCCGGCACAGCTCCCGCACGGCCGCGGTCGCTACGCCGCGGCCGGCGACGTGCTGCGCGACCCGGTAGCCGAGCGCCGCAGTCCCGTCCTCGACGAACACCAGGTTGAACCGGCCCAGGACCGAGCCATCCTCGGCGACGAGCATGTGAACTGGTCGTAGGACTCGTCGCCGCGGTCGGAGACCGAGGCAGCAAAGTAGGCGCGGTTCGCCAGCTCGAAGGCTAGGACCGCCGGGGCATGGCCAGCATGCAGCTGCTGCAGCTCGAGCATTGCCCAACGCTACCCAGATGGTGCGGTGAGGCCACCTGAGTTTCCGCCGGGCCAGGCTGGCTCCAGCGTAGGCCCTGGCCGCTCGCTGGCTGGGGATATCCGATGAGCTGATGACCCGGATCGGCGGGCGTTTCCGCAGGGTGGAGCTGCGGCGCGGACCGGAGGCCGTCAACCACGGCGGCCGTCAACCACGGCGGCCGTCGACGCCCTAGAAAGGCCTGCGGGCCGTGCGTTCCTCGTACGTGCTGTCGGCATCCGCGCCGGCCACGGTGACCAGATGATCGAGCCTCTCGGCCACGTCTGACAGCAGCGTCGCTGTCACCAGCGGCGTGAGCTGCGCCATCAGGTCGAGGAAGCTGGGCAGGTCCGGCACGTAGATTCCGTAGACATTGCTGTGGTTGAAGCAGCACGACAAAAACCACTTACCGCCATCCTCGTGCTCGTAGACCAGCACGATAGGGAGCCCTGGCCGGCCGAGTTCTTCCGCGTGGTTGAAGCCCGCTTGCTCGAGCGCCGCCTCCACGTCGCTGCCGTCTGTGTCCTTCCCGGCGTAGGGGCCGGGAGTCCGGCTCCACTCGCCGTCCTGGTACCGCCACACCAGGTCCTGGTTGCTGCCGGCTGAGCCTTCGCTTGTCATCGCCGAGTCCCTTCCTTATAACGCCCGCGGGCATGTGCAGCCATTCTCGCGGCTCGGCAGCCGGGTGACCTTGCTGGGAACGTGACGTGCCGCGTCAGCGCGCCTCGATAAGTCGGTCAGATCGCGTCCCACCGGACCGCGCCTGGCAGCTGGTGGCCCGGCGGCGAGGGCCTTTCGCGGGGCGCTGTCGTCCCAGGTGGACGAGGCTGTCGGGGTGATTCGCATGTTGACATCCTCTGGGCCGGCTGAGGTTTGCTGGTTCCCGCCGGTCGCGGCGTCAGGCTGGCACGGGCCTGGCAGACGGCTTTCCTGGCGAGATGGATCATCCTGAGGTGCTAACGTCGGCCACTGGCGGGGAGCGCTGACGGGAGCCCGTCCTGCTCGCGGTGGCTGCGCTCCAGACTGGCCGCACCTGGGCGCCAGGCGGTCACGTCAGGCCAGGAGTCTCAGCGCGTTACGGCATCAGGCAGGACAAGGGCAAGTGGTGGATCAGCTACCGGGGCCAGCGGATCGGGTACTACCCCGACAGCCTCTGGCACGGTCATTTCACCCGTAGCCGGGTCAGCCAGGCGTTCGGCGAGGTAGCCAGCAACGGGCCCGCGGGCACCCAGATGATCAACGGCCGGACGAACCGAAAAATCAGCGACTTCCACCTCATCGGCGCCCAGACGCCATCAGCGACTTTCTACGCGCCGAAGTCACGCGCCTCCTACCGTCTGGGCAGCCACGGCCGCACCTGGTTCTACCTCGGAGGGCACTGAGCCGACGGCCACCCGAGCTGAATCCGGGCCCTCCGGCCCGGCTCGTTCCCGGAGGCCCGGCGGCGATCAGCTGACGGCACCGCGCCCGGATCGGATCTTGCTGGCGCCAGCTGACGCCAGCAGGCCCCGGTGGTCCTGGCGCAGCTGCGCCAGGGCGAGGCGCTCGCGGAACTGGCTGGCCCGGGCTCACCCGTCAGCCGGTGACCGGGAAGGTGGTCGGTACAGGCGTGGGACTCGGCGCCGGACTAGTCGGGCTGGGACTGGGGCTGGGCCGCGGGCTGGTCCTGGTCGGGCTGGGACTGGGCCGCGGGCTGGTCCTGGTCGGGCTGGGACTGGGCCGCGGGCTGGTCGGGCTGGGACTGGGCCGCGGGCTGGTCGGGCTCGGGCTAGGCCGCGGGCTGGTCGGGCTCGGGCTGGGCCGCGGGCTGGTCGGGCTCGGGCTGGGACTGGGGCTGGTCGTGGTGGGGCTCGGGCTGGGCGTTGGAGTGGTCGTAGTGGGGGTCGGCGTGGGCGTCCCGGTGGTGATGGTCGGAGTCGGGGTGGGAGTAGTAGTGGTCGGAGTCGGGCTTGGTGAGATGTTCGCGCAGGCAGGAACGGTAAACACGTCATCGTCAAGGGTGACGGCGCCATTGCGGGCCAGCGCACGGCCGACCACTGTGTCGCCGGTGGTCACCGTGATCGACGTCAGGGCCAGGATGCTGCCCTGGAACGACGAGTGGGTCCCGAGAGTCGCGGAACTGCCTACCTGCCAGAAAACGTTGCAGGCCTGCGCGCCGCCGGTCAGGACGACCGAGCTAGCCGAGCCGGTCACGAGCGTCGAGCCGACCTGGAAGATCCAGACCGCGTCCGGGTTGCCGTGCGCGTTCAGGGTCAGCGCGCCGCCGAGGTGCAGCGATGTCGATGCGTTGTACACCCCCGGGGAGATGGTCTGGCCGGCGCCGATGAAGGGGCCGACGCTGCCCGCGGGGCTCCGCCCGGCGGCATCGTTATAAGCGGCAGTCAGGTCGGACTGGGCACCCGCCGCGACGCCGTCAGCCTGGTGAGTCGCGCCGGTCACAATGCCGGGCGGGAATCCGGTGACCGCAGTGCCGGGGCTGACGCCCAGGTCGCCGTGGATGATGGTCGCTCCGGTGTTGGTGACGGTGCTCCCGGCCAGGACGCCGAAGGGACTGGCCGTCCCGAGGTTCACAGCGGCGACCGCAGCGCCCGCGATGGACTGCGTAGCGATGATCACGGCTATGGCGGTGGCAACGATCAGGCAGGCGGCTAGGACGGAGTAGCCAGCAAGCCGGCGTGAGGCAGGTCTGCCGATATCTATCATTTGCCGGTCCTTTCCCTGATGTAAATCATGTGAGGAGTTCTTTCTCTGTGCTATTAGGTCCGGCATTGAGGTCGGGCCGCCAGCCCTGGGGGTCATCGCTCGATTCATTGCCGCGATAACCCGCGATGGCCGCGCTAGGTCAACGGGCACGCTACACCTCGTCGTCGGCGATGGCGCTGAACCCGGCTTCTCTCCTGGCATAAAATTCCACCACGGAGAACCGATCGGGGCACGCCAGAGAACATATGACGGAGTCTCCAATAAGCCCCATACCCGGCACCAGCGAGACGGGCCGCGGCTGGCAGCATGCGGTGTTACGATGCCAAGCGAAACTCAGCCGACGGCTTGATGCGTTAATTCATATGGCTGATCCAGGGCGCAGGAACCAATGCCACGATCAGTATGTGCGCCGCTATTCCCGGAAGGTCGCTCAGTGTCTCGTCACTGCATGTTTGGCTGGCTCAGCTGCCTCCCCGCTCGGGCCGCGGCGACCGCATGTGCCGTCGCGGCGCTCCTGACAGTCCTGGTTTCTGCCTGCGGGACAGCCAGCCCGCCGCGGGCCGCACGGCCCGCCGGCTCGCCCGAGCCGGTGCTGCCCGTCCACCTGTCCGCGGCGCAGATCGCGCGGCTGCCCATGGCCACGACGTTTGGGGTCTCGCCTGCGGCGCCACGGGATCCGAATCTGTTCAAGCCCGAGAAGGGGCTCGTGCTTCACCCGACAGCGACTCGGGTCATCTACGCCCGTCCCGGCGGTTCGCCGGTGGCCGCGCTGCCCGCCAGCCAACTCGGCGGCCCGACCTGGGTCCCCGTGGTGCAGATGCAGCCAGGCTGGGACCAGGTCCTGCTGCCGAGCCGCCCGAACCACTCCACGGGCTGGATCTACCTCGGCGGCGGCGGGCTGCAGATCGCCTCTGACGGCTATCAGGTCGAGGTGAACCTTGCCCGCTACCGGCTGACCGTCACCGACGGCGGCCGCCGCCTGGGATCCTGGAAGGTGGCCGTCGGCGAAGCGGCCACGCCCACCCCGGCGGGACGCACGTTCCTGCTTGCCTCCATGGCGCCAGTCCATCCCACCTTCAGCCCGCTGATTCTCCCGCTGGGCCTGCATTCGGGCTCAGTGGGAAACTTTGACGGCGGCCCCGGCACGGTCGGCCTGCACGGCTGGCCGGACCCGGCCGTGTTCGGCCACGCAGTCAGTCACGGGTGCATCCGGGTGCCCGCGGCGGCACTGCGGGTCCTGGGCCAGGTTCCCATGGGCAGCTCCGTCATGATCACCAGCTAACGCCGGCCAGGTCGTGCCGCCCGAGAAATCTGCGCCTTCTGCCGCAGCCGTCCGCATGGGCCTCGCCGCCTGGCCGCCGTGGGGCGATGCCGCAGGTAGATGATCTTCCCGGTGACCTCGGTGCTGGCCTGGTCCGGGCAGGATTGCGGTCGCCTGGGCCGGCCCCGCAGCCCGGCCTCATGCGGCGCCATAGGTAAAGGCCTGCCGGGCGCGTAGTACCGGCAGCATGCTCACGCCGCCAGCCCATTGGTGCTCAGCCTGGCGTGGAACGCGGCGACCTGCGCGCCTCGTCCCTGCCTGGCGTGGGCAGGGCAGGGCGGCCACGCCGGTGGCCGTGCGGGCATGCTGCCCGGTAGAGCGCCGGAAGACATCGATGATGACTTGCGAGAGCCAGTACATCCTCTTCAACGCTCCGTGCCCAGTCTTGGCACCCCCGCAGCAGCCAGCACCAGCCCGTGAGACGGAATTGGTCATGTTCGCATCACTGTCCGCGTCTCTGATCCTTCGCGGCGGACTCGCCGTTATCGCTGGGATGGCTGCCCTCGCCCGGCTAGGGGCGAAGGTCTGGCCGACCCGAGAAGCGGCTCCTCAGCGAGATGGAAGACGCGCTGCAATGCACTCGGGCCGCCTGGCGGCGGGCCGCCTTGTTCGTGGCCCTGGTCACCGTGATCACGAAGCTGCTTGTCGGGCGGACATGGCGTCCCCGTTTTACGGTTGTACCCTGGCACGGGCGTGGCGGCCACTATGCGCACGGAGTGAACACCGCCGCCAGCGTGGCTTGCGGAGGTCCCTCAGGACTTCAGGTCCCGAAGACTAGGGAAGACAGGGGTCTGCACAGTGATGCCGTCGGCGTCGATCGGACTCTCGCTCGCGTTCGCCTCGGCGCTGCTGACCAACGTGGCCTACTCGTTCGAGCACGATGCCGCAGCAGCGCTCCCGCCGCTGTCGCCTCGCCGCCCGTTCCGGTCGGCGAGACTCCTGCTCCGCGACCGACGCTGGCTGACCGCATTCGCGATCGAGAGCGCAGGCTGGCTCTTGTATGTGGCGGCGCTGCGGCTCGCGGCGCTCGCGCTTGTGCAGGCGGTGACAGCGTCAGGGGTTGCCGTCCTCGCATTCGCCACTGCCCGGGGACGCCCTTCCCGGCTCGCGTTGCGTGAGCGGTTCGCCGTCGTCCTTGCGCTGGCCGGGCTGACTCTCCTTTCGCTTTCGCTTGTCGGGACGACAGCGTCCGATCACCATCCGCCGGTCGTGGGCATCACCATCTGGCTTGCCGCCTGCGGCGGCGGTGCCGTGCTGCTCATCGTGACACCGACCCACTTCGCGCGCGCAGCAACGCTCGGTCTGGCGACGGGCCTGCTGTTCTCGGTCGGCGACATCTCCGCGAAGCTCGTCGGTTACGGCGGATGGTGGCTGGTCGCGCTTGTCCCGCTGATCGTCGGCTACGCCACCGGGACCAGCGTTCTGCAGTCTGCGTACCAGCAGGGCGATGCCCTGACGGCCGCTGGCACGGCGACGATGGTGACGAACGCGGTTCCGATCGTGGCCGGATTCGTCCTCTTCGACGAGATCCTGCCGCACGGGGCGCGGGCCGTCCTGCAGGTCGCGGCGTTTGCCTGCCTCGTTGTGAGTGCCGTCGCGCTCGGCCGCCAGGATGCGCCGCCCGCGAGCGACCAGGCTGCGCCGCCCGCGGGCAAGCAGGACGTCCCGTCCTAGCCGGCACCCCCTGCCTCCAGCAGGGCTCGAGGGTAGCGGATCTGGTGCTGGACATGCCGTCGCCGGCCAGCCGGGCTATCTGGTCCTCCCGGGCGGTGAGCCAGGCGGGGACCTCGACGCAGCGCTAGCGGGCGCGCGCGCCGACGGCACGCAACTCGCACGCGGCTCATTCCGCGAACCCGCTGCGCCTTGCTGATCCGGTCAGTCGGCTGCCGGGCATCCCGCGGGTACGTGGATGTCGGCTGCCTTCTGCCGGCACAGCTGGGCGGCGAGATCAGTCGGCCCGCAGCCGTGCACGCAGTAAACAGGGGTTCCGCGACGGTAGCCCTGGAGGTACCCGCTGTCCCGCCGGCGGGCGTGCCACCCATGAGCGTCGGCCCAGATCCGCCAGCCCGGGAACAGCCCGGCGAGGGCCTCCAGGCTGGCACTGGCCAGGACTGCCCGGGCTCCATCAGGTACGCGGGACCGCCCGGCCCGTTCCTACGATGAGTGCCCGGCGATGGTTATCCCATAAAGTCTATTGACATAGTAGGACTTGGCTTGCACCATGGGGACATGGCCTGTATCCCCCTGGTCTCGCGCCACTACGTCGATCTGCGCATGCAGGCCGCAGCGATCCGCCCGGCCTGCTGTCCCGCCTACCGCTGAGCAGGCCGCCTCCCACACCCCCGACTGGCCGCCGGGGAATGCCCGCACCGCCTCCTCGGGCAGCATCGTCCCTGCTATCACGAGTGAGGTTTGTCATGCCTGGAAACACGCCCACGGGACTGCTGCCTGCCCGCAGCCCGCGCGCTATGACCGGCCGGCGCGCCGAGGAGGATGAGGAATCATCGGGCGCCGCACAGGGCGGGTCGCAATCAGCACTGCCGGCCGCCCTGGGGCGGAAGCGTCCTGGCCGCAGCCGCAGCTGGTACCGGCTGATCAGCCCGCTGGCGTTCCTGGCGGCCTGGCAGGCAGTGAGCATGTCCGGGGTGATCTCGCAGCAGAAGCTGCCGCCGCCGACTGAGGTGTGGCACACCGCGATGACCTTGATCACCACCGATTCGCCGGCTTACGGCACGCTGCAGGGCGCGATGGCCGTGTCCCTAGAGCGAGTGGCGGCCGGCTTTGCGCTGGGCGCCGGCACGGGGCTGATCCTCGCCGTGATCGCCGGGCTGAGCAGGCTCGGCGAGAACTCCGTCGACCCGCTCATGCAGATGCTGCGCACGCTGCCACTGTTCGGGCTCATCCCGGTATTCATCGTCTGGTTCGGCATCGGGGAGCTGCCTAAGGTGCTGCTGATCGCGATGGGCGCCGCGATCCCGCTGTACCTCAACACCTTCGCCGGGATCCGCAGCGTGGACGCCAAGCTCGCCGAGGCGGGCCAGACCCTGGGGCTGAGCCGGGCCGAGATGATCCGCCACATCATCTTGCCCGGCGCGCTGCCCCAGATGCTGGTGGGACTGCGGCAGAGCCTGGGTGTCGCCTGGCTCGCGCTGGTAGTCGCCGAGCAGATCAACGCCAGTGCCGGGCTCGGCTTCATCATCAGCCAGGCCACCCAGTTCCTGCGCAACGACATGATCTTCGTCGCCCTGCTCGTGTACTGCGTGCTCGGCCTGCTGACCGACGCCCTGGTACGGCTCGCCGAAAGGAAGGCCCTGGTATGGCGCCGCGGACTCCTGGAGGGCTGAGCAGCCGCAACGGCCGGGCTGCCGCTGCGCCGGAAGCCCGGCCGGCTGCCGCCGGGCCGGCCGCGCCGGACACCGCGACGGGCGTAGCCGGCATCGCGCCGACTGCCCGGATGCGCGGCCTGACCCGCCAGTTCGGCGACCGCCGGGTGCTGGACGGCCTCGACCTCGACATCGCCCCTGGTGAGTTCGTCGCGCTGATCGGCCGCAGCGGCAGCGGCAAGTCCACCCTCTTGCGCGCGCTCGCCGGCCTGGACTCCGGTGTCACCGGGGAACTCAGCGTGGCCGGCGCCGTGGCGGTCGCATTCCAGGAACCACGGCTGGTCCCCTGGCGGCGAGTACGGGACAACGTCTGCCTCGGGCTGCGGGCCAGCGATCCGAAGTCCGTCGCCCGCGCGGCGCTGGAGGAGGTCGGGCTGGCCGCCCAGGCCGACGCCTGGCCACTGACCCTGTCCGGCGGTGAGGCCCAGCGGGCAGCGCTGGCCCGGGCGCTGGTCCGCGAGCCCAGCCTGTTGCTGCTGGACGAGCCGTTCAGCGCGCTGGACGCGCTGACCAGGATCACCATGCACCATCTGGTGCTGCGGCTGTGGGCGCACCACCAGCCCGCCGTGCTGCTGGTCACGCATGACCTGGACGAGGCGCTCTCGCTCGCCGACCGGGTGATCGTGCTGGCCGGCGGGCGGATTGCCTACAGCTGCCTGGTCAGCATCCCGCGGCCGCGGGGACGGGACCATCCCGAACTCACCGCACTACATACCCGCCTGCTCTCCGAGCTGGGCGTTGCCACCGAGGGAGACTGATGTCCAGCAAGAGCACCAGCCGCGCCGCACGTTTCCGTCGGCTGCGCGCACCGCACCGCCGCACGCTCCGCCTGGCCGCCAGCATGGCGCTGCTCGCGCTCATCGCGGCTGGCTGCTCGTCAGCCAGCGCGGGCGGCCAGGCCGTTTCTTCGCCGCCAGCCAGCGCTGCGGCGGCCGGCGGGACCGCCAGCCTGTCCCAGGTCACCCTGCACGTCGGCGACCAGGCTGGATCCGGGGCACAGGCCCTGCTTACCGCGGCTGGCCTGATCCACCAGCTGCCATTCAAGGTCACCTGGTCCGACTTCACCTCCGGTCCGCCGATGCTGCAGGCTATGGGCGCCGGCGCAGTCGATGTCGGCAGCGTGGGCAACGCCCCGCCGGTCTTCGCCGCCGCGGGCGGCGAAAAGATCGCGATAGTCGGCGCGCTCAAGGCCAACCCGCTTGGCGCCGTCCTGCTCGTTCCCCGGAACTCGGCGATCCACTCGATCGCCCAGCTGAAGGGCAAGCGGATTGCCGTGGCCCAGGGCAGCTCGGCTGACTACCACCTGCTCACCGTGCTCAAGAAAGCCGGCCTGACCGTGCACGATGTCACGCTGAACTACCTGCAGCCCGCGGAAGGCCTCGCGGCCCTGACGTCGGGTCACGTCGACGCCTGGGACATCTGGTCGCCGTTCGTCGAGCAGGGCGAGGCCCAGGCTCACGCCAGGGCCCTAGTCAACGGCAACGGCTTCGGCAGCCCGTACTCCTTCACGGTCGCGTCCCGGGCCGCGCTCGCTGCCCCGGCCAAGGCCGCCGCCATCCGCGTCTACCTCAAGCTGCTTAATCAGGCACACGCCTGGGCTGCCGCGCACGAGGCAGCATGGGCCGCCGTCTGGGCCCAGGGCACCGGGCTGCCTGACAGCGTCATGGTCGCCGCGACCAGGGACTCGGTAGCGACCGCCGTGCCGATCACCCCTGCGGTCGTCAGTTCCGAGCAGCAGGTCTCCAACGCATTCACCGCGGCCGGGCTGATCCCGGGTCACGAGGACTTCAGCCAGTTCGTGGACACCGCCTTCAATGACACCGTCCAGGGGACCTCGTCATGAGCCTGACATTCCACTGGTTCCTGCCCACCACCGGCGACGGCCGGGCGATCATGGGCCGGGGGCACAGCCTGCCCCCGGCCGGCCGGCCGGACATCCCGCACGTCAGGGGGGCCGCGGCGCGGGAACGGCCGCCGGATATTGAGTACCTGGCCCAGGTGGCGCGCTCGGCCGAGCAGCTCGGCTTCGCGGGAGTGCTCACCCCGACCGGCACCTGGTGCGAGGATGCCTGGCTGGTCACCGCCGCGCTGACCCGGGAGACCCGGCGGCTGAAGTTCCTGGTCGCGTTCCGGCCCGGGCTGACCTCGCCGACCCTGGCCGCCCAGATGGCCGCCACCTACCAGCGGCTGTCCGGCGGCCGCCTGCTGCTCAACGTGGTCACCGGCGGCCAGGCCGACGAGCAGCGGCGCTTCGGTGATTACTTGTCGCACGACGAGCGTTATGCCCGAACCGGGGAGTTCCTGGAAGTCGTGCGCGGTTCCTGGGGCACCCAGCCGTTCGACTTCAGGGGACAGTATTACCAGGTCGACGGCGCGACCGTGCTCCGCCCGCCGGAGCCGGTGCCGGGTATCTACTTCGGCGGCTCCTCGGCTGCGGCCGGGCCGGTCGCGGCGGCTCATGCGGACGTCTACCTGACCTGGGGTGAGCCGCCCGCCCAGGTGGCGGAGAAAATCCGCTGGATCTCCGAACTCGCCGCCGCGCAGGGCCGGACGCTGCGGTTCGGCATCCGGCTGCACGTAATCACCCGGGACACCGAGGCGGACGCCTGGGCCGAGGCCAGCAGGCTGCTCGACTACCTGGACCCCGCGGAGATCGCCCGGGCCCAGCAGGTGCTGGGCGCCAGTGAGTCGGTCGGCCAGGACCGGATGCGCGCCCTGCATGCCTCCTACCGGCGCGGTGGGTCCGCGCAGGACCTGGAGATCTACCCGGGCCTGTGGGCCGGGATCGGCCTTGTCCGCGGCGGCGCCGGCACGGCGCTGGTCGGCAGCCACGAAAAGGTGGCCGGGCTGATCGAGGAGTACGCCGCCCTCGGCATCACCGAGTTCATCCTGTCCGGCTACCCGCACCTGGAAGAGGCCTACTGGTTCGGCGAGGGGGTCCTGCCCGAGATCCGCCGCCGCGAGGCGGCCGCCGGGAACTCCGGCCGGCAGCCCCTGCACGCCAGCGCCTGACCAGGACCGTGCTGGAGGAAACAGCCATGATCTTCGTCGTCCCCGCCGCCAACCCGAAGCCGCAATCCAGGACGCTCAGCATCGCCCGGCTGGCCGCCGATGCGGTCAGCCGCGCTGCAGGGCTGGACGGCGGCCACCAGGTGGTCGACCTTTCCGGGCTGGCCCGGCTGCTGCTGCTGGAACTGGGCGCGGTGACTCCCGCGCCTGGGCTCGCCGTCCTGGAATCGGATCTGGGCCACCCCGGCGCGGTCCTCGACCCGTGGGCCGTCCGGGTGGCGGCCGCCCTGGACCGGTTCGCGGCTCTCACCCATGGCGCAGCCGCCGGAGAGCCGGCGCGGCCCGTATCCCCGGAGCTGGCCCGCTGAGCCGGCGCCCGTCCCTCCCTGACCAGTCCCACCTGGAGGCTCCTCACGTGAGCAGGACCAAGCGGCAGCTGCACTTCAACGCGTTCCTGATGTGCTCGGGTCACCACGAAGCCGCCTGGCGGCTGCCCGAGAGCGACCCGTTCGCCAGTCGCGGACTCTATCGTGGACTGGTTCGAGCGCGGGGCGGCCGACGGGTTCAACGTGATGCCGGCCGCCCTGCCCGCTGGCCTGCAGGCCTTCGCCGAGCAGGCGGTCCCCCTCCTCCGCGGGCGCGGGCTGTTCCGCGCCGGGTACACCGGGCGGACGCTGCGCGAGCACTACGGGCTGCCACGACCCGACAGCCAGTACGCCGCGGCCCGCCACCAGCAGGTACCCGAAGCAGTGAGCTGACCTGAGCCAGCCGTGCCCGGCGGCCGACCTAGTCGCCTCACCCCAGAGCCGAAAGGCAGGTCCCGTGACCCTCTCCGCCTCCGCCCCGGCCCCCGCCAGCCACCCGGCACTGCCCGTTGTCGACGCGGAGGCCTTCCGCCAGGCGCTGTCCCGGCACGCCGCGGGCGTGGTCATCGTGACCCTGCCCGGCCCGGCTGGCCTGACCGTCACCTCGTTCAGCTCAGCCAGCCTGGCCCCCCCGCTGGTGTCCTTCTACATCGGGCACGGGTCATCCAACTGGCCCGCGGTCCGCTCCGCCCGGCACTTCGCGGTCAACCTGATGGGCCACGGCCAGGAAGAGGTCGCCGCCCGGTTTGCCCACAAGGGAGCGGACCGGTTCGGCCCGGCCACGCGATGGCGCCCCGGGCCGTGCGGCCTGCCGATGCTTGCCGGGGCTACTACCCACCTGATCTGCGCGCGATACACGCTTGTCACCGTGGGTGACCATGAGCTCGTGGTGGGCCAAGTCATTCACGCCATCATCGGCACCGGCGCGCCGCCGCTGCTGCACCACCAGGGCCGGTTCACCCGCCCCGCGCGGCGCCGGTCAGTGGCTTAGCGACCGGAGCTCGGCACAGGTGATGGAGGTGCAGTCATTCGTGTGGCGCTTCTAGCAACGGCGGCTTACCCCGTCAGGGTTAGCGATGACTCCGTGCCGGTAGCGATGATTCCCGGGGCGAGAGAAGTCTGTACAGGTAGAGCGGGCCACCGGGCCGCGTAGCTGGAGCAGCCGATGAACACCATCATGCGTTACCAGGCCAAGCCCG
>Ga0208589_1000998_pt1 | contig 12285 bp, 10 predicted proteins | sample NGESurshal092012_2_FD_184486 | JGI IMG/M metagenome (GOLD analysis project Ga0208589, IMG submission 184486) | Arctic peat soil microbial communities from Barrow, Alaska - NGEE Surface sample F53-2 shallow-092012 (SPAdes) | ecosystem: Environmental > Terrestrial > Soil > Wetlands > Peat ... | reverse complement strand
CGGGTCACCGAACCGGGCGTTGAACTCCACGACCCGCACGCCCGCCGCGGTCAGGCTCAGCCCCGCGTACAGCAGCCCGCGGTACGGGGTGCCGCGACGGCGCAGCTCATCGACGGCTGGCTGGATGACCGTGGCCAGCACCTCCTCGGCCAGCCCAGGCGGTGCCCAGGGCAGCGGGGCGTATGCGCCCATGCCGCCGGTGTTCGGCCCCTGATCCCCGTCCCCGGCCCGCTTGAAGTCCTGGGCCGCCAGCAGCGGGACCGCGGTGACCCCGTCGGCCAGCGCGAAGAGTGACACCTCCGGGCCGTCCAGGAACTCCTCGATGACCACGGTGCCGCATGCTTCCGCGTGCGCCCGCGCAGCGGCCAGGTCGCTGGTGACCACCACCCCCTTGCCCGCCGCCAGGCCGTCCGCCTTGACCACGTACGGCGGCCCGAACTCGGCTAGCGCCGCGTCGGCCTGGTCGCGGGTCTGGCAGGTGTACGCCTCGGCGGTGGGGATCCTCGCCGCCTGCATGATCTGCTTGGCGAACCATTTAGAGCCCTCGATGGCTGCGGCCCGGCGGCTGGGCCCGAAGCACGGGATGCCCGACACGCGCAGCGCGTCGGCCACACCGGCGACCAGCGGCGCCTCCGGGCCGATCACGACCAAGTCGGCGCCGGTCGCCCGGGCCAGGCCGGCTACCTGCCCGTTGTCGGTGAGGTCGACCTGATGCTGGTGGGCGAGTTCGGCGATGCCCGGGTTGCCCGGCGCCGCATGGAGGTCGGTGACGCCCGGGTCGGCGGACAGCGCCCGGGCCAGCGCGTGCTCGCGGCCGCCCGAGCCGAGGAGAAGGACTCGCACGGCGCGAGCCTACCGTTGCCAGTCAGGTCACTTTGGTGAGTGCATGGCTGGCAGCCGGGTCTTGCGGCCCGGCGGTCCCGGTCTTGCCCGCGTGCACGGTGCCGGGTTCCTGTTTCGCGGGCCGCGGCCCGGCGGTGCCAGGTCTTGCGCAGCCTCCGCAGGCGTTTTGGCTCTCCGCCCCACTGGCGGCGAGCGACAGCAGGTTGCGTGCCGCGTTCACGTCCCGGTTCAGGTGCAGGCCGCAGTGATCGCAGTGGTAGGTGCGCTCGGACAGGGCCAGCTTGGTTTTCGCCGCGCCGCAGCCCGAGCAGGTCTTGCTAGACGGGTACCATCGGTCAGCGAGGATGAGCGTCCCGCCGTTCCAGGCCGTTTTGTAGCCGAGCATGCGCCGGGCCTGCCCGAAGCCCTGGTCGGAGATGGCGCGGGCGAGCCTGCGGTTGCGGGTCATGCCGGTAACGTTCAGGTCCTCGGCCACCACCGTCTCGTAGCGCCGGGCCAGGCCGGTGGTCGCCTTGTGCAGCGCGTCGGCGCGGACGTTCGCTACCCGGGCGTGGATACGGGCGATCTGGGCGGCGTGCTTGCGTCGGTTCGCGCTGCCCTGGGCTTTGCGGGAGTGCGCGGCTCGCCCGCTGGAGTCGGCGCAGCACTGACCGCAGCGCCTGCGGGTGAGCTTGCGGGTTGGCTCGTGCGTGCCGATAGTGCCAAGGCGGGGCAGGGTGACAGTGCTGCCCGCGCAGCGCATCGCCCCGGTGGAGAATCGGAAAGAGTCCTTGCACCGGCCCCGCTTCTTGAACCGGGGGAACCCCAGCCGCCTGCCCTTCCGCTCACCTGTCCTGGACGCGGTGAAATTCCGTAGTGCCCGGTCCAGATCCCGGAACGCCTCCTGATACGAGCACTTGGAATTCTCCCCACCACGCCAGCGCTGGATCAGCCTTCTTCTGCGTATTCCACAGGCGGTGCAGGTCCGCGGCCGAGTACCACTTCCCCTCGCCCGCATATCGCTCCTGGCACTTCGCCAGGCCCCAGTTCCACGCGAACCGCGCCGCTCCCGCATGCGACCGCAGGGCGCGCTCTTGTGCTCTCGCCCAGCTACCTGATGGTGGGTGGCCAGTGGCGTGACCACGAGCGCTGGGCGCTCCGCGCCGAAAGCTGGGCCAGCCGCCGCGCGGCTCCCGGCTGACCGCGCGGGTGCACCCCGTCAGCAGGGACGTGCCGCGCGGACCCGGCAGCGGTCCCGCCCGCCGCCGTGCTCCACCATCACCTCGCGGAACCGGCCCTCGGCCGGCGCGATCCAGAACGAGCCCGTGATCACGGTGACCTTGGCCGCGGAGCGGCGGCAGCGCGCCCGGCCGCGGGTGAACCACACCGAGAATCCGGGCCGGGCGGGCAGGAGACCCCAGGCCACGGCGCAGGGCTGGCCCGCCCAGGTCAGCGAGCACGCGCCGCGCAGGACGCGCGGGTCCAGGGTCGGCGCCACCATGACGTCCACCAGGCACCCGCCGGCGTAGATCTCCGCGGCGGGGCGCCCGGCGGGTCCGGCTGCCGGCCGGACCGACCACGGGGTGCCGGGCAGCCGTACCGGATCGTCATCCAGGGTGGCCGCTAAGGCGCTGGTCAGGTACGGGCGGAGGACACGTGTCCGGGATACGGCGGCCATGGCCCCCAGCCTGCCTCCGGCCGGCGCCGCAGTCAGTAGCCCGGGCTACCGAAGCGGCAGTGGTGCCAGGTACCGCGCGGTGGGTGGTGACAGTCGGCGGACGGTTCGTTATGGCTGTTCAGACGAGCGGGCGCAGCTGCAGGGTCTGGTCGCGGCGCGGGCCGGTGCCGATGGCCGCGACCGGCGCGCCGATCATGTCCTCCAGCGTCTTGACGTAGGCCTGCGCGTTGCGGGGCAGGTCAGCGAACTCCCGGGCCTGCGTGATGTCCTCCCACCAGCCGTCCAGGTACTCGTAGACCGGGGTGGCGTGGTGAAAGTCGGTCTGGGTCATCGGGATCTCGTCGTGCCGGGTGCCGCCCACGTCATAGGCCACGCAGACCGGAACCCGGTCCAGCCCGGACAGCACGTCGAGCTTGGTGATGAAGTAGTCGGTGATGCCGTTGACCCGGGTGGAGTACCGGGCCACCACCGCGTCGAACCAGCCGGTGCGCCGCGGGCGGCCGGTGGTCACCCCGTATTCGCCGCCGGCCTTGCGCAGCCACTCGCCCTGGTCACCGGCCAGCTCGGTGGGGAACGGGCCCGCACCCACCCGGGTGGTGTACGCCTTGAGGATCCCGATCATCTTGGTGATCCGGGTCGGGCCGACACCCGAGCCGACGCAGGCCCCCCCGGCGGTCGGGTTGGAGGACGTGACGAACGGGTAAGTGCCGTGATCCACGTCGAGCATGGTCGCCTGGGCGCCCTCGAGCAGGATCGACTTGCCCTCGTCCAGCGCCTGGTTCAGGACCAGCCCGGTGTCCGCCACGTAGGAACGGATCTGCTCGCCGTACCCCAGGTACTCCTCGGCGACGGCGGCCGCGTCGATGCCGCGGCGGTTGTAGACCTTGGTGAGCACCTGGTTGCGCTCGCGCAGGACCAGTTCCAGCTTCTGGTTCAGGATCCCGGGGTCGAGCAGGTCCTGGATCCGGATCCCGGTCCTGGCCACCTTGTCCGCATAGGCGGGCCCGATGCCCCGGCCGGTGGTGCCGATCCGCGCACTGCCCAGGTAGCGCTCGGTGACCTTATCCAGGGCGCGGTGGTACGGCATGATCAGGTGGGCGCTCGCGGAGATCAGCAGGTCTTCGCAGGACACCCCGCGCTTCTCCAGGTCGTCGATCTCCTGGAGCAGCACCTCGGGGTCGACCACGACGCCGTTGCCGATGACCGGGACCACCTGGGGCGACAGCACACCCGAGGGAAGCAGGTGCAGCGCGTAGCTCTCATCACCGATGACGACGGTGTGACCGGCGTTGTTGCCGCCCTGGTACCGGACGACGTAGTCCACCCGGTCGCCCAGGAGGTCGGTCGCCTTGCCCTTGCCCTCGTCGCCCCACTGCGCACCCACGACCACAATGGCCGGCATCGCACCAGCCCCTTCCAGGCCTCGCCCCGGTTGCGGAGTTGAGGGTACTCCACGTCCTGGTCGCGGCGTTACGTCACGTCCCCGGACCGGAAGCGGCAGGCTCGCGGGTCAGGGAACGCCGGGGTGCGGGGTCAGGGGCGCGGCGTGGGTGGCCGGTCAGGGCGCTGCGGGGGCGCGGGTCGGGGTGGGGTACGGGTCGGGACGCGGCCGTCACGCGTCGAGGGCGGCCACCGCGGCAGCGCTGGAGTCGGCCAGGAAGATCTGGCAGCGCGCCTCTTCCTCGGTCTCGCCGATAGCCCCGGCGGCCCGGCCCAGTGCGTGCAGCGAGCGAAGGAAACCCCGGTTGGGCTCGTGCTCCCAGGGGATCGGCCCGTGGCCCTTCCAGCCGGCCCGGCGCAGCTGATCCAGCCCCCGGTGGTAGCCGGTGCGGGCGTACGCGTAACCGGCGATCAGCTCGCCACGGTCCAGGGCCTGCTCGGCCAGTTCGGCCCAGGCGGCCAGGCAGGCCGGGTCGCCCGCGGCGACCGTCGCGGGATCGGCACCCCCGGCCAGTTCGGCAGTACACGGGTCGTCAGGCAGGTAGACCGGGGGCGGCCCGGGCATGAGGTTGTGGTGGTCCATGGCCCCCATCCTGCCGCGTCCGCGGCACCGGTGTGCCCGTGCGCGGAGCCCGCCCGGCCCGCGGTCAGTGTGTGCAGCCTGTGATCGAGCCGGTGGGCTCACAGTTGTCGGGCGTGTTGTGCTGGACCGGCGAGGTGGTCAGCGTGACGGTGTCGGTACCCGGCCCGTCGTAGATTCCGCCGCCGGCGGCCGCCGTGTTGTGCGTGAGGCTGGTGCTGGTGGCGGTCATGGTGCCCACGTTGTAGACGCCGCCCCCGTCGGTTCCGGCCTGGTTCCCGGTGACCGTGCTGGTCCCGAAGCTCACCGCGCCGTCCCCGTACTCGTCCGTGAGGTTCTCAACGCCACCCCCGCTGACGGTGGCCCGGTTGCCGCTGATGGTGCTGCCGGTGAAGGCGGCGTTGCCGACGTCGTTGTAGAGGGCGCCCCCGTCGGCCGCACTGTTGCCGGTGAGCTTGTCACTGGTCAGCTGTGAGGAGGCTCTCCCGATTACGTCTCGCTGGTAGATGCCACCGCCGTCCGCACCGGCCTGGTTACCGCTGATCACGCTGTTCAGGACCGTCACCTGGGTGCTGTAGCCGTAGATGCCGCCGCCATCCTGGCTGGCACTATTGTCCTTAATCGTGACTTTGGTGAGATTTTCCCCGCCAATCGGGTCATTGAGGATGGCGCCGCCGTCTTGCGCGTGGTTCCCGGTGAATGTGGAGCTGGTAATCGAGGCGCCGTACACGGCGAAATCGAAGATGCCCCCGCCCTGGTCGGCCGTGTTCCCGGTAAATGTGGACCGGGTTATGGTGGTGCCCGCGTTGAGCCCGTTGTAGATGGCGCCGCCTTGGCTGTCCTTCCCGGTGGCCGTGTTCCCGGTAAAGGTGACGCCGGTGATGGTGACGTTGTGCTCGGCGCCGTCCATGTCGATTGCGCCTCCTTGCGGCGCCTGGTTGCCGCTGAACGTGCCCGCGGTCACGCTGAGGTTCCCTGACTGGAGCACCGCGATCCCGCCGCGGCCGTTGGTGAAGTTCAGGTTGCTCACCGACAGCGTGCCGCCGGTGACCGACAGGATCGTGAACGCGGGCGCGGAGCTGCTGCGTTCCAGCGTGGCGGCGTTGCCCTTGATGGTGAGGTTCTGGCTGACCGCCGGCAGGGCCGCGGTCAGCGTGTAGGTGCAGTGGGCCGCCAGGCCGAGCGTGGCGCCGCTGGCCGCGCCGGCGATGTCACTGGCCAGCGTGCCGGCGTTGCAGGGCACGCTGGTGTTGGCCGGCGCGGCCTGGGCAAGGCCGGGCGCGGCGGCCACCGCGCCCGCCATGGCCAGGGCGGGCGTGGCCACCCTCAGCAGAATCCTGAACATATCTCCCCCCGATTGTCAAAGAGTGTGCTCTTCTCGTCATGTACCGAAAGGGGGGGCAACCGGCCATAGATCGGGCTTTCTGGCTGAACAATTACATGTGGTTGCTTGGCCAGCCATATGAATACCCGGGCGATCTCCGGTCATGCACGGTAATTCTGCCTGTACATGCTCTATAGACGTATAGATGTTGACAGTCGCGGGAAATGGCCAGCCGGTTCCGGGCGATTTGTCTGCCGGTGCCGCGTGTGGCATGCCGAGACGTGGTATGAGGGGGCCGGGCGCGGCGTGACGAGGCGGGGCCGCAGCCGTCAGGCGGGGCGGGAGCCGTCAGGCGGAGGGCTGCAGGCGTCCGGCAGGGCGGGGGGCGTCAGGCCGGGCGGCCGTCCCGGGGGCCCATGGCGGCCAGTGCGTCCGCATCGGTGGCCCGCGCGTTCAGGTAGAAGTCCGCCCATTCGGTGACATCCGGGTAGGACGATTCCGCCGCGATGGCCGTGCAGGCCGCCACGGTGTCGAACACGGTGCGCCGCAGCGCCACCCCCGGCCCGAGCAGCGCCCAGTGCGCGCCGGCCCGGCCGTACGGCATCCCGACGCTTCCCGGGTTGACGACCAGCCGCCCGCAGGCCAGCCGGCTGAAGGGCATGTGAGTGTGCCCGCACACCACCGCGGCCACGTCCGGGGCGACGGAGCCAAGTACCTCGGCCCAGCGCTCCAGCCGGGAGTCAGCCAGCACCACTTCCTCATCGTCGCGCGGGGTGGCGTGGCAGAACAGTACGGCACCCAGGCCAGGGACCTCCAGAGCCGCGGTCAGGGGCAGCCCGGCCAGCCGGGCCACCTGGTCCGCGCGGAGCTGGGCGGCAGCCCACGGTGCGATCGGGTCCGGCACCGAGCTCACCTCACCGCGTGCGAGCTGCACCAGCTCGCGGTCGGCGTTCCCGCGGATCCACACCGCCCGGTCGCCGAGCGAGGCCAGCAGGTCGAGGGTCTCGCGCGGCTGGGGCCCGGCAGCCAGGTCGCCGGTGAGGACGATCCGGTCCGCGCCGGCTACCTCGGGCTCGGCCAGCACGCTCTCCAGCGCGGGCAGGACCCCGTGAATGTCGGACAAGACCGCGACCCGGTGAGCGGGGACCCTGCTGGCTGACGTCTCCATGAGGCCAGCCTGCCTGCCGGAGGGTCTGCGCGGGCAGAGTCTTCTGCTCAGAGCAGACCCTGCCGTCCGAGCGGACCCTGCCGTCCGAGCGGACCCTGCCGTCCGAGCGGACCCTGCCGCGGGCGGGCCGCGCGCCCGCCCGCGCGACTTACCTGGTCAGCTGATCTTGGTGCCTGCGGACATCAGGTCCTCGCAGGCCCGGACCACGCGCGCGGCCATGCCCGCCTCGCCGGCCCTGCCCCAGGCACGGGGGTCGTACTGCTTCTTGTTGCCGACCTCGCCGTCGACCTTCAGCACGCCGTCGTAATTGCGGAACATGTGGTCCGCGACCGGCCGGGTGAACGCGTACTGGGTGTCGGTGTCCACGTTCATCTTGACCACGCCATACGAGATGGCCTCGCGGATCTCTTCCAGCGCGGAGCCGGAACCGCCGTGGAAGACCAGGTCGAACGGCTTCTCCTGGCCGTACTTGGCGCCGACCGCGTCCTGGATCTCCTTCAGGATGGACGGCCGCAGGGTGACATGCCCGGGCTTGTATACCCCGTGCACGTTGCCGAAGGTGGCCGCGAGCAGGTAGCGGCCCCGCTCACCGAGCCCGAGCGCCTCGGCCACCGCGATGGCGTCCCCCGGCGTGCTGTACAGCTTCTCGTTCATCTCGCCGGTGACGCCGTCCTCCTCGCCGCCGACCACGCCAATTTCCATCTCCATGACCGTGCGGGCCTTGGCGCATTCATCGAGCAGCTCGGAGGCGATGGCGATGTTCTCATCCAGGGGCACGGCGGAGCCGTCCCACATGTGCGAGTTGAACAGCGGCTCCTCGCCCCGGGCCACCCGCTCCTGGGAGATCTTGACCAGCGGGCGCATGAACCCGTCCAGCTTGTCCTTGGGGCAGTGGTCGGTATGCAGGGCGATCTGCACCGGGTACTTGTCCGCGACGGACCGGGCGAAGCTGGCCAGCGCGACCGAGCCGGTCACCATGTCCTTGACCGCGCCGGACAGGTACTCGGCGCCCCCCGTGGATACCTGGACGATGCCGTCGCTCTCCGCGTCCGCGAAGCCGCGGAGGGCCGCGTTCAGGGTCTGGCTCGAGGTCACGTTGATGGCTGGATAGGCGTAACCACGCTCCTTGGCGCGGTCCAGCATCTGCGCGTAGACCTCTGGGGTGGCGATTGGCATGACGAGCGGCTCCCTGTCTCATTGCTTGGGTCCAGTATCGGGGACGGGCGCCTCGCGCGGACAGCCGACGGGAGGCCCCGCCCGGGGAAGCCTCTACCCGCAGCGCCCGGCCTGCTGCACTCTGCGCTCAAATACGCCGGTTAAAGCTCGCGTAACCTCGCCCGATGCCGACCGGCACGGTGCCCCGCATGCGGTACAACAGTGAGCTATGGAGAGCTTTCTCAGCGAGGCAGGCCTGGCGGCCGTGTTTCTCTTCGGCTTTCTCGAGGCCTGTTGCGTCCCGATTCCGTCGGAGATCACGTTCGGGTTCGCGGGGGTCCTGGCCGGTGAGGGGCACTTCAGCATCGTGGCGGTGATCATCGTCGGCACGGTGGCGGAACTGATCGGCTCGATCGTCGCCTACACGGTGGGGCGGGTAGGCGGTCGGCCGCTGGTCCACAGGTTCGGCCGCTATCTGCTCGTCACGCACGCCGACATCGACCGGGCGGAGCGGTTCTTCGCCGGCCGGGGAGCATGGGCGGTCCCGGTGGGCCGCTGCCTGCCGGTGGTACGCACGTTCGTGTCGATCGTGGCCGGCTTCATCGAGATGCCCGCGCTGCTGTTCGGGGTGCTCAGCCTCATCGGCACGGCCGTCTGGGTGACCGCGATCTCGCTGATCGGCTACAGCCTGAGCAGCACCTGGCAGAGCATCGCGCACGGCATCGCGCTGGCCGGCTACGCGATCGCGGCCGTCGCCGTCATCGCCATCGCCGCATTCGTGCTGTACCGGCTGCGGGAGTTCCGCAAGGAAGCGGCCGAGGGCCGCCTCGCCACGGACGGTTCCCCGGCGGGCGGTCCCGTGACAGGTGGTCCCGTGGCTGGCGATCCCGTGGCTGGCGGGCCCGCAGCCGCCGGCCCGGCAGCGGAAACCCGGCGGAGCGGCCCGCGGCACGGCCGGACCGCCCCCCAGGAGGATCAGCCCAGGCCCAGGTCACCCATGTCGTAGGCGGCCAGGTAGGGCAGTCCCCGCGCGGTCACCGGCCCCCGGGCGCCGCGTTCCACGATCACCGCCACGCCCACCACCTCGGCCCCGGCCTCCTGCAGCGCGTCGACCGCGGTGAGCACGGACGAGCCGGTGGTCGAGGTGTCCTCCACGGCGAGCACCCGGCGGCCGGCCACGTCCGGTCCCTCGATGCGCCGTTGCAGGCCGTGTGCCTTGCCCTCCTTGCGCACCACGAACGCGTCCAGCGGCTGCCCGGCCGCGCTGGCCGCGTGCATCATCGCGGTGGCCACCGGGTCGGCGCCGAGGGTGAGCCCGCCCACCGCGTCGTAGCCGAGGCCCGCGGTCAGGTCGAGCATCACCCGGCCGGCCAGCGGCGCCGCCTGCCCGCTGAGCAGGATCCGGCGCAGGTCGATGTACCAGGTCGCCTGCTGGCCGGAGGACAGCACGAAGTCGCCGTGCACCACGGCCAGGTCTTTGATCATCTGAAGCAGGTCATCGCGGTCACTCACGATCGCGAGCCTACCCAGCCGCCCCCGGTGGCCAGGATCGTACGGCCTGGCCAGGGTGGGCAGGATCGCGCGGCCTGGGGTGGGGACGGGCAGGATGGCCAGGCCTGGATGGGGACGGCCTGAACGGGGACGGCCGGGGTGGGGAGTGTCCGGCCGGGCGGCCTGGCCTGCTCGGGCGGCGCAGCCGGCCTAATCCAGGCTGGCGAGGATCTGCTGCTCCTTGGCGGGGTCGAGGCCGATGCCCGGCTGGCGCTCGAACCCTTCCAGGTCGCCGCCGCGGGCGGCCGCGTCCCGGCGCAGCCAGGCCCAGGTGTCCCGGACGGTGTCGCTGAGCAGCCGGTAGCGCAGGCCGGTCCGCAGGGCGCGGTCCCCGGTGACGTTCCAGACGGCCGCGAACTCCGGCGTCTCCGGCGCCCACATCGGCAGCTCCGACCAGGGCTGCACCCCGGCCGCCAGCAGCACCTGGTCCGGCACCCAGCGCAGCTGCAGCGGCCCGTCCGGGCCGGGCCCGGTGGCCTGGCCGCAGTCCGTCAGCAGTTCCCCGACTGTGGTCCCCTCCGGCCCGGGCACGTTGACCACGCCCGGGATGCCCCGGCGGGTGTTGTCGACGATCCAGGCGGCCAGGTCCCGGGCGTCCGTCATCCGGACCGGCCGGCCAGGCTCGCCGGGGGCCAGGACCGTCCCGCCGCGCGCGATCCTGGTCAGCCACCAGGGCAGCCGGCCGATGTTCTCGTGCGGGCCGACCAGCAGCCCGGGCCGCACGATAAGGTGCCGCCCCGGCAGTTCCTGCGCGACGGCCCGCTCGCTGGCCGCCTTCAGCTCGCCGTACCCGAGTTCCTCCACGGAACCGTCCGCGTCGGGCGGGCAGTCGAGCACCGGGGACTTCTCGCTGACCGGCACCTCACCGAAGCCGGCATAGACCGAGAGCGTGGAGACATAGGTGTAGTGGCGGACCCTCGGGGCCAGCAACCGGGCGGACGCGGCCACGTGCCGGGGAGCGATCACCGAGGTGTCGATGACCAGGTCAAAATCTCGCTCAGCCACCCTGAGCAGGTCCGTGGAGTTGGTACGGTCTCCGTGCAGTGCCTCGGCACCCGGCCGGGGTTCGCCGCTCAGCCCCCGCGAGAAGGTCGTGACGTCGTAGCCACGCCGGATCGCTTCGTCCACGATGGCAAGCCCCAGGAACCGGGTACCCCCGAGAACAAGAAGTCGCATGGCCGAAGGTTAGCCGGGCCGGACGCAATTGCCGGGGTCGCTTTTGCCGAGAGCGGACGCCTAAGGTCACGGGGATCGTCGCGACCTGCGGGCGATCCCTCACAAGGTCGGCTGGGCGCTGGTAACGTCTCGCGCTGAGGAAAGGACGGTGTCGCGTGGATCGGTGCGCGCTGTTCGTGGACGCGGGCTACGTGCTGGCGGATGGCGCGATGGCCGTCCACGGAACCCGGCACCGAGAGTCCGTATCCTGGGATTACGCCGGACTGCTGTCGTTCATGGGCAGCATCGCCCGGGAGAGAACCGGACGCCCGCTGCTGCGCTGCTATTGGTATGAGGCCACGGTCGAGGGCCGCCGGACCTCCGAGCACGATTCACTGGCTGATCTTCCCGGGCTGAAGCTGCGCCTGGGCCGGACCCGGCCGGGCCGCCGTGAGGGCGTGGAAGGTGACATCCGCCGCGACCTGACCACTCTGGCCCGCAACAACGCGATCAGCGACGCGCTCCTGGTCAGCGCGGAGGAAGACCTGGCCCAGGTCGTCGCCGATGTGCAGGACCTCGGTATCCGGGTGACGATCGTGCACATCACGGTGGGCGGCAACTGGACCATTTCCCGCAGCCTCCGCCAGGAATGCGACGACATCATCGAGATTGGCGAGGGGCATCTGCGGCCCTTTACCCAGCTCGTCTCCGGGACTGAGCCGCTGGGCAGCGAGGAGCCCTACCAGCTGGCCGTGACCTCGGCCCGCGCCCTCACCAACGGGCACGGGCCGGTGGTGGGCACGCTGGGCCAGCCGGCCCTGTCGGCCGGATCGCACCCGGCGCCGCCCGCGATCTACACGGCGCCCGTGGTGGCGGAGTACCAGCGCGCCGCCCAGCCGGGCGCCCAGCCCGCCAGTGTCCAGCTCCCGGGCACCCAGCCGGGCGCCCCCACCCCGCTGCCGCGCCGCGAGCCGTCGGGGCCCATCGAGCGCCAGTCCATGCAAGCCGCCCGCGGCGGCCCGTCCCGCGCGCCCGGCCCGCAGGACCCCGGCTCACCGCCGCAGAGTGCACAGAATCTGCCCGCTGCCTCAGCTCTGCAGGCGCAGCCGGGCGTTTCCGAGCCGCAACGAAACCCCGGTCCGGGCCAGCGCCAACCGGGAGGGCCGGCGCAGCCGGGTGGGAACAGCCAGCAGACCGTGCCGGGGCTAGGCATGTCCGGGCCGGGCATGCCCGGCCAGCCCCAGACCGCGCATGGTCTGGGTGCCCCCGGGCAATCCATGCCGGGCCAGCAGGGCATGGCCGGCCAGCCCGGTCCCGGGCAGGCCGGCCCAGGGCAGTCGCTGTCCGGCCAGCAGGCCATGGGCGGCGTCCCGGACCAGGCGGGCCTCGGCGGGATCCCGCCGGCCCCGCCC
>Ga0208589_1000997_pt1 | contig 12285 bp, 10 predicted proteins | sample NGESurshal092012_2_FD_184486 | JGI IMG/M metagenome (GOLD analysis project Ga0208589, IMG submission 184486) | Arctic peat soil microbial communities from Barrow, Alaska - NGEE Surface sample F53-2 shallow-092012 (SPAdes) | ecosystem: Environmental > Terrestrial > Soil > Wetlands > Peat ... | reverse complement strand
CGATCGCGAGCCCCGCTGCCGGACCCTCGGCCATGCCGACCGCGACCGCGCGGTTGAGCTCGATCACCGGCGAGGGCGCGCGTTTTGCGAGATCGGCATAAAGCGCGGAGATGCGGGTCCAGTCGGTCTCATCGACGCTTGCGGCTTCCGCATGGCAGGCGATGATCGCTGCCTGCAGCACGTAGAATCCGTCGTCGCCGCAAAGCTCGCGCGCGCGCCGCAATGCCTGCATTCCGCGCCGGATCTGCAGACGGTCCCAGCGCGCGCGGTTCTGGTCCATAAGCAGGACTGGCTCGCCGGCAGCGTCGGTGCGCGCCGCCGTGCGCGAAGCGTTGAGCTCCATCAGGGCCAACAGCCCAAAGCTCTCGGGCTCGTGCGGCGCGATCGAAACCAGCACCCGCCCCATCCGCAGCGCCTCGTTGCAAAGCTGCGGGCGCAACCAATGTTCGCCGCGCGCGGCGGTATAGCCTTCATTGAAAATGAGGTAGACGACTTCCAGCACGGAGGCGAGCCGCTCCGACAATTCCTCGCGACGCGGGGTCTCATAGGCCAGGCCGGATTCCGACAGCGTCCGCTTGGCGCGCACGATGCGTTGCGCAATCGTCGTCTCCGGCACCAGGAAGGCGCGAGCGATCTCTTCGGTGGTGAGGCCGCAGATCATTCGCAGCGCCAGCGCGACGCGTGCCTCTTGCGACAGCAGCGGATGACAGGCTGTGAAGACCAGCCGCAGCAGTTCGTCGCCGATATCGTCGTCCAGCGCGGCGTCGAAATCGGGCATCGCCCCTTGCTCCCGTTCCATGTCCCGCGCGACCATGTCGTGTTTGTGCACCAGCATCCGGCCGCGGCGCAGGTGGTCGATCGCCCGCCGCTTGGCGGTCGCCATCAGCCATGCGCCGGGCTTTTCCGGTACGCCGGCCGCCGGCCAATGCTCGAGCGCGGCGACCAGGGCTTCCTGGGTCAGGTCCTCGGCCAGCGGCACGTCGCGCAGCATCCGCGACAGGCTGGTGACCAGCCGCGGCTGTTCGTTGCGCCAGACCGCAAGAATGGTGCGATGAACGTCGGCGGTCGTCATCGCCGCCGACCATGACCGCGAGGCGTTCGCCTCAAGAGGCGACCCGCGCTTCCACCTGGCAGGCCATTTCCGCGCCCGGCGTCGCGAACGAGCGGACCTCACAGGTGCCCTCCCAGCCCGGCATGTGCTCCTTGTGGAGCTGCATGAACTCGACCGCGGCCGCGACCGCCTCTTCCTTGTCGCGCAGTTCGAAGATCGCGTAGCCGCCGATCAGTTCCTTGGCCTCCACGAACGGACCGTCGACGACGCTGAGTTTGCCGTCCGCGACCTTGACCTGCGCGCCCGTCGAGACCGGCATCAGTCCGCCGCTATCGATCATCCGGCCGGCCTTGATCTCCCGGTCGGCCAATTTGTGCATGGCCTCCATTAGCGCCGGCGTCGGCCCCCGGTTGGGTTGCGGCGAGGTAACGATAAACATGAAGCGCATCGGAGAACTCCTGGGTTGGGGCGAGCCGGGCCGCCCTCGGCCGCAAAACGTCTCGCTATTGGGGACGACGAACGGACCCGGGCCGGATCGACAGGGGGCACCGAAAAATATTGCGCCGGTGCCGGCGAAAACTACTGCCGCAGCATGATCAGGGGATCGGCCGAGTCGGGGACCAGCCGCCATTGCGCGTTGTCGTCGGCCTCGAACCGCCAGCTGTCGCCCTTGTCCGATGTCAGCAGCATCTGGCCGTGCTCGAGCCGCCATTGCGTCGGCGCAAAGGCAGCGACCGCGGGATCGCATTTCGGCTTCAGGAAGACCTGGAAATTGTCCTGGCCCGCCTCGGTGTTGGTCAGGGTCAGGCCGCAGATCGCCTGGCCGTTAGCGCGCACCATCGCCCAGTCGCCGATCATCTGGTCCATCGATTTGGCGAGCGAGCGCGCCGCCGCGAGGTTCTGCAGGATGTAGACGCCCTCGCCGGTTCGCAGCCCCTCGAAGATTCCGGTCTCGACCTCGGTGAAGTCGATCACCGGCTGTCCGGCGGCATCCTGCAGCCGCACGATGTCGCCCAGCCCCTTGATGCTCCACGCCGTGATGTCGGCGGTGAACGGCAAGGCCTTGGCGCAGCCCGGCTCAAGCTCGAGCCTGAAACCCTGCGGGCTGGTATCGGCCTTCAAGGTGACGACGCAGGTCTTGCTGCGATCGGTGGTCGCAAGCTCCCACTGGCCGACCATATCCTTTTTCAGGGTCGAGACATCCTGCGCGCCGGCCTGCGGCAGACAGGCCAGCGACGCCAGCACGGCCAAAGCGATGGTCGCGCCAGCGCGCATCAGCGGGCTTTGGCCGGGGTTTCCGCCACCGGCGTCAACGGCGGCTTTCCGGCGAACCAGGTTTTCAAATTGTCGACCACGAGTTGATCCATGGCATTACGCGTTACCACCGAAGCCGAGCCGATATGTGGCAACAGCACGACATTTTGCATGGACTTCAATTCGTCCGGCACGTTGGGCTCCTTCTCGAACACGTCGAGGCCGGCGGCCAGGATGGTCCCGGACTTCAGCGCCGCGATCATGGCCTGCTCGTCCACCACGGTGCCGCGCGCCACGTTGATGATGACGCCGCGCGGCCCCAGCGCTTTCATCACCTCGGCGTTGATCATCTTGTTCGTGCTGGGGCTGCCAGGCACGATCACGACCAGCGTGTCGACGGCTTTCGCCATCTCGATCAGATCGGGATAATGCTGGTACGACAGGCCGGTGGCCGGCTTGCGGGTGTGGTAGACCACAGGAACCTTCGAGGCATCGAGCCGGCGCGCGATCGCCTGGCCGATCCGGCCCATGCCGACCATGCCGACCTTGCGGTCGCGCAGCGAGCCGACGCTGAGCGGAAAATTTTGCGTCGTCCACAACCCCGAGCGCAGATAGCGGTCGGCCTTGACGAATTCGCGCAAGGTCGCGATCAGAAGCCCCATCGCGATGTCGGCGACTTCTTCGGTCAGCACGTCAGGCGTGTTGGTGACCATGATGTTGTGGTCGCGGGCATAGGCGGCGTCGATGTGATCGTAGCCGACGCCGAAGCTTGAGACGATTTCGAGTTTTGGAAATTTTGCCAACGTTTTGCTGTCGCCGCGCACCGAATTATAGGTCACGGCGGCGCCGCGGATCCTGCTTGCGACGTCCGGCGTCAGCCGCTCGATATCGTGCGTGGTCTCGAACGCGTGCAGCACGAACTGGTCGGAAAAACCATTGGTGACGATCGGCTTGTTCGGGCCATAGACCAGGAGATCGATCTTCTCCGAAGAAATAGTCGCCATCAGTTTTCCTTTCCAAGCGCACTCTCGTGCCAGCGCCGCAATATCAGGTGTGAGACCAGCGCGAGCAACCCATAAATGACAATTCCGGCGACCGAGAGCAACAACAACGCTGCGAACATTCGGGGAATGTTGAGGCGGTAGCCGGATTCCGCTATTCTGTAGGCCAGTCCCGAGCCGGCGCCGGCCGAGCCCGCCGCGATTTCCGCGACCACCGCGCCGATCAGCGACAGGCCGCCGGCGATCCGCAGGCCGCCGAGGATGAACGGCAGCGCCGCGGGCAATTTGAGGTACCGCAGCGTCTGCAGCCGCGACGCGCCGTAAAGCTCGAACAGGCCGGCCAGATTACGGTCGACCGATTTGAGGCCGAGCGTGGTGTTGGACAATACCGGGAAGAAGCCGACGATCCAGGCGCAGACGATCACCGCGGTCTGCTGCGGCAGATAGATCAACAATAGCGGCGCGATCGCGATGACCGGCGTGACCTGCAGGATCACCGCATAGGGAAACAGCGAAACTTCCAGCCATTTCGACTGATTGAACAATAGCGCCAGCACAATGCCGCCGACCGCCGCGGCGACGAATCCCTCCAGCGTGGTCCAGAGCGTCACGAGCAGCGAACTGAACAATATCTGCCAGTCGTCGATCAGGGTTTTGAAGACCGCTTCCGGACCCGGCAGCACATAGGGCGGGATATGATTGAGGCGTACCACAAAACTCCAGATCGCGATGCCCAGCGCCAATACCACGATTGGGGCAAGGATCCGCATCACGCGCGCGAGAGCCTGGTCGGCCCGGCGTGGGGAGACCGGCGGTGTTTGCAGGGCGCTCATCGGAGCGGATGCCCCTGATGCAGCGGCGTCAGTGCGTGCGACACGTTGCGGCAATAGCCGGCATATTCCGCCGAGGTGCGGAACTCTTCGCCGCGCGGCCCGGTCGCGGCGATGCGGAATTCCGCGGCGATCCGCCCCGGCCGCGCAGTCATGACGATCACCCGCTGCGACAGATAGACCGACTCGAACACCGAATGGGTGACGAAGATGACGGTCTTGCGCAGATCGCGCCACAGTTTCAGCAGGTCGTTGTTGAGGCGGAAGCGCGTGATCTCGTCGAGCGCGGCGAACGGCTCGTCCATCAGCAGAATATCGGGATCGGTCACCAGCGCCCGCGCCAGCGAGACCCTCATCTTCATGCCGCCGGACAATTCGCGCGGGAACGCGTCGGCGAATTCCGCAAGCCCGACCTGCGCCAGCGCGCCCGCGATGCGCGTATCGGATTCCGCCGTGGGCATGTGCCCAAGCTTGAGCGGCAACCGCACATTGTCGCGGACGCTGGCCCACGGCATCAGGGTCGGCTCCTGAAAGACAAAACCGATCGAATGCCTGGGCGTCGTTTCGCCGCTGCGATGGGACACCGCAACGGTGCCGGACGTCGGCGCATTAAGCCCGGCGATCAGGCGCAGCGCCGTCGACTTGCCGCAGCCCGACGGACCGAGCAGCGAGACGAATTCGCCGCGGCGCACCTCGAGATCGAGCGGCCCCAGCGCCACGACGCCGTTGTCGTAGACTTTCGTCACGCCACGCAGGCTGACCGCGGAGCCAGTTGCATTAACGTCGGCATCGGAAAGGCTCACGGGGTCGGCCATTGCGTCGCTAATTCTTTGGCCGCAGGTCGAGACCGACGCCCTTGTTGATGAAGCGCAGCGTGTAGCCCTTGCGATAGTCGATATCGGCGTGCACCACGCCGGCACGCACCATCTTGTCGAAGAAGCTGGCGACCCGCGCGTCGTTCATGGCGCCGATGCCGTCCTTCAACGTATCGCCGGAATCGACGATGCCGTATTCCTTCATCTTGGCGACCGAATAAGCCAGCAGTTCGTCGGTCATTTCCGGATTGAGCTTCTTGATCGCCGCGTTGCCCGGCGCGTTGTCGCCGTAGAGATAGTGGTACCAGCCGACGATCGAGGCATCGACGAAGCGCTGCACCAGGTCCGGATTCTTGTCGATCAAATCGCGGCGGGTCTCGATCAGGGTCGAATAGGTATTAAAACCGTAATCCGCCAGCAGGATCACGCCGGGCTTGAATTTTGCGGCCTTCTCGATCGCGAACGGCTCGGAAGTGACATAGCCCTGCATCGCGCTCTGCTTGTCGGCGATGAACGGCTGCGAATTGAAGGTGTAGGGCTTTATCTTTTCCTCGCTGAAGCCGTATTCGGATTTCAGCCACTGGAAGTAGGTCGGGATGCCTTCCTTGGAGACGAACAGCGTTAGCCCCTTGAGATCCTGGATTTTCGTCACCTTCGATTCCGGATGGGTGACGAAGACCTGCGGATCCTTCTGGAACATCGCGGCGACCTCGACCACCGGCACCTTGTTGGCGATCGCGTCGAACGATTGCAGCGTGTTCGCGCTCATGAAGAAGTCGAGCTTGCCGGCGATCAGCTGGATGCGGTTGTTGTTGTTGGGGCCGCCCGGCACGATGGTGACATCGAGCCCGTATTTCTTGTAGGTGCCGTCCGCAAGCGCCTGGAAAAATCCGCCATGCTCGGCCTCCGCGATCCAGTTGGTCCCGAACGAGACCTTGTCCAGCGTCTGTGTGGCGGCGGGCCCGGCCGAAATGCCGGCTGCGATGAGACCGGCCGTTAACGCTCGCAACAAAAGGGCCGGCTTCATGGTTGGACTCCGTCGATCATTATGGCCCAAAATAGGGGAAGATAGGGGTAAGATGGGACATATTGTCCTCGTCGCGGAACGTGCGATAACGCCGCCTCGGGGGACGCCGCAAACTACCTCCTAAATGACCCCAAAGAAACGCTTCCTTCGATGAACCCGACCGTTCCGCCCCACGACTGGACCGACATTCACTGGCCCGAACTTTCCGGGGCCGGCGTGGAACGCTGGATCGCGGTGCTGCCGCTGGCGGCGACCGAGCAGCACGGTCCGCATTTGCCGCTCGGCACCGACGTGATGATTGCGCAGGCCTATCTGGAACGAGTGCGGGAGCTGTTGCCCGCCGGGCTGCCTGCGACATTCCTTCCCGTTCAGCCGGTCGGAATCTCGACCGAGCACATCGACTATCCGGGCACGCTGACGCTCTCCACCGAACAGGCATTGCGAGACTGGATGGCGCTGGGCATCAGCGTCGCGCGCGCCGGGATCAAAAAGCTCGTGATGGTCACGAGCCATGGCGGCAACAGCGCGGCGATGACGCTGGTGGCGCAGGATCTGCGCGCCAGACACGGACTTCTGGCGGTCACCACCGGCTGGTCGCGCTTCGGCGCTCCGGACGGATTGTTCACGGCGGAAGAATTACGCCATGGCGTTCATGGCGGCGCGGTCGAAACCTCGATCATGCTGGCGCGCTATCCGCAGGACGTCGCGAAGGAAAACATCGCGAATTTTCACCCCGCCAGCATCGCGATGGAAAAGGACTATCGCTGGCTCTCCGCGCATCGGCCGGCGCCCTTTGCCTGGCAAGCGCAAGACATCCATCCGAGTGGCGCGGCCGGCGATGCGACGCAGGCCAGCGCGGAAAAGGGCCGGCAACTGATCGAGCACGGCGCGCGCGCGTTTTGCGAACTGCTTGCCGATGTCGACAGATTCGATGCCAAAACCCTTCGCGGCCGGCCGCAGGGCTAACACCTCAACCATCTCTGATAACGGCACAATCGTCGCGATCCGGCTAGAGCATGATCGGTTCTGATTGAAGCAGAACCGAAGCTCTAGATTCTTGTTTTGACGCGTTTTCTTCACGCGGACCGGCGGCACTTCGCTCGAAAACGCTATGGTCACCGGCCCGTGATCGAACCGGATTTGAACACGCTCCGTCCAATCCAGCGAACGGGCCACAACGGCTCGCGAGCAAAAGGATGGAGTTTCTCATGTCGATCAAAGCCAGAATTGCCGCTACCGCTCTCGCCACACTTGCCGTCACCGGCACCATCGCTTCCACCACGCAATCCGCCGAGGCCAAGGGTTTTGGCTGGGGCTGGGGCGTCGGCGCGGGCCTGGTCGGCGCCGCCGTGGTCGGCAGCGCGATCGCCGCCAGCAACGACGGATATTATTACGATAACGGCTATCGCCGCTGCGTCTGGGTTCGCCAGTACAATTCCTATGGCGACTACGTCGGCCGCGTCCGCAGCTGCAACTACTGACAGCCGCCTGAAATCGTCTTCGAATTTTCCCGTCCGGCACGGGCGCCTCATCCACCTCGTGCCGTACCCGACCCGCCCGGTTGTCCCCCCGGGCGGGTCATCTTTTTGTCTCGTCATGATCGATATCCCCGGCCGTTTTGCACGGGCATTTTGTGTTGCATGGCTGTCACAGAACAATGCCAACAGATCAGGGTTATTCTAACCCTCACTTGCAATTGCGAATTACTTGCAATAATGCTTTGGCAGGCGGTTCAAAGGCTTGGCTGGGATCGGGGATGAATTTCCGCGTCTCTCGGACCGGCTCTCGGCCGCCGAGGAGGGCACCGGACCCGGCGTGACGATCGTTTGCTTGATTTCTTTGGTGGCAGCGCGACGGCAAATCTGTGCAGTGATGACAAAAGAGACCGCCGGAATGTTCGCGTTGGAAAAACTCATCCGATGAGCCGCCGCAGCCGAACCGCAACATGCGCATTAGCCGGCGTCAGCCTCGGCATGCTGACGCTTGCCAATGCGGCGGACGCGGCCGACCTGCCACTGAAGGCGCCGGCGGCTTCCGACACCGTTTTCAGCTGGACCGGATTCTATATCGGCGGCCATTTCGGCTATGCGGCCGCCCGCACCGACTGGTCGGCAACCGATCCCGGCGCGGCAGCGCCTGCGCTGGCGGGATCGTTCGATCTGTTCAACGAATACGATGCGTTCAAGGGCACCGGAAGTTACTTGTTCGGATTGCAGGCCGGCTACAATTACGTGCTGCCGTCGCGATGGCTGATCGGATTCGAAGCCGATGCGTCGGCGCCGAACACGCTCGCCGGCAGCCAGACGGCCGTTACGCCAGCCGACGGGCTCGCGACTTACAGCGACACCGTGCTGAATTTCGGCACCGCGCGGGCGCGGATCGGCTACGCGTTCGATCGCTGGCTGGTGTACGGCACCGGGGGTGTCGCCTGGAGCTACGACAAACTGCAACGGACGCAGCTTGCCGGAGGCGCCATCGCCGCTGGCACCACCGAAGCCGCATTGCTGTGGCGATGGGGCTGGGCCGCGGGCGCCGGCGTCGAGTTTCCGGTCGCGCCGAACTGGACCGCCAAGGTCGAATATCTCGCGACCGGATTCGGCGATGGCAGGAAGCTTTTTCCGGCGGCAGGACAATCCTTCGATTCAGATATGTCGATGCAAAGCATCCGGGTCGGCGTGAACTATCAGCTCGGCGTCGATCCCCTGAAGAACGAGGCCTTCACCAAGGGCGTCCCGCCGCTCGACGCCGGCGATTTCGCCGTGCACGGCCAGGCCACCTTTGTCGAACAATATGCGGCGCCGTTTCGCGCGCCCTATGCCGGCGGCAACAGCCTCGCTGCGAATTCCGGCCGCGAGACCTTCGACCTCGATCTCTATGTCGGCTACCGCCCGTGGAAAGGCGCGGAGATCTGGGTCGATCCCGAAATCGACCAGGGTTTTGGCCTCAGCGGCACCTTCGGCGTCGCCGGCTTTCCGAGCGCCGAGGCCTACAAGGTCGGGCAAACCTATCCCTACGCGCGCATTCCGCGCGCGCTCCTGCGCCAGACCATCAATCTCGGCGGAGATAGCCAGAAGGTCGACGCCGGCATCAACCAGTTCGCAGGCACCCAGACCAACGACCGCCTCGTCATCACCGTCGGCAAGTTCAGCGTGGTCGATATTTTCGACAAAAACAAATATGCCACCGATCCGCGCAACGACTTCCTGAACTGGACGCTGGTCAACACCGGCACGTTCGATTACGCGGCCGATGCCTGGGCCTTCACCTATGGCGGCGCCGTCGAATGGTACAGCGGGCAATGGACATTCCGTGCCGGTGTGTTCGATGGCCCGGCCGTTCCCAACAGCAGCGATCTCGATCCTGACTTCGGCCAGTTCCAGATGGTCGGCGAAATCGAGCGCCGCTACGAGCTCTTGGGGCAACCCGGCAAGGTGCTGCTGACGGGCTACCTGACCCGCGCACGGCTCGCCAATTTCCAGGACGCCGTCAATCTCGCGGCCGCGACCGGCGCCACGCCCGACCTTTCGCTGGTGCGGACCTACACCAGCAAGACCGGCATCTCCGGCAATATCGAGCAGCAGATCATGCCGGGCATCGGCTGGTTCGCGCGCGCGGGCTATACGCCCGGCGACCTCGAGGCCTATGCCTTCACCGACGCCGACCAAACCGTGGCGACCGGCACCTCGATCTCAGGCAAATTCTGGGGCAGGTCCGACGACACGCTCGGGATCGCAGGCGTCGTCAATGTGATCTCGAAGGAACATCAGGCCTACCTCGCCGCCGGCGGCCTGACCGCTTTGATCGGCGACGGGATGCTGCCGCACCCCGGCCCCGAGAAGATCATGGAAATCTACTACTCGCTTCCGATATACGCGTGGAGCCTCTCGTTCGATTATCAATTCATCACCAATCCCGCCTACAACAGGGATCGGGGACCGGCTTCGGTGGTCGCGACGCGGCTGCATGCGCAGTTCTAGCCGTAACCTCGCAAACTCCGCCCGGGCTCATATTGCTTTCCTACAGGCAAACGTGCGTATGGTTTGGCGCCGTCACATAAGCGTCATGCCGATCTGAGAACAAATCGGCCCCACCATCGGCCTGCTTCAATCGAATATCCGAGACCAACGCATGAACCTCCGGGACTTCTCACCACCGGCCCTGAGGCAAGCGTTGCAGCCCAACATCTGGGACATCGTCGCGCTGATCCTGGTGACCGGCGCGATGGTGCTGATCGTCTATGGCGGCGAGCAGACCACGGCGCCGTTGTCGACCCTCGACGTCACGCCGGTGACGCTCGATCCGTCCAATCTGCCGCTCTACGCGCTGCGCACCACGATGCGGATGCTGCTGGCAATCGTCTGCTCGATCGTCTTCACCTTCATCTACGCCGCGCTGGCGGCCAAGAGCCGGCGCGCCGAGATGGTGCTGATCCCGCTGCTCGACATCCTGCAGTCGGTACCGATCCTGGGCTTTTTGACCTTCACGGTCGTGTTCTTCATGAACCTGTTTCCGGGCAGCGTGCTCGGCGCCGAGCTTGCTTGCGTGTTCGCGATCTTTACCAGCCAGGCCTGGAACATGACGTTCAGCATGTACCAGTCGATGCGCAACGTGCCGAAGGACCTGGAGGAAGCCTCGCAAAGCTTCCATCTCAGCGGCTGGCAGCGCTTCTGGCGGCTCGACGTGCCATTCGCGATGCCGGGCCTGATCTGGAACACGATGATGTCGATGTCCGGCGGCTGGTTCTTCGTGGTGGCGTCGGAGGCGATCACGGTCGGCAACACCACGGTGACGCTGCCCGGCATCGGCTCCTACGTCGCGCTTGCGATCCAGCAACGCAATCTGCCCGCGATCGGCTACGCGATCCTGACCATGCTGCTGGTGATCATCGCCTACGATCAGTTGCTGTTTCGCCCTGTGGTGGCCTGGGCCGATAAATTCCGCTTCGAGCAGACGGCCTCGGCCAGCGCACCGAGCTCCTGGATGCTCGACTTGTTCCGCCGCACCCGCGCGCTGCGGGCGCTGTCGCTGCCGTTCTCCGCCTTGAACAAGGTGATCTCGAACCTGCATATCGCGCCTCCTCCGGCCTGGAAGCTCGCCCCGAAGCAAACAAGCCAACCGTCGCGCCTCGTCGATGGGGTCTGGCTTGCGCTGATCGTCGCGATCACCGGCTATGCCGCCTGGCGGATTTATGAATATCTCTCGACCACGCTCGGCCCGTCGGACGTGTTCGGCGCGTTCGGATATGGCCTGATCACGCTTGCCCGCGTCATCGTGCTGATCGCGCTCGCGACCCTGATCTGGGTGCCGATCGGAGTCTGGATCGGGCTGCGGCCGAAACTCGCCGAACGGATCCAGCCGCTGGCGCAGTTTTTGGCGGCGTTTCCGGCCAACCTCGCTTTTCCCGTATTCGTAGTGGTGATCGTTCGCTACGGCCTCAACGCCAATGTCTGGCTCAGCCCGCTGATGATCCTGGGTACCCAGTGGTACATCCTGTTCAACGTCATCGCGGGCGCCAGCGCGTTCCCGACCGATCTGCGCGAGGCCGCCGGCAGTTTCCATCTGCGGGGCTGGCGATGGTGGGCCAAGGTCGTGTTGCCCGGTATCTTCCCCTATTACATCACCGGCGCGATCACCGCGTCCGGCGGCTCGTGGAATGCCTCGATCGTCGCCGAAGTCGCAAGCTGGGGCGATACCCATCTGACGGCTAGCGGCCTCGGCGCCTATATAGCGACCGCGACCGAAAACGGCGACTTCCCGCGCGTCGTGCTCGGCATCGCCGTGATGTGCATTCTGGTGACGTTATTCAACCGCCTGCTCTGGAGGCCGCTCTACGCCTTCGGCGAGCGGCGACTTCGTCTCGGCTAACCGCAAGAGAACGCTCATGCTCGATCAAGTCAACCAGACCACCCTGCTCGACATCCGCAGCGTCTGCCGCTCGTTTCCGAAAGGCAGCGGCGAAGACCTGCTGGTGCTGGAAAAGGTCGACCTCACGATCATCGCCGGCGAAATCGTCGGCCTGCTCGGCCGCTCCGGCTCGGGCAAGTCGACCTTGTTGCGGATCATCGCGGGCCTGGTCGCGCCCTCCTCGGGCGAAGCCAAATGCCGGGGCGAGACCATCAAGGGGCCGCCGAACGGTGTCGCCATGGTATTCCAGTCGTTCGCGCTGTTTCCATGGTTGACCGTGCTGCAGAACGTCGAACTGGGGCTGGAGGCGCTCGGCATCGAGAGCGCGGAGCGCCGCACCCGCGCGCTCGCGGCGATCGACCTGATCGGCCTCGATGGTCTCGAATCCGCCTACCCCAAGGAA
>Ga0208589_1000996_pt1 | contig 12302 bp, 10 predicted proteins | sample NGESurshal092012_2_FD_184486 | JGI IMG/M metagenome (GOLD analysis project Ga0208589, IMG submission 184486) | Arctic peat soil microbial communities from Barrow, Alaska - NGEE Surface sample F53-2 shallow-092012 (SPAdes) | ecosystem: Environmental > Terrestrial > Soil > Wetlands > Peat ... | reverse complement strand
CGCGCTCGCACGCGGCTGGCCCGCGCGCGCCCGCGACAACATCGCCGCCATCCAACTGTCCAAGGAGATCGAAGCGGGCCGCCGCGCGCCCACCGCGGAGGAACAGGAGCAGATGCTGCGCTTCGTCGGCTTCGGCGCGACCGAGTTGGCCCAGAACTGTTTTCCGCTACCAGGTGTCACCACGTTCCGCGACGGCTGGGAGGAAACCGGCCGCGAGCTGGCCGAGCTGGTGTCGCCGGCGGAATACGCCGCCCTACAGCGCGCGACGCAATACGCGCACTACACGCCCGAGCCGATCGTCCGCGCGTTGTGGCGCACCGCCCAGCATCTCGGCTTCGGCGGCGGCCGCGTGCTGGAGCCCGGCATGGGCACCGGCCTGTTCTTCGCGCTGCTGCCGCCGGCACTGCGCGGCGCCTGCCGGCTGACCGGCATCGAATACGATCCGGTGACGGCCCGCATCGCGCGGCTGGTGCATCCCGAGGCGCGGGTGCGCTGCGAGGATTACACCCGCAGCCAGCTTGCCGGCGGCTTCGATCTCGCGATCGGCAATCCCCCCTTCGCCGACCGCATCGTCCGCGCCGACCGCAACGTGCGGGGCGACCCAACCACGGCGGCGCTCGGCCTGCGGCTGCACGACTACTTCATCGCCCGCTCGATCGCCCGGCTGCGGCCCGGCGGCCTGGCCTTGTTCGTCACCAGCACCGGCACGATGGACAAGGCGAGCACCGCCGCACGCGAGCACATCGCCGGCATGGCCGATCTGGTGGGCGCCGTCCGGCTGCCCGAATGCAGCATGCGGGCGACCGCCGGCACCGACGTGGTGATCGACGTGCTGGTGTTCAAACGCCGTGCCGAGGGCCAGGGGCCATGCGATCAGAGCTGGATCGAGCTAGCCGAGATCGCCGTGGAAGGGCAACGCGTGAACGCCGGCGCGGAAGAAAGCGAGAATGCAGATCGTGATCCCGACTTTCTCCCCGAAAGCCCAGCCGAGACCGAGCCCCAGGCTCCGGCGTCGCGCACGGTCGCGATCAATGGCTATTTTGCCGCACACCCCGAAATGGTGCTCGGCGCGCACGCCCTGAAGCGCGGCATCTACGGTCCCGGCCTGACCTACACCTGCCGCGCTCGGCCCGGTGACTGCCCTCTGGAGGCGATGCTGGACGCCGCCCTGGCACAACTGCCCGCCGGCGTCTCCGTGCCGTCAGCGGCGCCCACGGAAGGTGATAGCGACCCCGACGAAACCACCATTCGTCCCGGCACCGCCGCCGAGGGTGCCACGATCAAGGAAGGCTCCTACTTCATCGGCAGGGCCGGCCGCTTGATGCAGATCGTCTCCGGCATGTCGGTGCCGGTTGCCATCAAGGAGGGGAGAGGCGGGGAAGGGATCCAGCCAAAGGCGGCCAAGGTCATCCGCGCGCTGCTGCCGATCCGCGACGCTGTGCGCGAGGTGCTGCGCGCGCAGGCCGCCGACCTCCCCTGGAAGAACGCGCAGGTCAAGCTGCGCGTCGCCTATTCCGGGTTCATCCGCTATTTCGGGCCGATCAACCACACCGTCGTCAGCGTCGCGACGGACCCGGAGACGGGCGAGGAGCGCGAGACGCATCGCCGCCCGAACCTCGCGCCGTTCGCCGACGACCCCGATTGCTGGCTGGTCGCCAGCATCGAGGACTATGATTTGGAGAGCGGCGTGGCCCGTAAGGGGCCAGTGTTCCGCGAGCGGGTGATCGCGCCCCCGTCCACTCCGTTGATCACCTCCGCCGCCGACGCGCTCGCGGTAACGCTGAGCGAGGTCGGCCACGTCGATCTCGACCATCTGGCCGACCTGCTTGACCGCGACCCGGAGGCGGCGCTGGCGCAACTCGGGACCACGGTGTTCCGCAACCCGCGCACGGAGGGGTGGGAGACCGCCGACGCCTATCTGTCCGGCTCCGTGCGCACCAAGCTCACGGTCGCCGAGGCCGCCGCGGCGCTCGACCCGCAATACGAGCGCAACGTCGTGGCGCTGCGCGACGTGCAGCCGGAGGATCTGCGCCCGTCCGACATCACCGCCAGGCTCGGTGCGCCGTGGATCCCGACCGACGTGATCGAGGCGTTCTCCGCCGAGGTGATGGACACCGAAACCCGGGTGATGCACTCCCAGGAGATCGCTTCCTGGGATGTGGACGCCTTCCGCTTTGTCGGCACCGCCGCCGGCACGTCCGAGTGGGGCACCGGCCGCCGCAACGCCGGCCAGTTGCTGCACGACGCATTGAACAGCGCCACCCCGCAGATCTACGACACCATCATCGAGAACGGTGCCGAGAAGCGCGTGCTCAACGTCGAGGCAACGGAAGCCGCCAAGGAGAAGCTGGCCAAGATCAAGGACGCCTTCACCAACTGGATCTGGACCCATCCCGACCGCACCGACCGGCTCGCCCGTATCTACAACGACCGCTTCAACAATTTGGTGCCACGGCATTTCGACGGCAGCCACCTGACCCTGCCAGGCGCCAGCGCCATCATCCGGCTTTACGAGCACCAGAAGCGGGTGATCTGGCGGGTCATCGCCGCCGGCAGCAGCTACATCGCGCACGCGGTCGGGGCTGGGAAGACCTTCTCCATCGCCGCCGCCGTGATGGAGCAGAAGCGGCTCGGCCTGATCAGCAAGGCGATGCTGGTGGTGCCCGGCCACTGCCTCGCGCAAGCCTCGCGCGATTTCCTGCAGCTCTACCCGACCGCCCGCGTCCTGGTGGCCGACGAGACCAACTTCGTCAAGGAGAAGCGCGCCCGCTTCCTGGCACGCGCCGCCACGGCCAACTGGGACGCCATCATCATCACCCGCTCGGCGTTCAAGTTCATCGCCGTCCCGGCCGACTTCGAACGCGGCATGATCGAGGACCAGATCGGCCTGCACGAGGCGGCGAAGCTGCGGACGGACAAGGAGGACCGCACCACCCGCAAGCGCATCGAGGCGATGAAGGAGAAGCTCAGCGAGAGATTGGATGCCCTGAAGAGCAAGCGCGACAACATGCTGACCATCGCGGAACTCGGCATCGACCAGGTCATCGTCGATGAGGCGCAAGAGTTCCGCAAGCTCTCGTTCGCGACCAACCGGACCACCCTGAAGGGCGTCGATCCGGACGGCTCGCAGCGCGCCTGGGATCTGTTCGTCAAGTCCCGCTTCATCGACCGCAAGAACCCCGGCCGGGCGCTGATCCAGGCCTCTGGCACGCCGATCACCAACACTTTGGGCGAGATGTACACCCTGCTACGCTTCCAGGCCGAGGACGCGCTGTGCGAGCGCGGCGTCCACGAGTTCGACGCCTGGGCGTCCGCCTTCGGCGACACCCGCACCGAGCTCGAACTGCAGCCCTCCGGCACCTATAAGCCGGTCGAGCGGTTCTCCGACTTCATCAACGTCCCCGAGCTGATCGACATTTTTCGCTCGGTCGCCGACGTGGTGCTGAAGGACGACCTACGCGGCTACCTGAAGCTGCCCCGCATCCGCGGCGGGCAGCGCCAGCTGATCACCGCGCCGGCCAGCGACGCCTTCCGGGCATATCAGAAGCACCTGGCGCGGCGCATCGAGCTGATCCAGCAGCGGACCAGGCGAACCGAGCCCGGCGACGACATCCTGCTGGCGGTGATCACCGACGGCCGCCACGCGGCGATCGACATGCGCCTGGTGTGGCCCGCCAACGACGACGAGCCGGACAACAAGCTCAACCGGCTGATCGCCAACGTGCATCGCATCTGGTCGGAGACGGCGGGCAACCACTACCTGCGGCCGGACGGCACCCCCTATCCCATCCCGGGCGCCGGACAGCTGATCTTCTCCGACCTCGGCACCATCAGCGTCGAGGCCAAGCGCGGCTTCTCGGCCTATCGCTGGATCAAGCAGGAGCTCGTTCGCCTCGGCGTGCCGGCGTCCGAGATCGCCTTCATGCAGAACTTCAAGAAGTCCACGGACAAGCAGCGCCTGTTCAACGACTTCAACGCCGGGCGCATCCGCGTGCTGATCGGTTCCTCCGAGACCATGGGCACCGGGGTGAATGTGCAGCAGCGGCTGAAGGCCGAGCACCATCTCGACGTGCCCTGGCTGCCGTCGCAGATCGAGCAGCGGGAAGGCCGGATCGAGCGGCAGGGAAACCAGCACGACGAGATCGAGATCTACGCCTACGCGACCCTTGGCTCGATGGACGCCACCATGTGGCAGAACAACGAGCGCAAGGCGCGCTTCATCGCCGCCGCCCTGTCGGGCGACCGCAGCATCCGCCGGGTCGAGGACATCGGCAGCCAAGCCACCCAGTTCGCCATGGCCAAGGCGATCGCCTCCGGCGACAGCCGGCTGATGCAGAAGGCCGGGCTGGAGAACGAGATCGCCCGCCTGGAGCGCCAGCGCGCGGCGCATTTCGACGACCAGCTCGACATTCGCCGGCGCATCCACGCCGCGCGTCACGACCAGGAGCGTGCCGAGGCGCGGATCGCGGCGATCCGCGAAGACCTTGGCCGGCGTATCCCGACGCGCGGCGATGCTTTCACGATGGAGGTCGCGGCCCGGACGCTCACCGAACGCAAGGTCGCCGGCGGCTCGCTGCTCTCCAAAATCCGCATGGCGGTGCTGGAACGCGACACGCGCGACTGGAGCATCGGCCGGATCGGCGGGTTCGACCTGACCTGCAGCGTTCGCCGCCATCTGGCGGGGCAGGGCTACTCGGCCGAACTGGTGCTGGAATGCACCGGCTACGCGCAGGCCATCGACGTCGGCGACAGGCTGACGGCACTCGGCCTGATCGCGCGCCTCGAATACGTCCTCGACCACTTCGAGGACGATCTCGAGGAGCAGACGCGACGGCGGGACGATGCCATCGCCCGACTGGCCGGCTACGAACCCCGGCTCGGCGAGCCGTTCCCGCTGCAAGGCGAACTCGACGAGAAGCTGATGCGGATGGCCGAACTCGAAGCCGACCTAGCGAAGACGGAAAGCGTCCTCGCCAACGACCAACCGGCGTTGCCGACCGACACCGCCGAAGCGGCCTGATCTGGATTCAGCAACCAGCGGCAGGCGCATCGCTGAACTACGCGCCGCTATTCCGTCTCCCGGTCCGTTCCTCGCTTCGGCGCGAGCCGCAGCACGCCGCCATCCGGCCGAGTGATCTCGACGATGGTTTCGAGCCGCACCAGACGGGTCTGATGGTCCTCAACCCGTTTGGCCAAGGTCTTCACGCCGTCAGTCAACATTGTGACGCGCTCACTCAGCGCGGCCAGGCGCGCGATCCGGTCAAACCAATCCGTCACGCTGCCGCGTCCATCCGCGCCATCGTTGCCGACAATGCGGCAATGGCTCCGTCGAACTCGGCCTCCATCTGGTCAATCAAGGCATCCACTTGCCTCAGCGCCGCGGCCTCGTCGGCGCCGGTCGGCACACCCAAGGCACGCTCGCGCAGATAGGCGCTGACCGACAGGCCCGAAGTCGCTGCCTTCCGAGCGACCCGCTCGGCCTCCGCCTCAGTAACCAGCGCGGTCAGGCGGGTGGTCCGCCCGTCGATCGCCGGCATCACGACGGCCACCATGCTGAGCCTCCTTCTCGGTCGGCCGAACATACACATGCGCCTGCGTATTTGCAAGCCGACAGGCACGCCGGGTCAGAGCGAAATCCCTCCGATCGACCTGACTGCCGGAGACGGCGAGGTGCTGCATCCCGGCGGCCGCCGCAAGGGTCCGCCGCGCGCGGCGGCCCGGCTCCGCCGGCTCCGCCCTTGCCCCGACCGCCGGGATGCAGCCGGCGGATCAGGTCTTCCTGGAGAAGAGGGAGGGCCGAGAACGCAATGCAACAGGAGTCCATGATGACCGAACTTCGCAGCGTCGATCCGAACAGCCTCGTCCCCAATCCTGACAACCCGCGCCGCACCAGCGTTCCGCAGGCAATGGAAGAGCAGCTGATTGCCTCCATCAAGGCGATCGGCGTCATCCAGCCGCCGCGCGTCAAGGAAGCCGCCGGCCAGCTGGTGATCATTACCGGCAACCGCCGTGCTCAGGCCGCCGTCGCCGCCGGTCTCGATATGATCGACGTGCTGGTGTGCGACGCCGACGAGGCCGCCGACGCCATGCGCTCGGTGGCGGAAAACCTGATCCGCGCCTCGATGACCAGCGTCGACATCTGGCGCGCCACCGAGGCCCTGGAGGGCCAGGGCTGGACCGAGCAGGCCATCGCCGACGCGCTCGCCCTGCCGGCCCGCACCGTCCGCCGCCTCAAGCTGCTGGCACACCTGCACCCGGCGATGCTGGACTTCATGGCGAGCGGCAGCATGCCGAACGAGGACCAGCTGCGCACCATCGCCGCCGCCTCACGCGAGGAGCAGGCGCAGGTCTGGAAGAAGTTCAAGCCGAAGAAGGGCCACGAAGTCACCTGGCACGAGGTGGCCCGGGCGCTGTCCAAGCGGCGCATCCCGCTCTCGGCCGCCCAGTTCGACGACAGCCTGGGCAAGGCGTACGGCGTGGTGTGGGAGGACGATCTGTTCGCGCCGGCCGGCGAGGACGGCCGCTACACCACCAATGTCGAAGGCTTCTTCGGCGCGCAGCAGGAATGGCTGCAGGACAACCTGCCGGAGCGCGGCAGGTTGCTGCCGAGCGACGAATATGGCCGCGCCCAGCTGCCGAAGAAGGCCGAGCACGTTTACGGCAAGCCCGGCAAGCACGACTGGGTAGGTCATTACCTTGACCCGCACTCCGGCGAGGTGCGGACCATCACCTATCGTGTCCCCGAGCCGAAGAAGCCGGCGAAGGCCGGCACAAACGGCGAGTCTGCCGACGTGCCTGACGACAACGCCGCGCCCACCCGCACCCGTCCGGACGTAACGCAGAAGGGCAACGCCATGATCGGCGATCTGCGCACCGATGCGCTGCATCAGGCGCTGAAGGACGCGACCATCGACGACAGCACGCTGCTGGCGCTGCTGGTGCTCGCCTTCGGGGGGAGAAACGTCACGGTTCACAGCGGCGCCGACGCCGGTGCCTGGGGTCGGGAGGAAATCTGCGACACCCTCACCGAAGGCGGGATGCTGACCTCGGACCAGAACACGATCCGCGGCGCCGCCCGCTCGATGCTGAGGATCGCGTTTTCCTGCCGCGACAACATGTCCAACAGCGGCACGGCCGCCCGCATCGCCGGCGACACGATCGGCGCCGTACGCCACCTGCCGAACATGGCGACGGAGGAGTTCCTCTTCTGCCTGTCCAAGGCCGCGATCGAGAAGGCGGCCGCGGCCGAGGGCGTGCGCATCGAGGCGCGTGGCAAGGATACCCGCGCGCGGCTGATCGAGCGCTTCAAGGATGGCGTCTACGTTTATCCGGGCGCGCACTTCAAGCTGACGCCGGAGGAAATCTCCGACGCGGCTGAGGCGCGCCGCCATGGGCCAAGCGGCTGGGGCAACGCGGACGAGGGAGACGGCACCGGCGAGACGGTCGGCGGGGATGAACCGACCGACCCCGAAGGGGTCGAGGCCGACGGCTTCGATGCCGATCCCGCATACGACCACGCGGCGATGGCTGTCGCCGCGGAATGACAACAAGCAGCCTGTTCCGATGCACTCGGAACGGGCTGCTCCCTCGCACCGCGGGAGATCTTCATGACCCACATGACCCCCGGCGGCATCAGCACCGCCACGCCTTCGCCCTTGCTCGGGGCCCCGCTTCCGGCTCGCCTCGCACCCACGACGCGGCGGCGTCTCGATCGGGAGCGGCTGCGCGCCGGCATTGCAAGCCGGCGGCAGACCCTCGTGGAACTTGAAACCGCCATGGTCGCCGCTTGCGAGAACGCTGCCGCGCGCAGCGCCATCCGCAATGTCCGTCTCGATGACCGCGCCACCTGGGACCGCACGATGTGGCAGCGCTACCTGGATGCCGCCGCCCGGCTCGAGCCGGAATACGGCCCGAGCATGCGCCGCTTGTACCAAGAGATCGACCAGTTCGAACGGCTGGTCGCGCTGCCGCTCGCCGCGTAGCGCCGCACACGCGCCGCCCCGCGAATGCCCGGCCGACAAGCAGCCGGGCAAGCCCCGCCTGTAATACCCGATGACGCCACCCGTCACTCGACGAGGTACACCCCATGCCAGACCTGACGCCCGCGGCGGCCAAGCTGCCGCCGCTTTGCTCCCTCCGTCATCCGACGACCGGCGAGACGGTCGAGATCCGTCGCGATGAGGCCGGCTACCATCCGGTGAATTCTCTCTGCTCCCCCGAGTGCCTCAACAGCCGCCTGGCTCATCCCCCGACCGAAGACGAGATCAGCGCCATGCGCCACGGCTCCCTGATCGGCTGGAACACGCCCGGCGCCGATCCGGAGATGTGGCGCGGGCGGCGCGCGAGGCACTGGTGATGACAACTCTCGCTGTCGCCGAATGGGGCGACGAGCACACGCCGTTCCAGCTCGATACCCGCATCCCGATCCGTCACGAAGCAGGCCAAAGCGCAAGCCACGACCGGCTTTGGGAGTACGCTAGCGGTCATCTCGGTTTTACGGCTGGTTGCGCGTCGTCAATCGCCGGATCAAGCGCGCGACCATGCTCGGCCTGATGGACCTGCCTGATTGGCTATGGCGCGACGAATACGAAGATCGCGTGCCGCCCGGCGAAGCCGCCGACGTGGCGATCGACGAGACCGCCGCTGAGTTTTGGATTACAGTAACTCGCCATGACCCCACGCACCGACCCGTCCGATCCAATGACCGTGCCAACAGGTCTACCCCGTGCTACGCTCGCTCCATGACCGCTGCGCTCAAAATCCCGATCCGCATGATCGTGGCAGAATTCCTGGCATGGAACCCCCCGGGCGCCCAGACTTGGCAACTCATCGACGGCGAACCGCAGGCCATGGCGCCCGCCACCCGGACCCACGGCGCCATCCAGGGCGAGCTCAGCCGGCGGATCGGCAATCATTTGGAAAATCGGGGAGGGGCTTGCAGCCTGATTGTCATCCCGGGAGTGATTCCGCATGTGCAATCCGACACCAACATGCGGGTTCCGGATCTAGCGGTGACCTGCTCAGCCTATCAGACCGAAGAAGCCGCCCTGACGGACCCGGTCCTGCTGATCGAGATCCTGTCACCGAGCAACCCCGCCGAGACCTGGGCCAATGTCTGGGCCTACACGACAATCCCAAGCGTGCAGGAAATCCTGGTGGTGAGAACGGCGACGATCGGCGCCGATCTCCTGCGCCGCAATCCCGACGCCACATGGCCAAAGCAACCGCTCAGCATCGCGGACGGCGATCTGGTGTTGGACTCCATCGGCTTCCGCGTCGCCTTGGCTGACATCTATCGAACGACCCGGCTGGCGGCCCGATAGCCGTCAGCCGCGAGACGATCCAAGCCCGCACCCAAGAGCTCGTGCGGCGCCATCCGCCGACGGTGGCGAGACGGTCTGTTTCAGCGCCGGCGACGCCTTGAACTGCACGGTGTTCTCGGCCTTGATCTGTTCGCCGGTGCGCGCCGCCACGGCCGCACGAGAGCACCCGACCCAACCAATCGCCGAAACCCCTCCTCGGGCTCACCTCACCGATGAGCGTCATGCTCGAGATCTCGTTTCCTCCGGCGGGCCACCTCATCGACAATGCCGGCCTGGTCTCGATAAGTTTGAGTCGGGGAATGCGAGAAGTGTGTTGAAGCACGCACGCTCCGCACCAACGCCTGTCCCCTCGGGTTGATGCGCGGTCTAAACCGGCACCGTGCCCGCTCCCGCATCCCCGTTTGGCTGCGCCAAACGCCCCCGGCTCGCGCCGCTGCCGTGTCGCATCGGGCCCCATCGCGCATGCGCGATGGGAGCCCTCCGCTCCCGCACCAAGACCGCGGCGCTCGGGGGCGGGCGGTCCCGATCCCAGTTTCTTCAGACCGCACCCGAGGGAACAACGCCGGCACGGAGCCGGCGACCTTCCCGAGAAGGGAATGAATGAAGGAACGAGATCATGTCCGGCTACCTGAACGAAGCGACCCTGATCGGCAACCTGGGTCGCGATCCCGAAGTCCGCACGATGCAGAACGGCGGCAGCATCGTCACGCTCAACATCGCCACCAGCGAAAGCTGGACCGACTCCCAGAGTGGTGAACGCCGTGAGCGCACCGAGTGGCACAAGGTTGTCATCTTCAACGAGGGCCTCGGCAAGATCGTCGAGAAGTATCTCGCGAAAGGCTCCAAGGTCCTGGTTCGCGGTGCGCTGCGCACGCGCAAGTGGCAGGATCAGTCGGGCGCTGACCGCTACAGTACCGAGATCCACCTGACGCCCTACAACGGCACGCTGAAGTTCCTCGACAGCAAGAAGACCGGGGACGGCGCGTCCGGCGCCAACGGCCCGGCGCGCGAGCCGGCGGGTGCCGGCGCCGGCAGCGATCTGGACGACGAAATTCCGTTTTAGGGCGCCGTTTCTGGAGGGGGCCACGCGCTCCCTCCAGCCGCCTTTCCCCACAACCCGCCCGGCCTCTTGACCCGGCCAGCACCGGAGGCGCCAGTTCCACATAGCCTGCGCGAGAACGTTACGGGCTTCGCGCCAATGGGGCCAATCCCGCTCAGCAAACCGTTCGCGCCGATGCACGCGAACACCCGCCTCTGGGTTTGACCAATGCCCTCCGCGGCGATGGGAGACTGCACCATGAGCATCGGCTTCCATCCGTGCATCCGAGACGAGGCGCGGGGCGCCTAGATCGCGCCCGCCGCCGTCCGCGACCAGCCGGATGCCTTCGAACTGTCGCTGGCGAACGCCAACGGCATGGACATCCAGCTGGCGCTCGGGCTGTCGCCAGAGCCCGATGGCGGCCCATTTCCGCTCGGCAGCTTCGCGGGCCTGGTGACAGCGGCGCTCCGCCGTCACCTCGGCCAACGCTCGCCCGAGAGGGCGCCGTGCGCGGAGACCGGGGAGGGCAGGGCGACTATCGTCTTCCTGGGCTGGCGCAAAGGCTACATCGAGGAACGCCTCGGCGACCTCGCGCGCCTTATTCAGCGCGGCCGTGCCGCCGGCGCCACGCATATCGGCTGGAGCTGATCCTGAGCCAGCATCCGCCAGCAGCGTCAGCACCCCCGAACGCCCACGGAGAACCGACGATGAGCAGTCGCAACACCATCCCCGCACGCCGGCCGGGCCTCACCGTCGTCGTTGGCTGGGACAATCCGCTCGGCACCTTTTTCGCGCAGGTCGATCGCCAGCAGGACGATGATGATCCGCCCGACCCAACCCTGCTCTGGGTCGGCTGCATACCCGGCGAGATCCTCCGCACCGAGGATCTCGTGCAGCCGCTCGCGCCCTACGTGGAGCTGACCGAAGCACACCTCGCGACACTGCGGACCGACCGCGCAGCCGATGCGGACCGCGCGCCCTCTCCCCTGCAGCGCGCGATGCTCGGGCGCTTCGGACGGCGCTGACGCGCCAGCCATCCATGTATCCAACGCCGCTCGACGGACGACTCTAGCAAACAACCCGCCCGCCGTGTCGCTAGGCGGCGTAACCGCGCCGTCGCCCCGGACAGCAGCCTCCGTTCGTAATGATCACGGCCAGTATCGGTCGAGCGACAACCGCCCTCGATCAGGAGCCTCGCCCATGTTCGTCCGCGCCCACGCACTGCGATTGCGAAGCGCCATCCCGCTCTGCGCTTCCGCTCTGCTGCTGGCACTCCCCGGCTGCCGCAAGGATGACCGGGCGGCCGGGAACGATGCCCTGGGCACCGTCTTCGCGGCGGCGGCGAAGCAGGCAGCCGACCTGCATCTCGCCTACAGCCACGAGATCACCATTGGCTTGCCGGCCAAAGCAGATCGAACCGCACTTTATCACCGCGCGCGATCGCTGCCTCAACGACGCCGGTCTGCACTGCGTGCTGATCGAAGCCTCGATCGAGCAAGAGGCACGCGGCACCCTTATCCGAGCGCGCCCACCTGACCGTACAATTGCCACATGAGGCGGTTGCGCCGTCCACCCGGTCCCTGACCGCCCCACTGCCGGGCGAGCGAGCCCGCGATGCGGTCGTGCGCTCGCGGCACGGGGGGAAGACTTCAGCCGACCGATCGCCGACGGCACGCGGCGGCTGGCACAGTTCACCGACTATCGCGCGCGCCTGACGGCGCTCGCCGCCCGTCCGGACATCTATGTGGACGACCTGATCAAGATCGCCGGGTAACTCTCCAAGGTGCAGTCGCGGATCGAGGCCGCGGACGGCGAGCAGCGGGCGTTGACGCAGCGCGTTGCCACCGAGCTCGTTTCCGTAGTCCTTCGCTCGGACGCCGCCACCGGCGGCGCGCTGTCTTCCGGCACGGCGCGCTGCCCATGGATCACCCCACGGCACA
>Ga0208589_1000995_pt1 | contig 12306 bp, 9 predicted proteins | sample NGESurshal092012_2_FD_184486 | JGI IMG/M metagenome (GOLD analysis project Ga0208589, IMG submission 184486) | Arctic peat soil microbial communities from Barrow, Alaska - NGEE Surface sample F53-2 shallow-092012 (SPAdes) | ecosystem: Environmental > Terrestrial > Soil > Wetlands > Peat ... | reverse complement strand
GCGCGATCGACTGGCTTCTGATCGGTGTGCTGCTGCTCGGCGCGCAGGCGCGCGGGCGCGGGCTCGTGCCGACGCTGCACTCGGACGTCGGCATTGAGACGCCTGAGCGCGATGCGGAAGCATTCGCACGGCGCGACATACAAGCGCTCACGCCAGGGCCGCCACGCGCGATCCTCGCCGCGCTGACGATCGGCGCGGCGTACCTCGCGCTCACGCCCGCACTCGCGGGGCACGCGAGCATCGAGCACCCGACATGGCTGTTCTTCCCGTCAGACGTGCTGCACGTGCTCGCGGCGAGCGTCTGGGTCGGCGGCATCGCATGCCTGCTGCTCGCGCTGCCCGCCGCGACGCGCCGGCTCGAATCGACCGACCGGACGAGGCTGCTGCTCGCGACGCTCGCTCGCTTCTCACCGCTCGCGCTCGCGGCCGTCGTGACGATCGCGATCACAGGCGTCGTGCAAGCGCTGATCGACGTGCGCAGCTTCGATGGCCTGCTGCACACGACGTACGGCGCGCTCGTGATCGCGAAGATCGCGCTGCTGCTCGTGCTGATCGCGCTCGGCTGGATCAACCGCGAACGCGTGCTGCCGGCGCTGCGGCGGCTCGTCGAGGCACGCAGCACACCTGGCGCCGCGGGCGTGCTCGCAAGACGAACGATGCGCGTCGAGCTTGCGCTGATGCTCTGCGTCTTCGGCGTGACTGCCGCGCTGATCTCTTACACGCCCCCGATCGACGCCGACGCGGGACCGTTCTCGGTGAACACGACGCTCGGGCCGGCCGAGCTCGAGATGACGCTCGAACCGGCCGAGGTCGGGCTCAACACGGCGCACATCTACCTGATCGACGCGCGCAGCGGCACGCAGTTCACGCAGACGAAGGAACTGACCGTGACCGCGAAGCTGCCATCGAAGGGCATCGGGCCGATCGCGCTGAAGACGATCCCGGCCGGCCCGGGCCACTACATCCTCAACTCGGCCGTGCTCAGCCCCGCCGGTGAGTGGCAGCTCGAAGTGACCGACCGCGTCAGCGAATTCGAACAGCACAGCCGCACGATCGACGTTCCGATCCGATGACTCACATCCACAAGCACTTTCACCATCCGTTTCACGATCCGAGGAGATGCCCGAGCGATGAAGACAATTAATAAAATTATCCTTTTCGCGGCGTGCGCGACAATCGCGCTGCTCACTTACGCGACAAGCGCGCTCGCGCACATCAGCATCCACCCGAACACGGTCCCTGCCGGCGCTTTCGCGACGCTCAACGTTCGCGTGCCGGCCGAGCAGCAGGGCGCGCATATGACGAAGGTCGATGTGCTCTTCCCGGCCGGCTTCAGCGACGTCGACTACGAAGCCGTACCCGGCTGGAGCGTGAACGTGATCGAACGCAAGCTCGCGACGCCGCTGCACAGCGATGGTGAAACGATCAACTCCGAGATCGCGCAGCTCGTCTGGACGTGGACAGGGCCGCTCGGTGAGGTCAGCGATGGTCAGTTCATCCAGCTTCCGCTGTCTGTCGCGATCCCGAGCGACGCCGCCGGCAAGGCGCTCGAATTCCGCACCGTGCAGAGCTACAGCGACGGGCAGGTCGTGCACTGGATCGAGCCGTCGCTCGACGACGAACATCCGTCGCCGCGAATCAACGTGACCGCGAAAGGCGGCGCGATCGAAGACGTTGCCGGCGATGAGGCCGGGCCTGTTGCCGGTCAGACGAGTGCCGCGCCGAGCACCGGCGCAACGGGCAAAGCGACGACAAGCACGAGCTCGAACAGCGGCGCGAGCAAGGGTCTTGCGCTCGCCGCGCTGATTGTCGGCGCGCTCGCGCTGATCACTGCACTCTTCACGCTGCTCAGCACGCGACGCAGGCGCGAGGCGCGCGCCTGAGCACGTCGCGTCGCCGAGTCAGCCGCACCAGTGGCTAAGTTCATCCCCTACTTGCAGTTCTCAAATGCCAAAAGGGACCCGACTCGCATGCGCAAGAAGACCGCGACGCTGACCGTCGCTTCGTTGATCGCGATCGCCTGCGCCGCTGCGGCACAGGCGACGCCGACGCAGGTCAACGTCCGCATCGAGGGCGCCGAACGGACGATCTTCGAGGGGCCGATCCTGACTGAAGGCCACGAAGTCGAGGCGACCTCGGACACGCAAGCGCGCACATGCGACGGACTCAACGTCAACGACCCCGAAAACATGCTCGCCGGCCCGACGCCGACCGCGGCGTCCGTCGATGCGATCGGGTTGATCGGTGAGACGTTCGACGGGCAATGGGACTCGAGCTATGACGACTACCTCCTCACGCGCTGGGGACCGGACGCGCAGAATCCGAGCGACGCTGCCTACTGGGGCGTGCTCGTCAACAACGTCTTCCCGAACGTCGGCGGCTGCCAGTACGAGCTCGGCGGCGGCGATGAAGTCACGTGGGCCTACGACGCGTTCGCCGCGCGCCCGTCACTCGCGCTCTACGCGGCCGGCAGCAGTTCGGGCGCGCGTCCGCTGACGGCGCTCGCGCAGCACGGCGAGCCGTTCGAAGTCGAAGTGCGCGACTTCAGCGACTACAGCGAAGGCACGCCGCCAGCGCAGCCCGAACGCGCCGGCTCGACGCCATATGAAGGCGCCCAGGTATCCCCTGTCGAAGTCAGCGAAAAGGGCTTCGAGCGACCCGAAACGGCGAACCCGGCGACCGTCACGACGGACGCCGACGGCAAGGCGAGCATCGCGTTCACGACGCCCGGCTGGCATCGCATCAAGGCGACGCACTTCGACAGCGAAAGTCACGAAGACGCGATCCGCTCGAACCGGCTCGACGTCTGCGTGCCGCCCGAAGGCGAGCTCGAGTGCGGCAGGCCACCGTTCGAAGACGAACCGCGCACGCCTGCCTATCTTGAAGCCGGCGAAGAAGTCCCGGTCAAACACGAAGATCCGAGCACTGCGCCTCCCAGCACCGGGCAGACAGCCGCCACGACGGGTGTCGCAGGATTCACCGCGACGACCGCCGCCGGGGGAGTGCGTGTGCAGTCGAGACACTTCGACGGCCTTGGCGCCGCGCGCGGGCTGATCGGCGTGCACTGGCGCCTGATCGACAGCGGTGCCGACGTCGCGAGCTGGACGATCTCCTCGAAGACACTCGGTCAGAAGGGCGCGAAGTACGTGAGCCGCGCGCACGGCACACACGCGACGTCTGCGCTCGTCAAGCTCGCGCCTGGCGTTGCATACGAGCTCAAGCTGACCGTCATCGATCGTCTCGGGCGCTCGATGACGAGCGCGATCGGCCACGTGCTCGTACCGCAGGACGACCGCTCGGCCCGCGCGCTGCGCTACGCCGGGAGCTGGCGTCACGTCGCGCTCGCACGAGCGTGGTACGGCGGCGTCAGCGAGGCGAGCGCAGGCGCGAGCGTCGCCGCAAACCTCGCCGCCGGCCGGCCCGTCTTCGAGCTGCGCGAGAGCTCACGCGAAGCGCACGTCGAACTGATCGATGGCGCGCAGCGCGAAGTACTCATCGTTGGCGGCGGGCGCCCGGGCGCGCTGTGGCTGCTCGCCGGATCCGCGCGCTCGCATGCCGGCGCCGTGACGCTGCGCGTGATGAGGGGCACGGTCGATCTCGATGGGGTTGGCGTCGAACCTTAGGAGCGCCGCACCTGTGCAGCGGGCAGAGTCGCGTGTGCCTTCGACTCCACTCGCCGCCCGTGGACACCACTGCCGCCCGGCCACCTCATAGAAAAGCCCCGCCGAAGCGGGGCCTTCCCTTAGCTGATCGATAAGCCGGATCCTGTCGTTGAGCAGCCATCCATCTAAGCGGCCTACCTGGACCTCGGCGGGCTACCTGCAAACGGTCCTGTTTGGCCTTGCATCGGGCGGGGTTTGCCCAGCCGCCGCGTCACCGCGACGCTGGTGCGCTCTTACCGCACCATTTCACCCTTGCCGGCCCGCCGTTCACGTGGGACGGCGGACGTAGGCGGTTTGTTTCTGTGGCACTTTCCCGCGAGTTTCCTCGGGTCGATAACTCGACCACCCTGCCCTGTGATGTCCGGACTTTCCTCGAAGGCTTATGCCCCCGCGGCTGCCTGACCAGCTTCGCCACGGTAGCGCCTGCGCAGCGCGCCGTAAAGGCGTGGCCGCGTGCTGGCATTCCCCGCGCGCCGCCGGTAATCGCTTGGAAGTCGCGCCCTCTCGCACGGCTTCGTCGCGCCGACCCGCCGCTCAGACGGAGCGCAGCAGCCCGACGACGCGGCCGAGCACCGTGACCTCTTTGCTGCGGATCGGCTCCATCGTCACGTTCTCCGGCTGCAGGCGGATGTGGTCCGACTCTTTGAAGAAGCGCTTGACCGTCGCCTCCTCGCCGAGCAGTGCGACGACGACATCGCCGTCGCGAGCCGTGTCCTGCGGGCGTACGACGACGAAGTCGCCCTCGATGATGCCCGCTTCCTTCATCGAGTCGCCGCGAATGCGCAGCAGGTACTCGCCGTCCGCACCCCCCGCGATCTCCGGGACGGAGACGTAGTCCTCGACGTTCTCCTCCGCGAGCATCGGCTGGCCCGCCGCGACCGAGCCGAGCAGCGGCAGTCCATCGGAGCGCACGATCCCGCGCACCGTCTCCACCGCGCTGCCCATCGCACGGTCGAGTAGCTCGATCGCGCGCGGCTTCGACGGGTCGCGACGCAGCAAGCCCAATTTCTCGAGGTTCGCCAGGTGCGCGTGCACCGTCGATGACGACGCGAGCCCGACCGCTTTGCCGATGTCGCGCACTGTCGGCGGGTAGCCGTACTTCGCCGAGTACTTTCGGATGAAGTCGAATATCTCTTGCTGGCGCTTGGTCAGATCCATGTCTGCTGGACTCCCAGTTTGGCTGGACGGTGGCGCTGAAACGAACACGTGTTCGCACTGTAGCGTCGGCTGTGGACGGACGCAAGTAGCGGACTTCCGCGCTGCAAGCGCGATTGCGTTGTAGAGAGTCGCAGCGGTGGCCAGTTCAGCGAGCGGAGGGCCGATACCAGCGGCAGTCGCGAGGCTATACTCGCGCACTCTGCGCTCGTGGCGGAATTGGTAGACGCGCAAGGTTGAGGGCCTTGTGGGCTTTACGGCCCGTGGTGGTTCGAGTCCACTCGAGCGCATAGGAAAAGCCCCGCTCAGCGGGGCTTTTCTCGTTAATCGTGAGGACGCCAGTCGCTGGGTCAGGCGCCGGAGAGCAGGTCGAGGAAGGCGCGTGGTGAGAACATCGGGATCTCCCCCTCAAGGGCGAGAAGGTCTTTGTCACCCGAAACCAGAGCCGCGCGATGCGCCGACGCAAGGGCGATCAGATAATCATCGTCCGGATCACGGGAGCGCACCGGCGGGTCGGCATTCGGATCAACGACGACGCTGGCAGTGTCGGCAACCCACCGCACCAGGTCCGCCGCATCTGGCTCGCTGATATGTCGCCGCAGCTTGGGATACGCAAGCGCCCGCTCAAGCTCGCTCAGCAGCCCCTCGGAAGCGATGAGCTCAAAGTCGCCCCCAGCGAGCGATCGCAGTACGTCGGCCGGTGCGCCTCGTGGCGAGATCGCACCGGAGATGACCACGTTGGGGTCGAGGACGGCCCGCACCCGTTAGCGGTGACGACGTCGCGTCTGGTGCTGCGCCTCAACAGCAAGTGCGGTGGCGTCGCGCTCCGAGAGGTCATTGCGTTCCCAAAGTCGCTCGAGTAGATCGAGCCCTAGGTCGCGACGCAGTGAATCCTCAATCACCTGGCTGTCGCCGCGGCCCGTGCGGGCTGCCCGCATCTTCACCGCCTTCATGACCGACTCGTCGATTGTGAGCGTGGTGCGAACCTTCGACATCGTCGGTGCACTTTAGCATCTAGATGCGAGAGCATCAAGATGAGGTCAGCAAAGATGAGGCCAGCAGCCCCCGCGCTCCTTTTTCGCGCGCACGGGTTTACTTGGCGGACGAGATGCCATGCCAAGCGCATCGACCGACGGAGATCTACTGCTTGAGATTGGACCCCCGTCATATACAGCCCGCACGCTGTGACGGCGCATTTTCGAGTGTTATTTAGAAACGTACCGATTATTTACAGTCAACTCGACTGATCCATGCCGTGTACGTCCGAGGCAGCTGAGAACGAACGTTCAGCTCAGCGTCGTGAGCGCAAGCGGGATGACACGCTCGGCGCCCGCACGTCGAAGCTGACCGCCGACCATCGCAAACGTCCAACCCGAGCTGCGGCGGTCATCCAGCAGCAGACCGGCGCCGGGCGGTGGCGTGGCGATGACCTTGAAAGCTCCGCGAACGTTCTCGGCTTGTTGCACGGCGTTGGCCATCTCGCGCTGCGGCGGTCTGTCCTCGACACGCCGCAGGAGATCTACGTGTGGCACATCGAGCTCGGAAGCCAGGCGCTCGGCCAGTCGGTCGATCGACCCGGCGAGGCGGCTCGAAGGAACAGCCGTGACCCAGGCGACCGGCGCCCGTGCGCCACGCACGATGTCCGCGAGCCCGACGACGACGTCGTCCTCGAATACGCCGTCACGCAGCCCGCGCTCGATAGCCGGCCACCAGCCGCCGTCGCCGATCCGCGCGAGCGCCCAGCCCGCGTCCGGGCGCGCGTCCTCCGGAATCTTGCGCATCGCGCCGGTGGCGTCGGGGGCCATCTTCTTGACCTCCAGCTCGACTGGCCTCGAGCGAAGGTGTCGCGCGGCCAGCTCGACCAGCGCCGCGTCCGGCGGCTCGGCGAAGCGCGGCGCTGTGCAGACCGAGCAGCGCCCGCAGTCCTGCGCATCCGGATCGTCGAGCTGCTCCTGCAGCGTTCGCATCAGGCAGCAGCCGTCGGCTCCAAACGCGGCCATCGCCTGTTGCTCTTCACGTCGCAGGGCAGTCACTCGCGCGTATCGCTCCTCGTCGTAAGTCCAGCCCGCGCCCGGAATCGACTGCCAGCGTGTGCCTTCACGCCTGACTGCGCCCTCGACGTCGAGGATCTTCAGCATCGCCTCGATCCGCCCCATGCCGAGGTTGACGACCGCCATCAGCTCGCGCGTCGTGCGGCCCTGCTCGCCGGCCGCTTCGAGCTCACCGAGAACGGTCGCCACGCGCTCGCGCGTCGGAAACGCCTGCTCGATGAAGAAGTCCTGGATCCGGCGATCCTCGCCGCCGCGCAGCAGCACGACATCGGCGTGCTCGACGCCGCGTCCCGCGCGGCCGACCTGCTGGTAGTAGGAGACCACCGAGCCTGGAGCCTGGTAGTGCACGACGAACGCCAGATCGGCCTTGTCGTAGCCCATGCCGAGCGCGCTCGTTGCCACGACCGCCTTGACTTCGTTGCGCAGCAGACGCTCCTCGGTGGCAACTCGCTGATCGCTCGCCTGCTCTCCGCTGTAGGCCAGCGCAGAGATCCCGTTCGCCGTCAGAAAGCCTGCGACTTGCTCGGCGTCGCGCTTCGTCAGCGTGTAGACGATTCCCGAGCCCGGCAGTTCCGGCAGATGCTCCACGAGCCAGGCGAGCCGTTCGGCAGGCCGTGGCAACTCGAGCACCTCCAGGCGCAAGCTCGTGCGCGCCAGAGCGCCGCGGTAGGAGCGCATCGGTTCACCGTCGGCAGCGGCCAGCTGCGCGAGGACATCGCCGACGACACGATCATTCGCCGTAGCCGTCGTTCCCAGCACTGCGACGCCGGGGGCGAGCGCGTCGAGCATGTCCTTCACCCTGCGGTAGTCCGGTCGAAAGTCATGCCCCCAGTCGGATATGCAATGCGCCTCGTCGATCACGAGCAGACCGACCGACGCAGCGAACAGCGGCAGCATGCTCTCGCGAAAGCTCGCGTTGTTCAGCCGCTCTGGGCTGATCAGCAGCAGGTCGATCGTGTCACTTGCAAGCCGGTTGCGGACGTCGTCCCAGTCCTCGCGGTTCGTGCTGTTGATCGTCTGCGCACGCAACCCGAGACGTTCCGCTGCGGCGATCTGGTTGCGCATCAGCGCCAGCAGCGGGCTGACGATCAACGTCGGTCCCGCGCCGGCCTCGCGCAGCAATGCGGTCGCGATGAAGTACACCGCCGACTTTCCCCAGCCGGTGCGCTGCACGCACAGCACCCGCGCGCGATCGACGACGACGTCGCGAATCGCCTCGAGCTGCCCTGCGCGAAAGGCCGAATCGTCCTCACCCGTGAGCGAGCACAGCCGCTCGAGCGCCAGCTCATCCACTGCCTCCGATGTCGTCGGCAACACGTTCCCATCGTCGCACGCGGACCGGGGCCTCTCGCCAGCCAAGCCGTTTGCGTTTCGTGCCCGGTGGGTAAACCGCGCGCTACCAGCCGGTAGCGACACGGATACGGAACCCGCCGTAGGCGGCGAGGAGAGTGGGAGAGATGACGGTGGCAAGTACTGGCAGATCGCTGATGCCCGGCTCGATCGCGCGACAGCCTCGCGGAGGCGTCCGCCTGTTTGCTGCTCTGATGCTGTTCGCCTGCGCCGCGTTCGCCATCCCCGCCGCTGCACACGCAGTCGTGACGCCCGAACAGGATCCGTTCTACAAGTACGAAGGCTCGACGCCGCTGAAGAGCATCGCGCCGGGAACAGTCTTGAAGACACGAAGCGCCCCCTTCCATATAGCCGAGATCCCATTGCCGATCACGGCAGTTCAGCTGCTGTACCGCTCAACGTCGGCGCTCGGCAAGCCGACCGTCAACGTGACCTCGGTGCTGCTGCCACCCATACGGCTCGGCACACCGACGGCGCTCTCCTATCAGTCCTTCTACGACAGCCTCAACACCGAAGACGACCCGTCGTATGCGATCTCCGGTGGCTTCAGCACGGGCGGCGACATTCCCCAGGCGGAGTCCGTGCTGATCGCACCGGCGCTGCTCGCGGGCGAGACCGTCGTCGTCCCCGACACCGAGGGTGAGGAGGCGGACTTCGCCGCCGGGCCCGTGTACGGCTACAACACGCTCGACTCGCTGCGGGCAGCGCTGGGCTCACCCGCCACCGGGCTTAGCGCCGGCACGAAGGTCGGCCTCGCCGGCTACTCCGGCGGCGCGATCGCGACCGAGTGGGCCGCACAGCTCGCGCCCACGTACGCTCCCGAAATCAACTCAGACCTCGTCGGCGCCGCGATGGGTGGTGTGCTCGTTGAGCCCGCGCACAACTTGAAATACGTCGAAGGCTCGAGCAGCTGGGCATCGATCATCCCGATGGCTCTCGTCGGCCTCTCGCGCGCCTACCACCTCGAACTGTCCCCCTACCTCACCGACTACGGCCAGGAACTGCTCGCCAAGGACCAGCATGACTCGATCACGAACGAGGAAAAAGTCCCGGGCCTGACGTGGTCTCAGCTGGCCAAGCCCGAATACCCGACGCCCGAATCGATCCCGGTCTTCGTCAGCACGGCGAACAAGCTGATCGCCGGCCACGAAGGCACCCCGACCGTCCCGTTCCTGATCGGGCAGGGCAATGGCGGCGAAGAATTCGAAGGGACTCCGGGCAACAAGCCCGGAATCGGGCCGGGCGACGGCGTGATGATCGCCGGCGACGTCCGGACCCTAGCCCGCGAATGGTGCAGTCGTGGAGTAAGCGTGAAGTACACCGAATACCAGCACCTCGGACACATCGAGGGTGCGGTCCCGTGGCTGCCTGAAGCTGCGGCCTGGCTCGCCGGGCGCTTCGCCGGCCTCGCCGCGCCGCAGGACTGCTCCGAAATCGCACCTGGAAACTCGCTGGCGCCGATCAAAAGGGCGAAGTAGCTCCCGTATCGCTTCAGCTTCCTGTGATCCAGGGCCGGTGACGGCGCGAACCTTACGCCGGCCTTCAGACAACAGCGGTCGGAAGTACCCGCACCGATGTGACCTTCCCGTCGACGATCGTCCAGCTCCATGCGACCGGTATCTGCCGCGATGCACCGTCGCGCCGCGTGATCGCCGTCCCTTTCACCAGCACCTCACCCGCACGCGGACGGTGGAAGGTCTCCGGTCGCAACTCCAGGCGGTCCCAAACGCGCTCGACATCGGATAGATATCGAGCCAACGCGCCACGGCCCTCATATCGCTGCTGGCCGGTTACCGATCCGGTGGGTGGGTTCGTGACCACCAAGCTGGCGCTCGAAAGCGTTTCGAGCGTCCCGAGGTCGCGCACGGCAAAGGCTGCGAAAGCTTGCTTGACAATTGCGGTGTCATCCATATCCATCGCTCAACGAAGATCGGCTTTTTTTTGATCGAGGTATTCGGCGAGACGCTCGCCCGCCCTCGATGCTTGAGTCTCGGGCGCGGGCCGCGAGCTCAGTTACTGCCGATCCTGTAGAGCGCGCGCCCGCTGCTCGGCCGCCTCTGCTCGTCGGAGTGCATTCTGCGCTCGCTCGCGGGCGCTGGCCGCCCGGAAAGTTGCGGCGCGCGCTCGAGCCCTCGCGTCGGCCTGCAGTTGCGCGGCAGTGCGGGTAGCGGCTCTTACCGGGGCTTCAAGCACATCCTGCTGGCGATCGAGGAGCTCCTGAACGTCATCGGCACCCTGCTGCGTTCGGTCGGTTTGGTCTTGTCGCGCGTCGCTTCGCGCCTGTCTGTTCTTGATCTGGGACTGCCTTCGTTCAACGTCAGAGGACAAACGAGAGCTCGCGGACTCCAAGGTGGCCAACTCCTCGTCGAGTTCGGCCTGTTCGCGGTCGATCCCCTCCTGCTCGCCGTCGACGATGGCTTGCTCTCGATCGGTGATGCTCTGATCGAGATCGCCGATTGCCTGCTCCTGCTCGAGGCGATGCTGATCGTTCTGGTGTTGCTTTGCGCTTTGCGCGATGCTCATTGCCTACACCTCTTGTTTTGAATTGGTTGCTCCAACGCCGAGAGAAGGATGCGAGGCGATCGTCGGGAGTGCATCGAGCGGGGCAGGTCTCGCGATGTAGTAGCCCTGCGCGAAGTCCACTCCGAGCTCACCGACGACCTGGAGGGCAGCTGCGTCCTCGACGCCCTCGGCAACGGTCTGCAGTCCGAACGCGCGAGCGAGCGTCACCACGGCCTCGACGACGTGCCTGCTGGCAGCATTCATCGCCAGATCGCGGACGAAGTCGACGTCGATCTTCAGAAGATCGACTGGGAGATGCTTAAGGTAGGTAAACCCTCCGTACCCTGTGCCGAAGTCGTCGAGAGCCAGCTTGCAACCGATCGCGTGCACGCGATCCACAAATGCCGTCGCCGCGGCCTCGTCGGCGATCAACGCCGTCTCGGTAATCTCGATGACAAGCGAGGATGGGTCGGCGCCGGTCCTATTCAGGCATTGCTCGATTCGCTCGACGATCGCGGGGTCGCCAATTGAGCGTGCGGAGAGGTTGAGCTGGACCGGGCCCACCTCGGCTGCGATCTCGGTAGCGCGACCAATCACCCAACTGTCGATGTCGGCGATCAGGCCGTACTGCTCGGCGATCGGAAGGTAACGGGCCGGCGCAACTATTTCGCCGTCGGGTTCGCGCATGCGAAGCAAGAGCTCACGCTGAACGATCTCGCCGGAATGCAGGTCGACGATCGGCTGACCGAACAGCTCGAAGCGATCCTCGGCGAGCGCATCCTGAATGCGGCCGATCCATGAGAGCGTCTCGACGTCGCGCTCCATGCTCTCCTGACGCTGCTTGCGATCGGTGATGTCCTCGAAGACCACGGCGCAACCGGCGATGCCGTCATCAGTCACGAATGGAGCGACGGTGAAGGCAACGGGTAGCGAGTCTCCCTCGCGCCGGCTGAACAGATCGTCCTCGACGCGGACGGGACCGGCCTCCTGGCTTCCGCGCATAATCGGGCACGTGTCGATTTCGCACCCGGGTGTGCCGGGGCGGGCCGTGTGGACTAGGTCATGCAGCCGCTGTCCTTTCATCTTCGCCGCCGACCAACCCAAGAGCTTCTCGGCCGCTTTGTTCGTGTAGGTGAGGCGGCCGTGCGAATCGGTTGTACAGAGACCCTCACCCATGCCGTCGGCGACTGCGCGCGCATAGTTATGAGCGGCAACCAGCGCGCGCTCAGATGCCACACGCTTCGACACGTCGGCGATTACGGCGATCCTGCCATCTGCAAGCCCATCCTCGCCCACGATCTGCCGGACACGCACCTCGCCCGGGAACGCCGAGCCGTCCTTGCGCCGGAATTCGAGCAGGCCCTCCCAGCGACCGCCCCGTTCGGTAGCGGCGATTGCCTCCTCGGCTCGCGACAAGTCGTCTTCGGCGATCAACTGCGTCGGGCGGCGACCGATGGCCTCGGAGCGAGAGTGGCCGAACATCACTTCCGCACCGGCGTTCCAGCGGATGACCTCGCCGACCCGATCGATCGCGACCACTGCGACGTCGACATCGTCGAGCAGTGCCGCCTGGGTCGAGAGCTCCG
>Ga0208589_1000993_pt1 | contig 12307 bp, 7 predicted proteins | sample NGESurshal092012_2_FD_184486 | JGI IMG/M metagenome (GOLD analysis project Ga0208589, IMG submission 184486) | Arctic peat soil microbial communities from Barrow, Alaska - NGEE Surface sample F53-2 shallow-092012 (SPAdes) | ecosystem: Environmental > Terrestrial > Soil > Wetlands > Peat ... | reverse complement strand
GTTGTGGCGTGGTCAGAAACAACCTCGACCTGTCGACCCGAACCTACTCGTGTGATTCATGCGGCCTCGTCATCGACCGTGACCTCAACGCGGCTATCAACCTGGCCCGCTGGCGACCCAAGGAGCCCTCAGCAGTGACGCTGCTGGCTCTAACGCCCGCTCTGCTTCTGTCCACAGCCTGATCCCATTGGGATCTGCACCGCGAAGCACGCGGGAAGAGCCGATCGTCACCCGCACAACCGTCACGGCAACGTGATGAGGGCCTTGGGTCGGAACCGAGTACTCAGACGAACCATCGTCTGAGAAGTCGGACGGTGAGCAAGCACCGCTGAGTCACTTCGCTCAGTTGGTCAAGGCGAACCGGTGGGTCCAAATAGGACACACGCTGTAAGGGTTAGCCGCGTAAAAGTCGAACGTATAACAGCCCGAGGTTCGACACACCGACCGTGTTTGACGTTGGAGGAGGAGCGGGAACGAGAGCGAGCGTGAAGAATTGGACACAGGTGTGGCTGTGCGTCGTAGACTCCCGAGCCAAGGAGGCCGCGATGCAATGTGGGGCGTGCCAGGGAGAGACTCCAAGCGATAAGCCGTTCTGCGCGAACTGCGGAACCCGGGTGGCGCCACTGTGCCCATCGTGTGGAGCTCAGATCCTTGAGGGTAAGCCCTTTTGTGCGAGCTGTGGGTCACTCGTTTCTCAAGGAACGCCCACGCTCAACACCTTCGACGCCACCAGAGCAACGGGAACATCGGAGTTTGACACTTCGGTGGAATCAGTCGCCGAGCGTCGCCTGTGCTCCGTGCTGTTCGTCGACCTCGTTGGATTCACGCCAATGGCCGAATCTCGAGACCCCGAACATGTTCGAGAGTTGCTCACGCAGTACTTCGATCGCGCCCAGCGGATTGTCGATCGCTACGGCGGCACCGTCGAGAAGTTCATCGGTGATGCCGTCATGGCGGTATGGGGTGCACCCGTTGCCAATGAAGACGACGCGGAGCGTGCGGTTCGAGCGGCGCTCGACCTCGTGGCGTCGGTCACCGAACTCGGCAATGACACCGGACTCGACGGGCTTCGAGCGCGCGGTGGCGTCGTCACCGGTGAAGTGGCCATCACGATTGGCAAAGTGGGCGAAGGGATGGTGCTCGGCGACACCGTCAACTCGGCTTCTCGCGTTCAGAGTGTTGCCGAACCTGGAACGGTGCTCGTGGACGAGTCCACGTGGCGGGCAGCGTCAGGCGCGATCGCGTTTGAGGAAGTTGGAGCACTCGAACTCAAGGGCAAGACCATCACCGTTAAGGCGTGGAGAGCTCTAAGAGTGGTCGCCCAGCGAAAGGGGTTGGGCCGGACCGAGCGACTCGAGCCTCCTTTCGTGGGACGCGAAGAGGAGATTCGACTTATCAAAGACCTCTTACACGCCACCGCTCGCGAGCAGCGTGCTCGGCTGGTGTCCGTCACGGGCATTCCCGGCATCGGAAAGAGCCGACTCTCGTGGGAGTTCCTGAAGTACGTCGACGGGCTGGCCGATGACGTCTACTGGCATCAGGGACGCTCGCGCGCGTACGGCGAGGGCCGGACCTTTGGTGCCCTCGGTGAGATGGTGCGCATGCGAGCGGGAATTCTCGACGTGGAAGACGGCGCCTCCGCACTAGAGAAGTTGCGTGCGTCGCTCGATCAGTTCGTCCCTGACCCCGAAGAGCGCCAGTGGCTCGAACCGCGTCTCGCTCACCTCCTCGGCCTCGGTGACACCTCGTCAAGCGACCGCGAAGAACTCTTCTCCGCGTGGCGAAAGTTCTTTGAACGCATCGCGACCGTGGGACTGACGGTGCTCGTCTTCGAAGACCTCCAGTGGGCGGACGCTGGGCTCATCGACTTCGTTGAGTCGATTCTCGAATGGTCCAAGAACTTCCCTCTCCTCATCGTCACTCTTTCTCGGCCGGAACTGATGGAACGGCGACCTTCCTGGGGTGCGGGGCTACGCAACTTCGCATCGTTGCATCTCGAACCCTTGTCAGAATTCGCCATGCGTGAACTTCTCGACGGTTTCGTGCACGGACTCCCCGGGACTGTGGCCGACCAGGTGCTCGCGCGCGCCGAAGGCGTGCCGCTGTACGCGGTGGAAACCATTCGAATGCTCGTCGACCGAGGCGTGCTGGTCCAAGACGACGGTGGTTACCGCGTGGAGGGCGACTTCAGCACGCTCGAGATCCCAGAGACGCTGCACGCGCTCATCGCTTCGCGACTCGATTCTTTACCATCTCGCCAACGCGTGCTGCTGCAGGACGCGGGGGTGGTGGGATCCACGTTCTCGATCGAGAGTCTGCGTGTCGTCAATGGCGCAAGCGCGGAAGAACTCGAGATCGAACTGCGCGACCTCGTTCGCAAAGAGTACGTCTTTGCCGACAACGATCCGCGCTCGCCGGAGCGTGGACAGTACGGCTTCGTCCAAGGCGTGATCCGTGAAGTCGCCGTCGGCACGTTGGCACGTCGGGACCGTAGGGCGAAACACCTCGCGATCGCGCGCTACACGGATTCATTGCACGACGAAGAATTGGTTGGCATCGTCGCCGCGCATTACCTCGAGGCCTACCGAGCGACGCCCGAAGAGCCTAACAATGACCAACTCGTTCCACTCGTGCTCGAATGGCTGGATCGAGCGGGTCAACGTGCCCTCTCACTCGGTTCGCCCGAGCAAGCCGCCGTCTTCTTCACGCAAGCCCTCGAACTTACGGTCGACGATCGGCAGAGAGCGACACTCCTGCAACGCGCGAGCGAATCTGCCAGCCGACTCCAGCAGACCCAGCAGTGCGTTGCCTACCTCGAGCAGGCAATCGCGATCTACGAATCACTCGGAGACGTCAACGCCGCGAGTGGCGCCATAGCGCTGGTCGGTCAACAACTCTCTTTTCTCGGTCGCGCCAGCGAAGCCGTGGAGCGGTGCGAGCGGGCGTACGAACTCGTCGGCAACGGGGACACCCTCGTTCGGGCCCGTCTCGCCGACACGATCGCGGGGGTGCTGTGTCACGGCTCCGAAGTGAAGCGTGCTCTTGAGTGGTGCGAGATAGCTCTCAGCCTGGCCGAAGAGCTGGACGACAGCGTCCTTTTGGCGAGCGCCATCGGCGCGCGATCGTTGGCACTGTTCACCCTCGGGCGACACAGGGAAGCCGTCATGTTGGGTCGAGGGATGGCAGCTATCGCCGATGAAGCGGGCGCCCTCTTCGAACAGGCCCGTGCCCGCACGGGGCTGAGCCTCTACATGTTGCCCGATGACCCTCGCTCCATGCTCATCACGGCAGCCGAAGCAGTGGAACTCGCGCGCCGGGGAGGCCGACGTGGCATCGAGATCACGAACCTCTTGAACATTGCCGAGACCTCGCTCTATCTCGGACTTTGGAACGAGACGCGCACTGCTTTCGAGGAACTCAAGCAACGTGAACTTGTACCTTGGCACAAGGAGTGGCTCTACGGCCTAGAAGCAGTACTGGTCGCCATGAGTGGTGACTCCGCGCACGCCCACGAACTACTCGCGCTCGGTCTTAAAGAGGTCGAGGTGTCGGGAGGCGACGGTGACACCCAGTTGGCTTCAGAGACCACGCGCCTCACCTCGATGGCCTTCACGTCTCTCGCCACGAACGACTTACCCAGTGCCCATCGAGACGCGAAGCACGCCATCGAGCTTGATCCGATGGGTATTAACAGCACGGCCGCCTTAGGTATCGCCGCTCGGGCCGCGCTCTGGCTCGGCCAGACCGACGATCTCAGAGAGTTGCTCTCAGCGATGCAACGACTTCGCGGGCGGGCGTCGGCAGCGCAGCGCCGCACCACCGAAGCGGGGCTAGCCGCTCTTGAAGGTCGCGTCGACGAGGCGGCGGACATCTACGTCGACGCAATCGATCAGTGGCGCAACGTTGACAGCGTTCTCGACCTCGCCTTGAGCGAGCTCGACCTCGTACTCGTGCTGGGCGCCAACCACCCCAGCGCGACGGCCGCCAAAGAAGCGCGAGACATCTTCGTCCAGATCGGCGCCACGACCATGCTCAATCGACTTGAGCAAGCGACCAACGACACGGCCGATTGAGTAGGACCAGGGCACCAGTCACCGTTAGTCTTTAGAAACTGCGCACTCGGATCGCCGTCCAAGCGAGCGAACTGGTGCCACGAAGGAGAGGCTGTCAATCATGTTCAACACTGTCCTTGTGGGAGCCGACGATTCACCGACCGCCCGCCGCGCCGTCGAGACAGCGGTCGAAATCGCTAAAACGTCGTCGGGTCAACTGCACATCGTGTCGGCGTTCGGCGCCAAGTCCTACGGCGCCTCGTCCGACTCTTCGTTCAAGCCCGTCGCCGTCGAGGGCGACGTCGATGATCTTCTCCAAGTCCTTTCGTTCATCGCGAAGAAACAGGGGCTCGAACCGGTGCTCCACGCCGTCAAGGGCGACGCCGCCGACGTCATGATCAAGAAGGCGGACGAGATCTCGGCGGACCTCGTCGTCGTGGGTAATCGTGGAATGAAGGGTGTTCGTCGGGTGCTCGGCAGCGTGCCCAATAGCGTGGTGCATGGCGTGAACTGTTCCGTGCTCATCGTCGACACTACGGAGTAGAACGGCCGCCATCACCCCGCGTCACGCTTGGCCCCTGGTCGAGCGTGACAGGCCGGTCAGTAGAATTGCTTGATGTCTTCTTCCGTTTCGGACCGCCCCACGCGCGTTCGAGAGAGTGATTCGAATCCCCTCGGCGGCGTGACCTCAAAGTATCCGGGCCCTCGTGCGCAGATTTCGCGCGATCAGAGACTCCCGTGGTGGCGACGCGTGCTCCCCGTCATCGCGTCGCATCGCGCCCCGTTCATCTTCGCGATCAGTCTCTCGTTCGTGAGCTTGATCTTTCAGGTCCTCGTGCCCAACATGTTGAGCTCCGACATCGACAACACACTGGCGAAACACCTCAACTCACTGCACGGCGACGTGATCGCCCTTATCGTCGTCGGACTTCTTGCGGGCGTGACCGGCATGATCTCGCGACAGTACGTCTACGCCACGGCGTACAACGTCGAAGCGGACCTTCGCTCGTTGATCTACGAACACCTCGCGTGGCTCTCCTTCAGTTTTTACGACCGCGTCCAATCCGGTCAACTCATCAGCCGCGCGAACAGCGACATCCGAAGCGTCCAGATGTACTCCACGTTCGCGCCCTTGATCGTCGTGCAGTGCTTCATCGGCGTCGTCGCCTTTGGCTTCATGCTCGTCATCAACTGGAAATTGGCGCTGCTCGCCATGGTCGTCATGCCCATCCTCTACGTGGTGGGCATCAAGATGCGCAAGGTCATGTTCCCGATCTCGTGGATCACCCAGGCCCGATTGGCCGGGGTCGCGACCGTCGTCGACGAGAACGTGAACGGCGTGCGCGTCGTGAAGTCCTTCGCCCAAGAGGAAGCGGAGATCAATCGCCTCGCCGACGCCGCCGAACGCGTGGCGTGGGCGTATATAAAGGACGCCAATATTCGAGCGGTCTGGGGTCCGTGGGTCCAGAACCTTCCCCAACTCGGCCTCGCTCTTGTCTTGTTCTTCGGTGGCTGGATGGTCCTGCAGGGCGATCTGAAGATCGGTCAGATCCTCGCGTTCAACGCGTACCTGTTGATGCTCCAAGCACCCTTCATGATGCTCGGCCAGCTCGTGATGATGGGACAACGCGCGAAGGCCAGCGCCGAGCGAATCTTCGAGATCTTGGACGAGAATCCCGACGTCGTGGAACGTCCGGGCGCGTTCGACCTCGTCGACGCCAAGGGCGCCATCGTCTTCGATCACGTGGACTTCACCTACGGCAACGGCGTCGAGATCTTGACGGACTTTGACGCGCGCGTCGAGCCCGGCGAGACCGTCGCCCTCGTCGGCCGCACCGGCTCTGGGAAGTCCACCGTCGCGCGCCTCATGACCCGCTTCTACGACGTCAGCGGCGGCGCGGTCTCGATTGACGGCCACGACCTACGTGATCTCACGCTGCACTCACTTCGCGAGAACGTCGGCGTCGTCCTCGACGAGCCCTTCCTCTTCTCGGTGTCGATTCGAGAGAACATCGCCTACGGTCGGCCCGACGCTTCTCTGGAAGAGGTCGAGGCGGCGGCGCGCGCGGCGAATGCTGACGAGTTCATCGTTCGCCTCCCCGAGGGCTACGACACGGTCGTCGGCGAACGGGGCTACACCTTGTCCGGAGGGCAGCGTCAGCGTATCGCCATCGCTCGGACGTTGCTGATGAATCCCCCGATCCTGATCCTCGACGACGCCACGAGCGCCATCGACGTCCACGTGGAGTCCGGCATCTACGAGGCCCTGAAGGGACTGCTGACCCAGCGCACCACCATCGTCATCGCGCACCGCATTTCGACGATCGCGCTCGCCACGCGCGTCCTCTTGCTCGACGAGGGTCGCGTCATCGCGAGCGGCACGCACGAGGATCTCCTCGCCAACGTCCCGATGTACTCCGAGATCCTCGCGCAAGCGACCGGCACGGAGACGTCGTAATGGGTTGGGGCGGCGGTTTCGGCGGCGGTGGTGGGATGTTTGGTGGCAGCGCCTCCGAAGCGAGCGGTCGTGCCGGACTGCCCTTCGGTGGCATTCCCTCAGAATTGATGGAAGAAGCGACGAAGCTCCTCGCCAGTGAACCCGAGCACCCGAAATCTGACGTCCACTTCACGCAGATCCCCAGTAAGAAAGAACGAGAGCGTCTCACGCTGCCGAACCTCATCAAGGTGTACCCGAGGTGGGTGACCGCGGGTTCACTCCTCGTGATCATCACGAGTCTCACCCTGCAGGCCGGACCCTTTCTCACCGAGTTCGCCATCAAGAACGGCATGGAGCCCGGTCATCGTGACCTCAAGGTCATCGCCGCGTGCGCGGTCATCTACCTCTTCTTGGCGCTCGTGAGCGTCTACTTCCAACGTCTCCAAGTCGAAGTGACGGGAAAGCTCTCGTCGCGCGTCATGCACGACCTGCGCATACGGGTCTTCACCCACTTCCAACGACTCAGTCTCGACTTCTTCACCGACGAGAAAGCCGGCGTCCTCATGAGCCGCATGACCAGTGACGTCGAGAATCTGCAACAACTCGTCCAAGACGGCATCAGCCAGTTCGCCCTGCAAGGTCTGACCATGGGCGTGATCACCGCCATCCTCTTCAAGACCAACGTCGAACTCGCGGCGTGGACGGTGCTCCTCATCGTGCCGCTCTTGATCGTCTTCACCGTGTGGTTCCACCACGCCTCGGAGAAGGGCTACCTGCTCAGCCGTGATCGCATCGCGTTGGTATTGGCCGATCTCTCCGAGTCGCTCTACGGCATTCGCGTCGTGACGGCGAACAACCGACAGAAGCGCAACATCCGCAATCACCGTCACGTCGTGGGTGCCTACCGCGACGCCAACGTCTACACCGGACGGGTCAACGCGATCTACGGACCCTCCACGCTCATGATCGGCATCCTCGGTCAAGCGCTCTTGCTCGGCGTCGGCGGGCGCATGGTGTTGAACCACCAGTTGAACGTCGCGTACCTCATCGCCTTCTTCTTGTACCTCAACCGCTTCTTCGCGCCGATTCAATTGCTCGTCCAGCAGTACAACAGCCTGCAACAGGGTCGCTCGTCGATCATCCGACTCCGCGAGCTTCTAGAGACACCGCCCTCCGTCGACGAGATACCGAACGCCACGGTCCTGCCCGCGATCGAGGGACGCATCACCTTCGAGAACGTGAGCTTTGGTTATAACGCCGAGACGACCGTCCTGCACGACGTCAACCTGGTCATCGAACCCGGCGAGTCGGTGGCCTTCGTCGGCCCGACGGGCGCGGGTAAGTCCACCATGGCGAAGCTCGCCAACCGCTTCTACGACCCCACGGCCGGACGTGTCCTCGTCGACGGCATCGACGTTCGGACCGTGACGCTCCGATCCCTTCGCTCGCAACTCGGTGTCGTGCCCCAAGAGCCATTCCTGTTCGCGGGGTCGATCCGCACCAACCTGCGCTTCGGCCGCCTCGACGCCACGGACGAGGACATCGAGACGGCCGTCGACGTGGTGGGCCTACGCGACCTCGTCGACCGTCTCCCTGACGGGCTCGACACGCCCGTGCACGAGCGCGGACAAACACTTTCGGCCGGTGAGCGCCAACAGCTCGCCCTCGCGCGGGCGTTCTTGGCGCGCCCTCGGGTGCTGATCTTGGACGAGGCGACGTCCTCGCTCGACCTTCGCAGTGAGACCGTCATTGAACGAGCCCTCGACCGTCTCCTCGAGGGTCGTTCCGCCATCCTCATCGCGCACCGACTCACGACGGCCCAGCGGGCCGACCGCATCGTCGTCATCGACGAGGGCGGCATCGTCGAGATGGGTACGCCCCAAGAACTGCTGCGACTCGGGGGCGCTTACGCCACGATGTACGAAGCGTGGCTCGCCTCGGGCGGACGCGACGCGACGCGCGCTGGCGCCTAGAACATTTCCTTGACGGTGGCGATCAAGCTCGCCGCGCTCTGGCCTTCTAGGGGGATGGGATGGACCTGAAGGTGCGTGACACCGGCCGCTCGAAAGGCCTCGACGCGGTCTTGGACGTAACTCTTCGGGCCACAGAGTGTCGTCAGCTCCAGGAACTCGCTCGGCACCGCCGCTTCCGCTTCGCGCTTGTTCCCGGACAAGTAGAGGTCTTGGATGATCTCCGCCTCCTTCTCGAATCCGTAGCGAATGGCCAGTTCGTTGTAGAAGTTCTTGCCCTTCGCGCCCATGCCGCCGACGTAGAGCGCGACCATCGGGCGCTGTAACTCGCGCAGCGCGGTGACGTCGTCACCTTCGCCAACGGCGAGGATCCCACCGGCGTTGATCATCAGGTCGCCGAGGTTCGCGTCGCGCTTCGCCTGACCGCTCGTGAGAGCGCTCCCCCAGACGTCACTGGCGCGCTCGGGAATGAAGAGGATGGGCAACCAGCCGTTCGCGATCTCCGCCGTCAGCGCGACGTTCTTCTCGCCCAGTGACGCGATCCAGATGGGAATCTCACTTCGAACCGGGTGAGCAATGATCTTGAGCGGTTTGCCCAGTCCCGTCCCTTGATCGGGCGGTAACGGCAGCGTGAAGTTCTTGCCCTGGTGGACGAGGGGTGCTTCGCGGCGCCACACGTCGCGACAGATCTCGACGATCTCGCGGGTTCGTCCGAGCGGGTTGGCGTAGGCAACGCCGTGAAAACCCTCGATGACCTGGGGGCCCGACGCGCCGAGGCCCAAGTGAAAGCGGCCGTCGGAGAGCGCGTCGATGCCCGCGGCGGTCATGGCGAGCAGGGTTGGGGTGCGGGTGTAGATGGGCAAGATCGCGGCGCCGATCTCCACGTTCTCGGTGAGTGCCGCGAGGTAGCCCATGAGCGAGGGACTGTCGAAGCCGTAGGCCTCGGCGACCCATACGAGGTCGAGACCGGCCTTTTCCATCTCGGCGACCTCTCGTGCGGCCCGTTTGAAGCCGCCGGCGTAGCCCATCATCGTCGTGATCTTCATGGCCGACCTTTCACCCGTTGAGAGTCACAGTATCTGACACCACAACGCGAGAAAGACGTCGAGTGGCCCTTCGGATGGGTCCTGCGCACGTAACCTGGTAGTGAAAGCAACGGCGCTTTCCCATCACAAAGGTTGGTGGACCGTGGTCACGCGTCCTCACGAAGCAATCCCTGACGAATTCAATCCGTGGCTCCACGTCACTTCCTTGATCGAACGGGCCGGCGCGGTCCTCGGTCTCGACGAAGGAATGATCCGACGTATCGTCACCCCCGAACGAATCCTGGAAGTCGCGGTCCCGGTTCGCATGGATTCGGGCCAGATCGACATGTTCACCGGTTGGCGGATTCAGCACAACACGTCGCGGGGACCCGGCAAAGGCGGCATTCGCTTTCACCCGAGCGTGAACGTCGACGAGATAGCGGCCCTCAGTGCTGATATGTCCATCAAGTGTGCCGTCGTCAACATTCCCTACGGCGGCGCCAAGGGCGGCGTGAAGGTGGACCCCTCCAAGCTCTCGCACGCGGAGCTCGAGCGGCTCACTCGTCGCTACGCCTTCGCCATCTCGCCCATGATCGGTCCGGACCGCGACATCCCCGCACCGGACATCAACACGGACACGCAGGTGATGAGTTGGATCATGGACACGGTGTCGATGTTGGCGGGACACAACATGCCCGGCGTCGTCACCGGCAAGCCCCTCGCCATCGGTGGCTCGCTCGGCCACGCGGGCGCGACGTCGCTCGGCGTGACGATCTGCACCATCGCTTTGTTGAAGCAACTGAATCGAAGCCCTCAGGGAGAGCGCGTCGTCATCCAGGGCTACGGCAAGGTCGGCGCGCCACTCATCAAACTGCTGAGCGAACGCGGCATGACGGTAGTCGGCCTCGCCGACATGCACGGCGCGATCCACGTGCCCGACGGCATCGACCACGAGAAGATGTCGTTGCACTTCAGTGACGCGAAGTCGATCATGGGCTATCCCGGCAGCGAAGAGATCCGCGCCGACGAACTGTTCACACTCCCGAGCGACATCGCCATTCCCGCCGCGCTGGGCGGCGTGATCACGGAGAAGATCGCCGAGACCATGGCCGCGTCGTTGATGGTCGAGGCCGCCAACGGTCCGACCACGGGTGAGGGTGCCGCCGTACTCACCAGTCGCAACATCCCCGTCGTACCGGACGTTTTGGCGAACGCGGGGGGCGTCGTCGCCTCCTACTTCGAATGGGCTCAAGACCTTCAAGGTTTCATGTGGGAGGGCGAACTCTTTCGCCAGCGACTGGAAAAGACCATGCACGAGGCTTTCGACGCCGTGTGGGAGCGCCACGACCAACTCAACATGCCGCTACGCGACACCGCGCTCGTCGTGGGCGTTGAGCGCATCGCAGAAGCTACCGAACTTCGAGGGCTCTTCCCGTAAACCGGTAGCAGTGCCGTGTCGTCGTCAGGCGACGAATCGAGGGCGCCGCACCACCATGGTCTTCGCGAACTTGTCGTGCAGCGTCTGATTCTTCTTGTCCCACGCGGCCCACAAGAGATCGAGGAGATGTGGCGCGAGGAAGCAGTAGTAGATGAAGACCTGCTTGGCGTACTCCTTGGTTTGCAGTGCCGTGGGATCGAGGTAACGGTGGACTCGGTAGAAACCGCCGACCAGCACCAGCGCTCCGTAGGCCGTGGCGCGAAGGAACGCCTGGTGCAACGTCACCTTGCTCTGGTCGGACGCGTTGACGCAGCGAATCCCGACGATCTTCATCCCGATCGTCTGGCCACCGACGAGTCCGATGAAGAGCGCGGCGTAGAAGTACGCGGCGAGCAGGTTCAGGACGACCGAAGAGTAGTACGTCAAGTGCAAACCCTTGAGCGGGAATGCGATGACACCGAGGAGAAAGACCAGGTCGATGACGTAGCCCAGCGCGCGCCACCAAAAACTTGCGAGATTGACGATCGCAGTCGGCGCCGGTGGATCCATCGGAAAGTATGGTAACGGTGTCTCGACGCCGGGCACGAGCGAGGTGGGCGTTCCGCAGGTGCTGCAGAACTTCTGATCCGCCAACTCCTGGGTACCACAGTTTGAACAGTGCGGCACGGCCACTACCTCGATCACCTTTGTCGTCGGAACTTTTACACCTTACAAAGCAACGCGGATCCTCTCGTTTTAAGCGTCTTCACCCTCTCAGCGAAGTATCGAGATGCTGATGAGTATCGCGTCGAAGAGGAAGTGGGCGACGATCGGACGATTGAGCTTGTGATGTTTCTGAAACGAGCGCGTCACGAAGAACCCGAAGGGCACGGTGAGGATGAAACCAATGCCGTAGTAGACGTGGTAGCTCGTTCGAAGGATGAGACTCAAGATGAGTGATTTTCGCGGCGTCCAGCCCAATTGACCGAGCCGGGTGATGAGGTACCCATTCACCAGGACCTCTTCAGTGACGGCAGTGACAGCCGAGATGACGAGTCCCCAAATGACGTAGTACTTCGGAACGTGCTGCGTCGCGACACTGACGAAGAGTGAACGATGGTTCACCATGAAAGGGCTAGTGAGATAACTACGCAGGCACAAGATGTTGTGAGTTGCACTCACCCGCACTGACCAGCACTTATACGTGAAACTCCTGGTGGTTGGTGCTCGCGTGGACCACACTATGTAGTAGTCGCGTAGTTATCTCACTAGCCCTTCACCATGAATTGGGCAAACGGAATCAATAACGCGATCTCGCAACCGAACGCCGCCGCGGCCAAGCCCCACCCCGGAACTACGTCTCTCTTGAACCGCGGTACGCCAAGACCCAGGACCTCGCGGACCTG
>Ga0208589_1000992_pt1 | contig 12308 bp, 7 predicted proteins | sample NGESurshal092012_2_FD_184486 | JGI IMG/M metagenome (GOLD analysis project Ga0208589, IMG submission 184486) | Arctic peat soil microbial communities from Barrow, Alaska - NGEE Surface sample F53-2 shallow-092012 (SPAdes) | ecosystem: Environmental > Terrestrial > Soil > Wetlands > Peat ... | reverse complement strand
CGCACCCTGTGCGCGATGCCCTTGTTGCATCGCGCACAGGGTGCGCTCCTACCGGAAAACAAAAACGGCGGCCCGAAGGCCGCCGTTTTCATCACACCGAACCGTATCAGCTCGACGCGGCTTTCGGCACGCCCGCTGCCGTCCATTGCTTCAGCCAGGCGTTGACGGTGTCGTGCCACAGCACGCTGTTGTGCGGCTTCAATACCCAGTGGTTCTCATCCGGGAAGGTCAACAGCTCGCTGGGAATGCCGCGGCGCTGCAGCGCGGTGAACGTCTTCGTTCATCTGGTTGAAACGTACCGCTGGCTTTGGATGCAATTGTCGCATCTAGCGTACGTTCGATGCCATCGCGGGCTGGCTGAAATACCACTGCGAAAAATGACGGACGGCGGTTGACGAAACATGATTGTCGTCCCAATACAGCCCGTATCCGCCCTTCATGGCCAAGCACGAAGTTCGACTGCAGAAAAAGTCGTCTAGATCGATGTACGTGACGTTGTGGTTTTTTTGGGCAAGGCTTTGCAGGAATGCCTGCACGGGCCCGCTCTCCCGCTCGAACTCGGATCGGGCGAGCGTGCAGGCGTCCATCTGACCACTTGCGATGCAGTCGGGAACCGATGCCGGAAGAATCGGCGTTGGCCCCAGAATGATCACGTGACGAACCGACCGCGCGACTGCCTCGACCGTCGCTTCGAACTTGTCGTTGAATGATTCCTAGCCGGCCCCGGATGGCCAGCGTGCAGTAAGCACGACCGTGTCGATGCCCTGGATCTTGCGCAGCACCATGGCATTGAATTCGCGGCACCGTCGCGACTCGAGCAATCGCTTGCCGTTGTCGTAATCCAGTGCCGGGGCACAGGCGTCGCGCGTATATTCGATGGCAGCGGCATGCTCTCGTCCGGCCAGCATCCAGGCGAACCCCTGCCAGGCCAAGGCATGCGAATCGCCCCATAACGCCACACGCACTGGTCGCGAGCGGTCTGAAGTACAGGCAGCGGCCGAATAAACCTCATTCGCCTGATCGCCACGCAGGTGACATTCCAGGCGATTTTCCGGGAAGTCCGCGCGCGTGCGTGAAGCCAGGTCCTGCGGCGGTGGCACCCGGTCAAGTGCGTTGCCCAACAGGATCGCAACCACTGCAATCGAAACGGATACGATCGCTCCGGATGCAACCAGCATGCGTGGTGAGCTGCCGTCGGGCCTGCGTGCGGGGCGTTCCACAAAACGGAAACTGAGCCACGCCATGAAGATCGCAGCGAAAACCAGCAACAGCCGCACAGTCAGGCTTAGCGGTCCCACGTTGGCGGTGTGGGCAAACACCAGCAATGGCCAATGCCAGAGATACAGGGAATAGGAAATAAGCCCGATGAATACCAGCGGCTTCCAGCGCAACACCTGCCCGGCGAACCCGAGTTCGCCCTCCCAGTGCACGGCGCAAAGCAGCATGACTGCACCGGCGACGGCGGGCAGGCTGCCCAGGCCGGGAAAATGCGCGATGAAGACGAACGTGGCGATGATCACCAGCCCGAGACCCGCGGTGGCCAATTCGGCGTTACGCCGCGTGCGCAACGGTGGCGCCAGTGCAATCAGGCAACCCGCCGCAAGTTCCCAGAACCGGGCTGGCATCTGATAGAACGCCGCCGCTGGGGCAAAAGCCATCAGCAGTTCGGCCAGGCCCAGCGACAACAGCATGCCAACCGTCACCACGACGATAATGCGTCGCGGCCAATGGGTCATCACGATGATCAGCAGCGCTGGCCAGATGAGATAAAACTGCTCTTCGACACCCAGCGACCAGATATGCAGCAGCGGCAGACGGTCGACATTCGGGTCGAAATACCCGCCACTCGTGAACTGGAAAAACAGGTTGGCGACAAAGAGGAAGGATGCCGCTGCCGACTGGGCAACACGACGCTGCTCTCCATAGGGAGACAGCAAAACGGTCGAGGCAGCCAGAGTTGAAACGACCACCACGAAGAGCGCGGGAAGCAGGCGGCGGATGCGCCGCGCGTAGAACGACGCCAGATCGATCCGGCCGCGCAGCCGCCATTCGTCGAGCAGGATCGCGGTAATCAGGTAGCCGGAAATAACGAAGAAAATATCGACGCCAACGTATCCGGCGGCGAGGCCGAGCCCGGCATGAAACAAGACGACGGCAAGGACCGCGATGGCACGCAGGCCATCTATTTCAGGCCGATACGGTCTGCTCATTTCAACCGGAACCCTTCTGGCAAAATATCGGAATGCACGGGCAGCGCATGTTTGCGTCGCTGGTCGATGCAACCTGATCCAGCGACGCAACCGCAGAGCCGAAAATCACTTCGATGTGGACTCCGCGCCCACTGCCGTCCATTGCTTCAGCCAGGCATTGACGGTGTCGTGCCACAGCACGCTGTTGTGCGGCTTCAGTACCCAGTGGTTCTCGTCCGGGAAGGTCAGCAGCTCGCTGGGGATGCCGCGGCGCTGCAGCGCGGTGAACGCGCCCAGGCCCTGGGTGATCGGGATGCGGAAATCGTCGCCGCTGTGCACCACCAGCATCGGCACACGCCAGTCCTTGACGTGATCGACCGGATTGAATTTTTCGTAGTTCGCGGGATTCGCCCATGGCGTGCCGCCGTTCTCCTTCTCCTCGAACCACAGCTCGTCGGTGTCGTAGTACATCGCGCGCGTATCGAACACGCCGTCGTGGTCGACCAGGCACTTCCACGGTGTGTTCCAAACGCCGGCGATCCAGTACGTCATGTAGCCGCCGTAGCTGGCACCGAGTGCGCAGGCGCGGTTGCCGTCGAGGAAACTGTACTTGTCCAGCGCGGCATTCCAGCCGAGCTTCAAATCTTCCAGCGGCTTGCCGCCCCAGTCGCCGGAGATGGAATCGGTGAACGCCTGCCCGTAACCGGTGGAACCGTGGAAGTTCACCGTCACCACCGCGAAGCCCTGGCCGGCATAGGTCTGCGGGTTCCAGCGATAGCTCCATTCGTTGCTCATCGCGCCCTGCGGACCGCCATGGATGATGAACGCGACCGGGTAGGTCTTGCCCGGCTGGTAATCGACGGGCTTGACCACGTAACCCTGTACGGTCTCGTTGTGCCAGCCCTTGAAGGTGAAGAACTCGAAGTCGCCGACCTTCGCGTTCTCAAGATCTTCCGCGTTGAAATGCGTGACCTGTTTCAGGTCGGCGCCAGCCGCATCGACACGACTCACATCAAGCGTGTACAGATCGGCCGGCCGCTTCAGGTCATCGCGCGCCAGCAGCAGCTTGCCGGCAGCCAGTGAGTACTCTTCCACCGCACCGTCGCCGACCAGCTGGGTCACCTTGCCGCTGGCCGCGTTGATCGCAAACAGCGGGTGCTGGCCATTGTCGTCGGCGGTGGCGTACAGCGTCTTGCCATCGGCGGAAATCGACAGCTGGCCGGGCGAGCGATCCCACTGCGGATCCACCTCGTGCTTCGCGTCGGTCGCCAGATCCAGCGCCATGATCGCGAAGCGGTCAGCTTCGAAGCCCGGTGTCTTCATCGCCAGGTAATACAGCGTCTTGCCATCCGGCGACGGCACCGGATAGCCGTCCCATGCCTTGTTGTCGGCGGTGAGATCCTGCGGCGCCGTCGCGCCATCCACCGGCACCCGGTACACGTCGAAATTGGTCGACCACGGTTCGGTCGTACCGGCGATGCGCACATCGAAATACACGCTGCGCCCATCCGGCGCGAACGCAAACTCGCTGTCGTCGCCAAACGGCTTGCTGGGCACGTCGCCATCGATGCCGCGGGTCAGCAGCGTCGGTTCCACCGGCAGCTGGCCCTTGCCATCGAAGCTGGCGGCAAACAACTGGTTGCGCCGGCCGTTGGCCCAGACTCCCCAATGCCGCACGAACAGCTTGTGATAGATCGTGCCGCTGGCCTTGTCCTTGGCGCGCGCCTCGATGCGCTGCTGCGTGCAGGCGAGGGTGGCGCAGTCGGTGAATACCTCATACGACAGCAGCACGCGCTTGCCGTCCGGCGACAGCTTGTAGTCGTTGATGTCCAGCGGGGTGTGGCTCACCTGTGCGGCGGGAGCGTGCCTGGCCAGGTTCAAGCCGTCCTTGCCGCTCAGGTCCAGCCGCCACAGCTGCGCCACGCCCTTGACTGGCGCCACGAAATACAGGCTGTGTCCGTCGGCCGACCAGCGCGCCGAGTCGGCCTTGTCCTGCACCTTCACCGGCGCGCCGCCATGTGCGAGATCCAGTACATAGATCGCGTTGACGCCCTTGTTCGCGGCGTAGTCCGTGCTGCGCACGCCAAACGCCGCGTAGCGTCCATCCGGCGACAGCTGCGGATCGCTGACCCGCTGCATCATCACCAGATCGCGCACATTGAACGGATGCGGCCCCTGCGTCTTGACGAACGTGGTGTCCACGGCATCGCCCGCGATCGCAGGTGCCGCCACCAGCGCAAGCAGCAGCGCGGCAATCAGAGGTTTCATGGGAGGTTTCCTGGGCTGACCGAAAGCATGACGGTAAGCGCGCACCGGACAGGACGCAAGCGGTCACCCGTCGTCGCGCGCCCGCAGGAGCGCAACTGACAGAGGTTCCATGGGATTCTCTGGACGACGACAGGGCGCGTGACGCCAGCGCCAGTCGCCCGGGCCGATGTCCATGTGGAGAAATCCGTGTTGATATATATTTCGTCGCCAAGTCGAACTGCCCTGACGTCGAGCCATGAATCGCTGGAAAGCCGCCACCATCCATCTGTCGATCAGCTTTGTCCTTGCCACGAGCATCGGTGCATTGCTCTATTTTCTGTGGTTCCCGCCGCCGTATTTCATCGCGGCCGGTGCCAGCAGGCTGATCATCCTGTTGATGGGTGTCGACATCGGCATCGGTCCGTTGCTGACCCTGATCGTGGTCAGTCCGCATAAATCGAGAAAGCTGCTGCAGCTGGATCTTTCGGTCATCGCGGTACTGCAGACGATCGCCTTCGCTTACGGAATCCACGTCATCGCCGCGGCGCGACCGGTGTTTGTGGTGGCGGCGGTCGACCGGCTGGTGCTGGTGTCGGCCGATCAGCTTGCCGACGCCGACCTGGCCCAAGGCAGCCAGGCCGCCTTTCGTACGCGCTCGTGGACCGGGCCGGTGCTGGTCGGGGTACAGCCGGGCGGCAAAGGTTTCGACGCTCTTAAAGTTCTGGACACCGGCAAGGACCTTGTTCAGTTGCCCAGGTACTACCAGCCATATGACCAGGTCGTCGACAAGCTCATGCAACACGCCAAGCCTCTGTCGCAGATCAAGAACGCCACCAGCGACCAGCGCAGGCAGCTTGAGCAACTTCAGACCGAAGCCGATGGTGGGACATTGCTGGCGCTGCCGCTACAGCGTGGTGCACAAGATTACACAGCCATCATGTCGCCGACGACCAGACGTCCCATGCGCATACTGCCCATCGATCCCTGGTAGCGCGTGGCCAGAAGATCCAGTAAATAACACTCCACGCTCCCTGTTTCCCGGGCAGCCATATCCGTGGGAGATATCTCTCATGCAAGTGATTCCCTGCACCCTTTGACGCGCGGCAAGACTACGGAATATTTGAGTATGGCAAGCTTGCGAATGACAGATGAAGATCCACTTGCCATGCGCCCTTCGCAGCAAAACCGCGGCTGGCGATGGTGGTTGCTGTTGCTGCTGATTGGACTTATCTCGGTTGGCTTTCGTTGCTATTACCTGACACATGCCCAAGTACTGCAACCTTTTAATGACCAATTCCATACACGCGCCGACGGCGTGGAATACTATGCTTATGCTCGAAACCTTGTTCGCCACGGAGTTTTCTCGAAGGCCCGCGAAGGCACGTTACCGCTAGTCGGAGACAGCTATCGGGACCCCGGCTATCCCTTGTTCTTGGCCGGCTGGATGGAATTTTTCCCCCAGTGGGACGCATGGTATCCAGCGGTATTGTTATCGCAAGGACTGCTAAGCGCGCTAAGCGTGGTGTTCGCCTTGTGCATCGGTCGTCGATGGATGCCGATGCGATGGCTCGCAGGCGCGGGCCTGCTCATGGCGATCTGGCCGCATAGCGTCAGCATGAGCAGCTTTATCCTGTCTGAAACCCTGTTCGGGTTTCTTTGTCTGTTGAGCTTATTTTTCCTGAGCCATGCGCTTCATCGACGCAGCGTCGTATGGGCCATGGCAAGCGGCTTCGGGTTCGCTCTAAGCGCCTTGACCAATGCCGTATTGCTGCCGTTCGCACCTTTGCTTGGCCTGTATTTCGCGTACCGTCGATATATAACTGCCAGCATGCTCGCAGGGCTGCTGGCCGGAGCGATGATCCTGCCCGCAGCCTGGACGGCTCGCAATGCCTTGCTACCACCGTCCTATGGAGACTCATCTGCAGGAAGGGCACTGGACACCTTCGTCATGGGATCCTGGCCCACTTTTTATCAGGCGCTTCAGGCATCGGCGAAAAACGATCCGGTAGCTGTTGCCACGATAAGCCACGTCGCCCAGGAAATTACCTTGATCCAATCTGATTTGGGAGCCGGTGTGGTTGAGATCGCACAACGCATGGGCCATCGCCCGGTTGAATATGCCCGTTGGTACCTGAGCAAACCGGCACTACTCTGGGGTTGGAACATCCGCGTGGGTCAGGGCGATATCTACGTGTATCCCACCAGAAACTCACCCTTCAAGGACAATGCGCTCTACCGCATTGTCATCGCCGTCTGCCACACACTCAATTCCCTGCTCTTTCTACTGATGATTGCCGGCGGGATCGTTGCGCTATGGCCCAGACAGCATGTTCCGCGTTCGCTGGTGGCATCGACCCTGCTGCTGGTGTTTGTGACTGCCGTATACAGCGTACTGCAGGCCGAACCACGTTACTCGATACCTTATCGGCCACTGGAAATCCTGTTGGCCACCTTTGCCGTCTATCGTGGAAGCCTGTGGTTGGTATCGATGAAAACCATGAGTGCAAGCAAGCCTGCACCTTTGTGACCTGCATCACAGGTCGTGCAGTCCAGGCGCAGTGAATCAGATACAGATTTTTCGCTGGTCTTTCCCACGCCAAGATCGGCGACTGATACGTCAAACAGCGGTAACGGCGTGTTCCGAATGCATGACGACACGAAACGATCATCGCCCACTCGACGGCTACAAAGTCAATTCGAATCTCGAGACCGAAACGCCGTTGCTCGCCCATTTACGGCGTGGGCCGATTACATGGAAGTGCAGTACCGCAAGGCTCGGCGGCAAATATCGGCGGTCGTCCAGTCACTCCTGATCATGGCGCTGCTGATCAAGACGGTTTTGAAAATTCATATTGCACGCCACACGACTGACAAAAAACGTCACTATCTGCCCAAATCTGTTAGACGCCAGATTGCCATACCGATCACAATTTATACGTTTCCATAACCCTTCTTTTCCTTGCTTGCGGCCTTTCGTGACGATAGGCACAATCGACAGGCCTGCGTTATGCGGGAATACATCGGCGGCGGTGTGGCACGTAACCTGCTTCACTCTGCCACGAGCTTCCTGGTCGTTCCTGACCAAGAGTAAGAGTACCGGTTCCACCCAGGGGGGGATTCGGGACTGGGGCTCAGGGGGCATTACCACGGTTAGCTAACCAAACAGAGGAACCACCATGAACAAAATGCAGAAAGGCTTTACCCTGATCGAACTGATGATCGTGGTCGCGATCATCGCGATCCTCGCCGCCATCGCGATCCCGGCTTATCAGGATTACCTGGTCCGGTCGCAGGTGTCCGAGGGCGCGGTACTGGGCAGTGGTGCCGAGACAGCGCTGGCCGAGTTCTATTCCAACGCGGGGCACTTCCCACCGAGCCCCGCTTCGGCCGGCGTTGCTGCAGCTGCCAGCATTACCGGCAAGTATGTTACGGGAGTGGACTCCACTACAATTCCGGGCGTTATCCAAGCGACTTACGGTAACCAAGCCAACACCGCCATCCTTGGTAGTATCTTGGCGCTCTCGGGCATTGTCTCTCCTGGCAACACCATATCGTGGTCGTGCAATGTGGGAACAACATCCGTACCAGCGAAATACCTGCCGACAACTTGTCGCATTGGCGGTTAACAGCTGTCATCGTCAATACCCCGAAGGGCCGCCATGTGCGGCCCTTCTCTATTTCGGGATCCGTGATGCGTGAACGCTCAACGACGATTGCATCGCTGCTGATTCTGCTGCTGATCGTGCTGCTGGCGATGGCCGCCTACTGGCCCGGTCTGCATGGCGGTTTCCTGTTCGACGACTTCGGCAACCTGCCCGCTCTGGGAGCTTCCGGGCCGGTCGACAACTGGCCCACATTCTGGCTCTACATCACCTCCGGCACAGCGGACCCCACGGGGCGCCCGCTGACATTGCTGAGCTTCCTGCTCGACGCACGCAACTGGCCGACTGATCCCTACCCGTTCAAACGCACCAGCCTGATCCTGCACCTGCTCAACGGCATCCTGCTGTACGGCCTGCTTAGCAGGCTCGGCCGCATGCTGGTGGGAGAGGCAACGCGCTGCCGGATCGCCGCCCTCGTCGCCACGGCGCTGTGGCTGCTGCATCCGCTGCTGGTATCGACGACGCTGTACATCGTGCAGCGTGAGGCCATGCTGCCGGCGACCTGTGTACTGGCCGGCCTGCTGATATGGCTGCACGGACGCACACAGCTGGCCGCAGGAAAGTTGATGGCTGGACTGGGCTGGAGTGTGCTCGGCCTGGGCGGCTTAACCTTGCTGGGTGTGCTGGCCAAGGCCAATGGCGCACTGCTGCCGCTGTATGCGTTGCTAATCGAGATCATCGTACTGGCCCCGCGGCAACGCTTGCCTGCAGGCAGGATGCAACGTGCCCATCTTGTCACCCTGTTCGTCCTTGCGGTGGTGCCGGCGATGGCCATCTGCGGCTACGTGGTCTGGACCGGCGTGCATGGCATCGTGATCGGCGGTCCGCCATCCCGCCCATGGACCTATGCGCAACGCCTGCTGACCGAGCCGCGCGTGCTGATGGACTACCTCAAGCTGTTATGGTTGCCGCGGCCGCTTTCGACCGGTCTGTTCAACGACCAATACATTGCATCGACATCCTTGCTGCATCCAGCGACCACGCTGCCGGCCATCCTCGCGGTACTGGCACTGATCGGCGGCGCCTGGCGTATCCGTCGCAGCCACCCTGCACTGGCCCTCGCGGTACTTTTCTACTTTGCCGGCCAGATACTCGAATCCACCTCATTGCCGCTGGAGCTGTACTTCGAGCATCGCAATTATGTGCCCGCACTGCTGATGTTCTGGCCCCTTGGCTTGTGGCTGGCCGACACGCGCGCGCTGCCGCTGCTCAAGCGCGGGTTGATGATCGTGCTGCCGATCGGGCTGGCGTTGATGACCCACGCGCGTGCCGAAGTATGGGGCAACGTGCAGACGCAATCACTGATCTGGGCGCGTATCAATCCCGACTCGGCACGCGCCCAGGCCAATGCAGCGCAAATCGAAATGCAGACAGGACACTCGCAGGATGCGATACATCGGCTGGAGACGCTGCTCATCGCGCAGCCTGACCAGGTGCAGCTCGCTTTCAACCTGATTGATGCGCGCTGTCGGGTCGGCGGGGTCAACCCCGCTGATATCGCTGCGGCGCGCACGGCCATGCAGGATACCCCGCCCACCGGCTCGCTCTTCGTTCAATGGTTCGATCAAACCTTGCCAGTCGCGATATCGGGCAATTGTCCAGGCCTGGGGCCGGCGGATCTGCTCAGCTTGATCGATGCGGGGCTGCAAAATCCGAGGTTGGCGGCGATGGGGCCGCAGCAGGATTTCACTTACCTGCGCGGTCGCATCGCACTTGCGCAGCACCAGCCGGATGCCGCATTGGCCGACTTTCAACACGCGCTGGATCTGCAGGTACACCCCGGCATGGCGCTGGAAGCGGCCGCCACGCTGGGTGCCGCCGGCTATCCAGCACAAGGCCTGCGCCTGCTCGACCATTACCAGCTGGTAGAAAAAGATGCTACGCCGCCGGTCTTCGGCATGGCGATGCTGCATGCGTGGGTGCTTGCCCGACAAGACTACTGGCCACGCGAGTTTGCCCACTTGCGTGATCAGCTGAACCTCGACGCAAAAGACGGCAACGCCAATACTGCACACTCCGATACCGGCCAGGGCACACCCCGCTGATGCGCTCGTCACTGTACAAATTCATTCTCGCGGCCGCATTTATCGTCACGGCCGCCGTCTACTGGCCCGGCCTGTCCGGCTCTTTTCTGTTTGACGACTACCCGAATATCGTCGACAACCACGACGTGCAACCGGCGCATGCCAATCTGGCCTCCCTCGTCAGCGCGGCGCTCTCCTCGCCCTCCAGTGAATTCAAGCGTCCGCTGGCCTCGCTGAGTTTCGCGATCAATTACCTGGCCACTGGCCTCGATCCGTACTGGATGAAGCTGACCAACCTGATCATCCATCTGCTGAATGGGTTATTGGTGTTTTTGCTGGCGCGGGCGTTGTTGGAATCGGTCCCGGTAGGAGCGCACCCTGTGCGCGATGACGTTGCATTGATCGGAGAACCTTCGCGCACAGGGTGCGCTCCTACAGATCAGAACCTTCGCGCAGGTATCGTCGCCGCGCTGATCGCGGCTGGCTGGATGTTGCTGCCGATCAACCTCACCGCGGTGCTGTACATCGTGCAGCGCATGGAGAGCATGGCCAACCTGTTTGTGCTGCTGGGTCTGATCGGCTACGTCGCCGGGCGCCGCCGCATGCTTGCCTGCTCCATTGCGGCCACAGCACCCTCCTCTCCTGACCACAAGGGCGGACCGGGATGGAGTCGCCTTTCGCCCGACACCCGCGGTTTCATTCTCTGCCTGATCAGCATCATCGTTCCCACCGTGATCGGCATGCTGGCCAAGGAAACAGCGGTGATGCTGCCGCTATATGCGCTGCTGATCGAGTGGGCGCTGTTCCGTTTTCGCTCGCCGGCTCCCCGCCACTTGCCTGATGAACAGGTGGCACCACGCTCATCGCCAGAAGTGCCAATAGGCCACCCGGCGAGAACGGGGAAAAACAATCGTCGCCTCGTCATCTTGTTCCTTGTGGTGCTGGCACTTCCCATGGTCCTGGGTCTGGCGTGGCTGTTACCCGGCTTGCTGAAACCGGGAAACTGGAACACCCGTGACTTCACCCTGGGCACGCGCCTGCTCAGCGAAGCGCGCATCGTCGTCGATTACATCGCATGGACGTTGCTGCCCACGCCGCATGCGCTGTCGTTCTATCACGACGATTTCCACATATCGACCGGGCTGCTGGCACCGTGGTCCACGCTCGTCAGCATCGTGTTTCTTGCAGCCCTGATCGCGCTTGCGCTCTGGCTGCGCCCGCGCCGGCCACTGGTGACACTCGGTATCGCGTTGTTTCTCGGTTGCCAGTTGCTCACCGGCACGATCCTGCCGCTGGAACTGGTCTACGAGCACCGCAACTATTTCGCCAGCTTTGGCTTGCTGCTGGCCATCGTCCCGCTGCTCGCCGCGCCGTCAAAATCTTCGACCCCGAGCGAATCTGGCGGAGTTCTACCGCTTGCATTGCCTCGCTACACGCTACTGGTCGGGCTGATGCTGTGCTGGGCGGCACTGACCGCACTCACTGCCCATGCCTGGGGCAACCCGTTACGTCTTGCCGAAGATCTGGCAGATCGCGCCCCAGACTCTCCGCGCGCGCAATACGAACTGGGCCGCACCTACATCATCTATTCGCATTACGATCCCGGCTCACCCTTCACCCGCATGGCCTATGCGCCGCTGGAACGTTCCGCCGCCCTTCTCGATTCATCGATCCTGCCAGAACAGGCATTGATCTTCATGAACTCGCGCATGCATCTGCCACTGAAGGATGCATGGTGGAACAGCATGGTCGCCAAGTTGCTCAGACGGCCACCGACCGTGCAGGACGAAAGCTCGCTTGCCGCACTGACCCAGTGCATGCACGATCATGAATGCGATCTGCCGAAGAACCGTATGACCAGTGTGTATCTCGCTGCACTCTCCCACCCCAACCCCACCGCACGTCTGCTCGCCATGTACGGAGACTACGCATGGAATGCATTGAATGACCATACCCTGGGCGAGCGCATGACGACCGATGCCGTGGCCGCCAGTCCCTACGAACCTGCTTATCGCATCACGCTGGTGCGCATGCTGGTCGTGCAAGGTCGTATGCAAGAAGCACACGAAGCGCTACTACAGTTACAACATCTGAACTACGGCGGACGCCTGAACCATACGCTGGCGGAACTGCGCGCCTTGTTCACCCCGACCAGGACCACAGCGCAGTGACGCCTGACCTATGCT
>Ga0208589_1000991_pt1 | contig 12318 bp, 13 predicted proteins | sample NGESurshal092012_2_FD_184486 | JGI IMG/M metagenome (GOLD analysis project Ga0208589, IMG submission 184486) | Arctic peat soil microbial communities from Barrow, Alaska - NGEE Surface sample F53-2 shallow-092012 (SPAdes) | ecosystem: Environmental > Terrestrial > Soil > Wetlands > Peat ... | reverse complement strand
CGAGTTGCGCCAAGCCAGAGCACGCCGAGGCGCTGGCGCACCTGACTGGGGACGGGCCCGGCTCGGACGATCAGCTTGCTCGCAGCCGCCAGGGACGCCGGGCACAGCCAGCCGGCGGTGCTAACAGAAAGGCAGCGGCGCGGGCGATGAACGTAAGACGGCACGACGACACCACCAAAGCACCGCAAGAAGACGGGCCCGGGCCGGATGGGGGAGCAACCTGGCCGGCTCCTACGCGGCACAGCGGGACCTGGCCCCCAGTCCCTGAAATGTCAGCCCTGGTGGCCTGGCGGCGGAGCCGGTGGCGGGCGAAGGGGTGATCTGGTGAACAGCCGCATAAAAGACGTAATGACAAAGGATGTTGTGCCGGTCCGGGAACGGCGGAGTACAAGGTCGTTATTGCCGTCATGCGCGAGTGGCACGTGAGCGCGTTCCCGGTGCTGGACTCAGCGGATCACGTGATCGGGATGCTTCCCGAGGCGGATCTGCTGCTTAAGCAGGTGGGGCAGGAAGGTCCGGCAGGGCATCTGTTGGCTTCCGGCGCCGGCGGGGAGCGCCCGAAGGCGGCCGGGGTGACCGCCGCGGAACTGATGACCGCGCCCGCCGTGACGATCGGCCCGCAGGACAGCGTGGCCGTCGCGGCCAGGCGGATGTACGACCGGCGGGTGAAGCGGCTTCCGGCGCGATGAACTGGCTGAGAAGATTAACGTCCGGGATTTCAGCCTCGACCCGGGCGCATTCGATGTGACAGTCAGGTCCGGCATTGTCACGATTACCGGGCTGGCCGGGAGCCGCGCCATCGCGGTTCGCCTGATCGGCGCGCTATGGCATGCGGAGGGCATGGTCGACATGCGAGACGGGCTCAGTTTTCTCCCCGGCGGGCCGGCCTAGCTTTCTCATGCCGGGGGCACATCCAATCGCCCTGAGCTGGGCTTCAGGTGCCGTGTGGTGCGGCTCGCCTACCGCGGCGATACTTGCTGGATGACCGGCCATGACAATTTTGAGCTTGCTACCGATGGCCCGAAGATGATCGTCGTTGGCCTGGATGGTTCGCGGACATCGTGGCGTGCCGCGTCGTACGCGAACGGCCTAGCGCGCCGTCAGGGCTCTCGGGTCACCGTGGTCTATGTCGTCTCGCCGAGTGCCCTCGCGAAAATAACCGGGGACAGCGCAGGGATCACGGTGATGACCGAGATGCACCAGAGCGTTGGCGCGGATCTGCGCGGGCAGGTCGAGCGCCTGGCGCGCGAGCGGGGCGTTGTCACCGAGTTCTTGGTGATCCAAGGAGATCCCTTCACCGAGTTGCGGAGGGTGGCAGAGGAGAAGCGGGCCGACGCTCTCGTTGTCGGCGCTTCGGAGCGGGCTGGTCACCGGTTCATGGGCTCACTTGCGGCCCGGCTGGTGAAGGCCGCTCGCTGGCCGGTGACGGTGGTCCCGTGACCCAGGCCCCTGACGGTATGGAATGCTCCAGTCAGGGTGGGCGGCCGGCGGGCTTTGTGCTGCGTAGGTGAGGGGTGGCGGTCCATCCGCGGCAGCAGATGTAAGCGGCGATGAGCGCGATCGTGAGGCCGCCGTCCCAGCCGATGATGGTCCCGGTTCCGGTGATGCCCCCATGGGCTGCGTAGCCGGCTGCCGCGACCACCAATGCGAGCTTGCTGGCGATAACGAGTTCCCAGACGCCCCTGTAGTCATGCGGGTGCAATGCCAGCAGCAAGAACAGCCCCGTGAAGACGACAAGGCCGCACAATCGCCACGTTTCGGCGACCTTGGTGGCGCTACCCGCGTCCAGCACGCTGAGCAGGGCCGTCCCGGCTGCCCCGGCCGCGGCCAGGACGGCGAGCCACATGATGGCCCGCCCGGCCCGCTCACGCCGGGACATCCCGCCAGCCGATCGAACGGGAGCGTCGGTGCTTGCGGACATGATGGCCTCCTTGTGGCAGGGCGCGGGTCCCGGCCAGATCCGGGGCTTAGCTGCCATGAGACACGGTGGGCGTGATTTCTGGGTGCGGTACTTGTGGCAGGCGGATGGAGAAAGGGAGCTTCGATAGGCGTTTGCCGGCGGGATCCGGCTCGGCCGTGGCAGCCGGAAATGCGGCGTGCGGTCTGTGCGGGCGTGATGATGCCTGGCTGGGATGGCGGGTTGTGGGTGGCCCGGGCCGTAGCTGACTGGGCGGCGGAGGGCCCGGCGTGGCCGCATGCTTGCGCCGGCAGGTGGTCAGTGTGGCTGGGAGGCGGCGCCGCGGCTCAGGGGGAGGACCAGGGTGAAACGTGTGCCGTTGCCGGGCTGGCTGCTGAGTTCGATGCTTCCGTGGTGGGCATCGGCCAGTTCTGCGGCGACAGCCAGGCCGATGCCGCTGCCGGACGTGTGGGCGGCTCTGTCGCCCCGCCAGAGCCGTTCGAATACGTGTGGCTGGTCCTTGGCGGGGATGCCCGGCCCGGTGTCGCTGATCTCAAGGCGGGCTTGGCCGCCGGTTTGGGTGAGTGTCATCTGTACCCTGCCGCCGGGCGGGGTGAATTTCAGCGCGTTGCTCAGCAGGTTGGTAATGACCTGGTGCAGCCTGCCGGGGTCGGCTTCGACTGGTGCGGGCTCGAGCCGGCGCCCGAGGCTGACCTGGGCGGCGGTGAAGCTGGCTTCCCAGTCGTCGGCGGCAGCCGCGGCGATCAGCGCGAGATCGCATGGTTGCATGCTGAGATGAAGGGCGGCGGCCTCCGCCGCGGCGAGGGTCTGCAGGTCTTCAACCAGCCGGCCTAGCCGCAGCACCTCGTTGTGCAGGGCGGCGGTCTGCTCGGGGGTGTGGGGCACGATCCCGTCGAGGAGAGCCTCGGTGTTGGCCTGGAGCACTGCGACAGGGGTCCGCAGTTCGTGGGCGACGTCCGCGACCAGGTCCTGCCTCAGCCGTTCCTGGGCGTTGAGGTTGTCGGCCATCTGGTCGAAGGTGGCAGCGAGTTCCCGGAGTTCGGCGGGAGCTCCGGCGACGGTGCCCACCCGCGCCTGCCGGTCCCCGCGGCCCCTTGCCCGGGCCGACTCGATCAGCCGGGTGACCGGCCGGCTGATACGCCGGGAAACCACGAGGGCGACCAGGAGCGCCAGGACGGCGGCCAGGCCGGCCGCGCCGATAACGGCGCGGGCCAGGGAGGCGCGCAGGCGGTCCGCGGAGGCGACGAGGCCGCTGCTGCTGAACCTCACCAGCAGGGTGCCAATCCGCTGCCCGCGGAGGATCAGAGGGCTGCGCAGGATCCCGGAGGCGTGCTCAGGGCGTGTGAGAGTGGAAGCGACCACGTCGCCGTGGGCGTCGACAACGGCAACTTCGGTGCCGCTGCTTGCGGCCAGCGCCAGCGCAGGCTCCAGGTCCACGTCAGACCAGCCGGGCTTGCCGGTGTTGTAGGTCGAGACGGCATCGACGGTCAGCGTGCGGGTCAGGTCGTCTCGGCGCTGCTGCACCAGCACCGAGATGTCCCTTTCGCTGAACACCACCGCCAGCCCGGCGACCAGCCCGACGGCCAGGACCGCCACGGCAACAAACGCCAGTGCCAGGCGCAGCCCTACTGGCCCCTGACCGCGGCTAGGCACCGGGCTCCGCCGAGGCACGCACCAGGCCGCCGCTGCCGGCATGCCTGCCTGCATTCGGGGTCATGCTCACCGGCGCGCCCCCCCTTTCGCCTCGCTTGCGGGTGCCGGCTGGCCTAGCGAATCCCAGCCAGCAACCCGCAAGCGGGTTCCAGCCAAGACCAGAGGGTTAAGGGCCCGGACCCGGGACGCGGGGCTCACCACCCCCCGCGCGAGTGCGCCCAGGCTGGAACTCAGGAGGCTGCGCAACTTGCCCGGGGCCTGCACGATCGTTACCGCCCTCCGTGACCGCGCTATCTGCCGGGCGGCTGCGCCGGGCGGCGGTGACACCTGCCAGCCTGGCATCCGCGCACGGGCCACCGCAGCGCCAGGTGTCCTGCGCGTCCGGCCGATCTGGCCAGCGTATGACACAAGGCCCGGGTCCGGCGGACCGCTGTGCGGCCTGCCTCCGGGCCGGGGACAACCGGCGGGAACGTCCCGCGGAGCCGCGGATGGCCACTTGGCGAGCCGCATCCCCGGTCAAGGTCACGCCAGTTGGAGACTGAATTGCGGGTTGCGGGCGTGGCAGCCGCGGGCACTCACCGGGTCTGCTTCCGGCTGCCTGTCTTTGTTCCGGACGGCTGGCACCCGCCAGCGGGGGGCGCGTCCCGGGCGTCGGGGTCCTGCACAGGCGGCCCCGGCGCCGCGCCGGGCGGGTGGCCGGAGGTATGGCGGTGGCGGAACAGCCGGTACCCGATAGCTGCCAGGCCTGCGCCGAACACCAGCCACGGCGCCACGACGATCAGGTCATCACTGGTCACTGTCCGCTCTCTCCGGTCTGTTGCCTCGGGTGTCACCTCTTATCTGACCCCTCGGGGGGGCGACTGCCGTGTAACTGGTGTGGTATGCGTGTGAAGAACGACCGTGCGAGGCGAGGCCCTCTTGCCGCATGGAGCGGGCGGCTGGGGCGCGGAGATGTGATCCGGCCCGCTGCGACGGTCCGCGGGAATGGCGGTGAACGGGATGCCGGCGACGGTGCTGCTCGTCGAGGATGAGCGCAGGCTGCGGGAACTTGTGCGCTCCTATCTGGAGCGGGCCGGGTTCACGGTGCTGTCCACCGGCTCGGGGGCCGAAGCGATCACGCTGGGGTCCTCGGCGGCGCCCGATCTGGTCATCCTGGACCTGGGCCTGCCCGACGTGCCCGGTGAGACCGTAGCGGCGGAGCTGCGTGCGATAGCGCCAATGCCGATCCTCATGCTGACCGCCAAGAGCAGCGAGCAGGACCGCATCCACGGGCTGGAAGCCGGCGCGGATGACTACGTGACGAAGCCCTTCAGCCCTCGTGAGCTGGTGTTGCGGGTGAAGGCGATCTTGCGCCGCGGCGATCCGGCAGCGGCGGCGCAGACCGTCCGCAGTTACGGCGACGGGACGCTGGTCATCGACGAGCCGCGGCGGCTGGCCCGGATACGGGGCGTGCCCGTCGAGCTGACGCCCACCGAATGGGGGATCGTGGTGGCGCTGGCCACGGTGCCGGGCCGGGTGTACACACGGTCAGAGCTGATCAACCGGGTCCGCGGCCATGAGTTCGAAGGTTACGAGCGGACCATTGATTCACACGTCAAGAACTTGCGCCGCAAGATCGGGGACGACGGGGCGAACCCGGCAGTGATCCAGACTGTGCTGGGCGGTGGCTACCGGCTTGGCCTGAGCCGGGACGGCTAGGGCCGGTTCCAGATGTCAGGGGCTGATCTTCTGAGGGGTCGGCCAGGGTAATCCCTGGCGGCTGGGCAGATGACGAGGCTGTGGGCGATGTCGCCGGGCCCGGTCTGGATGCGCTGGTCGTGTCCACCGTGGCAGGTGCCGTTGCGTTCGACCTCGAAAGTGCCGTAGCCGGGCAGTGTGACCGAGGCGTACCAGGCGGGGTCCTCGCCGGCGCCGGTGATGGTGATGAAGGTGCTCCCGGCCGGGTTCAGGTTGCTGAGCAGCATGAACAGGCCGTCTTCGGAGGGTCCGCCATGTGGTCCCTGTTCTCGGTGCCGGCGCTGTAGTAGCCAGCGGCCGCTGGGTCCCCGCGGTGCGCGGGCGGCAGCGTCCATGACCGCACGGGATGCCTGGGCCGCTGATCAGAGCCATTCGCTGATCAGCGGCCGAATGAACGGTGGCCCCGAAACGCGCGGCGAGCGTGCCTAGCCCGGCGTGACTTGATCTCGAGTATGCAAATATGTGCCACGACCTGCCGGAACGCCGTCCAAGATACGTCAGCGTTCCGGCTGAAGGACCGTGCCCGGAGCGGCGAGGGACTTCCGGAGAAGATCACTGGTCCACGAACGTCTACCACACCGGCCCTGCCCACACTTTTCTTCTGGGCTGAGTTTTTTGCCCGTTCCGTGGAGTCTCCGCAGGTCATTGGCCCTTTCAGGGGACACGCCGACGTAACCTGCGTTCAGGTCACGTCTTGGTGGGCGCGAGCATCAAGGTGTCCTGGACCTGTTGCTGTTCGAGCTGGGCAACGACGTGGCAGGTGCGCACGAACGCCTTCGCGGCTTCGATGCGGTTGCGGTCGCGGTGCCAGGCGACGCCGACGATCCGGGGACTGACCCCAGCCAGGGGCATGACACGCAGGCCGGGCCTGGCCAGGTCGACGGACAGCCAGGAGATGATCGCTGCGCCGATGCCTTCGGCCGCGAGCCCGGCGATGGTGCCGTTGTCGTTGGACCTCAACACGATCTGCTCAGCGAGTTCGGGACGGCCAAGCCTGTTTTCGATGGCGTGCACGTCACGCATCGGCCCGTAGGTGATCAGCGGCATACCTGCCAGGTCGCTCGGCGCGATCGACCCGGACTGGCTGTGGAGGCTCGAGTCGTCGCGGACGACCACGACATAGGGGTCGGTCATGAGCTCGACCGCGGTGAAGGGACCCGGCAGGATCGGGAACGCCACGAACGTGACGTCCAGCTCGCCCCGCTCGACCAGGTGCAGGAGCTCACCGTCGTCTTCGGCCTCGGTCAGCCGAACCCTGACGTCAGGCCATGCGGTGGAGTAATCGTGCAGGACCCGCGGAATGATACGCACGCCGACGCTCTGGTAGCAGCCCACCCGCAGCAGCCCGGCGGTGCCGTCAGCGATGGCGGCCAGGTCCGCCGACGCGCTGGCCAGCCGGGCCACGATCGCATCCGCATGCCCGACCAGGACCTCCCCAGCGGCGGTCAGCGATACCGGCCGGGGACCACCCGGCCGATCGACCAGGTGGTGCCCGACCAGCCGCTCCAGCCGGCCGATCTGCTGGCTCACTGCCGATTGGGTGTACCCCAGTGTCTCGGCGGCGCGGCTGAACGACCGCTCCCGGCCAACCGCGGCCAGCGTGGCCAGGGAACGCAGCTCGACCGAGCTCCAGCCATCCCGCACACCAGCACTCTATAAGACCTAGTGATTGATATCAGCACTTAGCCGACTTGCCCTAATGAGAGGCGGCCTTGAGACTGGTTCACAAGTTCCCGCTGGATGCCGAGCACACGCAGGAGGACCTGATGTCCAGGCCAGCAACCACCATCGCCGACTACGCCGGCGTGGCCGACCTCACCCGGTACCCGATCAACGACCTCGCCAGCCCCGCCGGCCAGGCGCTCATTCACGGGTGCCGGGCTGACCTGGCCGCCAAGGGCGCCTGCTCCCTGCCCGGGTTCATCACTCCCGAGGCCGTCAGGGCCATGGTCAACCTCGCCGGGCAACTCGCCGGCCAGGCCTGGGTCTCCGACCAGACCCACACCATCTACTTCGAACCCCCCGACCCCGCCGTACCCGCCCGCCACCCCCGGGCCCGCCAGTGGCGCTCAGCCAAGCGGGGTATCGCCTACGACTACATCCCCGCGGACGCGCCCACGCGCCGGCTCTACGAATCCGATGACCTGACCCGGTTCGTCGCGGCCGTGCTCAGCAAGCAAACCCTCTACCGCAGCGCCGACCGGCTCGACGCGCTGCAGATCACGACCTTCAATGCTGGAGACGAACTCGGCTGGCACTTCGACCGCAGCGAATTCTCTATCACCGTCATGTACCAGCAGTCCGCAGCCGGCGGCCACTTCGACTACCACCCCGGCCTGCGCTCCGAAGGCAACGAGAACTATGCCGGCGTGCAGCGAGTCCTCGACGGCGGCACCGGCGGACTGACCCGCCTTCCCAGCGCCCCCGGCACCCTCGCCCTTTTCCGCGGCCAGCACGCCCTGCACCGCGTCACACCCATCCAAGGCCCCATCCCACGGATCAACTCCGTCCTCACCTACGGCGAACACCCGGACATGCGACTCAACGACCTCACCTCACAGCTCTTCTACGGGCGCACATCGCAGCGGTAGTCCCAGCCCAACCCGGCCGCGCGAGTCGACCCAGCGGCCCCGGCGGCATACGTACCTGCCTGGCACACTCCGCCGCCTCGGCGCACATGTCCGCATCCGCCACCGGCTCCCGTTGATCAGCTGACCCCTGCCCCCAGACCGGCGGGGCCCAGCCCCGACCGATGTGGCAGCACCAACTCCAGCGCAGCCCACCTGCTCATCAGTAAGATCCCCGCGATCCACCCAAGACCATCGCAGTTCTGCACACCCCAGAGGCCATCTTCTGAAACACGCCAGTGGCTGTTGAGCCCGGCCGCGCGGTCCTTGTCCGATGACCGCGTCGACCGTGGACGCTCCGAGTGCCCGCGTCTGCGTTTGCGGCCATTGATTCACGCGTCACGAACTTGCGCGCAAGATCGGGGACGACCGCGCAGCCGGCGGTGGATCCAGAGTGTGCTGGGCGGCGGCTACCGGCTTGGCCGGAGCCGGCACAGCCAGGGCCGGGCGGCGGGTTCTCCCCGGCCATCACGCCCGGCCCTTGCTGGCGATCCTCCACCCGATCATCACCTCCGCGGCACCGCGCCTGCACAGGCACTGGCTTGGCTATGGGGAAACCGGCCGGCCAGGCGCGGCCGGGTCTTGCAGCAAACCAGGAAGGATCCCCGATGACAGCGGCACTCCGCTGGGCGCACCCGGCTCCCCGCATCGTTGCGTCAGTGCTCCGTGCCCCGGCCGTCCGGACCACTAGCGGACAGTCCCCTGTCGGACCGCCGCCGGGGGGCCGCATGCCCCCCGGTCCGGGCCGCTCCGCCGGGATAACTGCCATTCCAGCGCCACAGTGGCGGACGGTGCTGGAAGCCCGGTGGCAGGCACGGTTGCGAAAAGTCATCGAGCTGTCCGTTGCCTATCACGACAGCGCGGACCTCCTCACCCAGGCTGGCCACCACAATCGCGACCATGCAGGCAGCAGGCAGCTACGACAGTTGCTCCGGCAGGCGATCACCGCCCGCCGGGCCCTGGCTGACACCGAAGAAGCACTCACCCGGCTGTCGGCGGGCCGCTACGGCCTCTGCGAGCAGTGCGCTGCCATCATCCCGCCCCGCAGGCTCGCACTCACGCCAGAAACCCGGTACTGCCCGCGCTGCGCACCGGGCCGGCAATGCCACCGCGCTGACCGGCGGCATACCGCCATCCGGTCTGCATTCCGGCACACGCCAGGACCACGCCACCGGGCTATCCAGGGCACATCGTCCCTGGCCAGGCCGGCCTGCAGACCAGCTCAGGCAGAGCCGTCGAGGTGATCGCGATGATGACAGCAGCCGACGTCCCCAAAGCCGGCCTCACTGTGCGCACCCGTCACCGCCCGGCTCCGCATCGCGACTTTGATCCAGCCGCGGGCTTGGCCAGCCGCAGCCGCGCGCAGGCTGCGATCAGGCATCCAGGCCCGGCCCGCGCGTTGCACTACATCTGGGCCGCCTGCGGCCGGCCTTCGGCAGCCATGGATAACCGCACGGGAGGAGCGCAATCATGCCGGGCGCATGCCGGATTATCGTGGGCGTGAGCGGGTCACCGGGAAACCTGCCGGCCCTGCGTCACGCGGTGCACCTCGCCCACAGTCACGACGCCACCTTGATCCCCCTCCTCGTCTGGGCGCCCGGCGGCGAGTTTGCCAATTGCGGTAACCCATCGGGGTACCTGCGCCAGATCTGGCGCGATGACGCCTGGCAGCAGCTCTGGGACGCCGTCAATACGGCATCCGGCGGCATTCCCCCCGGCGTGCGCGCCGAGCCGATGGTGCTGCGCGGGCAGGCAGGCTGGGTCCTTGTCAGCATTGCCAGCCAGGCTGGAGACCTGCTGGTGGTCGGAACCGGCCGCCATGGCGGCCTCAGCCGCCTGCTGCACGGCGGCGTAAGCCGCTACTGCGTGGCGCACGCGCGCTGCCCAGTTATCGCCGTGCCCCCGCCGACGCTGGAACTGGAAGCCGGCCACGGCCTGCGCAGCTGGGCGTTCCGGCACCGGGCGATGGACCCGGACCGGATGAACTCGCCAGCCACCGGCCGTTAGCGCCGCAGCATGCTGATCCCTCCGGCTCGTAGCGCCCGGCGGGCGGTGAGGCTGCGGCCAGCCGTTGCTGGCCCTGCTGGGCCTGCCAGGGCCACCATCAGACCTTCCGGGGCGCTTCGCCACGCGCGCGCCGGTGCCCCGCTGGCCACCTTGCGATTGGCGCATGCGCCGACGAGGCACCCTGGCCCGGCACCGAACCCTGGAGCCACTCGCGCCGCAAGCCGCCCGGGGCGTTAGCCGGATGCCGCGCCTGCAGGCGGCACGGCCGGTGCTCCTCCACCTGGGCGCCACAGGCACCGCATCGATACTTCACCCCCGGCGGCTTCCATGGCAGTACGCCCCCGGGCAGACCGCGGGGACCATGCACAAGGAGGCAGACATGCAACTCCAGTCACCTACCGCCAGCCGGCTTCGCCGCACCACGGGGCGCAGCCTCCGCGGGCTCGCTGACGCCCTCCGCAACCGGGTGCGCCATCAGGAAGGGTCCAGGCCCGAGCGGGAACAGGTCTTCCCCGGCAGGCACGGCGATGGCATGCCTGCCACCACCGGCATCACGGTGATCACGGCCAGCGCCTCGGAGGCGATGAAGGTGATGGCGACCGCGAAAGTTTGAAGGCGAGCCGGCGCAAATTTTTCCGCCGTTGAAAAGCAACAGGGGTGCTTAAAAAAATTCGGAGGGACCGCGCCGCCGTTTCAAGCCGTCGCCGTGTGAAGGAAGGACGAGTAGGAATCTTCCATTTCACCGGCGGACGGTTCGGCCTTGTCGGCGGCAAGGCCGGCCAGGCATTGGCCGGGCCGCTCAGCCGGTAGGCCGTCACGACATGCGCTTCGGACGGGCCATATTGATTCTCCAGCGTGCAGCCATCCAGCCGGCCGAAGAACTCGACTAACGACGGGGTGATCTGCAACTGCTCGCCCGCGGTGATGACCTCGCGCAAACCAAAATCGGCCAGATCATGCGCGATGGCCGCCTCAGCCAGGTGCTTTAAAGCGATGAAGGGCAGAAATATCCTCTGTACTTGACACGTCTTGAGATATTCCAGCAAGGCGACGGAATTGCGCCGCACTTCGTCGGAAATCAACACCAGCGCCCCGCCCGAACTCCACGTTGAATAAATTTCCTGGAACGAAACATCGAAATTGAGGGACGCAAATTGCAGCGTCCGGGCCGGTTCGGTGAAACTAAAATTCTCCAATTGCCAGTGCAGCAAATTGATCAACGCCTCCTGCCGCATGGCGACGCCTTTGGGCTGGCCGGTGGAGCCCGAAGTGTAAATCACATAAGCCAAATCGTCCGGCTTGGCGCGGGCGGGCAAATTTTCCCCCGACTCTCCGGCCCAAAGAGAGGTGTCGCGGTCCAGGCAGAGCACGGTCGCCGCATTGGGCGGCAGGCTGGCCGCCGTTTTTTCCTGGGCCAAAATGAGCGGCGCCCGCGAATCCTGCATCATGTATTTCAACCGTTCCGCCGGGTAGCCGGGGTCCAGCGGAACATACGCGCCGCCCGCCTTCAAAATGGCCAGCGTGGCCACCACCATCTCGATCGAACGCTGCGCGCAAATGCCGACTAATACATCCGGCCCTACACGGCGGCCGTGCAGGAAATGGGCCAAAGCGTTGGCGCGCCGGTTTAGTTGGTCGTAGGTCAGCGTCTTGCCAAAACCTGTCACGGCCATGGCTTGCGGCGTGCGCGCGGCCTGGGCTTCCACCAATAGATGAAGGGCGCGGCAGGACGGATAAATTTTCTCCGTGCCAGTGTCGGGCCAGGACGGGCGGGTCGCAGGCCGTGGAGAAGTTCGCATGGACAACGCGGTATTCATATCACGCCTGCAAGACGGCGGGGCCGGGATCATTGGCCGACTTCGCCAGCAGCGCTGTTTCCTTCATCAGGTTGTACATGTGCGGAATCGCGGTGATGCTTTCCGGAATTTCATGGCTGGTAAAAAGCGCGGCGAAACTATGCGTCTCCGTGGGGTGATAACCGTGCATGGCCCGGATCGGACGCTCGCCCATGTGGCTCGGCACGATCAATACGCCTTCCTTGACCAGAAAAATAAGCTCGCCGAAATAACGGTCTGGAAAAAAAGCGCCCAGCTTTTCCAATTCCTCATCCGGCACAATCCGTCCTTGCGGCACCTGGCCCAGACACGCGGTAATGGCTCGGCGGGCCTCATCGTTGAAAAACCAAAAGCGCGCCATGGTCGAATCATAAACCACTGCGTAATCGCGGGGCATCTGGAGGGGCAACGCGTCTATTTTCGCCTTGAGATCGAGCAACTCGTCGCAATTGGCCATGCCGTGATCGCCGAAAACATAGAGGCGCACTTCTTCGTATTGACTGTGCGCCGCCTGGCAAACCTGCGCGATCCAGTCCTCATA
>Ga0208589_1000990_pt1 | contig 12320 bp, 5 predicted proteins | sample NGESurshal092012_2_FD_184486 | JGI IMG/M metagenome (GOLD analysis project Ga0208589, IMG submission 184486) | Arctic peat soil microbial communities from Barrow, Alaska - NGEE Surface sample F53-2 shallow-092012 (SPAdes) | ecosystem: Environmental > Terrestrial > Soil > Wetlands > Peat ... | reverse complement strand
GCCGGCCGTACCAAGGTGTACGAGGCGATCGTACGCGGCGACGACACGTTCGAGGCCGGTATCCCGGAATCGTTCAACGTGCTGGTCAAGGAAATGCGTTCGCTCGGCCTCAATGTCGACCTGCACAATTCCAAGGTCGGCAACACGCCGACCTCCGAGGCGGCTGAGTAACTCAAAAGCGTTATGCCCGGCCAAAAGCGCGAAGCGCGTCTTTGGCCGGGTATCCGCGCCCGGCTCGGACGTTGAGCCAGGCGCGCGGGCTGAAAAAGAATTTCGAATTTGCTGCCGGTGACGATCGGCACGCGAGGAGAAGACCATGAACCAAGAAATTATGAATCTCTTCAATCCGACGACGCCGGCTCAGGTCTTCGACCAGATCCGGATTTCAATCGCGTCCCCGGAGAAGATTCTGTCGTGGTCCTACGGCGAGATCAAGAAGCCGGAGACCATCAACTACCGCACCTTCAAGCCCGAGCGCGACGGCCTGTTCTGCGCCCGCATCTTCGGGCCGATCAAGGATTACGAGTGCCTGTGCGGCAAGTACAAGCGGATGAAGTACAAGGGCATCATCTGCGAAAAGTGCTCGGTCGAAGTGACGCTGTCGCGGGTCCGGCGCGAGCGCATGGGCCATATCGAACTGGCAGCCCCCGTTGCCCACATCTGGTTTTTGAAGTCGCTGCCGTCGCGCATCGGCCTGCTGCTCGACATGACGCTGAAGGATCTCGAGCGGATCCTGTACTTCGAATATTACGTCGTGCTGGAGCCGGGCCTGACCGCGCTCAAGGACCGTCAGCTGCTGTCGGAAGACGAGTACCTGAAGGCGCAGGACGAATACGGCCAGGACAGCTTCACCGCCATGATCGGCGCCGAAGCGATCCGCGAGCTGTTGAAGGGACTCGAGCTGGAGAAGCTCGAGGCTTCGCTGCGCGTCGAGATGCAGGAAACTGAATCCGACATCAAGCACAAGAAGCTCGCCAAGCGGCTGAAGATCGTCGAGGCCTTCCGTTATTCCGGCAACAAGCCGGAATGGATGATCCTGACCGTGGTGCCGGTGATTCCGCCGGACTTGCGTCCGCTGGTGCCGCTCGATGGCGGCCGCTTTGCAACCTCGGATCTCAACGATCTCTACCGCCGCGTCATCAACCGCAACAACCGCTTGAAGCGGCTGATGGAGCTGCGTGCGCCCGACATCATCATCCGGAACGAAAAGCGCATGCTGCAGGAGGCCGTCGACGCATTGTTCGACAACGGCCGCCGCGGTCGCGTCATCACCGGCGCCAACAAGCGTCCGCTGAAGTCGCTGGCCGACATGCTGAAGGGCAAGCAGGGCCGCTTCCGGCAGAACCTGCTCGGCAAGCGCGTCGACTATTCCGGCCGTTCGGTGATCGTGGTCGGTCCCGAACTGCGGCTGCATCAGTGCGGCCTGCCGAAGAAGATGGCGCTCGAATTGTTCAAGCCGTTCATCTATTCGCGGCTCGATGCCAAGGGTCTGTCCACCACGGTGAAGCAGGCCAAGAAGCTGGTCGAAAAAGAGCGTCCCGAGGTCTGGGATATTCTCGACGAGGTGATCCGCGAGCATCCGGTGCTGCTCAACCGCGCGCCGACGCTGCATCGCCTCGGCATCCAGGCGTTCGAGCCCGTGCTGATCGAAGGCAAGGCGATCCAGTTGCATCCGCTGGTTTGCGCGGCGTTCAACGCCGACTTCGACGGCGACCAGATGGCCGTGCACGTTCCGCTGTCGCTGGAAGCGCAGCTGGAAGCGCGTGTGCTGATGATGTCGACCAACAACATCCTGCATCCGGCCAACGGTCAGCCGATCATCGTGCCGTCGCAGGACATCGTGCTCGGTCTTTACTATCTCTCGATCATGCGCGAGGGCCTGCAAGGCGAAGGCAAGATCTTCGGCGACATGGCCGAACTCGAGCACGCGCTGCACTCCAAGGTCATCCATCTCCACACCAAGATCAGGTATCGCTGGGATGGCGTGGGCGAGGACGGCAAGCCCGCCAGGCGCTGGATCGAGACCACCGCCGGGCGCGTCATGCTCGGCAACGTGTTGCCGAAATCGCCGAAGATTCCCTACGAAGTCATCAACAAGCTGATGACCAAGCGCGAAATCTCCGGCGTGATCGACCAGGTCTATCGCCACTGCGGTCAGAAGGAGACGGTGATCTTCTGCGACCGGATCATGGCGCTCGGCTTCTACAATGCGTTCAAGGCCGGCATCTCGTTCGGCAAGGACGACATGGTGGTGCCGCACGGCAAGTGGAAGATCGTCGACACCACGCGTGCGCTGGCGAAGGATTTCGAGCAGCAGTACAATGACGGCCTGATCACCCATGGCGAGAAGTACAACAAGGTGGTCGACGCCTGGTCGAAGGCGACGGAAGAAATCGCCAAGGAGATGATGAAGGAAATCTCCTCGACCAAGAAGTCCGCCAAGGGCGTCGAGTCCGAGATCAACTCGATCTACATGATGGCGCATTCGGGCGCGCGCGGTTCGCCGGCCCAGATGCGCCAGCTCGCCGGCATGCGCGGCCTGATGGCCAAGCCGTCGGGTGAGATCATCGAGACGCCGATCATTTCGAACTTCAAGGAAGGTCTGTCGGTTCTCGAATACTTCAACTCGACCCACGGCGCCCGCAAGGGCCTCGCTGACACCGCGTTGAAGACCGCGAACTCGGGTTACCTGACCCGCCGCCTGGTCGACGTGGCGCAGGACTGCATCATCACGCAGGACGACTGCAACACCAAGCTCGGCATCAAGATGCGCGCCATCATCGATGCAGGCACGGTGGTCGCGTCGCTGGCCTCGCGTATCCTCGGCCGCACCGCGGGCGAGGATCTGCGCGACCCGGCGACCAACAAGATCGTGGTCAAGCGCGGCACGCTGATGGAAGAGACGCATGTCGATGCCATCCAGCAGGCCGGCATCCAGGAAGTGAAGATCCGCTCGGCGCTGACCTGCGAACTCGTCAACGGCATCTGCGGCAAGTGCTACGGCCGCGATCTGGCCCGCGGCACCCCGGTCAACCACGGTGAAGCTGTCGGCGTCATCGCCGCGCAGTCGATCGGTGAGCCCGGTACACAGTTGACGATGCGTACCTTCCACATCGGCGGTGCGGCGCAGATCAACGAACAGTCGTTCATCGAGTCGAATTTCGACGGCAAGGTGACGATCAAGAACAAGGCGATCTCGAAGAACAGCGATGGTCATCTGGCCGCGATGGTCCGCAACATGGTGGTTGCGATCACCGATGCAGACGGTACCGAGCGTGCGACACATCGCATTCAGTACGGCGCGCGCATGCACGTCGACGAAGGCGACATGATCAAGCGTGGCCAGCGCATCGCGGAATGGGATCCGTACTCACGGCCGGTTCTGACCGAGGTCGAGGGCACGATCGGGTTCGAGGATCTGGTCGAAGGCCAGTCGATCTCGGAAACGCTCGACGAATCGACCGGTATTGCCAAGCGCGTCGTCATCGATTGGCGGTCGTCGCGAGGCGGGGCCGATCTGCGCCCGGCCATCGTCATCAAGGGCAAGGATGGCAAGATCCTCAAGCTCGCGCGTGGCGGTGACGCCCGTTACATGCTTTCGGTTGACGCGATCCTCTCGGTCGACGTCGGCGCGAAGGTCAAGCCGGGCGACATCCTGGCGCGTGTCTCGACCGAGAGCGCCAAGACCCGCGACATCACCGGCGGTCTGCCGCGTGTCGCGGAACTGTTCGAGGCTCGCAAGCCGAAGGATGCGGCGATCATCGCCGAAATCGCCGGCACGATCCGCTTCGGGCGCGACTACAAGAACAAGCGCCGCATCTCGATCGAGCCGGTCGACAAGACCGAGGAGACCCGCGAGTACCTCATTCCGAAGGGCAAGCACATCCATCTGCAGGACGGCGACATCGTCGAAAAGGGCGATTTCATCGTCGAAGGCAATCCGGCGCCGCACGACATCCTGGCGATCAAGGGCATCGAGGAACTCGCTGCCTATCTGGTCAACGAAATCCAGGAGGTCTACCGGCTGCAGGGCGTGCTGATCAACGACAAGCACATCGAAGTGATTGTCCGTCAGATGCTGCAGAAGGTGGAGGTCACCGACCAGGGCGAGACCGACATGATCTCGGGCGAACAGGTCGACAAGATCGAGTTCGACGTGCTCAACGCCAAGGCCAAGGAAGAGGGCAAGAAGATCGCGACGGGAACGCCGGTGCTGCTCGGCATCACCAAGGCGAGCCTGCAGACCCGCTCGTTCTTCTCGGCGGCCTCGTTCCAGGAGACCACCCGCGTGCTCACCGAAGCCGCCGTCAACGGCAAGGTGGACCCGCTGGAAGGCCTCAAGGAGAACGTCATCGTCGGCCGGCTGATCCCGGCGGGCACCGGTGCGTCGATGGCCAAGATTCGCGAAGTCGCGGTCAAGCGCGACAAGCTGATCCTCGACGAGCGTGAGAAACAGGCTGCGATCGTGCCCGCGGCGCCCGAAGTCGAACCGCTGGCGTTGCCGCCGGCGGAATAAAACGACGCGGATTCAGGATGTTAGGAAGGGGCCGGCGCAAGCCGGCCTTTTCTCGTCAACAACCTCCTGCGCCCCGATCTGCCCACGTTTTTGGCATGCTTTCCCCGGTTTGTTCATCTTTCCTTCAGGGTGAAAAGCGCCTTTGCTAAGAGGACTGAGACCGGACCTGCTGCGGACAGGAGCCGGAGACCACGGGAACACATGCTGGATCTTGCAATCGTCGGGGGCGGGCCCGGTGGCCTGATGAGTGCCTGGTATCTGAAAAAGAAACTGGGCGAGCTCTGCCGCATCACCATTTTCGAGGCGTCCAACCGCGTCGGCGGCAAGATTTTGACGCGCAAATTCGATTCTGCGCCCGCGATGTACGAAGCCGGCGTCGCCGAGATTTACGACTACTCGATGACAGGCCCCGATCCGCTGCGCGAGCTGATCCAGCATTTCGGCCTGCAGACCATTCCGATGGACGCCGAGCAGGTGCAGCTCGACGGCGAACTGCTCAACGACGTGCCCGGCATGCGCCGCAAATACGGCGCCAAGACCGCGGCGGCGATCGAGGCGTTCCGCAAGCGCTGCGCCAACATGGTGTCGCCGATCGAATATTATGAAGGCGTCGGGGCGCACGACAACGAGCATCCCTGGGCGTACCTCACCGCCGAGGAATTGCTCGACCGCGAAGTCGAGGACGCGACCGCCAAGCGTTTCTTCAAGGTGATGGCGCGCTCCGATCTCGCCACCGAGACCCACAACACCAACGGGCTCAACGCGCTGAAGAACTTCGTGATGGATGTCGACGGCTATATCGGGCTGTACTCGATCCAGAACGGCAATGAACAATTGATCGAATGCCTGCAGTCGGAAGTCGACGCCGACATTCAGCTCAATCACCGGGTTCTCAAGGTCGGCAAGACCGAAACCGGCCGCTACCAGCTCAAGATGATGAACGGCAAGGGACCGGAGACCCGCGACTTCGACCTGGTGCTGATGTGCCTGCCGCATTCCTGGCTCGCGACCATGGGCTGGGGCGGCGAAGAGCTGCGCAAGTCGATGGTCAAGCACGTCGCCTATTTCGACCGGCCCGCGCATTATCTGCGGGTCTCGATCCTGTTCGACGCGCCGTTCTGGGGCGACAAGATCCCCGGTGCCTGGTTCATGTCGGAAGCGTTCGGCGGCTGTTGCGTCTATAACGAGGGCGCGCGTCACGACGTCGGCAAGCACGGCGTGCTGAACTGGCTGATCGCCGGCTCCGACGCGCTGGCGTTCGCCAATCTCGGCGACCAGGAATTGATCGATGCGGCGCTGAAGTCGCTGCCGGCTTCGCTCGGCGACGCGCGTGCGCATTTCATCGAAGGCAAGACCCACCGCTGGCTGTCGTCGGTCAACGCGCTGCCCGGCGGGCTGCCGGCGCGCGACGTCATGACCAATCACCGGCCGGAGCCGAAGCAGCATCCGGGCCTCGTCGTGGTCGGCGATTATCTGTTCGACTCCACCCTGAACGGGCTGCTCGATTCCTCCGACGCCGCCACCGACATCATCGTCACCGAGATGATGCGGCTGCGGCGCGCGCGCGGCGCCGGCGACAAGCCGTTGTCCGACAAGATCGATCGCGATTATTTCGCCAATTACCGCGGGCTCGGTCCCTACAGCGAGGTCTGGAGCCGGTTTAGCGATCCGGCCTATCTCTGCGATCTGATCAGGATCGTCTGGAACAGGAGCAAAGGCTACAAGCTGCTGATCGCGGGTTCGGCCAGCGGCGAACTGGTCGGTGCGCTGCGTGAGCGTGGCATCGATGCCTGGGGCATCGAGAACAACCGCGCCATTCACGCGCGCACGCCGAAGGCGCTGCAGAAGTTCAACAAGCTCGGCTCGATCGTCGACATGCCGTTCAAGGACGAGGCGTTCGACTTCGTGTTCGAGACTAGCCTGTGCCACGTCGCGGAAAAGCAGGTCGGCCGCGCCATCGGTGAATTGAATCGCATCGTGAAGTCCGGCCTCGTGTTCGGCTCGGTAACGTCGGACATGGAGCCCGCGCTGATCGACCAATACGATCTGCTGCGCGGGGTGAAGAAGCTCGGTACCTGGTGGGAATGGTCCGAATTGTTTTTCAACAACGGATTCGACCTGTCGATGCACCGGCGCGATACCACGGATGCGGTGTGGGTGGCGACGCTGGCCGCCAACAAGGGGCCGGGGGAATGGTATGCGGATTCCGACAGCCTGCGCTATTCGTTCTTCGACAAGGTCGAGGCTGACGACTAATCGTCATCCCTCCCGATTGTTTCGCTTTCAATTATTTTGCCGATTGCACCCCAATCGCATAGGATCGCCGCGGTGGCGCTTCGGCCCACCTCCCTTGATTTTACGGTCATGCCGGCCGTGCAGGTTCGGTTGGTTTCATGGCGTCCAAGCCTCCATTGTCCGATGATCCGACCGCTGCCGCGGACGATGCTTCGGCGTCCGAACCCGACAAGAAGCTTGCCGCGCGCCCTCATGCTGCCGGTCGCCCCCATTTCGGCAAGCCGGCTGCGCCGCCTCCGCGTCCGCCTGACGATGAAGACGAAGACGACGAGGAGGAGGACGAGGAGGAGGAGGAGGAGGACGAACTCGATGATGAGGATGACGATGAGGATCTCGTCGTCTTTACCGCCAAGGAGGCCGCCGGCGCGCTGGCGACGGTCTACAGGTTCGTCCGGCCACTCCTGAAAAACTACAAGAAGGTTCTGGCCCTGGTCGGCCTCGGCGTTCTGGTCGAGACGCTGTTCAACGTCATCATGCCGTTGAGCCTCAAATTCCTGATCGACGATGCGCTCGGCGAGGAGGATTTCGAGGCGCTGGTGCGGATTCTCTCGGTGCTGGCGGTGACCGGCATCTTCACCTCGGTCATCGCGGTCTGGTACGAGAAATGGGACGCCAATCTCGCCGCATCCGTGATTTCGGACGTGCGGCTGCGGCTGTTCGAGCATATCCAGAACCTGCCGTCGGCGTATTTCGGGCGCACCAAGCGCGGCGAGATCCTGTCGCGCTTTTCCATCGACCTGTCGGCCTTCGAAGGTTCGGTCGATAGCTTTGCCAACAGCGCCGCGCTGCCTTTCATGGAATTGATCGCCGGCATCATCCTGATGCTGTTCCTGAACTGGCAACTCGCCGCTGTAGCGCTATTGGTGTTCCCGATCACGTTGATCGGGCCGCGCATCCTGACGCCGAAGGCGGTACAGGCGAATTACGAGCAGAAGCTCAATGAATCGGCGCTGCTCGGCATGGTGCAGGAAAACGTCGCGGCGCAAGCGGTGATCAAGGCGTTCAACCTGCAGCGCAGAGCGCTCGGCTGGTTCACGATGCGCAACAACGACACGCGCCGCAAGATCGCCGCCGCGACGTTCCTGTCGACCATGGTCGAGCGCACGGTCACAATCTCGGTTTTGCTATTGCACCTCGTGGTGCTCGCGCTCGGCGCCTATCTCGCCACCAAGGGCCAGATCACCATCGGCACCTTCGTGACGTTCGAAAGCGCGTTCTGGGAGGTGTCCTACAACATTGCCCACATCATGCATTTCATCCCGGTGTCGATCCAGTCGGCGGCGGCGGTGCGCCATATGGAGGAATTGCTGGACGAACCGACTCGCGGCTCCGACCGACCCGGCGCGCCCGATCTGCCGCGCATCACCCACGACATCACCTTCGATCGCGTGACCTTCCAGTACGAGGGCAGCGCGACGCCGGTTCTCGATGGCCTCAGTCTGAAGCTCGATGTCGGCAAGCGCATCGCCATCGTCGGCCCCAGCGGCTCCGGAAAGAGCACGCTGCTGAATCTGATCCTGCGGCTTTATGTGCCGGACGAGGGACGCGTGACCATCGACGGCGTCGATATCAGAAAGGTCACCCGGGAATCGCTGCGCCAGAGCATGGCGGTGGTGTTCCAGGAAAACATGCTGTTCAACATGTCGATCCGGGAGAACATCCGGCTCGGCAAGGAGGGTGCGACCGACAAAGAGGTCGAGCAGGCCGCGCGCAAGGCGGAAATCCACCGCTATATCATGAGCCTTCCCAAAAAATACGACACGTCCGTCGGCGAACGCGGCGATACGCTGTCCGGCGGCCAGCGCCAGCGCATCGCGATCGCGCGCGCGATCGTCCGCGACCCCTCGGTGCTGCTGCTGGATGAAGCGACCTCCGCGCTCGACCAGACCACGGAAGCGGCGATCAATCGCACGCTGCTCAAGGTCGCCAAAGGTCGCACCATGATCTTCTCGACCCATCGCCTGACATCCGTGGTGGAGATGGACGAGATCATCGTGATCTCCGGCGGCAAGGCGATCGAGCGCGGAACGCACGCCAAGCTGCTCGCGGCCAACGGCGTGTACCGGAAACTCTGGGACGACCAGAGCCACACCCCGCACAAGGCGGCCGATCAGGTCGACGACGACAGCGATGACGATGACGACGAGGATGAGGATGAGGATGAGGATGAGGAATAGGCTTCTCGGGAGAATAGGCTTCTTGGGAGAAGGTCATGCTGATGGACCGTCGCGCGTTGCTCGCCAATGCCGGCTTGATGTCGCTGGCGGGTTTTCGGTTTCGGCCGGTGCGAGCCGAGGAGACAGGCGCCGCCGGGAAAGCCGACTACACGGTGCGGATTGCAAACGGTCGGGCGGAGCTTGCGCCCGACCACATTATCTCGACCACGCTTTATAATGACCAGTTCCCCGGACCTCTGTTGCGCTTCCGGGAAGGTCAACGGGCTATCGTCGATATTCACAACGATACCGACACACCCGAACTGGTTCACTGGCACGGACAGATGATCCCGAGCGAAGTCGACGGCGCCGCCGAGGAAGGCTCGCCCTTCGTGCCGGCGCATGGCACGCGGCGGATTGTGCTGACGCCCAAGCCTTCCGGCTTTCGCTTCTATCACACGCATGTCGCGGCGGGCGGCGATCTCAATCGCGGCACCTATACCGGCCAGGTGGGAGCGGTCTATATCGAACCGCGAACCAACCCCGGGGCCTACGATCGCGAAATCTTCCTGGTTCTGAAGGAGTTTGTGCCTGAGTTCAGCCGCGGCGGCGATATGGCGATGGAGGCGCTGGCCGGCCGGCCCGTGAAGGCGTTGCAGGACATCGGTGGGGCAGCCGACGCTGCGGCGACAGACAAGACCAAGGGCTTTGAAGTCGGCTACAGCCTGTTCGCGATCAATGGCAGGATGCTTGGCCATGGCGAGCCTGTCCGGGTCAAGCAGGGCGAGCGGGTGCTGTTTCACATGCTGAACGCCAGCGCCACCGAGATAAGAAGCCTGGCGTTGCCGGGGCACAGCTTCAGGGTCGTCGCGCTCGACGGCAATCCGGTACCCACGCCGTCGGAAGTCCCGCTGCTCTGGCTTGGAACCGCGGAGCGGATTTCCGCGGTCGTCGAAATGAAGCATCCGGGCGTCTGGGTCATGGGCGATCTTGCCGACGACGATCGCAGTCGCGGGATGGGCGTTGTGATTGAATACGCGGGCCACAAAGGCAAGCCGCGATGGATCAAGCCAAAGCCGTTCCGCTGGGATTACGGCCAGTTTGGCAATACCAGCGCCACGCCTGCGTCACCCGACGAAACCATGGAGTTCACCATCGTCAAGCACAACGCCGCGCTCGGCGGTTTCAATCAGTGGACGTTGAACGGCGATGCTTTCTCGATGGAGACCATGAAGCCGCGCTACGGGATTCGCCAGGGCCGGCGTTACCGGCTGAAATTTCGCAACGCCAGCGACGATATCCATCCGCTGCATCTGCACCGGCACAGCTTTGAGCTGACACGGATCGGTGGCAAGCCGACCGCAGGCGTGATCAAGGATGTGGTGATGCTCGGCGGATTTCAGGAAGCGGAGTTCGATTTCGTCGCCGACAATCCGGGGCCTACGTTATTCCACTGTCACCAGCAACTGCATATGGATTTTGGTTTCATGATGCTGTTCGACTATGTGTGACGGATTGTTGGGCAAGGACAACAAATGACGACGGCCGATCATCCGCCACAGTCGGAAAGTCGCACCAGCGGTACAGCGAGTGAGGTGCTGCTGATCTTTCTCAGGCTGGGCGTGAGCTGTTTCGGAGGGCCGATCGCTCATATCGGATATTTCCGCGACGAATTCGTCACCCGCCGCCGCTGGCTCGACGAGCAATCCTACGCCGACCTCGTCGCGTTGTGCCAGTTTCTTCCGGGGCCGGCGAGCAGCCAGGTTGGCTTCTCCATCGGAATGATGCGCGCCGGATATCTCGGCGGGCTTGCGGCATGGACCGGCTTCACGCTGCCGTCCGCCGCAACTTTGGTGCTTTTCGCCTGTGGAGCCGGCGCGCTCGGCGGGCCGCTTGGTAACGGACTGCTTCACGGTCTCAAGCTCGTTGCGGTTGCCATTGTCGCGCAAGCGGTCTGGGGCATGGCGCGCGCGCTTTGCCCGGATCGCGAGCGGGCAACGATTGCGACGGTCGCTGCGTTGTTCGTTCTGCTTGGCATGTCGTCGGTCGCGCAGATCGGCGCGATCCTGCTCGGCGCGATCGCGGGCCTGTGGTTGTGCGAGGCAGCGCCGGCCGCGAGCGCCGGGCATATAGCGATGCCGGTGTCACGTCGCGCCGGGATTTTCGCGCTCGTGGCTTTCTTCGTTTTGCTCGGCCTGTTTATCTTGCCTGGACCTTCATCCTTGCAAGGCGTCGATCTGTTTGCCGCGTTCTATCGCTCGGGCGCATTGGTGTTCGGCGGCGGGCATGTCGTGCTGCCGCTGCTCCGCGAAGCGTTCGTTGCTCCCGGCTGGGTTACCGACGATGCGTTTCTTGCGGGATATGGTGCAGCCCAGGCTGTTCCGGGTCCACTCTTTACCTTCGCAGCCTATCTCGGATTCGTGGTCAGGCCTCAGCCGAACGGGCTCGCGGGCGCTGCGCTGGGACTGGTCGGCATCTTCCTTCCGGGAGTCCTGATCCTGATCGGGACGTTGCCGTTCTGGGATGCGTTTCGGGTGCGGCCGCGCGCCCGGGCCGCGATGCGCGGGGTCAATGCAGCCGTGGTCGGCGTGTTGGGCGCGGCGCTCTACAATCCGGTGTGGGTGACTTCGGTCAAGACGCCGGCCGATTTCGGTGTCGCGCTGGTTGGATTCGTGCTGCTGGTCGCCTGGCGCACGCCGCCGCTATTGGTGGTCGCGTTCAGCGCGCTCGGCGGCATTGCACTGGCGTGGGGCTCCTTGTAGGGGCCGAGCACCTGCCGCAGAAAGCCTTGCCCGAGCCAAACGACAAAACGCACCCAGCGTTGGGCGCTCCAGTAAAACTCGTTCTCGAGCGTCAACGAGCGGAAATTATAGGCTTTCGCCGATGACCAGGCGTCGCACGCCTTCTTGACGGGATCGTCGTAGAACGCCGCGATCTTGCCGACATCCATGCCGTCGGTCGCAAGCCAGGCCGGGATATGGAAATTGCACAAGCGCTCGACGTCGGTGAACACCTTGTCGGTGCCGGTGCCGGTGACGGGGCAGGTGGTCTCGAAGGCGTCGCCGACCAGAACGATGCCGGGCTTCAGATAATGGTTGCTGACATAGAGGTCCGCCGGCCTGACCTTGATATCGCTGCGGACCTCGAACGCGCCGGTGATACGGCGCAGTCGCGGCAGCGCTGCGTTCAGTGTCTCAACCGGCGCGGTGCGAAACTGCCTGATCCAGGGATCGTCGCTCTCGCGATAGACGAACAGATTGGCCCGCATCCGCGCGCCGATCGGAAACAGCGACAGATAAGGGATCCGGTCGCTGGTGCGCTCCGAGAAATAGGTCAGCGCCGGAAAGTCGAAG
>Ga0208589_1000988_pt1 | contig 12323 bp, 8 predicted proteins | sample NGESurshal092012_2_FD_184486 | JGI IMG/M metagenome (GOLD analysis project Ga0208589, IMG submission 184486) | Arctic peat soil microbial communities from Barrow, Alaska - NGEE Surface sample F53-2 shallow-092012 (SPAdes) | ecosystem: Environmental > Terrestrial > Soil > Wetlands > Peat ... | reverse complement strand
ACCGGTGGCCGCAACTGGACCGCGCAGCAACAGGGCTATGTCGCGCTACGCAAGGCGTTCGGCCAAGGCGGAGGGTAGGGGGAAGCCATGTCTGCAACATTAGGGCTACCATCATCGACGCCTCAATCCCGGTCGCTCTACCTCGCGATCGTCGCCGGTCTCGCCTGTGCGCTTGCGATCGGCAAGGTGTTGCCGCTGGCGGTGGGCGCGATTGCGGCGCTGACCGAGCCGTTATGCATGGCCAACGATTCCGCGGGCTCGACGCTCGATAGAGTCGAGCCGATCGCCTCCTATGCACTACCGAATGTGCCGGGCAAGCGCGTCACCATCGTGCGGGTGTTTTACGGCCCCGGCGGCTTCACCAGGGCGCACCGGCATGCCGGTTCGGTGACGGCCTATGTCACCAAGGGCGAAATCCGCTCGCAGCTCGGCGGCGGCCCGGTGGAGATTTTTCAAGTCGGGCAGTCGTTCTTCGAGCCGCCGGGCGCGACGCATCTGGTGTCGGCCAATGCCAGCAACACCGAGCCCGCGGAATTGATCGCAGTGTTCGTCGCGGACGAGGGCGCGCAGCTCACGACCTTCATCGATTAGCGGCCTGGCGTCGCGGAGTACCGCGATGCGCGGGCAGCGCGGAGTAGACGTATATGAATGCAAGGCTGGAGAGAAATCTCCGAACGCTGATGGTCATCATGGCCTCTGGCGCATGCGCCGGCCTGGCCTTTAACGTTCCGCAGGGCCGCTCGGCGCTCGTGGGGTTGGGCTATGGCGTATCAATGAGCGGCGTGCTCGGAGCCGTCGAGGTGTTCGTTCTCAGCGGGCCAATGCGCGATTGGCTGAGCCAATTTCCGTTCACCATCGAACTCGCGATACGCAGCGCGATCTACGCGGTGATCATTGCCGTGTTGCAATGGTTTCAGACGGGCGAATTCATCGCCGGCCTGCCTGCGCACGGGAACCTCACCGAATTCTGGTCCGGCTTCGTCTATTCCGCTGTCATATCGGTCTTGTTCAACCTGGTCTTCGCCATCACGAACCTGATCGGTGCACGCTCCTTCCTCAATTTCATAACGGGGCGTTATCACACGCCAGTCGAGGAAAACCGCTTTGTGCTGTTTGTCGATATCGCGGGCTCGACGGGGCTCGCCGAACAGCTTGGCGGGGTCGGCATCCACCGCTTCCTCGCCCGTACCTTTCGGCTGCTCACCGATCCGGTCGTCGACTATCGCGGCGAAGTGCTCAACTATGTCGGCGACGAGGTGATCGTGACCTGGCCGGAAGGCAGCGGCGCGGTCGACAGCCGGCCGCTGCGGTGCTTTGAGGCGATGCGCGCGGCGCTGGCGCGCGCGGCAGGGCAGTTCGAAAGCGAATTCGGCGCGGTACCGAGAATTCGCGGCAGCCTGCATTACGGTCCCATTATCATTGGCGAGATCGGCGAGGTCAAAACCGCCATCGTATTCAACGGCGACGTAATGAACACCGCGGCCCGGCTCGAAGAGCTCAGCCGCAATGTCGATGGCGGCTTTCTGGCCTCGCGCGCGGCGATGGAGCGCTTCCGTTCGGCGCCGCCATTTGCGGTTCGCGATCTCGGCCGGCTTGAGATTCGCGGCCGCGCCGACGGCATCGACGTTTTCGGGATCGAGGCGCCGGTCGCGGCGATGGCTTGATGCGGTTCAGGCTGCGGGCGCGATGACGACGCGCATTCCGTCGCGCGGCTTCGGGATCGGCCACATCTGCCAGTCCGGCGTGGTGCCGGGTTGCAGCGAAACTTCGAGGTTCTGCAGGAAATGCCGCGCGAAGCATTTGGCCTGCATATAGGCAAAATGCAGACCGAGGCACATATGGGCGCCGCCGCCGAACGGCACGAAGGCGAAGCGATGCCGGTTGCGTTGCGCCTCTTCGGTGAAGCGCGAGGGGTCGAAATGTTCCGGATCGGTCCAGATGTCCGGCATGTGATGGGTGAACACCGGATTGACGCCGACCATGGTGCCGGCCGGAATCGCGTAGCCCTTGAATGTCAGGTCGCGGATCGCGCGGCGCGGGATCGAAGGCACCGGCGGCTTCATCCGCATCGCTTCCTTGAACGCCATTTCCGACAGCGGCATGGCCTCGAGATTGTCGAATGTGGTGGGATCGCCGGGCGCGATGCCGAGCGCGTTGACTTCGTCGCGCAGTTTGCCCTGCCACTCTGGATGAGCGGCCAGCGCCGCGACGAACGAGGTCAACGACGACGTCAGCGTGTCGTGCGCGGCCATCATCAGGAAGCTCATATGGTCGACGATATCCTGCGTCGACAGCAGCGCGCCGTTCTCATGGGTGGCATGGCAGAGATGCGAGAACAGGTCTTCGCCGCCCTTGGCGCGGCGGATCGGGATCTGCTCCGAGAAATACGCCACGATGCGTTCGCGGCCCCTGACGCCGCGCGCCATCTTGGTGCCGGGCAAGGGCTTGCGGATCACGGCGACGGAGGCGGCCACCATGTCGACAAAGGCGCGGGTGATCTCGTTGACTTCGGGGCCGATGCCGGCGCCGAGGAACGAGGTCGCGGCGAGGTCGAGCGTGAGCTGCTTCATCGCCGGGTAGAACAACATCGGGCCCGGCTGCGCCTTCCATTGCGCCACTCGCGCGGCGATGCCGCTGTCGAGCGCCGTGAGGTAGGATTTCATCGGCCCCGATTTGAAGGCGACCGACAACGCACGGCGGTGCAGCCGGTGCTCCTCGAAGTCCAGCAGCATCAGCCCGCGCGGAAACAGCAGGCCGAGAATCCGGCCCCAACCATGCGACGAGGAAAATTGCTTGGCCTGGTCGAACAGTACGAGTTCGTTGGCTTCCGGTCCGAGCAGCACCAGGCTGGTCTCGCCGAAAATGTGGCTGCGATAGACCAGCCCGTATTTAGCGGCCGATCGCTCCACCTGTCCCTTGGGATCGGCGAGCGTCGCGAGCGTCTGGCCGATGATCGGCCAGCCTTCGTCGCCGGGAATATGCGTCAGCGTATTGCGCTTCGGCGGCGTGAAGCTCATCGCGGGAGAGGCCACAGTTTGCATCGACATGGCGGTTGCTCCCTGATGAACGGGCTATGATCCGTCGGACGGCATAACCCCCAAGCATAAATAACCCGTTGCCTACGCAGTGCAAAGGCGAGCAACCTGTTCCGGCCGGATTTATGCCGATTTATAAGGCACCCTCAGGGCCCCGGCTCACGCCGGGCCGGCAAGCAAAGCGGTCAGGGAGCGGATATGTCGCGGATTTTCGTAAGCTTTGTCGGAATGCTGGCGGCGGCCTGGATCTCGGCCACTCCGCTGCAGGCCCAGACCCGGCCCACCGTCAAAACCCTGGGTCCGGATTTCCCGAAGACCGAAATGTTCATCGGCAACAGCTTCTTCTATTACAACAACGGGCTGCCGGGGCATGTCTCGCAGCTGGAGAGGGCCGCCGATCCCGAACACAGGCAGGACTATCGCGCCACCATGGTGACGATCGGCGGCTCCGGCCTTGATTGGCATGACGTCGAGAGCTATTTTCGGCCCGACGCCATCGGCCGGTACTCGTTCGACGACCACAACAATGTCATCTTCAACAAACCGGGCAAGCAGTTCGACGCCGCGGTCATGATGGACTGCAGCCAGTGCCCGATTCATCCCACGCTGAAAACCAACTTCACCGAATACGCCAAAAAGGACAGCGACATCGTGCGCGCGCACGGCGCGAGGCCGGTGTTCTTCATGTCATGGGCCTATGCCGACAGACCGGAGATGACGGCGCAATTGGCCGAGGCCTATACGGTCGCGGGCAACGCCAACGACGCGCTGGTGATTCCGGCGGGGCTTGCATTTGCGCGCGCGCTGGCCAAACAGCCAGAGCTCAATCTCTACGTCGCCGACAAGCGGCATCCGACTCTCGCCGGAACCTACCTTGCCGCCTGCACGGTATTCGCGGCGCTGACCGGGCGCTCACCGGTCGGCAACCTCTATCTCGCTGATCTCGACGAGCCGACCGCGCATCTGCTGCAGCAAGTCGCGTGGGACACCGTGCAGGATTATTACGGGAAGTGATTTGTCGTCCTGCGAACGCAGGCCGTAACCCGCATGAGCGCAGCGACATGCGGGTCCCGGATATCGCGGAGCCTGTCATCGGGCGCGCATTCGCGCGACCCGTTGGCTTATCCGGGCTACTCGTGCCTCTTACGCCTTGAGCTTGGCGGCTGCCTTCTGCAGGTCGGGCGCGTTGACGGTCGGGATCGCGATGCGCCCGGGCCCCGTCAAGGGCAGCGCGGCGACAGCCCTCTCGTTTTCCATGATCTTGGCCATCACGGCCTGGCCGGCGCGCTCGAACACGGCGCGGTTCTCGACCAGGAATTGCCGCGACTTGCGCAGGCCCGCGACATAGCCGTTGATTTCCGGCACCACATAGCGCGCCACCATGTCCCAGCTACGTCGGGTGTTTTCCGGATTGGCCCAATCGTGCACGAAGCCGACGATGGTGCCGACGCCGCCGGAGACGTCGATCAGGTTCTTGATGGTCTTGATCAGATCGTCGGGGGTGCCGATGGTGGACGCCGCGTTTTCGCCGCCCGCGGTTTTCTCGACCGCATCCTCGGGCGACGTGAAGGGCTCAACGCCCGGGCGCTGCAGGGTGCCGACGGTATATTCATTGTGCCATTTCATCAGTCCGGCGCCGGCTTCGCGCTGGGCCTGTTCGCGGCTCTCGGCGATGTGCCAGCTCAACAGCACGCGCCAGTCGGCGCGGTTGACGGTGGTGCCGTGCTTCTTGGCCGCGTCTTCGGCAAAGCCCCATTGCGTCGGCAGCGCCATCAGGCCCTGCGTCGACATCGAGCCGAGCGAAATGATTCCGATACCGTATTTGCCGGCCAGCGTCATGCCCGAGGGCGAGATCTGCGAGGCCACCACGAACGGCATGTCCTCCTGCAACGGCAACAGCTGCAATGCGGCGTCGTTCATCGTGAACCAGTCGCTCTTGGCGGTGACGCGCTCGCCCTTGAACAGCCGGCGGATGATCGCGATCGCCTCGTCCTGGCGGTCGCGCTGCGTCATCGGGTCGATCCCGAGCGTATGCGCATCGGAGGCCAGCGCCCCCGGGCCGGAACCGAAAAGGGCGCGGCCGCCGGTCATGTAATCGAGCTGCACCATGCGCTGCGCGACGTTGAAGGGATGGTGATAGGGCAGCGAGATCACGCCGGTGCCGAGCTTGATGCGCTTGGTGCGCTCGCCGGCGGCGGCCAGAAACATCTCCGGCGAGGCGATCATTTCCCAGCCCGAGGAGTGATGCTCGCCGCACCAGAACTCGTCGTAACCGAGCGCGTCGAGCTGCTCGACCAGGTCGAGGTCCCGGCGGAATTGCAGAAGAGGGTGCTCGCCGATCGGATGATGCGGGGCGAGGAAGGCTCCGAATTTCAGGCGCGCCATGGTGGTTTCCTCAAGCTTATGAGTGTTTTCTGTGGTTTCCGGCTTCCTTGTTAGGCCAGCTTTCCCGAGGTTTCAATGCACGGACCGGCGGAGCGGCAATGCGCGGATGGCCTGCGGCAAACCGTTCGCCCGGCGGAATTTAACGCGACCTCGGGTGGCCGGCTACAGCCGGCCGATCGGATGCATGGAAATTTAAGGAAGCTCCGGTAGGTCTGGCGCAGCATTCCAGAATAGAACGCGAAGATCCCGGTCCTTCCGTGGCTGGTCGAACCGGGATCTTCATCAAAATTTCCGCAAAGTCCAAGTACCTGCCAGGATCGGCCAACCGGGCCCCCGGCGCCTCAAATTCCCCCTGCACGCTTACCTCCGAGATAATCGCGGCGACGACCGGGCGCTGATATCGCCTGATGCTTGGCATCTCCGACCAGGTCGCGTCCCATGCATCAGATGGTTTCCAATCCCGTCGACACCTCGCGCCGCTGGTGGGTGCTCGCGATCGTGGTTGCCGCGCAATTCATGTTCGGGGTCGATGCCTTTATCGTCAACGTCGCGATCCCGACCATCGCGCGGGAGCTGCACGCCAGTTCGGCGCAGATCGAGGCTGTCATCGCGGTCTACCTGATCGCCTACGCCACGCTGGTGGTCACCGGCGGCCGGCTCGGCGATATCCACGGCACAAAAAATACTTTCATCGCGGGCGTCATCGGATTCACGCTGACGTCGCTGTGGTGCGGTCTGGCGCGATCCGGCCCCGAATTGATTATGGCGCGACTGGCGCAGGGCGCCACCGCGGCGATGATGGTGCCGCAGGTGCTTGCCACGCTGCATTTGCTGTTTTCGGACGGTGCGCGCGCCCGCGCTTTCGGTGTCTATGGCGCCGTGCTGGGGCTTGCGGGCGCGGCGGGCTTTGCGCTCGGCGGCGTGCTGGTGACCTCGGATATCGCAGGGCTCGGCTGGCGCGTGGTGTTTTTTGTCAACGTGCCCTTTGGGTTGATCATCGCCGCGGCGGCGTGGCGAATCATGCCCTCGGTGCCGCGCCGCGCCGGCACGCGGCTCGATGTGTCCGGCGCGATCGTACTGTTTGCAGGCCTGCTGTGCCTGCTCGGCCCCTTGCTGTTCGGTCGCGATCTCGACTGGACGCCGTGGCTCTGGCTGGTGATGGCGTCCGGCGTCGCCATCATCGCCACGTTCCTGCGGCTCGAGCGCGCGGTCGCGCGCCGTGGCGGCATGCCGCTGATCGATCTTTCGCTATTGTCCGATCGCGCCTTCATGCGCGGCCTCTGCGCTGCTTTCTTTTTCTTCCTCGCCAATCTGTCGTTCTATCTGGTCATGACCATGTTCATGCAGCAGGCGTTGCATATTCCGCCGCTGCAGGCGGGGCTGGTGTTCGTGCCGCTGGCGCTGACCTTCGTGGTCGCCTCGCGACATAGCGGCGCGCGGGCACGGCATCGCGGCACCCTGGTGTTGATCGAGGGCTGCGCGCTTCAGATCGCGGCACTCGCGCTATTGGCGCTGACGGTTGCGGCGATCGAGGCGCCCGGTGCCGCGCTGCTGGCGTTCATGCTGGCGATTTTCGGCTACGGCCAGGGGCTGGTGATGGCGCCGTTGTCGAGCGCCGTGCTTTCCACCGTGACGCCGGCAAGCGCGGGTGCCGGTGCGGGAATGTACGGCACGACCTCGCAGATCGCCAACGCTGCCGGCGTCGCCGCGATCGGCGCGGTATTTTTCGCGGTGGAGGCCCAGCACTCGCCACGGCCGGCATTGTTCGCGGCCTTTGCCTTGTTCGCGCTGTCAATTGCCACCTGCGTCGTATTCCTGACCTGGAGGCGGTGCGCCGCCGTCTGATTGTGCAATCGGGCAAATAGCACATCGATCGTTGCAACTTTTTGGTTGCCCCACACTATTCCGTGGGAATGACAGTACACGGCCTTTTCATTTTGCAGTGCAGCAACTATCTGGTTTCGGTGGCGTTGTTAGGTCTCTCACCGAGGAGCTGCCGTGTCTCTGGTCAAAAATGTCGAATTCCTGCGACGTCTATCGAAGCTGCACGAGATCAATGGCTTTGGAAATGGTTTGGGAAATGGCTTGGGAAATGGCTTGGGAACCGGACTGGGAACTGGCTTGGGAGACATCGCGCGAGGCCTGACGCCTGCGGCCCATAGTCCCTTGCTTGAAATCACCGGCTTCGGCGCCAATCCCGGCGATCTCCGGATGCTGTCGTTCGTCCCTGCGAAACTGCAACAGATGCCCGCGCTGGTCGTCGTCCTGCACGGCTGCGGCCAGACCGCCGCCGGTTACGATCTGGGCGCCGGCTGGTCGACGTTGGCGGAACGCTACGGCTTTGCGTTGCTGATGCCGGAGCAGCAGCGGGCGAACAATGCGCAAGGCTGCTTCAACTGGTTCAATCCGGAAGATACCGCGCGCGACCAGGGCGAGGCCTGCTCGATCCGGCAGATGATCGCACGAATGGTCGCCGATCACGGCATCGACCAGCATCGCATCTTCGTCACCGGGCTGTCGGCCGGCGGCGCGATGACGTCGGCGATGCTCGCGACCTATCCGGAGGTGTTTTACGCCGGCGCCGTGATCGCAGGCTTGCCCTATGGCGTGGCCAGCAATGTGCGCGAAGCCCTCAATGGCATGCTGCAATCGCCGTCCCGCCCGGCCGGCGAACTCGGCGATCTCGTGCGAAACGCGTCGGCGCATCGGGGGCCGTGGCCGAAATTGTCGGTGTGGCATGGCAGCGCCGATCGCACCGTCAATCCCGCCAACGCCAACGAGATCGTCAAGCAATGGCTCGACGTGCATCATCTGCCGCCCGCGCCGATGTCGGAAGGCATGGTCGACGGCTATCCGCATCGGGTGTGGTGGAACGACGATGGTGAAACGATCGTCGAATCCTACACCATCACCGATATGGCTCACGGCACCCCGCTCGGCATCGCCGACAATGACGAACGTTATGGCGCGGAAGGCGCATTCCTGATCGAGGCGGGAATTTCGTCTTCGCATCACATTGCGAGCTTCTTCGGCCTGACCGAACGGGTCAGCCAGCCCCGCAACGCCGAGGCTTTTGCAAAAGAGAGCGTTGCAAAGACCAATGCTGCGAAACCCGCGGCGCAGCCCCCGGTGCCGGTGCGGACGCCGGATGTCGCGGCCGTGCTGCAGCCGCTTTCGACATTGCAACGTACGGCCAAGCCAAAGCCGCAACCAAAACCGCGACGCGGAGCGATCGATGTCGGCGCCGTCATTACCCGCGCGCTGACGGCGGCCGGCCTGATGAAATAAGCCAGGCGGGTAGCGCCATTTCCGTCTCGCCCCGGGGCCGCGTGGTTAATTCTGCCGGCACGAACCCCCTATTTTGTTCCGCTTTCCGGGAAATAAATTTGAACCAAATCCCGAACTGCGCGTTTAACGGGACGTGGCAGGCGGATAAGTTCCGGCCGATGATGGGAGCCACCCGTCAAGGCTGAGCAGGGCAGAACTGTCAGGACAGATTTTGCGGGGGGAGGAATTGGCCTCCGATCGTTTCGTATGTTGAAGGTCAGCGTACCCATCGCGAATACAGTGGATTTCCTCGTCGGCGGCGGGGAGATGGGCGCGTTGATGCGGGCCCTTGACTGGTCGTCTACGCCGCTCGGACGCCCCGAGAGCTGGCCGCAAAGCCTGCGCACCGCGGTGCGGCTGGTGCTCAACACCAACCACCCGATGTTCATCTGGTGGGGCCCAAACCTCATCCAGTTTTATAACGACGCCTATCGCCAGACCATGGGTCCGGAACGCCATCCGAGTGCGCTCGGCCAAGGCGGACGGGAATGCTGGGCCGAGATCTGGCCTATCATCGGTCCGCAGATCGAACAGGTGATGAGCGGCGGCGGCGCGACCTGGCACGAGAACCAGCTCATTCCGGTAACGCGTCACGGCGGCTTGCAGCAGGTGTACTGGACCTACGGTTTCAGCCCGATCGACGAAGACGATGGCATCGGCGGCGTGCTCGTGGTTTGCCGCGACGTCACCGAGGATTTTATCGCCGCCGCCGCTTTAAGGGAGCGCGAGGCCGAACTCGCGCGCGTCCAGCAGGTCGGACGGATCGGCGGGCTCGAGGTCGATCTGCGGACCGGCTTCCGCAATCGCCGGTCGCCGGAATATCTTCTCATTCACGGCCTGCCGCCCGACGCGGCCCATGAGTCGCACGAGGATTGGGTGCGGCGCATCCATCCCGACGATCGCGAGGCCACCGAGAGGAAGTTCCGCGACGCCATCGCGAGCAAGGCGCGCGACTACACGGTGCAGTACCGGATCATCCGTCCGAATGACGGCGAGTTGCGGTGGATTTTGGTCCGCTCCACGATCGAGCGCGACGCCAATGGCCGCGCCGTGCGGCTGGTCGGCGCCCACAGCGATGTCACGGAGCAGGTGCTGGCGGAGCAGGCGTTGCGCCAGAGCGAGGAGCGCTACCGCACGCTGGCCGACCAGCTCGCCGAATTGAACGCGACGCTGGCGCAACGCGTCGAGGAAAAGACCCGCGAGCGCGACCGGATCTGGAACGTGTCGCAGGATCTGTTGCTGGTGGCCGATCGCAACGGCGTCTGGAAAACCGTCAATCCAGCCTGGACCCGGACGCTGGGCTGGAGCGAGGCGGAATTGCTCAACCGCACCTCGCAATGGCTGGAGCATCCCGACGATCACGGCATTACGCGCGCGCAGGTCGAAAAGCTCGGCCGCTCTGAGGCCACCGTGCGGTTTGAAAGCCGCTTTCGCCACAAGGACGGTTCTTGGCGCTGGCTGTCATGGACCGGGGTGCCGGACCGGGATCACATCTATGCGGTCGCCCGCGACGTCTCCGCGGAGAAGGCGGCGGCCGAGCGGCTGCGGGCGACCGAAGAGGCGCTGCTGCAATCGCAGAAGATGGAAGCCGTGGGCCAGTTGACCGGCGGCATCGCCCACGACTTCAATAATCTTCTGACCGGCATTGTCGGCTCGCTGGACCTGATGCAGACCCGGCTCAACCAGGGCCGGCTCGACAACGTGCCGCGCTATATCGATGCGGCGATGACCTCGGCCAACCGCGCCGCCGCGTTGACGCACCGGCTGCTGGCCTTCGCGCGACGCCAGCCGCTGGTGCCGAAAGGCGTCGATGCCAACCAGCTCGTGGTGTCGCTGGAGGATCTGCTGCGCCGGACCATCGGCGAAGCCATTGATCTGGCCATCGTCGCGGCGGACGATCTGTGGAATACGCTGTGCGACCCCAATCAGCTGGAAAGCGCGCTGCTCAACCTCGCCATCAATGCGCGGGACGCCATGCCCGACGGCGGCCGGCTGGTGATTTCCACCGCCAATGTGAGCTTCGACGGCGTCAGCGCCGATGCGCCGGCGCTTGTCCCCGGCGAGTATGTCTGCATCGACGTCACCGACACCGGCACCGGCATGACGGCGGAGACCGCCGCGCGCGCCTTCGATCCGTTCTTCACCACCAAGCCGATCGGGCAGGGCACCGGGCTGGGGCTATCGATGATCTACGGCTTTGCGCGGCAGTCCAACGGCCATGCCACCATCGATAGCAAGCCGGGGCAGGGCACCTCGGTCCGGCTTTATCTGCCGCGGCATCACAAAGGCATCGCGGCCGAGCAGGCCTTAGCCGCCGCGGAAGCCGCGCACGCCGCCACCGGCGAGACCGTGCTGGTGGTCGAGGACGAGCCCGTGGTGCGGGCGGTGATCCTGGAAATGCTCGGCGAGCAGGGTTATCGGACGCTCGAGGCGGTCGACGGGCCGGCGGGGTTGCAAATCCTGCGCGGCGGACAGCGGATCGATTTGCTGGTGACGGATGTTGGGCTGCCCGGAATGAACGGCCGCCAGCTTGCCGATCAGGCCCGTGAAATGCGCCCGGGCCTGAAGGTGCTTTTCATCACCGGCTATGCCGAGAGCGTGGCCATGGCCGATGGCTTCCTGCAGCCCGGCATGGAGATGATCACCAAGCCGTTCGACCTCGGCAATCTGTCGCGCCGCGTCCGCGCGATGGTGTCGGGTTAACGCACGATCCGCGCAGCCGTTATGCGCGAGACCACTTCAGTCCAGATGCATTCGCATGATAGTACATCGCGCCGACCTGGGCACGAACCCGGCAAACAAATGAGGATCGCAGGATGAAGCTAGTCTATTTCAATGACTTCAAGCTCGGCGTGCTGAAGAATGATGCCGTGGTCGATGTCAGCGACGCGGTCAAGGACATCCCGCATAGCGGCCCGGGCGATTTGATGAACGGGCTGATCGAGCATTGGGACAGCTACAAGCCGCGGCTCGAGGCGGCGGTGGCGCGCGGCACCGGAGACGGCGGATGCGCGTCACGGCCCGCATCACACGCCCGCGAATGCCCTGACGCCCGCGGAACGCCGCACCATTCTTGCCGTCGTGACCTCGTCGCCGTATCGCGACCTGTCGCCAAATCAGATTGTGCCACTCCTCGCCGATGCGGGCCGCTATGTCGGCTCCGAATCGACCATGTACCGGATCTTACGGGCAGAGGCCTTGCTGCAACATCGCAGCCGCGCCAAGGCGCCGGTCCGTCGCGGCCCGCGCACGCATGTCGCCACCGGCCCGAATCAGGTGTGGAGTTGGGATATCACGTATCTCAAAACACCGGTGCGGGGCGTGTTCAGCTATCTGTATCTGCTGCTCGATGTGTGGAGCCGGAAGATCGTGGGCTGGGCTGTGCACGAGGAGGAATCGGCGGCGCATGCCGAGGCGCTCTTTCGCGCGACGTGTGTCGCACAGCACGCCAATCCGAAGGGCCTCGTGCTGCACGCCGATAACGGCGGGCCGATGAAGGGCGCGACCATGGTGGTCACCCTCGAACGGCTCGGCGTGCTCGCGTCCTACAGTCGGCCGAGCGTCAGCAACGACAAC
>Ga0208589_1000987_pt1 | contig 12328 bp, 10 predicted proteins | sample NGESurshal092012_2_FD_184486 | JGI IMG/M metagenome (GOLD analysis project Ga0208589, IMG submission 184486) | Arctic peat soil microbial communities from Barrow, Alaska - NGEE Surface sample F53-2 shallow-092012 (SPAdes) | ecosystem: Environmental > Terrestrial > Soil > Wetlands > Peat ... | reverse complement strand
GGGCGCGAACGCGCTGGCCACCCGCGTCGCCGAGGTATTCGGGGCGGACGCGGTGATCACCACGGCGACCGATGCGATCAGCCTGCCGGGGCTGGACACGCTGGGCTGGGCGACCGAGGGTGCGATCGGCACGGTCAGCCGCGCGCTGCTGGATGGTGAGCGGGTCCGGCTCGAATCGACGGATACCTGGCCGCTGCCCCCGCTCCCGGCCAGCGTCGGGGACACAGGGGAGTACCGGATCCTGATCACCGACCGGGTCGTCGCGGCCGATCCGCGCACCGCGGTGCTCCGCCCGCCGTCCCTGGTGGTCGGGGTGCACCTGGCCACGCTGGCGGCGGGTCACGAGGCGGGCGCGGACGAGGTGCTGCGGCTGGCGGACCAGGCGCTCGGCGAGGCCGGGCTGTCCGCGGCCAGCGTGTTTACCCTGGCCACGCTCAGCGACGACGAGGACGCCCGGCCGGGGATCGCCGCGGCCGCCCGGGAACGCGGCTGGCCGCTGGTGAGCTACCCGTCCGTGCAGCTGGCCGGGCCGGGAAGCGGGGGCGGCGGTGTCGCTGCCCCGGCCAGGCTGAGCGTGTCCGAGGCGGCGGCGCTGGCCGGCGCGGCGGAGCTGGTGGTGCCCGAGCGCGGGTCCCGGGACGCGAGTGTGGCGATAGCCCGGATCCGGCCCCGCGGCCGGCTCGCCCTGGTCGGCGCCGGCCCTGGCGCACGTGACCTGCTCACCCCCCGCGCCACCAGCGAGCTGCGCCGGGCCTCAGTGGTCGTCGGCGACGGGGCCGTCCTGGAACAGGTGGCCGACCTGCTCCGCTCCGGGACCCGGGTGATCCGCGCCGAGCCCGGGGAGGAAGAGGCGCGCGGCCGGGACGCGATCCGGCAGGCCCGGCTGGGGCACGCGGTCGCGTTCGTCTTCCGGGCCGACCCCGGCCTGCACACGCTGGCCGCCCTGCTCGAGGAACTCGCCGGCGATGCGGTTGACGTGCTGCGGGTTCCTGGCGTCGTCTCCGGCTGACCGTCCGGCGTCGTCTCCGGCTGACTCCCGGCACACTTCACATCCGCGCCCGGCCACCCGGTCCGGGCTAGTTGCCGTCGGCGCCCTGGGCGGGCGGGTCGTCCCCGACGATGAACCCGCCGCCGCGCCGCCAGCTCAGGTACCGATACGACAGGTTGATCAGCGCGTTGATCCGGTTCCGCCCGCCCAGCAGCGTGACCAGGTGCAGGGCCAGCCAGGCCAGCCACGCGATCGTGCCGCGGATCCGTATCCCGTGGTTGAGCTGGACCACGGCTGAGCGGCTGCCGATCGTGGCCATGGTGCCCTTGTCGTGGTAATGGAACGGCTCAGTTTCCTGCCCCGCCTCCAGCCGCCGGATCTGTGTCGCGGCGTGCCGCCCCATCTGGATAGCGGGCTGGGCGAGCTGGGGCGTGGGGTCGCTGTCCGCCCGGGCGATGTCCCCGATCGCGAAGACGCGCTCCTGTCCCTCCACCCGCAGGTCCGGGCCGACCAGCACGCGGCCTCCCTTGCCCTGGGGCAGGCCCCACTTGGCGAGCTGCGGCGGGCCGGCCACGCCGGCCGCCCACGCGGTGAGGTTGCTGGGCATCTCCTGGCCGCTGGCCAGGATGATCTGGTCCTCGGTGATTTCCCGGATCTCCGCGTTCAGGTGCAGGTCCACGCCGCGTTTGACGAGCTGTTCCCGCGCGTACTGCCGGAGCGAGGGGTGGAACGGGCCGAGCAGATCGGGTGCCTGCTCCATCAGCCTGATATGCACCCGCTCCGGATCGATCTCAGGGTAGGACGCGTGCAGGCCGACGTTGCGCAGGTCGGCCAGGGTGCCGGCCAGCTCCACCCCGGTCGCGCTGCCGCCCACGATCGTGACGGTCACATCCTGATGGCCGTCCGGCTCGAGGCTCATCTGCTCCAGGCCGGCCAGGATCCGCTCGCGCATGGTGACGGCGTCGTGCAGCGTGTACAGGCCGTGGCTGAACTCGGCGGCGCCGGTGATCCCGTAGAAGGCGGCCGTGACCCCGATGGCCAGGATGAGGTAGTCGTATTCCAGCCGACCGCCGTCAGCGAACTCGGCCACCCGGGCCTCCGCGTCCACCGCGGCCAGCTCACCGTGCCGGAACCTGGCGCCGTACTTGTGCGCGAAGCCGCGCAACGGGTAGGCCACGTCGCTCGGGGCCAGCCCGGCCGTGGCCACCTGGTACAGCAACGGCTGGAATGTGCTGTAGATGTGGCGGTCGGCGAGCGTGACCCGGAACCCGCCGCGAGCCAGCCTGCTCACCGTGGACAGGCCCCCGAAGCCGGCCCCGACGACGAGGACCCGAGGCCCGTCATTGGCTGATTTCACGGCCTTCGGCCTACCCGCGACGAGGACGCCCAATCCGTGCGGATCATCCGGTGATCGCTGCGGCCGCGTTCGTCACCACGTCACGCAGCAAGCCGCTGCGCCGGAACGCGTCCCGCTGGAACGCGGCGCCATTGCCGCGGCGCCGCACGTCGGCCACCATGCCGGTCACCGTGCCGAGGTCGCCCGCGTCGGCCAGCGCCTCCCTCACGTGCTCCAGCAGCAGGCCGATCACCTCGGGCGCCGGAGCCGGTCGCCCGCTGAACGGGTCGACGAGCGGGCCGTCCAGGCCGGACCGGCTGGCCCGCCACGCCGCGAGCTGGAGCAGCTCGGTGCGCATCCGCAACGGCACCGCCCCCTCCTGCCAGGCCCGCGCCTCCGTCTCCACCAGCGCCCGCACCAGCGCGCCGATCAGCACCGCGTCCTCGTGGCGCAGGCAGACATCGGCGATGCGGACTTCGAGCGTGGGGTAGCGCTGGGACAGCCGTGCGTCGAAATACACCATGCCGCTGTCCAGCAGCGTTCCGGTCTGCACCATCTGATCCACGGTGGCCTGGTACGCCTGCGCGGACCCGAACCACTCGGTGGGTCCTGAGCAGGGCCAGCGGCCCCACGCCTGGTACCGGAAGCTCGCGTAGGAACTGTCCTGTCCCTGCCAGAACGGCGAGTTGGCGCTGAGCGCCAGCAGCGCGGCCAGCCAGGGCTGGATACGGTCCAGCACGGCCACGCCCTCCTCCTCCGAGCCGACCTGGACGTGCACGTGGCAGCCGCAGGTGAGCTGCTCGTGCGCGGTCAGCCCGAAGGCCTCGGCCATCCGCTCGTAGCGGGGCTTGCCGGCGGTCTCGGGCTCCACCGGGATCGGTGAGGTGGCCAGGGCCGCGACCTGGACGCCCACCCGCCCGGCAGCCTCCACGGCCGCGGCGCGGGACCGGCGCAGCTCGCCCTCCAGCTCGCCCAGGGTGCTGCAGGGCCGGGTGCTGGTCTCCACCTGCTGGAGCTGGAGCTCGAAATCGAGTTCCTGTTCCGGGTCGTCGGCCCCCGCATCTGCTGCCCCCGTGCGGCCGGCTTGCGCGCGGCCACCCCCCGAATCGCCACCCCCCGAATCGCCACCCCCGGAATCGCTGGCCTCGCTGTCCGCCTCCAGCACGGCGGCGGCCACCGCCCGGGGCCGGCCCGTACCCGGCTCCACGAGCAGAAGCTCCTCTTCCACACCTACGCTGCGCACGCCCATCCGCCCAGCATGCCCGCTGAACCGGGAGAGTGCGTCAACGGAAACGTGGATGTAATACAGAAACGGATCATTGGGACTATGGGGTATCACGCGGCGGGTAAACCGCATGCACGGGGCACCGCCCGCCGGGTACCTACCGATCGAGGAGCACGGCATCGTCGGCGACCTGAGGACCGTGGCCCTGGTGGGCACGGACGGCACCGTCGACTGGTACTGCCCCTCCCGCTTCGACGCCCCGGCCCTGTTCGGCGCGCTGCTGGACGCGCGCAAGGGCGGGTACTTCTCGTTGTCCAGCCACGTGACCACGCGCCCGAAGCAGATGTACCTCCCGGACACCAACATCCTGCTCACCCGGTTTCACGGGGCCGAGGCGGTCGGCGAGGTCATCGACTTCATGGTCCCGGAGACCAGCAGCACCCGGAAGGCCCGCGACCTGCTGGTCCGGCAGGCCCGGGCGGTCCGCGGCCGGGCGACGTTCGAGCTGGCCTGCCACCCGGCGTTCGACTACGGCCGGGCCCCGCACACGGTCGAGGTGGTCTCAGGGGTCGGCGCCGTGTTCCAGTCCCCGGCCGGGCACTGCGTACTGCGCACCACCGTGCCGCTCAAGATCGAGGAATCCGGCGTGGCCGCGACGTTCACCCTGGACGAGGGCGAGTCCGTGGACATCCAGCTGGAATGGCGCGGCGAGGCCCGGCCACTGGGTGAAGGGGAGACCGCCGACCTGTTCACGCTGACCTCGGATTTCTGGCAGAACTGGGTCAGCCAGTCCCGCTACCACGGCCGCTGGCGGGAGACCGTGCAGCGGTCCGCGCTGGCCCTCAAGCTGCTCGTCTACCCACCCGACTGGCGCGCTGGTCGCGGCGCCCACCACGTCGCTGCCCGAGGAAATGGGCGGCGGCCGGAACTGGGACTACCGCTACAGCTGGCTGCGGGACGCCGCGTTCACCGTCTACGCGCCGATGACCCTGGGTTTCCTGGAGGAGGCCGCGTCATTCATGGAATGGGTGCAGGCCCGCTGCGAGTCCGCCACCCCGGAAAACGACGTCATGATCATGTACGCGGTGGACGGCAGCCAGGAGATTCCGGAAACCGTCCTGGACCACCTGGAGGGCTACCGTGGCTCGCGGCCCGTCCGGATCGGCAACAACGCCGTGCACCAGCGGCAGCTCGACGTGTACGGCGAGCTGATGGACTCGGTCTACCTCTACAACCGTGAGGTGCCGATCTCCTACGACCTGTGGGTCCGGCTGTCCAAGCGGCTCAACTGGCTGGCCAAACACTGGCAGGAGCCGGACGAGGGGGTGTGGGAGATCCGCGGCCCCCGGCAGCGGTTCACCTACTCCGCGCTGATGACCTGGGTGGCTTATGACCGGGCGGGCCGCCTGGCCCGGGACCGGGGCCTGCCCGCGCCGGTCGAGCGCTGGCGCAAGCTGGCCGCGTCCGCGCACCGGTTCGTGCAGGACTCGTGCTGGGACCGCGACCTGCAGGCCTATGTGATGCATCCGGGCAGCCGGCTGCTCGACGCGTCGGTGCTGGTCATGCCCCTGGTCAAGTTCGCCGGGCCGACCGACCCACGGTTCCTGTCCACGCTGGACCGGATCGGCGCCGAGCTCACCTGGGACAGCCTCGTCTACCGCTACGCGATCACCGGGCACGACGGGCTGGACGGCGGGGAAGGTACGTTCAACCTCTGCTCGTTCCGGTACGTGGAGGCGCTCACCCGGGCCGGGCGGGTGAAGGAAGCCCGGACGATCTTCGAGAAGATGCTCACCTACTCCAACCACCTCGGGCTCTATGGCGAGCAGATCGGCGCGTCCGGCGAGGCGCTTGGCAACTTCCCGCAGGCCTTCACCCACCTGGCCCTCATCAGCGCCGCGGTCAACCTGGACCGGGCGCTGGACCGCCGCTGACGGGCACGGCCCGCGGTCCCGCCGGCCGTGCGCGAGCGAAAAATTCTCCGCAACGATCCGTCCGACCACGCTGACTAGCGTTCCGCGCGGCACCTTTTATGGCTTTCGCTCCTATTTCGGGCCGGGTGACAACGCGATTGCTTCCTGTTTCGGGTACTTTTGCCGACCGGGGGGCAGGTATCTGCCGAATGGGCGCTCCATGCCGGACGCCTGGATTCCGGCACACAGGAGAGGCTCGGGATGGGAACGAGGCGCGTCCGCGTCAAGCCTTGGTATGCCGCCGGGGCCGGCTTGCTGATGGCCGGCCTGCTGGCGGCCTGCGCGGGGACTGGCCGGCCAGCCGCCCAGCCTCACCTCGGCAAGGCGAAGGCGGCGTCGGTTAACGAGGTCGCGGGCGGCCCGACCGGCCGGTACGTGGTTCCCCCGGGCATCCACAAGATCAAGCACGTGATCATGATCATGCAGGAGAACCGCTCGTTCGACAGCTACTTCGGCACCTACCCCGGCGCGGACGGCATTCCCATGCGGGACGGGAAGCCGACCGTGTGCATCTCCGACCCGGGGGGTAGCTGCACCCGCCCCTACCACGACAAGGCCGACCGCAACGGCGGCGGCCCGCACGGCGAGGGCAACGCGGTGGCCGACGTGAACGGCGGCAAGATGAACGGGTTCATCTTGCAGCGGGACGCGGCCCGGGCGTCCTGCCAGGTCCCCGACGACCCGGCCTGTGTCGCGACCGGCAGCCCGGACGTGATGGGGTACCACACCGCCGCGGAGATCCCCAACTACTGGAAGTACGCCCACGACTATGTGCTCCAGGATCACATGTTCGAGCCGGTCAAGTCGTGGTCGCTGCCGGACCACCTGTACATGGTGTCGGCGTGGTCGGCCAAATGTAAGAATCGCTCGCCGATGAGCTGCGTCAACGACATCGTCGGGCCGTACGGCGTGGACAAGTTCCAGAAGGCCGTGGACACCGAACTGGCCAAGGGGAAGACCAGCATCGACCTGGCCTGGACCGATATCACCTGGCTGCTGTACGCCCACGACATCAGCTGGCGGTACTACGTGCAGGCGGGCGTGCAGCCCGACTGCGGCAACGATTCCGCCGAGACCTGCGCCGCGGTCAAGCAGAACGTGCAGACCCCCGGGATCTGGAACCCGCTCCCGCTGTTCGGGGATGTGCAGGCCGACCACCAGCTGCACAACATCCAGTCGACGCGGGCCTACCTGCACGCCGCCAAGAAGGGGACGCTGCCCGCGGTGAGCTGGATCGTCCCCTCCGGCCCAGACAGCGACCACCCGCCAGCCGGCGTGCACCGGGGGCAGGCCTACGTCACGGCGCTCATCAACGCCGCGATGCGCAGCCCGGACTGGAAATCAACCGCAATCTTCCTGTCCTGGGACGACTGGGGCGGCTTCTACGACAACGTGGTCCCCCCCTCCGTGGACCAGAACGGATACGGCCTGCGGGTGCCGAGCCTGGTCATCTCCCCGTACGCCAAGCGCGGCTACATCGACCACCAGACGCTCAGCAGTGACGCCTACCTGAAGTTCATCGAGGACGACTTCCTGAGCGGCTCCCGGCTCAACCCGGCCACCGACGGTCGCCCGGACCCGCGGCCCGATGTCCGCGAGATCGCGCCGATCCTGGGCAACCTGGTCCAGGACTTCAACTTCAGCCAGGCGCCGCGGGCGCCCATGCTGCTGCCCACCAACCCGCGCACCGACTCGCCGACCATCCCGGCCTACTTCATCGGCGGGGCGGCCTGTAAGGGCTGCACCAAGGTCCTCTCCGGCCAGCCCGACGCGGCTGGCCCCCAGGAACACCAGCCGGTCCTCACATCTAAGTAGCCGGCCCGCACCGTCATCCCGAGCCGCCGCCCGGTTCCGCCACCCGGGCCGGCCCGCAGCCACGATGAATGAAGGTTTACTGCACTCTGGTGTGCACCATTCCTTCATTCATCGACGCCCCGTGGGGCGCAGGTCAGGTTGGCGTGGAGAGCTGGTCGCGCTGGTGGCGCAGGAAGGCTTGCTCGGCCGCGTTGGCGGTGCGGGCCAGGGCCGCGTCGTAGGCGGCCGCCGCGTCGGCGGGCCGGCCCAGCCGCCGGAGCAGGTCGGCCCGGATCGCGTGGAACAGGTAGTAGCCGGCCAGGCCAGGGCCGGTGCCTGGGCCGGGCGCGGCCCCGAGCTCGTCGACCAGGGCGAGTGCGGCGGCTGGCCCGCTGACCTCGGCCACTGCGACCGCGCGGTTCAGGGCCACTACCAGGCTGGGCGCCACGGCCAGCAGCTGGTCGTAGAGCTGGAGGATCTGGTCCCAGTCCGTGGCGCCGGGGGTCCTCCTGGGCGCGGTGTCACTGTGCACGGCGTTGATCGCCGCCTGGATCTGGTACGGGCCCGGGTGTCCGCGGCGTAGGCACCGCCGCACCAGCGCCTGTCCCTCGGCGATGAGCCCGCGGTCCCATCGGCTCCGGTCCTGGTCGGCCAGCAGGACCAGGCTCCCGTCCGGGGCGGTCCGGGCCGCCCGCCGGGACTCGGTCAGCAGCATGAGCGCGAGCAGCCCCATGACCTCCGCCTCGTCTGGCATCAGCGTGGCCAGCAGCCGGCCGAGCCGGATGGCCTCGGCGCACAGGTCGGGCCGGGTCAGTTCGTCGCCGGTGCTCGCCGTGTAGCCCTCGTTGAAGATGAGGTACACCACGGCCAGCACGGCGGCCAGGCGGCCGGGCAGGTCGGCCTCACCCGGCACCCGGTAGGGGACCCGCGCGTCCCGGATCTTGCCCTTGGCCCGGACCGGCCGCTGGGCCATGGTCGGCTCGGGCACCAGGAACGCGTGCGCGATCTGCTCGGTGGTCAGCCCGCCGAGCAGCCGCAGCGTCAGCGCGACCTGGGCAGCCGGGCTGAGCGAGGGATGGCAGCAGGTGAACAGCAGCCGGAGCCGGTCGTCGCGCACGGGGCCCTCCTCGCCGTATCCGGTGCCGCCTGCGACGCTGCGGCCCCCTTCCGGGCCCGCGTGCAGCAGGGCGGCCTGGGCGTGCCGGTCGGACCGGGACGCTTCCCGGCGCAGCCGGTCGATCGCCTGGTTGCGGGCGGTGGTGATGATCCAGCCGGCCGGGCTCGGCGGCAGCCCGTCAGCCGGCCAGCGCTCCGCGGCGCGGGCGAAGGCGTCCTGGACCGCGTCCTCGGCGATGTCGATGTCGCCGAACACGCGGACCAGGACTGACACCGCCCGCCCGTATTCCGCACGGAACACCCGCTCGATGTCCGGGCCGGGCACGGCGTTCTCAGCCTCCGTCGCTCATCCGCAGCGGCCACACTTCGCAAGGCAGGGTGGTGATCTCGGAGATCCGCCTGCCCCACTCCAGAGCGGCGTCCAGGTCGGGCACGCTGATCACGGTGAAGCCGCCCAGGTGCTCCTTGCCCTCGGCGAACGGCCCGTCAGTCATGACCACGTCGCCGTGCTGGGACCGGACGACGGTGGCCGTGCTGGCCGGATGCAGCCCCGCGGTGAAGACCCAGGCCCCGGCATCCCGCAGGTCCTGGTTCCAGGCGCTCACCTTCCGCATGATCGGGCCCAGCACCTCCGGCGGCGGCGGGTCACCATCAGGCTGGTACATGCTCAGCAGGTACTGCGGCATCGCTTCCTCCTCGGTCGGGCCGGCGGCGGCCGGCTTCTCACCGTCTACACGATCCGCCTGCCCGGAAATCGACATGCGCCCGGCGGGGATTTGCCTCAGTAAGCGAAAATAAAGAGCCTAAGCGGGTGGATCGGTGGGCTGCCCGCTGCTGAGCTGGGGGTTCCATGCGGGAAGCGCTTCGCATCGCAGTCGCTCAGCCGCTCTGCGTGCCGTACGACGTGACCCAGAACGCGGTCGCGCACGCGGCGGCGGTGCGGGCCGCGGCGGCGCGGGTGGTGGTCTTCCCTGAGCTCTCGCTGACGGGGTATGAGCTGGGGGCCTCGGCTCTCACGGCTGGCGATCCGCGGCTCGCCCCGCTCGCGGAGGCGTGCGCGGAGACGGGGTCGGTCGCGCTGGCCGGCGCGCCGGTCCCGGGCGAGACCGGGCGCCCGCACATCGCGGTGCTCGCCGTGGACGAGGCCGGGATCAGCGTGGCCTACCGGAAGCTGTGGCTGGGCGGGGCCGAGGCCGAGCGGTTCGCCCCGGGTGACAAGCCCGCCGTGCTGGAGGTGGACGGCTGGCGGCTCGGCCTCGCCATCTGCAAGGACGTCAGCGTCCCGCAGCACCAGGTGGACACGGCTGCCCTCGGCGTCGACGCGTATGTGGCCGGCACCGTGATGTCCGCGGACGAGCGGGCCCTCCAGGAAGAGCGGGCCAGCCGGATCGCGGCCAGTTACGGGATGTGGGTCGCGATCGCGAGCTTCGCGGGGGCTACCGGCGGCGGCTACGCCGAGTGCGCCGGCCGGTCCGGCGTCTGGTCTCCGGACGGCGCGCTGGCCGCCCAGGCGGGCACCGGGCCCGGCGTCGTCGTGTCCGCACTGCTCGGCTGAGCGGCCTGCGGCGCGGTTACCTTCGATCATTCCGCCGTCACGGTCCGCGTCAGAAGTTGGCAATAGGGTTACTAAGGAGTTCGAAAGTAGCCTGACTTTGATCTTGTGATCTGGCAGGATTGCCTTGTGCGGGATAACGACGGCCGGAAGCTTGATCACAAGACCCTTGAGGCGCTGCGGATCCGGGCGGTGGATCAGGTCGGGGAAGGTGCGCACCCCGAGGATGTGGCCGCTGCGCTGGGACTGCACCGCAAGACGGTGTATGCGTGGCTGGCGAAATACCGCGAGGGCGGCAAGGACGCACTCAAGGCCCAGCCGGTGCCCGGCCGGCCGCCGAAGCTGGGCGGTCCGCAGTTGTCGCGGCTGTATGCGCTGATCGCGGGGCAGGATCCGCGGCAGATGCAGTTTCAGTTCGCGTTGTGGACCCGGGAGATGGTCCGTGAGGTGATCCGCCGCGAATTCGGTATCGCGCTGTCAGTGGTCAGCGTCGGGCGGCTTTTGCGCAAGCTCGGGATGTCGCCGCAGCGGCCCTTGCACCGCGCTTACCAGCAGAACCCGGAGGCGGTGGAGCGGTGGAAGCGCGAGGAGTATCCCGCCATCCAGGCGGAGGCCGAAGCCGGGGGAGCCACGGTTTACTTCGCTGATGAGGCCGGGATCCGCTCGGACTACCACGCGGGCACCACCTGGTCACCTGTCGGCCAGACCCCGGAAGTGAAGAACACCGGCGCCCGCTATTCGGTGAACATGATCTCCGCGGTGTCCGCGAAAGGCGCGCTGCGGTTCGCCGTCTACGAGGGAAACACGAACGCCGCGACGTTCATCGACTTCTGCAAGCGGCTGCTGCACGATGCGGCCGGGCCTGTCTATCTCATCGTGGACGGGCATCCCGCCCACCGCGCCACCGCCGTGAAGCAGTACGTGGCCTCCACGGAAGGGCGCCTGAAGCTGTTCCGCCTGCCCGGCTACTCACCCGAGCTCAATCCAGACGAATGGGTCTGGAAGAACGTCAAGCACGACCGGATCGGCAAGACTGGCGTCACCAGCAAGCAGGATCTCAAATCCAAGGCCGTCGGCGCCCTGCGGCGGATCCAGAAACGCCCTGGACTGGTCCGGGCATTCTTCGCCGATCCGCATCTGCGGTATATCACTGCATAACCGGAATCGGTCGGCCTACTTACGCACTCCTTAGTAACTGCTGATCATGGCATCCAGCCAGTGCCGGTTGAACGACTGCCCGTGCCCGTGGCTGATCTCGGCCCAGTCGGCAGCATTCATCATGCCGGCGCCCATCATTCCGGCGGGCAGGCTGGCGCCGGGTGAGTACGGCGCGGGCGTGGGCTGGTGCCAGCCGCCCATGAGTTCGCGCATGCGCTGGGTATCGCCCGCCTGCGCCCGCACGTGGGCTGCGAACTGCTGGAGTTCCGGCGTTGCCGTGTGCCCAGTGACAGTCCCGGCCATGGCCGCCGCCTGCTCTTCCAGCCCCAGCATGCTGGTGGTGAAGGTGGTATCAGCGGTATTGAACGCTGCAGTCGCAGATGCCGAGGCCGGGGCCGGCGCTTGCGTGCCGGGGCTGGCGCCGGTGCCGGTGCCGGTGCCGCAAGCGGTGAGGGTCACGGCGGCTATCACTGCCGCACCTGCCGTGGCAGCGGCGTAGTGCCTGGATGCCATGATGCTCCCCGTTTGCTGTAAAGGATGCGGCGTATGAGCCACCCGAACAGGACAGCTGTGGTGCATGCAGGGCGCCGGACGCGACCAGCGTGACCTGCCATTCTCGGTGGTAGATACCCTATGGGGCATATCGAAAGGGGGCGTACCACCGAAGGGCACCTTCGCGCGGGACCGAGGTCCCCCCCACCAGTCCATCCGCCGCTCCCGCTTCCCCGCCTGGCTGCAGGACGTGCCGCCGAACCGCACCGTGGTGACCGTGTGCCGTTCGGGCGCCCGCTCCGCCCGGGCGGCTGCGCTGCTGCCCCGCGAAGGCCACGACGTGGTCGGCCTCTCCGGCGGCATGCACACATGGGCGCGGGCTGGGCTTCCGGTCGTCGCCTCAGGTAGCCGCCCGGGACAGGTGGGATGACCCCTGGCCGACGGCCCAGCCCACGGCGGACGGCCTGGCCCGGGACGCGGCTCACCTGGGACCGCACGACGCGGATCTGACCACAGCTAATGGCTAACGCCTGGTCAGGAAGTGACGAACGGCCCGGCCGCCTGGCCGTCGCTCTTCCTACTGTTAACTCATGGTCACTTCAACGGTCATTGAATCGAGGCAGGCTGAACTGACTGCCCGCCTCGCGGCGCTGGCCGACCCGGTGCGGCTTCGCATCGTCGGAGTGCTGGCCGA
>Ga0208589_1000986_pt1 | contig 12329 bp, 12 predicted proteins | sample NGESurshal092012_2_FD_184486 | JGI IMG/M metagenome (GOLD analysis project Ga0208589, IMG submission 184486) | Arctic peat soil microbial communities from Barrow, Alaska - NGEE Surface sample F53-2 shallow-092012 (SPAdes) | ecosystem: Environmental > Terrestrial > Soil > Wetlands > Peat ... | reverse complement strand
AAGGTGGCGGGTATGGATTTGCCGACCGGGGTGCGGTGTCGCTCCACCTGGCCGAGTCGGACGACGCTGACCCGGAACGTGCGGGCTGCGTGGTCTACATCTACGTGTCTGACGTCGACGCCCTGCACGCAGAATGGTCCACCGCCGGGGTTGAGGGGCGCTTCATCGGCCCGCACAACACCCCTTACGGCCTCCGGGAATTCGTCTTCACCGACCCCGACGGCACAGTCCACAAAGTTGGTTCCCCGCTCCCGGGGACAGAGGAGTCAGCGTCGCCCGGGGTAGCTGGCCGGATCGATGACTCCTAACGACGATGTCGTCTCCCAGACGCGTCGGGCATCGTCGGCGTGGCTCGACTCAGCCCGCCCTTCGCGGCGTCCGGCGTCCGGCGTCCAGATCAATGCCGTATCAGCACCATCACCCCGCCGACCCTCTGCCCGATGACGTGCGCCCGTCCCCAGAAGCGATTACTGGCTGAGCTGACTTGCGCACTAATTTGAGCCAACTCGGGTCTTACAGCGTTCTGGTACGTGCCTGACCTGGGACGTTCAGGAGTCGAGCACGGATGCTTGTCGGGGCCTGGTTTCGGCGCGCCGTGTTGTCGCTACTGGGGCTTAGCCTGACCGCGTGACAGGAGAGCATGGGGCGCCGGAGGAGCGATTCGAGGATCTGGTCGGTGAGCTGCTCGGATGCCCGGGCGTGACTCCGCCCAGCGGGGGAAGCGGCTTCGGCCGCAGCGCGCTGCGCTGGGAGAAGAAGATCTTCGCGATGCTAGTCCGCGGCCGGCTGGTCGTGAAGCTCCCGGCGGCCCGGGTCGACGCACTGGTCGCCGATGGGGACGGGCTGCGGTTTGATGCGAACAAAGGGACACCGATGAGGGAGTGGCTCAGCCTGCACCCTGAGTCCGGACTGCCCTGGCTGCCCTTGGCCCGTGAGGCGCTCGACTTCGCCCAGGCCGGACGGTAGCCCCGTCAGCGCCGTGGTCCCATCCGTTGACCTGGTTTCCGGCCACGCCGATGAAGGAGTGGTTCAGCCTGGACCCGGAGTCGGATCTGGCCTGGGGGCCGCTGGCCAGGGAAGCACTGGACTTCGCCCGGGCCGGCCGCTGAGGCTGGTCAGCGCGTCCCGGCCGGCGCCGGCCGGTGGGGTCGGCGTTCCACGGGCCTCCCGGTTCCGCCCCGGCCAGGGTCCGCCTCCGCCTGGGCCATCCGGGCTTGCCCACATGGGTGACGAGGCTTGATCTCGCCGTGATCGGCGTCCCTTATCGTGGCCCCGTGGGGGCTCTTCAGCGGGACGAGGCACCGCGCCGGCGGTTCCCTGCCCTCGACCCTGAGCCGCCGCCCCAGCCCTGGTGGCGGCGGCTGCTCTGGCCCGCCTGCGTGCTCGGGGCGGCCGCCGTGGTGGTGACCGCCATCCGGGTGCTACCGTCCTTCCTTCCGGGGTCGCCGGGCGGCCCCGGCCACCTCGGGGGCGCCCGCCACCCCCGCCCCGGGGAGGCGGCGGGCCCGGCGGCCCGGGCCGCCGGCCGGGTGGAGCACGCTGCCGCCCGGGTCCCTGGCCCGAGCGGTGACGGCCGCGGACGGCGTGCAGCTGCGCCGGGTCGACCTGGAGCGGGGCTGACATGCTCGACGCGCGTGGCCTGCGGTACGTCCGGGACGGCCAGACCATCCTGGCCGGGGTGGACGTGACGGTCGATCCCGGGGAGAGCCTGGCGGTGACGGGGCCGTCCGGGTCAGGCAAGTCCAGCCTGCTGGCGGTGCTCGCGGGCCTGGCCCGGCCCGCAGCCGGCCAGGTTTGCCTGAACGGCGTGCCCCTCACCGGGCTCGCCGGGCCCGCCAGCGGCGTGGCCCTCGTGCTGCAGGGCTACGGCCTGGTCTCGCTGCTGACCGCGGCGGAGAACATCGAGGTCGCCCTCCGCGCCGCGGGCCGGCCGGCGGCCGGGGCCCCGGTGACGGCCCGCGCGGCCCTGGCGCAGCTGGGCCTGGAGGCGCACGCGGACCAGCTGGTCGAAGAGCTGTCCGGCGACCAGCGGCAGCGCGTCGCGGTGGCCCGGGTGCTGGTCCTCAAGCCCAAGCTGCTGATCGCCGATGAGCCGACCGCGGAGCTTGACCCTGCGGCGCGTGCGGTGGTGCTGGCCCGGATCTTCGATATCGTCACCGACGGCGGATCGCTGGTGGTGGCCACCCACGACCCGGAGGTAGCCCGGAAGTGCGACCGGGTCCTGGACCTGCGCGTCATCTGAGACCCGGCATTGATCCGGCAGAAAACCCTGCCACTGGAACTGTCCATGCCGGGGGCAGATGTTCGTCCTTACTGTGAAGCCGGCGGACCGCGCCGGCCGGACCTGAGGGAGCAGCTCATGCCTGTGTACATCGCACTGACCTACACCCCGGACGTGGACTGGACGAACCCGGAGTTCGCCGGCGAGATGAAGGAATGGAACGAATTTGGTCAGGCCGCGGCGGCCGTGATCCGGGGCGGGAACGCGCTCTACCCCACCGCCACCGCGACCACAGTGCGGACCAGAGGCGGTAAGGGCGGTGACGTGATCACCGCCGACGGGCCGTATGCCGAGACCAAGGAAGCCCTGACCGGCTTCTACCTGCTGGAGTGCGCGGACCTGGACGAGGCCGTGAAGCTGGCCGCGCAGATGCCGGCGGCCTGGAACGGCGCGGTCGAGGTCCGCCCTGTCATCCAGTTCTGACGGGTGCAGGCCAATGACGCGATAGCGCGCCTGGCCCGCGAGGAAGGGACCGGCGTGCTGGCCACGCTGATCCGCGTCCTGGGCCAGGTCGATCTGGCCCAGGACGCCATGATCCGGGCACTGGAAACCTGGCCCCGCGACGGCGTGCCGGATAATCCGCGCGCCTGGCTGCTGGTCACGGCGAAACGCCGGGCCGTGGACATCATCCGCCGTGAGGCGCGGCGGGCCGGGAAGGAAACGGAGGCGATGATGTTCGCCGATCCCGATCCCGATCCCGATCCCGATCCCGATCCCGGCCCCGCCGAGTCCCCCCGCGGTCATCCGGGACGACCTGCTCCGGCTGGTCTTCACCTGCTGTCACCCGGCGCTGAGCCTGGAAGCGCAGGTGGCGCTGGCCCTGCGCACGCTCGGCGGGCTGTCCACCGCCGAGGTGGCCCGCAGTCTCCTGGTGCCCGAGGCGACCATGGCCAAGCGGCTGTCCCGGGCCAAGCAGAAGATCGCGCAGGCCGGGATTCCCTACCGGGTCCCGGCCGCCGGCGAACTGCCCGGCCGGCTGGGCGGTGTCGCCGCGACCGTGTACCTGATCTTCAACGAGGGGTACGCCGCCGGGGCCGGCCCGGACCTGGTCCGGGTCACTGTGGCCGACGAGGCGATCCGGCTGGCCCGCCTGCTAGCCGGGCTGATGCCAGATGAGCCGACCGTGCTGGGGCTGCTGGCCCTGCTGGTGCTGACCGACGCGCGGCGGGCGGCCCGGGTGGACCGCGACGGGCGGCCGGTGCTGCTGGCCGATCAGGACCGCGGCGCGTGGGACACAGAGGCCGTCAAGGAGGGGGTTGAGCTGGTCGGCCGGGCGCTGCGGCGAACTCCGGACCACCCAGACCAGTACGTGGTGCAGGCGGCCATCGCCGCGTGCCACGCGCTGGCCCCGTCCTACGCCGAGACTAACTGGGACGCGGTGATCTCCTGGTACGACGTGCTGCCCGGCCTGGCGGACTCACCCGTAGCCCGGCTCAACCGGGCCGCGGCGGTGGCGGAGCGGGACGGACCCGGGGCGGGCCTGGCCCTGGTGGACGCCATCGACGGCCTGCCGGGGTACCCGTGGTGGCATGCGACCAGGGCGGAGTTGCTGCAGCGGCTGGGCCGGCCCGCTGAGGCCCGGGCGGCCTACGAGCGGGCGCTCGCCCTCGGCATGAGTGACCCGCAGGCCGGGTACCTTCGCGACCGCATGTCCCAGCTGCCCCCGCCGTGACCCTGGCGCCCGGCGATCGGCGGGGCCGGGCGGATGATGGGGGAATGGATACCGCGGGTGTAGCCACCGGAGGGCATGCCGGGTACTCCGGCGTCTGCCCCTTCACGGTGGACAAGCCGGTCATGCGGCAGCGGTGGGAACGGCTGACGTTCCTGCACTGGTCCTACGAGCCGGCCGTCGTGCAGCGGCTCCTGCCGGACAACCTCACGGTGGATACCTTCGACGGCGCGGCGTGGGTGGGCCTGGTCCCGTTCTTCATGCGGGTCCACTCGCCGGGAGATCACGGCGCCCCCTGGGTCTCCAACTTCTGCGAGACCAACGTGCGTACGTACGCCATCGACCGCGAGGGCCGGCCCGGCATCTGGTTCCTGTCCCTGGACGCCGCGCGGCTCGGCGCGGTAGCGGTTGCCCGGGCCAGCTACCGGCTGCCGTACTTCTGGTCCTCGATGCGGCTCACCAGCCCCCTCCCCGGCCGCAACGGACTGACCGGGCCGGACGAACACGCCAGTGACCAGGAGATCGCCTACTCCTGCCAGCGCCGCATCCCGGGCCCCCGCACGGCGACCAGCCAGGTACGGGTCCGCCCGGGCGTGCCGTACCAGCCCAGCGAGCTGGGGGACCGGGACCATTTCCTGACCGCCCGGTGGGTGCTGTTCAGCGTGCTCGCCGGGCACCCGTTGTTCGCGCGTGCCGAGCATCAGCCGTGGCCGCTGCACCGCGCGGAGGCCCTGACCGTCGACGACAGCCTGATGACCGCGGCCGGCTTGCCCGCCCCGCGCGGCGCCCCCCTGGTGCACTACTCGCCGGGAGTCGGCGTCCGCATCGGCCGGCCGGAAAGGTACCGCGAGCCGGACCGGGCTTAGGCCGGCTGGCCGTCCACGGTCAGCTCCACCCGGTCCGGGTAGAAGCACATGAGGCCGGCGATCTGGGCGGCGTCCGGGATCGGCGTCTCGTAACTCCACACCAGGTCGTTGTAGACCTGGCCGCCGACCTCGGCTGACCAGTACGACGCTTCGCCCTTGAACGGGCAGGTCGTGTGCAAGTCCGTGGCCCGCAGCAAGTCGGTGCGCACGTCTTCGCGAGGCAGGTAGTACCGGGTCGGCAGGCCCGTCTCGTCGAGCAGCACCGCCTGGTCGGTCTCGGCGATCTTCTCGCCGCCGAGGGTAACGACGACGTGCGAGATCGCTGGGGTCGTGGTGATCGTGTGCCCTTTAGCCATATCCGTTGAACCCCCCGTCACCACGGTTGATTCCGGCGGCCCGGGCCAGGCTGGCCCGGCCGACTCGGGCAACGCCCTGCAGGCCCTGGTCTCCCGCCTGCGGCACGCGGCCGGCCCCGGTCGCCCGGCTGGAGGAACTCCGGCTGGCCGCGACCGAGGACCGGATCGAGACGGACCTGCAGCTCGGTCGGGGTGCGGAGCTGGCGCCGGAAGCCGAGGAACTCGCCACCGCGCACCCGCTCCGGGAACGGCTGCGCGGCCAGCTGATGCGCATCCGGTACCTGGCCAGGCGGCAGGGCGACGCGCTCAAGGTGTACGAGGACACCCGGCGGCTGCTGGCTGACCGGCTCGGCGTGGACCCGTCTCCGGCGCTCTCCGCCGTGCATCTGGCCATCCTGCGCTCGGATCCGGGCCTCGGGCAGCCCGCCGGGAATGGGACTGCCCCGGCGCCCGGCCCCTCTGTCTACCTCCCCCCGCGCATCAGCAACCTGCCGGCCCAGCTGACCAGCTTCGTGGGCCGCGACGAGGAGCTGAACCGGCTCAGCAAACTCCTCGCCGAATCCCGACTGGTTATCCTGACCGGACCGGGCGGCACGGGAAAGACCCGCCTGGCGATCGAGGCCTCGGCCCGGATCGCGGACCAGATGCCCGACGGTGTCTGGTTCGTCCCGCTGGCCCCGGTGGGGGACGCGCTGGTCGTACCCCAGGCCGTGCTGTCCGCGATCGGCGCACCGGAAGCGGTCTGGGTCGCGGACGGGGATCCGGTCCGGGTGGTCCTGCCGCCGCTGGACCGGCTGGCCGACATGCTGGCCACCCGCCAGCTGGTCCTGGTGCTGGACAACTGTGAGCACCTGATCGGCGCGGTGGCCCGGCTGGCCGGCGGGGTGCTCGCCGAGGCGCCCGGGGTCCGCATCCTGGCTCAGCCGGGCGTCAGCAGCCGGATCGGCTCCCCGCGCTGCCAGGCCGCGATGTCCTCGACGGCGTCCTCAAACCAGTGGCTCATGATGCGTGCGGTTACGTAGCCCAGATGCGGGGTCAGCACGGTCCGCGGCGCGTGCCGGAGCGGGTCGCCGGTGGGCAGCGGCTCGGTGTCATACACGTCCAGGCCCGCCCCCGCGATCCAGCCTTCGTTGAGCGCGCGGAGCAGGGCCGCCGAGTCGATGATCGGCCCGCGCGAGGTGTTCACCAGGTAGGCGGTCGGCTTCATGCCGCGCAGCTCGGGCTCGGCGATCAGGCCGCGGGTACGGTCGGACAGCATCAGGTGCACGCTGACCACGTCCGCGGCGCCGAACAGGTCGGCTTTGCTCACGGCGCGCACGCCCGCCGCCGCGGCGACGGCCGGATCCAGGTTCTGGCTCCAGGCGATCACCTCCATCTCGAAGGCCTGCGCGATGCGGGCCATCTGGCGGCCGATGCGGCCCAGGCCGGCCAGGCCCAGGGTGGCGCCGAGCAGGTCAGTGCCCACGGTGTGCTGCCACCCGCCCTCGCGCATCGCGGCCGTCTCCTCCGGCAGGTGCCGGGCCAGCGCGAGGATGAGTGCCCAGGTCAGCTCCGCCGTGTTCGCGCTAGGGGGAGCGCTGGTCCCGGACACGGTCACCCCGTGCCCGGCCGCGGCCTGCAGGTCGATGGCGGCGTTGCGCATGCCGGTGCTGATCAGCAGCTTCAGGTCCGGCAGCCGGGCGAACAGCTTGCGGTCGAAGCGGGTCCGCTCCCGCATGGCCACGATCACGTCCGCGCCCCGTAGCGCGCCGACCAGCCGGTCGCCGGCCAGATGCTCGCGGACCGCTACCCATTGCGCCCCGTCCGGCCGCCCCGTCAGCGAGTACTGCCCCACCAGCCCCTGGTAGTCGTCCAGGGCCACCACACGCACCGTCATGCCGCCTCCAGCTGATCCGCCACCCGATGATCCGCACCCCGGCCAGGATGCCAGGGCCGTCTAGGTCACGGCCGGGCGGTGCGGCCGGCCGGTGCCGGGGGGAGGACGTTAAGGCTGTTCCTGGCGCTGAGGCCATGGTTATGTTGCTCTGGAAGGCAGATTGGCCCGGGACGCCGGCCCGGAAAGGGGGCGCCGCATGCCCCGCGAACCATTGGGTGTCGGCGTGACGTTCGCGCTGGCCTGCCTATCGGCGAGCCTGTTCCTGGTGTTGCGCTGCGAAGGCAGGGGACGGGTTTTCGGCCCGCACAGCCGGTGGTGGGCGGTGTCGGTGATCGCCCTGACCGGCGTCCTGTCGACCGCGGCCGCCTTTCTTACCGTGACGGCGGCCCATCATCTCCCGAAGGCCATTCTCGGTCTCGGTGTGCTCGTGCCCAGCTCGCTCTGGCTCGGCGAAATACGCCAGGGCAGCGCCGAGCGACGCAACGCGTACCGGGACGCCTCGACCCTGTGGCTGACGTGGCTGCTGGCCCGGATGGGCGAAGCCATGGCCGAGGACAGGATGGTCTGGTGCGAGGCCCACGTAGATCCGCACTGGGAAACGGACGAACTGCTCCGCGCCGCCCGTTTCTACCACGACTACCTGGAGGAACGGCTCTCACCGGAGGCCCGCAGGCGGACCCGGCTGCGGTCCTCGATGCACAACATCGAGGCCCGGCTGGACCTCGCGCGCTTCATCGAGAACGGGGCGGCGCGGGCCAAGGTCACGGCGGCGCTCGGTTCCTCACGGCTGGCCCAGGAAGCGCGCTACCGGCGGAGTCTCGATGACCTCGGCCGGCTGGCGGCGCTGCTGCGCCACGAAGCCCAGCGCGACGTGGCCCGGATGCTCGCCGCGGCTTACAACGCGGGGTTCCACCGGCTGGCCCGGTACAGCCGGAGCCATGGCCCGGCCGTGAGCTCTGGCCCGCGCAGCGGGCCGCCACGGCCTCACCCCTGACGTTCTCTAACGAAAACCACCGGGTCCTGGCGCCGAGCCGGGAGACGACGGGACTCGGCCAGATCAGCCCCGCTCGGCGCCGAGCGGCCCCGTTTCGTCGAGCGGGTGCAGGCTGATCTCGAAACGTGCCCCGAGCGCGTCCATGACCGCGGACAGCGTGCGCAGGGTCAGGTTGTCCTCGCCGGAGAGGATCTGGCTGACCCGCCCCGGCGACACCGCCATGGACTGGGCCAGGTCGGCGCGGGACACTTTGTGCTCGCTCATGTACCAGGTGATCTCGTCCACGAACGAGTGGACCAGGTCCGTACCGCTGAACTCGGGGTCAGGCCCCGTGCTGGCCTCCCCCTCGCCCGGGGAAGCGGACACGGCACGTGCCCGGGTCCCGGCGCCGCTGCGTCCGGGAGACCGCGATGAACGTCGAAGGACCATGGCGATCTCCCGTTGGCTAGTCTCTCCGGCTCCCTGTCATGTTAGCTGTAGCTAAATGTTTAGGCAAGACTAAACGGCAGCCACCCGGCCCGCCCGCTGCGCCGGACGAGTTCTGCGGCCGGCCGGTCCCTGCGCGCGAGACGATCACGCGCCTGCCCGCGCGGTCCGCAGGACGGGGGATCCCGGCCGCGCCGACCGTATACTTCGACGATAGACGCCTTAAGGCAGCCATGACGATACCGGACGAACCCGAACCCGAACCAGCCTCAGCCCCACCGGCGACGCGTGACACCGGACGCGAGCGCGTCGGCCGTGCGGCATACGAGTTGTTCAGCAAGGCTGGGGTCCGCGCGGTCGGTGTGGATGCGATCATCGCCCACGCCGGCACCGCCAAGATGACGCTGTACCGGAACTTCCCGTCGAAAGACGATCTCATTATCGACTTCCTGCAACGCCGTGAGCGGCTGTGGACCCGCGAATGGCTGGAGGCGGAAAGCCAGCGCCGGGGAGTCACGCCGCGCCAGCAGTTGCTCGCAATCTTCGACGTGTTCGGCGAATGGTTCGCCCAGCCCGACTTCGAGGGCTGCTCCTTCCTGACCACGATGATCGAGATCGGTGATGCGGAGAGCCCGATCCGCCAGGCTGCGGTGCAGCATCTGGCCAATATCCGGGGCTACCTCAAGCGGCTCGCGGCCGAGGCGGGCATCGCCGACACTGACTCGTTCGCGCGGAAATGGCACATCCTCATGAAGGGCAGCATCATGGCTGCTCACGAAGGTGACACCGAGGCCGCCAGCCGGGCCCGTGAGGTGGGCGAACTGCTCCTCAAGGAGTACGGGATCTAACCAGCTCGCCGCGTCCGGTGCAGCGACGCCGGCCACGCTTGCGGCGAGCAGCCCCGCGCCGGCGAGCCGGCACCGCGCCCGGCCGCCGCACCGCGCCCGGTCCCACGAGTCACACTGGCCCCACCAGTCCACGTTTCCCGCGAAACGTGCGCCGAAAGTGGACAAAACACCCTCCAGGACGCACCGTTCGCGGGAAATGTCGGCGCCATTCATGATCAATCAATGTGCCCCCGTGGTGCTGGTGTACGGGTCGAGTCCGGAAGGGGGCGGCCGGGCGTGACCCGTGGCACGGTGGTGCGCGCCAGTCCCCGAAGGGAGCGGCCGACCCGGCGGCCGGGTCTGCTGCACCTCAGTCGGGGTGCCATCATGCGGGCCGGCTCCCGTTACGGAGCGACCGGGTGCGCACCCGGGCTGGCGCTCCCGCTGCGATCCTTGGCGAACCATTAGGCCGCCAATCGCGCCCAGTAGCGCGGCAATCGCAGCCAGCGGTGAGTGATTGGCGGGAGACGTTTTTCGTTGCGGCGATTTTTGCCTTTCCTATTGACCGCCGCACGGCGCAGGTCTAGCGTTGCCAGATAACTAATAGGAAAGTTTCCTAATAGTTAAGACGATCTCCTTGCCCCCGACTCAGGGAGGAAGTGTGCCCCCATCCTCGCTTCACCCGCCCGGCCGCCTGGCCCGGGTGCGCTTCGCACGGCGGCCCGCCGTCGCCGCCATCGGGGCGGCCGCGGCTGGCCTGCTGGCCGCCGGCGTTGCCGCCGCCACGCTGACCGCCACGGCGCAGGCCGCCCCCGACGCCCAGGCCGCTGCCTCGGCGTCCGCGCTGTCCGCCAACTGGTATGAATCGGCACCGTATTACAGCACGCTGGATTCCAGCGCGCCGGACCTCGGCACGGTCATGTCCGCGACCGGCCAGAAGGCGTTCGACATGGCCTTCATCCTGGCCAGCGGTAGCTCGTGCGCGCCGGCCTGGGATGGGACCGACCCGGTCTCGTCCGATACCCAGGTGGCCAGCGTCATCAACGAGGTCCGCTCCGACGGCGGCGATGTGATCGTCTCCGCCGGCGGTTACAACGGCACCAAACTCGGCCAGGTGTGCAGCTCGGCGGCCGCGACGGCCGCCGCGTACCAGCAGGTGATTACGACGTACGGGCTGCATGCCTTCGACTTCGACCTGGAGGAGCCGGAGATCGAGAACTCGACGGCCATCTCCTACGAACTCGGCGCCGCACAGATCCTCCAGCAGGAGGACCCCGGGTTGTTCATCTCGATCACGATGCCCTCCACTCCGACCGGCGCCAACTATTTCGGGCAGCAGTTGCTGGACGAGGCGAAGAGCCTGGGCTTCACCCCGAACGACTACACGATCATGCCGTTCGACGATGGCTTCAGCGGCGGATCTTCACAGGTCACCGCGCTCCAGGATTTCAACGCACAGTTGGTGAGCACGTTTGGCTGGTCCAGTGCGCAGGCGTACGCGCACGAGGGGTTCTCCGGGATGAACGGCCGCTCCGACTCGGCCGAGTACTTCTACCAGAGCGATTTCCAGACCGTGCTCAACTTCGCGGAGAGCAACGGGCTGAGCCGGTTCACGTTCTGGTCAGTCAACCGGGACCGTGAGTGCAGCCCGCCCGACAACGGATACACGTCCAGCGAGTGCAGCAGCGTGACGCAGAACCCGTGGGACTTCACCGCTTACACGGTCGCGTTCGCCAAGAACACATCGGTGACCTCGACGCCAACACCGACGCCGACTCCAACAACGTCGTCACCTACCCCGACGCCCACGCCAACGACCAGTACGGGCGGCTGCGCTGCCGCCTGGGTGTCGAACCAGGCGTACGTTTCGGGGGACGTGGTGTCGTACGGCGGCGACAAGTGGACCGCCAACCAGTGGAATTATGACGAGGTCCCGGGTGGCCCATCCGGCGCCTGGAACAACGACGGTTCCTGCTGAGACGTGGCGCCAGGCGACCTTGTGCGCGTCGCCCGGCGCCACCCCTAGCCATCTCCTTCATGGTCAACCCGAATTGAGTCGGCCGCAGCCTCCGCAAGTGTGCGGTAATCATCTATGGATATATCGCCGCGATGGTATGCAGCGGCGACTTCGTCAAATGATCCCGGCACGAGCGGATCGGGATCAGCCTCGGCGGCGGCTGCTCTCTCAAGGTATGTCTCCGGCTTTGGCCCGCGAGTTGCCGGCCAGGTTCTCTCGCGGAAGCGCTGAGCAACTTCGCTTAGGCTCATCGACCCCCGCTTCAGGGCATCAAGAATCTCAGACACTTCACTACTCATAACTCCTGCTCCTTTTGTCGCTCGATGGCGAGCCTTGCGGATCTCCGATCAACTAGTGTCGCCGCCTGCCCGTCCCTCGAATTATCTTGAATCTCCCAGTAGTTCACTATTTCTTTTATGGCTTCGAACGTCTTTCTGTTGCCGCTACCCCACTCTTCGTCGGCTTGGCGGAGTATCACTTCGGGAGGAATCAGCCTTCCACCCAATCCTTCCCCCGCAAGCCACTTATCCTGGTCAGCCCAATATCTTTCCTCAGTCCTTCTCAGGCTCGTCTCGATAGGGATTTGGACAAAGAGCGCGTCGATCTTGGTGTAGCCAGCCTCTCGCAAATCATTGATTCGCCCCACTGTTTTATCTTGATCGGACATGGTTATGTCCCAGATCAAATTCTTGCCGTCCGCTTGAGCGCGTATGGCCAGTTGGCGCGCAAGGTATGAGGATTCTTCGTGAACTAGCTCTGATGCCTCCATGGGTGACAGGCCCTCTACCTCGGGTATCATGCCGCATCGAGCCAGTTCTTCCTTAATGTTATCCGGATTGATTGTAAGGTATCTCGCTCTGTCGATATCCGGATGGTTTGCAAGGACAGTAGTTTTCCCTGCTCCGCTTAGACCTCCCGCAATTATCGCTTCATGGTCGCAAGGGACATCAGCCGAGCGAGAGTAAATTTCATCTAACAGTGAATGGTGAAGGATTGTACGATCGCCAGACCAAATCT
>Ga0208589_1000985_pt1 | contig 12339 bp, 13 predicted proteins | sample NGESurshal092012_2_FD_184486 | JGI IMG/M metagenome (GOLD analysis project Ga0208589, IMG submission 184486) | Arctic peat soil microbial communities from Barrow, Alaska - NGEE Surface sample F53-2 shallow-092012 (SPAdes) | ecosystem: Environmental > Terrestrial > Soil > Wetlands > Peat ... | reverse complement strand
GGCCTATCGGCAGTCCATCACGAAGTAGGCAACCTCTCTCCTGGCAAGAAGCTCAGCGAGGACGCAATCGCTTCGCTCGACCAGGTTGAGCACCTCATGTGAGCATGTTCGGACTGCAGCCGCCAGAGCAAGGCTTCGGAGACAAGGTCGCCCGCGTCATGCTCGGCCTGCTCGGATCGCTACTCATCGTGTCCGGGGTCGCGGTCGCGGTCCTGTCGATCATCCTTGCGCACGGGGCAAGCAAGTTCGCTGCCCTAGCCGGCGGCGGCAGCCTCATCGCTGTAGGCTGCAAACTGGTCATCTTCAGCGCTGTCCTCCCCCATAGCCGAGGCTCAATCGAACGTGGGAAAATCACGTTCGGCCAGCCGGATCCACCCGATGACGACGCACCTTCTACGCCGCCGAGCGTCGACGCGTGACTGCGATTTGGAGTTCGATAGGCCTGTGAGCGAACTGCAGATGCTTTTCATGCAGGCGATTGTTAGGCAGTCAACGAGTCTTATCGCACCATGACACGCCCGAAAAAGCTGCCCTACGTAGATCCACTCAAGCGGCGTAGCCGCCTGTACTTCGCCTTCGCGCGCATGTCCGCGACGAAGTTCGGTGCCTGGTTCTCTCCCAATGTCTCCTGGAAGCTCGATCCGTTGTTGCTGAAGCTGACCCGCGGGCGGCTGAGCACCGCCGGGCCGCTTGCGGTCGGACTGCTCGAGTCGCGCGGTGCACGCTCAGGGCTGCCGCGGCGTAACGCGACGCTCTACTTCCACGACGGCGATCGCGTGACGATCATTGCCTCCAAGCGCGGGCTACCGGAGAACCCCGCCTGGTACTACAACCTCCGCGCGCACCCCGACATCGTCTACGGCGGCATGCCGTTTCGCGCCGAGCTCGTCGAGGACGAGGCCGAGCGCCAGCGGCTGTGGGCGCTTGGCGATCGCGTCTTTCCCGAGTACGCCGACTATCGAGAGCGCGCCGGCAGCGCCGGACGCGTCATCCCGATCTTTCAGCTGCGGCCACGCTGAGCCGGGCGCTCCCGCGCTCTACAGCGACGCGCTGCGTGCGACGCCCGCGTCAGTCCATTCAATCGTGCTGCCGCGCAGCTTCAGCGACGACGGCTCGATCTGCGCGAACGGCGCAGAGTCGAGCGTCTGGCGCTTGCCCGTCGGCTCGACGCCGATGACCTTGCGTGTTGTGAGCCCTTCGCTTTGCTTCGGCGCGATGCCGACCGCATACGCGAGCTGCCCGCGAGCGTTGAGCTCGACTGCTTCGAGCACTTCGCTCGGCTCTTCCGGCCCCGGTCCGCCAGCGAAGCTCCAGTAGCGAAACGACTTGCCCGTCTTCGCGTTGACCGCCTTGCCCGTCTCCGTGGAGCCGATGCCGATCGCGCTCGAGACCGTCAACGCAACCCAGTCGCCGGCCGACGCCTTCACGCTCACCTCCGCTTCTTCGAGCCCTGCTGGGCTGTCGACCAGCCACGCCCGACCCTTCGGGGTGGCGCAGACATAGGCGATCTGCTCCGGCATGCCTTCGAGTTGCTTTTCCTGCACGACTACGCGCACGCTGCCCTTGCCGTTCAGCCGCTTGCCCTTGAGCGTCGCGCACGAGCGTGGCGCGGCGCTCGCCGTAGCCGCGCCGAGCGTGCAGCAGAGGGCCGTGACCACAGCCAGCAAGAACGCCGTCTGTCGTGAGCGCATGGCGGCAACTTATACGAGCGGCTCGGGTCGTGAACGTGCGCTGGGCATGCCGGATGGCATGAGCATGCAGGCGAGCGCGCTGGCGCCGCGCGGCGTAGGATCAGCCTGTGCCGGCAAGGCTCTACTTCACCGAGTCAGACGAGGCCAACGAGCTGATCGCGACCGACCCGATGGCACTGCTGATCGGGTTCACGCTCGATCAGCAGGTCACTGTGCAAAAGGCCTTCTCAGGACCGCTCGCGCTGCTCGAGCGGGTGGGCTCGCTCGATGCGAAGAAGCTTGCCGCCGCCGATCTCGAGTCGGCCTTCCGCGAGAAACCCGCGATCCATCGCTTCCCCGGCTCGATGGCACGGCGCGTGCATGACCTCGCCGTGCATGTCGTCGAGGAGTACGACGGCGACGCCGCGCGCGTCTGGACCGACGCAAAGGACGGCGCAGCGCTGCGCGCGAATATCGAAGCACTGCCTGGCTTCGGCGAGATGAAGGTCAAGGCACTCGGCGCGGTGCTCTCCAAGCGCTTCAAGGTCAAGGCGGCCAAGCAGCTCGTGCCGCCGCACCCGACGCTCGGCGATGTTGACTCGGCGCAGGCGCTCGTTGACTACCAGGCGGCCAAGCGCGCGCACAAGGCTGAGTGGAAGAAGATGAGCGCGGCTTAGGAAAGCGCGCCGAGCACCGGCCGCTCAGCGGCAGGACGCTCACTACTTGCGCGCGCCTCCGGCGGAGCCTCAGCCCGCCGCGCCGTAGCCAGCCCACGCCGCCGCGGCCGCCAAACGCGCACGTACTGCGCCCCAACGTAGGACCCGAGCACGAGCAGCAGCGCGATGCCCTGCCCGATGAACGTCTCCCAGTTGTTGAACAGCGAGAACCATGTGCCCATCCACGCGGGGATATTCAGCCACGTGATTTCGCTCGTGCCGATCCAGCCGGCGAGCTGCATCTCGTTGACCTGCTCGCCGACGGAGACGACAAGCACGAACAGCAGCATCACGCCGGTGATCACGAGCAGCCGCTTGTACGGCAGGCGCTGGTGCAGGCCGAACGTCAGCACGCCCGCGGCGCCGGTGAACAGCAGCCCGATCGCGACGCCCTCGAGCACGACGCTCGAGCCGTAAAGCTCGCGCAGGTTCTGCAGGAAGATGACGATCTCAAAGCCCTCGCGGTAGACGGAGGTGAAGCCGAGCAGCGCGAGGCCGAGCAGCAGGCGGCGCTGGTTCGTGCCGGGCTCCGCCGAGGCGAGCAGCCCGCGACGGCGCTTGTGGTGGTTCGAGATCCAGCCCGTCCAGTAGACCTTGTGGAAGAACCAGTTCATCACGATCAACAGCACGATCAGCGCCGGCAGGCCCGTCGCCGCCTGGACGTCGAACTCGCCGCCGTGGAACTGCCCGATCAGCCAGATCACGGCGAACCACGTCGCGATCGAGGCCGCAATCGCGCCCGCGCCACCGGCCACGACCGGTCGGCGGTAGAGCTTGTTCGCGCCGAGGAAGCTCGCCGTCACGGCAGCGAGCACGAGGATCGTCTCGAGGCCCTCGCGGAAGACGAGGATCGCGCTGTTGACGACGACCGTCGTGTGGCTCAGGCTGCGGCCGGCCGGAAGGGCAGTCGGGTTGGCAGTGCCGCCGCTAGCGTGCCAGCCGAGGATGACGGCCGTGACGGTCACCGCGAGCACGACGACCGTCCAGACGTAGAAGCTGACGCGTTCGCTCGCGCGTTTCGCCGGCGCCTTTGGAGACGTCCCGGCAGGAGCCTCAACGGCCGGCGCCGCCGAATCTGCGGCGGGGCTTGCGGGCGCGGTCGGTGCTTGCGCGGCGCTCATCGTCGGCTTGGACGCTAGCACGTTAGGGCGCCCTTAGTTAGGCCGACCTAACCGCGCCACCGACCCAGCGGCGGCCCTCAGACGCGACCGTCAGACGTCTACGAGCTTCGCTCGCTGCGCCCCCGGCGTGATGCGCACGACGTCCCATGCGAGCCCGAGCCGCTCGAGGCCGTCGATCACCCACCCGCCCGGGTCCAACTGCCGGCGCGTCAGGCCATGATGCGCTGAGGTCGGGAAGGCGTGGTGGTTGTTGTGCCACGCCTCGCCGAACGTCGGCAGCGCAAGCCACGCGAGGTTGCGCGACTCATCGCCTGTCACGAAGCGCCGCCGTCCGAAGAAGTGGCACAGCGAGTTGATCGAGAACGTCGCGTGGTGGAGGAAGAGGATGCGGACGGCTCCGCCCCACAACATGCCTGTCAGGCCACCGACGAGCGAGCCGGTCAGCGCGACGCCGAGACCGAACGGGAACGCCAGCCCGAGCACGACCCAGAGGAAGAACGTGCGATCGACCGCGCGGATCAGCGGATCGGCAAGCAGGTCCTTTGCGTAGCGCGCCTCGCTGGCGCGATCTTCGCCGCGGAACATCCATCCGACGTGCGCATGGAACAGCCCGCGCAGCGCCCCTCGCCAGCCGACGCCGTGGTCGGTGTGAGGGCTGTGAGGATCGCCGGGCAGATCGCTGAAACGGTGGTGCTTGCGATGCGTGGCCACCCATTCGATCACGGGGCCCTCGACCGCCGCGGACCCGAACACGGCGAACAGCGAGCGCAGCGAACGGCCGGTCTTGAAGCTGCGATGCGTGAACAGACGGTGGAAGCCGACCGTGATTCCGACGCCCGTGATCAGATAGCTGACCGCCAGGACCACGAGGTCCTGCCAGTGAAGCGCCCCTCCCCACGCCCGCCAGATCGCGAAGCCCAGCAGCCCGACCGGCACAACCGTGACGACGACGTTCGCGAGGCGATCTACGGTTTCGTGCTCGATCGTCTGCGCGTCATCGCCGACGGGCAGTGATTCTGTAGCCATGTCTCCTCCTGCTTCGACGCATGCTGCGGACGCGGGAGTTGCTGTGTGGTCAGCTCGGGCGCTCTCGGGCCCGGCTGGCGCTCCTTCAGCAAAGGCTACGAGCGCTGGCACTGGGATGTTGGACAAAAACATCCAACTTATTTGAAAAATTTTATCAGGCTGGCACGGCCTCGGAGCCAGGCGGCTGTCAATACTCGAGTGCCCGTCAGCAGGCTTCGAACTTCTTCCCGTTGAGGCTCAGCGCGTAGCGCGCGCCCATGATCCCGGCGGCGTCGTCGGCCGGGCAGAACTTCGCGAGCTTGCCGCGATACTCGGCGTTCAGCACCGGCTTGCCCGCGGCGAGATACGGCTGGAAATCGCCACACTCCTCGTACTGGTTGCACTGCTCGCTGAGCGCGCCGTCGAAGTAAGGCTGAAGCTGCGCCGACTGTTCGCCGTCGTTCTTCTGCAGCACCGCCATCCCGAGCGCGTGGACTTCGTTCGCGATCCACTCGTTGTACGTCAGCTGCTGCGCCGGCGAGATTTCAAAGCCGGACCTGTTCGAGAACGCTTCGATGTTGTCCGGCTCGACCGCATCGAAGCCCTTTTCGCGGCAGATCCGAAAGCGCGCCGCCATGATCGGCTCGATCGCGCCGAGTTGGCGGATGTCGAGCCAGCGCTCACCCGGCCAGCCGTTCGAGCGCCCGAGCGTCGCCGCCGGGAACTCGCCGTAGTCCGGCCTGAACTTCTCCGCCGTGCCCGCGTCGATGTAGCAAATGACGTGCTTGCCCTGGGCATGAAGTGCCGCCACCTCGGAGGCTTCGTTCTCGAAGCCGTCGATGTCATATGCGGCGACTGGCTTGTCGTTCTTGACCGTGCCCTGAAGCTGCCAGAACCACGTCAGGTGCTGCGGCGGCGTCCACCGGGCCGCGGCCGCGCGCGCGCTCGACGGTCCCGTCGCTGCTGCGTCCCCTGCGCCCGCACCCGCGGCGAGCAAGAGCACGAGCAGAAGCGCAAGCGACGCCGTGAGCGCGATCGACGCACCGCCGAGCAACGCGGTGCGCGCGCCCATCGCTCGCCTACGCGGCAGCATTGTCGATTCGCGGCGAGGGCGGCGAGCGCCGCGCGAGGATCGCGCCCCAGTCGCCGTCGTCGATCGCACCCGGCTGCGTCGTGCGCATGAAGTCGCGCAGCAACGCCGAGAGCGCGTCGGGCTCTTCGAGATGCGGGAAGTGCGCCGCGCCGGCGATCGTCTCGAAGCGGTTGCACGGGATCGCCTCGTGCGCCGCGCGCCCGTGCGCGAGCGGGATCGTGTTGTCGCGCTCGCCCCAGACGATCATCGTCGGCAGCGCCTCGAGCAGGTACAGGCGATCTGTGGCGCTGACGCGCTGGCCGTGCACGTCGATCACTGCGCGCAGCGTGTGCAGGAAGGCCTCGCGCGACTCTGCGTTCTGCAGCGGGCGCAGCGCGCGTGCGGCGGCCTGCAGGTAGACGCCGGCGCCGACCCCGCGATCGCGCAGCCGCTTGCCGCCCTGCGCGAGCGCGCCGACGAGCCGCGGGCGGATCGTCATCGCAAGCAGCGGCGAGACGCCCGGGAGCGCAGCGCTGCGCAGCGATGCCGTCACCTCGTGCCCGAGACCGCCGCTCGAGACGAGCACGAGGCGCTCGACGCGCTGCGGGAATTGGTAGAAGAACTGCATCGCGACGCCGCCGCCGAGCGAGTGCCCGACGATGCTCGCGCGGTCGATGCCGATCGCCGCGAGCAGGTCGCGGATGCTCGCCGCGTGGGCGCCGAGTGAGTAGTCGCCGCGCGGCGCGGCCGAGTCACCGTGGCCGATCAGGTCGGGTGCGATCACGGTGTAGTCGCGCGCGAGCTCGAGCGCGACCGAGCGCCAGTGGCTCGACGAGTTGAGCATCCCGTGGATCAGCACGATCGGCGGCCCGTCGCCGGCGACGCGGTAGATCACGCGCCGCCCGTGCAGCGCGATCTCCCACTCGTCGAACTGCGCCGGCAACGCCGTCACGGACGCCGGCGCCGGCGCGCCTGCTTGCGCCGGGCGATCGCGGCCGCCTGCGCCCTGGCTTGAGCTCACATCGCCACCTCGCCTCACCCTACCAAGGCGTCCTCGTGGAAATCCTCGGCGCTAGCGGCCCGCACGCCAGCGCCTGAATCCCTCACCGGCCATGCCGACGAAGCCCGTGCTCGTGGCAATGAACGAGCCGATCACACCGGCGCGGTAGGCGGGGTGGTCTTTGGCCTCGGGCGCCGCCACGAGCACACCGAAGGACATCGCGTTCGTCCACGCGCCGACGCCGAGCGGCCACTTCACGCGCGCCGGCATGTCGGGCATCGCAGTCCCGGCCAGCACCGTCAGACCGCCCAAGGCGATCAGGTCGAGGTGCCACTGACGCATCCTCGCCGTCGAGCGGATGCCAAGCGCCTTTGCCTGCTGCGGGTTTGCGATCGCGATCGCGTAGGGCCAGCCCGTCAGCGCGCCGAGCGCCAGCTCGGCGAGGCCCGAAACGACCAGGCCGTCGACCGGGCGCTCACGCGCCGGCGGCTGCGAGCGGATCGTCCGACGCCGAGATCTCACGCCGTCAGCCAGCGCTTCGGGTTCTCGACGAAGATCGTCTGGAACGAGGCGTCGTCGAGCGCGCCGAGCTCGCGCAGCGCCGGCACGACCTCGTCGAAGACGAGCGTCATCGACCAGTTGCGGATCGCGCCCTGGCCTTCGAAGACCTCGGCGGCCTCGGGCGGGAACCAGTCGATCGTCGCGCAGAAGTCCTGCGAGATCATCAGCTGCTCGGCGTGTCCGCGACGCAGCAGCTCGGCTGTGATCGCGTTGCGCTCGGCGATCGGCCGGTACATCTCGAGGCCATAGCGGTCGAGGCCGACGTAGACGCCCTTGTTGATCAAGCCCTGGATGTACTCGACGTCCTCGCTGTCGCCGCAGTGCGCGATCTGCACCTTCGCCATGTCGACGCCCTCCTCGGCGAAGATCTCTACCTGGCGCGGACCGGTGCCTACGGCGGGCATCGAGTGGGCCATGATCGGCGCCCCAGTCTGCACGCTCGCGCGCGCGACGGCGCGGTGGATCTTCTCGACGTTCTCGGTCACGCCGGCGGCGTCGGCGGCGCACTTGAGGAAGGCCGCACGGATCTCGGTGCCCTGCACGCCGATTTCGATGTCCTCGACGAAGTGGTCGGCCATCACGTCGACGTCGCGGTTGGCGAAGTAGTGCGGCAGGTAGTCGTAGCTGTAGATGCCTGTGCAGGCGACGATCCGCACGCCGGTCTCGTCGGCGACTCGCTTCATGAAGCGCACGTCGCGCCCACCGAACATCGCCGTCGGGTCGACGATCGTGCGCACGCCGCAGTCCTTGGCGCCGCTGACGGCGAGTAGCGCCGCGTCGTACTCGAGCTGCTCGTCATAGCGCCCAGGCCACTCCTCGGCGACGGCCTCGTCGCGGAAGCGCACGTGCTCGTGCACGAGCGTCACGCCCAGCTCGTCGGCCTCGACGGGTCCCTGCACGGTCTGCACTGCTGACATTCCCGGCCTCCCTCTCGATTGCTTCGCTAGCGGAGCGGCTCGCCCCAGTCGGTCTCGTCGCGCAGCTTCGCCTTGAGCACCTTGCCGCCGGGGTTGCGCGGCAGCGGCTCGGCGAGCACGGCGACGTACTGCGGGCACTTGAAGTCGGCTAGATGTTCGCGGCAGTGGGCGATCACGGCGGCGACGTCGAGCGTAGCGCCGGGCGCGGGCACGATCGCGGCGCCGACCTTCTCGCCCATCATCTCGTCGGGGACGCCGACGGCCGCGGCCTCGTCGACGCCGGGGGCAGAGGCGAGCGCGTTCTCGACCTCGATCGAGTAGACGTTCTCGCCGCCGCGGTTGATCATGTCCTTCTTGCGATCGACGATGTAGAGCAGCCCGTCGGCGTCGATCCGCGCGAGATCGCCGGTGTGCAGCCAGCCGTCGACGAACGTTTCGGCTGTGGCCTCAGGCTTGTTCCAGTAGCCGGCGACGACGTTCGCGCCGCGCACGAGCAGCTCGCCGACGCCCGTCTCGGGGTCGGGCTCGTCGATCGCGAGGTCCGTCACGGGCATCGCGAAGCCGACCGAGTCGGCGTGCTCGGCGGCCTCCTCGTGCGGCAGGTAGGAGGTCAGCGAGGATGTCTCGCTGAGCCCGAAGCCGTTGCCGACGCGCGCGTTCGGAAAGGCCGCCTGGATCGCGTGCACGAGGCTCTCGGCGATCGGCGCGCCGCCGTAGGAGACCCAGCGCACATCGCTGACGTCAAGCTCACCAAACGTCGGATGGCGGATCAGCGCGTGGTAGATCGCCGGCACGGAGACGAGCTGGTTGACGCGATGCGCAGCGACGGCCTCGAAGAAGCCGTCGAAGTCGAGCGGGCTCGAGAGGATCTCAACGCGCCCGCCCCACTCGAGCAGCGGCAATAGCTGGCTGTTGCAGCCGGTCACGTGGAACAGCGGCACGGAGACGAGCGTCGAGAGGCTCGGTCCCTCGGCGCGGTCGACCTGCCGCGCACGCAGCGCGTTCTCGACGTTCGTGAGGAAGTTCTGGTGCGTCGTCATCGCGCCCTTCGGCACGCCCGTCGTGCCACTCGTGTAGAAGATCGCCGCGAGGTCGCTCGGCTGCAGATCCTCGGCGACGAATGGCTCGCCGTCGGGCAGCGCGTCGCTGGGCGCGAAGGCGAACGTCGCGCCGGAGTCCTCAACGACGTAGGCAACCTCCTCGTCGGTGAAACGCGTGTTGACGGGCACGACTACGGCGCCGAGCAGCTGCGTGCCGAAGAACGCGAGCACCCAGTCGGCGCCGTTGGCGAGGCGCAGCGCGACGCGGTCGCCGCGCTCGACTCCTCGATCACGCAGCCCGCCGGCAACGCGCGCGGCGCCGTCCCACAGCTCGCCATAGCTGAGCGTCGGCCCGCCGAGCTCGACGATCGCAACGGCGTCGCGGTCGCGCTCGACGCTCGTGCGCAGCATCTGCACAAGCGAGTCCGGGCGGTCGCCGTAGAAGGCAATGCCGTCGGCGCCGCGCTGCACGCCGGCGGCGTCGAACGGGTTGCGCCCGCGTGGCGCCGGCTCGACCGGCTTCCTAACGCGTGAATCGCTCGCAGCGCTCATCCCGGCCTCAGCTTACGCAGATTCGAACGCGGTCCGACACGCTCCCGCACAACCCGCGCGCTCAGGCGGCGTGAGCACCTGATCAGGCGGCGCGGACCGGGTTGACGAGCGAGCCGAGGCCGTCTATCTCGACCTCGACAGTGTCGCCATCGCGCAGGAAGCGACCCTGCGAGGCGCCAACGCCGGCGGGCGTGCCGGTCGCGACGATGTCTCCGGGCAGCAGCGTCATCGTCCGCGAGAGCCAGGCGATCACCTCGGCGACGGCGAAGATCTGATCGGCGGTCGTGCCCTCTTGCAGCGTCTCGCCGTTGACGCGTGTGCGCAGCGCGAGCGATTGCAGGTCGCCGGCCTCGTCGAGCGTCACGAGCGCTGGGCCGCAGGGCGCAAACGTGTCGATCGCCTTGCCGCTCGTCCACAGTGGGTTCTCGAACTGCAGGTCGCGCGCGGAAACGTCGTTGAACGGCATCGCGCCGGCGACGTAGGAGAGCGCCTGCTCGGCGCTGACGCGCGTCGCGGCACGGCCGATCACAACCGCAAGCTCGGCCTCGTAGTCGACGTGGTCGGCGTACGCAGGCGGCAGCAGGATCGGCTCGCCGGCGCCGATCAGCGAGTTGGCGAACTTCGCGAACCACATCGGCGCAGCCGGAATCTCCTGCCCGGCCTCAGCCGCGTGGTCGCGGTAGTTGAGCCCGAGGCAGACGATCTTCTCGGGGTCGGGAACGGGCGCGAGCAAGCGCACGGCGGAAATCGCGATCCGCGTGTCGGCGTCGTGCGCGCGGCGGCCGAGCTCGGTGAGCTCGTCGGCGTCGAGCGCGTGCAGCAAGCCGCGCACGGAGCCGCCGTGCGTGTGCAGCGCCGCGACGGGGACGATCTCCTGTTCGAGCTGAATGCCGGCGTGCGGCCCGGAGCCGTCGTCGTAGGTCAGCAGGCGCACGCGTCGCAGCCTAGAGCTGGCGCACGTCGGTCGGCAGCCCGAGCAGCAGCCGGCCGGCGAGCTCCCATGTGGCGGGCGCGACCATCATGTGCTGCGTGGCGACGTGCACGTCGCGAAAGCGCCGCTGCAGCGGGCTCGAGTCATAGATCGAGCTGCCGCCACCGGCGTGGTACATCGCGGTGACGACCTCGGCGGCGACGCCGGTCGCGTGGGTAGCGGCGAGCCGCAGACCGAGGCGTCGCTCATCGGGAATCGCAGCGCCGCTCTCGGCGGCAAGCCACGCGGCGTCGGCTTCGGCGAGCAGGAGACCACGCGCGGCGCGCAACGAGGCCTCGGCGCGCGCGAGGACTGCTTGCACGGTCGCGCGTTCGGCGAGCGTCCTGCGCCCGGCGGCGGGCGTCTTCGTGCCAGCGAGCTCGGTTAGGTCTTCGATCGCACCGCGTGCGATGCCGAGCGCGACGGACGCGATGCCGAGCGCGAGCAGACCGAACAGCGGGAACGAGTAGAGCGCGCCGGGATGGCGCGGGCGCTCGTCGAAGAGCGAGACGACGCGTGAGGCCGGAACGAGCTGCGCGACGGCGCTCATGTCGTGGCTGCCGGTGCCGCGCAGGCCGGAGACGGACCACGTGTCGATCACCTCGACGGCATCGATCGGCATCATCACAAGGCGGACGTCGGGGCTACCGTCGGCGAGCAGCACGGGCTCCTCGCCGTCGTGCACGACACAGCCGCCGAGCACCCAGTCGCAGTGCTGCACGCCGCTGACGAACGACCAGCGCCCGTCGACGAGGTACGCGCCGTCGCGCCGCTCGGCTCGTCCGCGCGGTGCGAACACTCCACCGGTCACGGCGCTCCCGCCGGCGTAGATCAGCTCGGCGTCCTCGCTCGGCAGATAAGCGCCGAGCAGGCTGCTCGTCGAGGCGATCATCGCGCACCACGCTGTCGCGCCGTCGGCGCTCGCGAGCTGCTCGAGCGTCAGCACCATCTCGGCCGGGCGAGTCTCGCGCCCACCGAGCGTGCGCGGCAAGCAGAGGCTCAGCAGCCTGGCGTCGCGCAGCTCGCCAAGCAGCTCGCTTGGCAACTCGCGATCGCGCTCGGTTTGCTCGGCGAGCGCGGCAGCCCGCGCGGAGATCCGCAGCGCCGCGCTGAGCGGCGGCTCGGACGTGCCGATGGGCTCGGTTTCGATCGCCATGTTCGCTGCCGGAGCTTCGCGTTCGCGGGCGAGCCTATCGCGAGCGGGAGGCGATTTGGCACGCGCGCCCGGAGGAGAGGAGTGCGACGAGCGATTGCGCTCGCTTGCGATGATCAGCGGATGCTCTACGAAAACCGCTCGCGCGCTGAGTCGTTCGGTGCGATCGCGGAGCTGTACGACCGTGTGCGCCCGTCATACCCGCCGGAGCTAATCGACGCGCTACTCGCAGGCGGCGCGCGGCGCGTGCTCGACGTCGGCTGCGGCACGGGCATCGCGGCGGCGCTGCTCGCGGCGCGCGGCTGTGAGGTGCTCGGGGTCGAGATCGACGAGCGGATGGCCGAAGTCGCGCGCACGCGCGGGCTCGACGTGGAGGTCGCGCAGTTCGAGCACTGGGACGCGCGCGGGCGTACGTTCGAGCTGCTGACCTCGGCGCAGGCATGGCACTGGATCGATCCGCTTGCGGGCGCGCAGCGAGCGGCGAGCGTGCTCGAGCCGGGCGGGCACATCGGCCTGTTCTGGAACTTTGGCTCGCCGCCGGCGGAGGTCTCGGCGCTGCTGA
>Ga0208589_1000984_pt1 | contig 12348 bp, 11 predicted proteins | sample NGESurshal092012_2_FD_184486 | JGI IMG/M metagenome (GOLD analysis project Ga0208589, IMG submission 184486) | Arctic peat soil microbial communities from Barrow, Alaska - NGEE Surface sample F53-2 shallow-092012 (SPAdes) | ecosystem: Environmental > Terrestrial > Soil > Wetlands > Peat ... | reverse complement strand
TGGTCGTGACCAGCGCGGACGGGATGCTGGCCCGCTTCGCCGCCGCCGGCCTGCCCGCACGTCCGGGGACCCGGGTGCTGGTGCTGGACGGCGGGACCGCCGGGTGGGCCCGGTCGGGGCGCCCGCTGGACTCCGGCCCCGGTGAGATGCTGTCCCCGCCGATCGATGTCTACCGCCGGCCTTACGAGGGCACCGGCGTTGATCCCGCAGCCATGCAGGCCTACCTGGACTGGGAGTACGGCCTCGTAGCCCAGCTGGAGCGCGACGGCACCCACGGCTTCACCGTGCTCACGTGACCGGCAGCTAGCCCTTGCCCACGCCTGCGGTCACGGCGATACTCAACTTTACAGATGGGGATACTAGACAATTCCCTGCCGGGCACGAGACCACGAGAGCAGGCGCCAGCCATGACCGACCGCCCCCCGCCATCCGTCTGCCAGCTACTCGCCGACCTGCACGCCTACCGGCTGCGGACCATGGCGCCGGCTGACCTCCAGGTGAACATCGACCAGCGGCAGCTCCTGGAGGACACCGCCGACCGCGCCGCGTTCGTGAAGGCGGGCGACGTCGTGGAGCCGTTTTCCCTGCCGGAAGTACTCGGGGGCACCATCGAGCTGGACCGCCTGCTGGCCGACGGCCCGGTAGTCCTCCTGTTCTTCCGCTACGAGGGCTGCCCGGCCTGCAACATCGCACTCCGCCATTACCAGCTGGAGCTGTACCCCGCCCTCGCCGAGCTGGGCGCCACGCTGGTCGCCGTCAGCCCGCAGGTGCCCGGCCGGCTGGCCGCGATCAAGAACCGGTACGGCTTCGGGTTCCCCGTGGTGTCCGACACCCGCAACGGGCTCGCCCGCCGGTTCGGTATCACGTTCACGTCCAGCCCCGCAGCCCAGGCTCACGCCCGGGCCAACGGCATGGACCTCGGGCAGGTCCTGGGGACCGGCCAGTGGGAACTGCCCATGCCCACCATCGTGGTGATCGGCCAGGACCGGGTGGTCCGGTTCGCGGACGTCCACCCCGACTGGCTGGTGCGGACCGAGGCGGAGGCGGTCCTCGAGGCCGTCCGCCCGCTGGCCGCCGTGCCGGCCTGAACACCGGAGAACCGCGTGCCTGCGCCATTTCGTCTCGGCTTCCTGTCCCACCTGCACGGTCCCCAGGAAGCCAGCCAGCATTACCGTGACTACGTCGAGCTCTTCGTCGCCGCCGAGGAGCTGGGCTTCGACTCCGCCTGGGTCGCGCAGCATCACTTCGACGCCTCGGCGGGGCGGCTGCCGTCCCCCTTCACGTTCCTGGCCGCAGTCGCCGAGCGGACCAGCCGGATCCGCCTGGGGACGGCGGTGGTGACCCTCCCGCTGGAAGACCCGCTCCGGGTGGCGGAGGACGCGGCGGTGCTCGACGCGCTGAGCGGCGGCCGGGTGGAACTCGGCGTCGGGAGCGGCGCCGACCCGGCCGTGTTCACCGCCTTCGGCAAGGATCTCGGCCGCCGCCGGGAGGACAACTCCGCCGGCGTGGCCACCCTCGCCGCCGCGTTCGCGGGTGAGCCGGTCGGAGGCACCGAGTTCCGCCTGCATCCGGCCGCACCGGGCCTGGCCGGGCGGCTCTGGCAGGCGGCGTTCAGCCAGGACGGCGCCCGGTACGTCGGGGCAGCGGGCTCCCGGCTGCTGCTGAACCGGGCGACCTTCGGCAGCGAGGGACGGACCGACGAGGTCCAGGCCCCCTGGGCCGAGGCCTACCTGGACGCCTACCCCGGGCCCGCCGACGAGGTGCGGATCGGCCTGTCCCGGGGGGTCTACCCGGCGGCTAGCCGCCGGGCGGCGAAAGCCGCGATCGAGGCGCCGGTGCTGGCCATGGCGGAGCGGATGATCCGGGCGGGCCGGTTCCCGGCCGGCCTCGCCGCCGAGGAGTACTTCGAGCGGATGCACATCTCCTACGGCTCCCCGGACCAGGTCGCCGAGCGCCTGGCCACGGACCGGGTCCTGCCGCTGGCGACCGAGCTGATCGTCCAGTTCAGCCCGGCCGCGCCGGCCCTGGACGAGGCGATCGCCGCACTGGAGCTGCTGGCGACCCAGGTGGCCCCGGCCCTCGGCTGGAAGCCCGAGACCCGTTGACATCCGCGCCACCCCCGTTCATTTTATAGTTAATCGATCGTTTTTGTAGGTTTTGGGTGATGCGCCACCACCGGCGCTCGCCCGGGAAGGACCCCGGCATGTCCGCAGTCATCGAATCCGACCTCCAGCACGGCGCCCTCGCGATCCGCCCGCTCCAGCCCACGATCGGCGCCGAGATCGAGGGCGTCGATCTCCGGTACCCGCTCAGCGACGCCACCCGGGACCAGATCAAGGCCGCCATCCTGGAGTACAAGGTCGTCTTCTTCCGCGACCAGGACACCGATCGTGACCAGCACGCCGCGTTCGCGCGGCAGTTCGGCCCGCTGTACACGCACCCAAGCGTGAACAAGCCCGACGCGGGCAAGGCACCGGCGGTGCACCGGATCTCCGCCGCCGACGCCAAGGCGCACGAGAAGACCGTCAAGCCGGACGACCAGGCCGGGGCCGAGAACTGGGATCCCTATCACAGCGACACCAGCTGGCGGCTGGTCCCGACCTGGGGCGCCGTGCTGCGCGCGGTCACGCTGCCCGAGGTGGGCGGCGACACGATATGGGTCGACGCCGGGCTGGCCTACGACGCGCTCCCCGATGACGCGAAGCAGCGCCTCGACGGCCGCTACGTGACCCATGACTACCGGGCGGCGCTGGCGAGCTCCGGTCATGACTATCCGATCGTGGCTCACCCGGTCGTCCGCACCCACCGCGAGACGGGCCGGAAGATCCTCTGGGTGAACTTCTCCCAGCACCCCTGGATCGTCGGCCTGGACGGGGCCGAGAGCCGGGAACTCCTGTCCATCGTGCACGATCAGTACCGCAAGCCTGAGTTCCAGGTGCGTTTCAGCTGGCGGCCTGGCTCCATCGCGTTCTGGGACAACCGGGCCGCCGTGCACTACGCCGTGCGCAACTACGGCGACTTCCCGCGCCTGCTGGAGCGGATCCTGATCGCCGACGAACCCCAGTACGCCGACCTGTAGCCACAGCGGTACGCCCGCACCCGGAAAGGACCAGCATGGACCTGCAGCTGGCTGGCAAGCGCGCCGTCGTCACCGGCGGCAGCCGTGGCATCGGCTACGCAATCGCCAGCGCGCTCGGCGCCGAAGGGGCCGACCTCGCCCTGCTGGCCCGTGACGCCGCCCGGCTCGATGCGGCGGCCAAGGAACTCGCCGCGGAGCACGGCTGCCGGGTCCTGGCCCTGCCCGCCGACACCACAGACGACGCGGCGGTCCGCGCCGCCATCGACCGTGCCGCCGCCGAACTGGGCGGGATCGACATCCTGGTCAACAACGCCGCCGAGCCGGCCGCCCCGGGCTCGGCCCGGGCCCTGGCCGACCTGGTCGACGCCGATCTCCTCGCGGCGATCGACACCAAGGTGGTCGGCTACGTGCGCTGCGCCCGCGCCGCCGCGCCCTACATGATCGCCCAGGGCTGGGGCCGGATCATCAACATCAGCGGCCTGGCCGCCCGCAGCGTGGGCACGCCCTCCGGCTCGATCCGCAACGTCGGCGTCGCGGCGCTGACCAAGACCCTCGCGGACGAGCTGGGACCGGCCGGCATCAACGTCACGGTGGTGCATCCGGGCCTGACCGCGACCGAGCGCACCCCGGCTATGATCGCCGGCTACGCCGTCGCCCGGGGCATCACCGAGGCCGAGGCCGCGGCGAGCCTGGCCGCGGGCAACAGCATCCGCCGCATCATCACCGCGGCGGAGGTGGCGGATGTCGTCGCGTTCCTGGCCTCGCCGCGCAGCGTGGCCATCAACGGCGACGCCATCGTGGCCGGGGGCGGCGCGCCGGGCGCCATCCACTACTGATCCCGGGTCGCGGGTCCGGCGATAATAGGCAGCACGGCGTCACCGCGGCCGGCGGTGGCGGGCGGCCTGGTCGGGGGGAACCGGCCGCGGCGGCATGAAGGGTGGCGGCGGCAGCATGAGCACGCTGTACCGGGATCGCTGGATCGAGTGCACCGACGACGGCGTGCTCATCCACGGCTACTACTTCCCCTGGGGCACCAAGCGGGTGCCCTTCAGCTCGATCCGGACGGTCCGCCGGGTGCCGCTCGGCTCGGGGAGCCGGGGACGGATCTGGGGCAGCACGACGCTGCGCTACTGGGCCAGCCTGGACCCGCGCCGGCCGGGCAAGACCACCGCGCTGATCCTGGACACCGGCGCGGCGATCCTGCCTTTCATCACGCCGGACGACCCCGCCGCGGTCGAGGCCGTGATCCTCGGTCACTCCAGTGCCGGATCGGTGACCGGTCCCCCGGTCATCGCCTGACCGCTCGCCCTCCTCGCCCGCTGGCCCCGCTCGCCCCGCTCGCCCCGCTGGCCCCGCTCGCCCCGCTGGCCCCGCTCGCCCCGCTCGCCCCGCTCGCCCCGCTCGCCCCGCTCGCCCCGCTCGCCCCGCTGGCCCCGCTGGCCCCGCTCGCCGCCCTCTTCGCTCCTAACGGCCGGTCCGGCTCTTGTCATACTCCAATGGCCGGTATATAACGGGGACATGAGCCAGCGTCCGCTGCAGGAGCCCACGTTCCTGATCCTCACCGCCCTCGCGGCCGGCGCCCAGCACGGCTACGGGATCATGACCGACGTCACGGACATCTCCGCTGGCCGGGTCAAACTGCGGGCCGGGACGCTGTACGCCGCGCTGGACCGGCTGGCCGATGAGGGCCTGATCGAGGTGGACCGGGAGGAGATCGTGGACACCCGGCTGCGCCGCTACTACCGGCTCACCCCGCCGGGCGCGCAGCGGCTGGCCGCCGAGGTCGAGCGGATGCGTGCGCACACCACCGTCGCGGCCCGCCGGCTCGGCCTGCTCGGGGGGCTGGCATGAACGCCACCCTGGAGGCTCGTTACCGGCGGCTGCTGGTCATGTATCCGGCGGAGCACCGGCGCAAGCACCAGGACGAGATGCTCGGCGTGCTGATGACCGGGGCGCGCGCCGGGCAGCTCCGGCCGGGAGTAAGGGACACCGCCAACCTCATCTGGGGCGCTCTGCTGATCAGGCTCCGCCCGGCCCGCCGCGATACCGCGTGGCCGCTCTGGCGAGACGCCCTGGCCGTGGTGAGCGTCCTGCTGCCGCTGATCGTGGCGGCCTACTCCGCGCTGCCGGGCCTCGCCGCCCTGGCCTCGCACGCGGAAGGCACGAGCCTCGTCGTGTTCGCGGTCGTTAACGCCCAGACCCTCGGCGGCTGGCTGATCCTGGCCGTCCTGACCCTGCTGCGCCTGCGCCGCACCGCCATGCTCACGGCGGCGGCCCTGCTCATCTGGCTGGCTTATATGGCCTCGTTCCAGATCTACTGGGGATACCTCGGCGCCACATCGATGGTCACCCTGGCCGCCGCCGGGCTGGAGCTCGCGGCCCTCGTGGCCTCAGCCGGCCCGGCCCGGGCGATGCAGATCCTGGGCTGGCAGCATTACGCGGCCGCCCTGGCGATCCCGCTGGGCCTGGCGGCCGCCGTTCACTGGCTCTGGCCCGATCACCTCGCCGTCTCGGCCGCGATCGTGATCACTGTCTGTGCCATGCCCCTGGCCGGCCTGACGCTGGCGTCCCCCCTGGGCAAGCGCGTGGCCACTCTCCTGGCCCTCCCGGCCTATTACCTGATCGTGTACATCCTCACGCCGCCGCCGATGATCGGCGGCCCCTACGTGTCCACCCCAGGGTCGGCAGGACCGCTGCGGATCACGCTGAGCCTTCTGCCGCTCGCGGTGCTGCTATGCGTGGCTTTCCGGGCAGCCCTTGCGGGCCGTCCGGCACATCCCGGCCAGCGGCCAGCAATCCTAGGCTTAACCCAATTCCGGGCCTTTGCCTCAGCCCTTGGCGAGATGCTGGAAAAAGGACAAGATGCCGGAAACCCAAGAATGCACGTCATTACCGGACCCGGCGGGCATGGATACAATCCAGACGACAATCAGTATGCCCACGACCCAGCCCAATACCTTAGCCAGCACGCGTTTCCCCTCCGCTCAACGCAGGTGCCTGGACGCGCCGCCCTTAGAGCGGGATGCGCAGCGGTAGCGACCGCGATTTCCCGCAACCTAGCAGGTCAGCGCCCCGTGCCAGGTTCCAAGTTGATCACGCACAGTAACGCAGCGCAAGGATAATGCAGGTAAAATCACCGGGGAGTTTGATCGCATTCGGTGCACATTAACTAATACCCGGCCAGCTTATGCTGCGGCGGCGGTCAAAGCCGGGCCACTTCCGGACCTCAGCCCCCCGCAGGCGCCTTTACGTAAAGCGTCATGCCGGCCGGAACCAAAACGTCCCGCGGGATCGTAAGCAGGCATCCGGCGGCGGCAATTCTCGCGTCTGGCGGGCGGCAATCGCGCGCCTATCCCGGATCGCCGCGGAAGGGCCCGGCCACTCAGCGCCCCGGTCCCGGTCTTCATGTTTCGCCCCCTCAGCTGAGGTAGGGTTTCGTGAAGTAGGGCTGACGCACCGTCGGCAGGGAGGTCGCGATGGCGGCACGGGTCTGCGCGCTGTGGGGCATCGTCGTCGAGGTGAGCCGGCTCTGATGCCGCGCGGACAGGCGGCGGTCCTGACCCCGTCCCGGCTGGTGATCGCCCGGAAGCGGCGCGGCCTCACCCTGACCCAGCTGGCCGGGCTGACCGGCCTGAGCACGCGCAGCATTTCCCTGTACGAGAACGGCCACCAGGAGCCGTCCGCGGACACGCTGCGGGAGCTGGCCGGAGCGCTCGACGTGTCCCCCGCCTTCCTGGGCGCACCCGACGTCGGCGAGATCCAGCCGGCCGCGGTGAGCTTCCGGGCGCTGAGCAAGATGACCGCCCGGCAGCGGGACCGGGCGCTGAGCGCGGGCCGGGTCGCGTTGCTGATCAACGACTGGATCGACACCAGGTTCCGGCTCCCGGAGACCGACATCCCGGGCCTCACCGGCGACGATCCCGAGGCGGCCGCCGAGGTGGTCCGGGCCCGCTGGGGCCTGGGTGAGCGCCCGGTCAGCAACGTGCTCCACCTGCTGGAGTCCCGGGGGGCCCGGATCTTCTCGCTGACCCCGCAGAACACCGAGCTCGACGCCTACTCGCTGTACTGGCAGGGACAGCCGTTCATCTTCCTCGCCACCGGCAAGAGTGGCGAGCGGGGCCGCTTTGACGCCGCCCACGAGCTCGGCCACCTCGTCCTGCACGGCGAGCACCAGACGCCCGGCCGCCCGGCCGCCGAGGTTGAGGCCAACCGCTTCGCTGCCGCGTTCCTGATGCCCCGGGCCAGCGTGCTGGCCGAGGGCCTGCGCGACGCCACCCCGGCCCGGATCCTGGGCGCCAAGCGGACCTGGAAAGTGTCGGCCATGGCGCTCACCCACCGGCTGCACGAGCTGGACCTGCTGACCGACTGGGGCTACCGGACCGCGTGCGCGCAGCTCTCCCGGCTCGGCTACCGCTACAGCGAGCCGCAGGGCATCGAGCGCGAATCCTCGCAGCTGCTGGCCAAGGTGTTCCGGGCCGTCCGGGACGGCGGGGAGACTCCCGCCACGATCGCTGCCTCGATCGGGATCAGCACGAACGAGCTTCAGTCGCACGTGTTCGGCCTCACGCTGACCGCGGTGCCGGGCGACGGCCAGGCCGTGGGGACCCCGGCCCGGCACGGTCTGCGCCTGGTCCCGCCCCCCGGCTGAAACCCCGTCCGCGGGCTGAAATCCCGTCCCCGGGCTGAACCCGCGTGCCCCGGCCGGCCCGCGGGCCGGCCGTAAATCAGTCGCCGCCCGGCCTGGCCCGGGGAATGATGCCCGCCATGGACGGAGACGGCTCCGCAGACTCACGCTACGCCCGGATGCGGTGGAACACCCCGCTGCCCGAATCGCACGCTCGCCTGGCCTGAGCGGCGGCGCGGAGGCGACTCCCCGGTGATCGTCCCCGGCGCTATCCCTGGCTGACGTCGCGGCGGGGCCAGCACGCCAATGCTGATCGCCAAGTCAGGGCAGAGGAGCGTGACCAGCCTGGCACGGTAACCCGGACTCTCCGCCGAGGCCCCCCCTCACCCCCCTAGAAGGTGCTCGGTCACGCAGGCATGATCCCAGGTTCACCAGGTCATCTGACTTGCGTATGGTTTAGTCAGAGCTTACAGTCCTGGCTAATACCTCATTTAGCCAGCCTTATCCTCCTGGAGCCGTCATGGACATCTCAGCCAGCACCGCCCTCGTCACCGGGGCCAACCGCGGATTCGGCCGGGCGCTGGCCGCGGAACTGATCAGCCGCGGCGCGCGCGTGTACGCCGGCGCCCGCGACCCGGCCGCGGTCAGCCTGCCCGGCGCCATCCCCGTGGCGCTGGACATCACCGACCCGGCGTCGGTCGCCGCCGCCGCGGCAGCCGCGGGCGACGTCACGTTGCTGGTCAACAACGCGGGGGTCGGCACCGGGGCATCGCTGCTGGACGGCGACCTGGAGCAGCTCCGGCTGGAGATGGATACTCACTTCTTCGGCACGCTCGCGGTGACCCGGGCCTTCGCGCCGAAGATCGCCGCGAACGGCGGCGGGTCCATCCTGAACATCCTGTCCGCGCTGTCCTGGATCAGCTTCCCGCGCATCGGCGGGTACTGCGCGGCCAAGTCCGCCGAGTGGTCGCTGACCAACGCGCTGCGCCAGGAACTCGCGCCGCAGGGCATCCGGGTCAGCGGGCTGCACGTGGGCTACATGGACACCGACCTGGCCGCCCGGGTCGACGCGGCCAAGCTGGACCCCCGGGATGTCGCCGTGACCGCAGTGGACGGCGTCGCCGCGGGCGCCTACGAGATCCTGGCCGACGAGCTCAGCCAGAAGCTCCAGGCGGGCCTGGCCGGCGGGGTCAGCGCCCTGTACCCGGATCTTCCCTGAACTGTGCCGCGCTGAATTAGGCAAGCACAAGTCAGGCGATGGTGGACGCATACAGTGGGCACATGGTGTCTGCGACTGTCCGGCTGACCGGCCCGCTCGACTCGCGGGAGAACTTCGACAACGCCGCCTGCCCGATCGCGGGGGCCATCGACGTGGTCGGCGCCCGGTCCGCGTTCCTGCTGCTGCGCGAGGCCTTCTACGGGACCTCCCGGTTCGACGACTTCGCGGAGCGGGTGGGAATCAGCCAGCCGGTCGCGGCGGCCCGGCTCCGGGAGCTGGTCGCAGACGGGCTGCTGGCCCGTGAGCCGTATCAGGAGCCAGGCCAGCGGACCCGGATGCAGTACCGGCTGACCGAGAAGGGCACGGAGTTCTTCCCGGTGCTGGCCGCGCTGATGGAGTGGGGCAACCGCTGGGTCCGGCCTGCCCCGCTGGAGTTCCGGCACCGGGACTGCGGCGAGCCGGTGCACACCGAACTGCGCTGCGCCCGGGATCACCACGTCGCGGCCAGCGACCTCGACCTGGTCCTGACCAAGGGATAGCAGACCCGGCCCCCGCGCCCTGGGCAGGCGGCGCGGTCAGCGAGTCCCCGCGCAGTCCTCCTCGTCACAAGGCCGCACGATGGGGCCGACCCCCGCGATCGCCCGCGCCTGGGCCCGGGCCAGCAGGACCGCGGCCGCCTGCACCGCGTTCTCCCCCGTGCGGGACATCCGGCTGGCGATCAGCCCGGTCACGATCGGGGTCGAGAACGACGTGCCGCTGCACCGGGCCATCCCGTGGAAATGGCGTTGCCCGTGCCCATCCGGCGGGACGTAGCAGTGGTAGGTCCCGGTGGCCCAGGCGTTGACCAGTCCGCGGCCGCGCGCGTACACGTCCACCCAGCTGCCGTAGTTGCTGAAGCTGGCCCGGGTGCGCCCGTCCGCCGCCAGCGCCCCCACCGCGATCATGCCGTCGAACGCCGCGGGCCAGAATCGGCGGCGGGAGCTGTTGTTCCCGGCGGCCACCACGCACGCGACACCCTTGTGCTGGCGGAGCCGACGCCGCCACGCGTCGAACGCCGTAAGCGGGAGGAGCTTGCGCGTCGGGGACGCGATGGTCAGGTTGAACAGGTCGTATCCCTGGTCCAGGGCCGAGTCCAGCTTGGGCACCGCGTCCGCCTCCAGCGCGCTGCCCGCGATGTTGAACACGTTCGCGCAGTAGAGCTCGACCGCGGGCGCCATGCACCGGAGCACCCCGGCGACGAACGTGCCGTGCCCGACGTACGGGACGATCACCTCCGGGTCGCTTCCGGGCGGCACGAGGCCCGGGTCCGGGTCCGGGTCGCCCTGCACGCCGGCCAGCCAGGCGTGCGCGTCGGCCGCGCCGGCCACCAGCCCGGTGTCGGCCACGAAGACCCGGACTCCCCCGCCGTGATTTCCCGGGCAGGGCCCGGGCTCCGGCTCGGTGCCGTAGGGGACCTCCTCCGGCTCCGTGGCCATGCAGGGCACGACCGGGGACACGGTCACGACGTGATTCGGGGTCGCGACGCCGGCGCCCAGCTGCCGGTCGATCTCGCCCAGGGCCAGGAGCACGCCGGACGGGGCTTGCTCGTCCCCGGGCTCGGTGTCATCGTCCCGGCGGTCGTCGTCCTGGTAACGGCTGCCGGCCAGCGCGAGCGCCACCACCCCCTGGGTGACGCGCCGCAGTTGCGGGAGCCAGGGGGGCGGTTCCCCGGATTCCCCGGCTCCCTCCGGCTCAGGTCCGGGCGCGGCGTCCGGCCCGGCTTCCGGCACGGGGCGCTCCGGCGGGAACCGGCCTTCCGGGTACACCGGGGGCAGGATTTCCGCCCTCGGCCGCGCCACGATCACCAGCACCCGGTCCAGATCCTCGTCCCGGACGAGGAGGACGCCTTTCTGGTACATGAACGCGATTCCGCCATCCAGGTCGGGTTCCGTTTTCACGTGTATTCCGGCCCGGCGGAACGCATGTTTTATCACACTGGCCTCGGCTATCGCGGTGGGATCGAGCCTGGGCCTGCCTGCGTCGGCCATGGTGTGCCTCCTATGCTCCGTAAAGCCATAGACGTCGGAATGGCACCGATCTAGCATCGGCGCTGTGGGGGGCAAAAGCCAGGTCATTACCCCGGCTGCGGCCGGCGTGCCGGAATTGCTGACCTTCGCCGCGTCCCGGCCACGGGAAGGGCTGGCCCGGGCCCGCGCGATACTCGCGGGCCGGCCGACGCCGCTGGAGGCGTCCGTCGCGCACCACGCCGCCGGGTTCGTGCTGCGTGAGTTCGGCGACCTCGGCGCGGCCCTCCGCGAACTGCGGGCCGCGCTGCGCGCGGCACGGCAGGCCGGGTCCCCTTCCCGCGAGGCGGATGTGCTGGCCTCGCTCGGCGTCGCGCTGGTCTACGCGGGCCGGACCAGCGCCGGGCTGGCCGCGCTCGACCAGGCGGGACGGCAGGCCAGTGGTAACCAGGCGGCCCGCATCCTGCATCGCCGGGCCATCGTGCTGTGGACCCTGGGCCGCTACCCCGAGGCGCTCGGCGACCTGCACCGGGCGGTGGCCACGCTGCGCCGGGACGGGGACATCATCTGGGCCGGGCGCGCGCTCACCGCCCGGGCGCTGGTCTACCTGGCCCAGGGGCGCACCCGGCAGGCGGCGCGGGATCTGGCTGCGGCCGAGCGGCTGTTCGCCGGGACCGGCCAGGAGCTCGAATCCGCCTACCTGGTGCACAACCGGGGCATCGTCGCGTTCCGCACCGGGGACCTCCCGATGGCGCTGAGCTGCCTGGATGAGGCGGCCCGGCGGTATTCGTCGCTGGACGTGCCGCCGCCGGACCTCAGCCTCGACCGGTGCGCGGTGCTGCTCGCGGCGGGCCTGCCCGGCGACGCGCTGACCCGGGCGGAACAGGCCATCGGCGAGTTCGAGCGGATCCGCGGCCAGTCCACCAAGAAGGCGGAGCTGCTGCTGGCCGCGGCCAGCGCCGCGCTCGCGGCGGACCAGCCGCCGGTGGCCCTGGCCCGCGCCCAGGCGGCCCGGCGCCTGTTCCGGGCCCAGCACCGGGACCGGTGGGCGGCGCACGCCGGGTTCCTGGTGCTCAGCGCCCGCTTCGCCCAGGGCGAGGGTTCCGCGCCGCTGCTCCGGGCGGCGGGCCAGCTGGCCGGCGACCTCGACCGGCTGGGCTCGGCAGAGGCACCGCAGGCGCACCTGCTGGCCGGGCGCATTGCCCTGGACCTCGGCCGCCGCGACGACGAGGACGAAGAACACGACGACCTGGCCGCCGATGTCACCGAGCATGCGGGAGAAGGTCACGAACGAGAGGTTGGCCGCGTTCAGCATCAGCTCGATGCACATGAACATCACCAGAACGTTGCGGCGGATCAGGAGGCCCAGCGCGCCGATCGTGAAGAGCGCCGCGGCGAGGATCAGGTACCACTGGCCGGGAAT